>Ga0160430_100847_pt1 | contig 13945 bp, 10 predicted proteins | sample HID1971I_E0MG_FD_108274 | JGI IMG/M metagenome (GOLD analysis project Ga0160430, IMG submission 108274) | Enriched millipede-associated microbial communities from UW Madison campus, WI, USA - HID1971I_E0 MG | ecosystem: Host-associated > Arthropoda: Insects > Digestive system > Unclassified ...
CGACTCCGGCGCGCGCATGGCGGGAGGCGATCGGGCTGGGCCGTTTCTCGAACGCCCGTGATTCCGCCATCGGCTCGATCCTCATGCTGCGTGCGGAGGCGATCGCGGATGTCGGCCGGTTCGACGAGCAGTTCTTCCTGTACGCCGAGGAGACCGACTGGCAGAAACGCGCGCGTGACCGCGGATGGCTTATCGACGTCGCCGCCGTCGATGCGACGCACATCGGCGGTGCGACGAGCTCCGACGGTGCACGCCGGGAGGAGCTCTTCTTCGCGAGCATGGAGCGGTTCCTGCGCAAGCACTCGGGCGATCGAGGGTGGAGATCCTTCCGTCAAGCGATGATCCTGGGCGCGTCAGTGCGCGCGCTGGTGCTTCGTGGCGCGGGGCGCGAATCAGCTCGTCGACGCCTCGACCTCTTCCACAGGGCGCCGGCGGGCGGCCTCAAGGACGACTGAGCGTTCGCTTCTCCTCTGCTACCTCGTCGTAGACATCGCGGGTGCGTGAGGCGATGCGATCCCACGTGTACGCGGCGACGCCGTGTCGTGCTGCTCGACCCATGCGCTCCGTCAGTGTGGGATCCTCGACGAGACGCCGGACGGTCGATGCAATGGAGCCTGCCTCCCGCTGGATGAAGAATCCGTTGACACCGTCCATCACGAAGTCCTCGGTGCCGTTGACCTTGGTCGTCACCAGCGGGAGCCCGGCGGCCGCGGCCTCTAGCGACACCAGCGCGAATGCCTCGTACAGTGTCGGGAAGACGAACGCGTCACCCGCGGCGAAGTAGTCCTGGACGTGCGGCGAGTGACCGGCGAAGACGACGCGATCGCCCACGCCCGCGGCGCCGGCCTGTGCCCGGAACGGCGCTTCGTCGTCGCCTCCGACCACCAGGAGCATCACCGACTGCGGCAGGGTGGGCAGGGCGCTGATGATGGGAGCGAGGCCCTTGCGGCGAAACTCTTTGCCGACGAAGAGGAGCACGAAGGCGTCCGGCCGTATTCCGAGTTCACGTCGAACACGCGAGCGCGCACCCGATGTCGCTGCGGCGTCGAACTTGGAGATGTCCACCGCGTTGGGGATCACTCGGACGCTCTCCGGCGGCACGTCGTAGTGATGCGTCAACTCACGTCCGACGCCGTTGGACACTGCGATCACCTTCGAGTACGCGCCGGGCCTGTAATTGTGACGCTCCGTCGCGAGCACGACGTGGTGCAGCGGGTTGAGAAGCGCCCGTGCCGCCTCTCCGCCGCGGAACTTCATCTCCCACCACGCGCGGTGGCAGCTATGCGCCGTGATCACGTCCTGTGTCATCAGGGCGCACGCGCCCTGATTGTGGAGGATGTCGTAGCCGGCGGACACGGACTGCTTGGTGGCCTGGCGGGGATACACCGCGGGAATCGCGAACCCGGGGACTTTCGGCATCCGCACGCGCTGCCACCGCAGCGGGTCGGCGGCCGGGGGGTCGACCGACTGCGCGATGAGGGTGACGTCAGAACCGAGTGCGCCGAGCGAAGCGGCCAACTCGTAGGAGGCGCGCTCGATGCCCCCCTGATGGTTGAACCTGTAAGCAGACATGCCGATGCGCACGACGCCATGCTAGTGACGGATCCCGGATAGGGCGTCGTCGCGAGGCCACGGCCATACAATCATGTCGTGCGCGGACACTGGGGGAGTGTGGCGGAGATGACGGCTCGCGTCATCCCTGTCGGCCTCGCCGTGCTGGTCGTGGGCGTGGTGATCGGACTGATGAGTGGCGGCATCGCCGATTCCAGCGACTACGCCGTCCTCGCCGCACTGGCAGTGCTCGCGGTCGGTGTGTCGATCGCGGCACCGCAGTTGATGATCGCCCTCGCGCTTCCGGCAACACTCCTGATGGCGCGCGTCGGCGGTGTGCTGAGTGTGTCGGACTTCGTCCTCGCCCTCGCCACGCTGCTGTCCTTCACGGTCATCAGGGGGCGAGATCTGCTCCCCATGCGCGCACTCCTCTGGGCCGGCGTTGCGTACATCGTCGCTTCGCTGCCCACGGTGGTGCTTAACCCCTACTCGGCCAATGCGGTGGAGTGGATGCATGAGGTCGTCCTCATTCTCGGAAGCATGGTCGTCGGCTTCACGGTTGGGCGCAGCGGCACCGCTGCTCTCTCTGCAGGCATCTACGTCCTGGCCTGCGTCGGGATCGGCGTCGCAGCGAGTGTCGCGGGTGCCGTGATGATCGCGACGGAAGGGTCGTTCGGGCCGGTCTATCTGCCGGAATTGCACAAGAACACGATCGGCGGCGCGCTAGCTGTGGCCATCGTGCTGCTGTACGCGCGTCCGGCGTGGTTCCGATGGCGGCCGCTCGTGGCGCTCGGTGCGATGGCCGTATGCGCCGTCGGCATCGCGGCGTCAGGCTCCCGGCAAGGAATGATCGGCGCGGTGATCGGCCTTCTGGTGGTCGCGCTGCGCCCGCACCCGGACACCGGTCGCGTTCGCGCACTTCCATGGATTGCGGCGATCCCCGTCGCCGTCGCGGTTTTCACGCTCGTGGACGACCAGCTCGCCGAGGACAACCAGTTCAACTCGGCGTACCAACGTCTCGACTGGTACGCCCAGACGATCGATATCTGGCTCCACTCGCCGGCCTTCGGAGTCGGTCTTCGCTGGTGGTACACCGGCGAGTACGCGGCTTTCCAGCCGCCGAACGCCGAACTCGAGGTGCTCTCGTCGGTCGGGGTTGTCGGACTCGTCGGCTTCCTCGTGATGTTCCTCGTCGCGGTGGTGGCACTCTGGCGGATAGATCCGCGCTACGGCACAGTAGGCGTCGCCGTGATCGCCACGCGATTCACGCAAGGTCAGTTCGATCTCTACTGGGTCGCCGGGCAGGCCTCACTGCTCTGGATCGTCGCGGGCATCTGCTACGGAGCCCTGGCGCGGCGCGATGCGTCAGCCTCTGCGGGCGAACTGCCGCTGCTCGCCGAACCGCAGGTGCGCCGCGGCTCTCGCGAGCGCATTCGGAGATGAAGGGGATCCTCATTCATATCGTTCATGTGGTGTGCTCGGACGGCTTCGCCGGGGTCGAGCGATACATCAGTCGCATCGCGCCGGCCCTCCGCGCTCGAGGCGCGGACGTCACGGTCATCGGCGGCGACACGAGAGCGATGACGCGGACTCTCGGCGCCGCCCCCGTCGACTTCGTCCCGGCGGCCAGCGTCGCTCAGGCCCGGCGAGCGCTCGCTCGGGTGCGGCGGCCCGACATCGTCAATACGCACATGTCGGAGGCCGACCTGGTGGGCGCACTGCGATCGATGACGTCCCACGCAAGGGTCGTCAGCACACGGCACTTCGCCGCGCGGCGGGGGAGCCGAGCCGCGATGAAGCCGCTGTCCGGCTGGATCGGCCGCAGGGTCGACGCTCAGATAGCGATCTCGCGATTCGTCGCGGAGTCGATCGAAGGCGAGAGCGTGGTCGTCCACACAGGGGTGGACGACGCGGCCGGCGTCCCTCCTCGCCTGCGCGAGCGGACCGTCCTCGTGGCACAGCGCCTCGAACCGGAGAAGGACACGGCCACTGCGATCAGGGCGTGGGCGGCCGCCTCAGCTCGGACGGGCGGTTGGCGCATGGTGGTGGCGGGTGATGGTTCGCAACGGCACGAGCTGGAGGCTCTTGCACGGGAGTACGGCATCGAGGACACCGTCGATTTCGTAGGGCACCGCGACGACGTGCATGAGCTCATGGCTGTCGCTTCCGTGCTCTTCGCCCCCACGCCACGAGAAGGCCTCGGGCTGTCCGTGCTGGAAGCGATGGCACGCGCCACCCCGGTCGTCGCATCCGCGAGCGGCGGTCACCTCGAGACCGCCGGAGCCGTTGACGCCTCGCGGATGTTCACGCCCCGCGATGCCGGCACTGCTGCGCGGGTGCTGGATCGACTCATCGAGGACGAGGAGGGCCGGCGTGCCCTCGGCGCGGCACTGCAACGCCATCAGCGGACGGAGTTCTCGCTCTCGGCGCAGGTCGATGGCACTCAGGCCGTATACGAGGCGGTGCTGCGCTGATGAGCCGGACGGTCGTCGTGTTCTCGCTCGAGCCGTGGGACGACGTCTGGCGGCGCAATCAATACCTTGTGGACGGACTTCTGGAGCAGATGCCCGATCTTCGCGTCGTCTTCGTGGAGCCTGCGACGGATCATCTGTTCGACCTCGTGACATCGCGCCGCACAGTACGGGCTGCCGGCCTGCGCCGAGCACCGGAATACGAGGGCCGTCTCCTCCTCTATCAGCCCTCGAAATGGCTCCCCCGCGCCCTCGGTCCGCTTGCCGACGCCCTGCTTCGCGCCGGACTGGCACGCGCACTCCGGCGGGCTGGTGCGACCGATCAGCTGTTGTGGGTGAATGACCCTGGATGGGCACACGCCGTCGAAGGACACTCAGGACCGTCTCTGTACGACATCACCGACGATTGGCTCGCAGCCGACCGCGCCTCTCGCGAGCTGGCCCGCCTTGCGAGGAATGAGTCGCTCCTGCTTGAGAGATGTGACCTCGTCGTGGTGTGCTCGTCGGGTCTACTCGAGCGGAAGCGGCACCAGCGTCCCGACATCGTCGTGATCCCGAACGCTGTGGACGTCGAGCGCTACCGTGCGCCCCACCCGCGCCCGGCAGATCTGCCGCGATCCCCGACAGCGGTGTACGTCGGGACCCTCCACGAGGACCGCTTGGACGTGGGGGCCGCTATCGACACGGCCCGCGCGTTGCGCGGCATGTCAGGCTCTCTCGTGCTCGTGGGGCCTGATGCGTTGTCGTCCTCGAACCGCGCCAGGCTCGCCGCAGAGCCGAACATCCGCCTGCTCGGGCCACGGCGACGGGATGCCGTGCCTGCGTATCTCCAACACGCGGATGTGCTCGTCGTCCCTCATGTCGTGGACGCCTTCACCGACAGCCTGGACCCGATCAAGCTCTATGAATACCTTGCTGTCGGGAGACCAATCGTGGCCACGGCGATCGCGGGATTTCGGGACGAGTCTTCGCCCGCGATCGTCATCGCTTCACGAGCGCAGTTCCCCACCTCCGTCGCGCACGCCATCTCGAGTCCGCCGCTGCTCGACGTGCCTGCAGTCGCCTCTTGGGAGAGCCGGGTCACGGCGTTCCGTGCGGCGCTCGATCCCCTCCTCGTGGGAGCCTAGGAGTCGCGGTCGACGCGGTCTGCCGGAAATCTTCCCCCGTCGACACGGTATTCTTAGGCGGTCATAGCAACGGGATGGGGATCAATTGACGCTCCGTGAGGTACTCGCTGCTCTTTGGCGGCGCAAGTGGATCATCGTCGCCGTGACGTTCCTAGCCGCCTTGGTCGCAGGTGTGTATCTCACCCAGGTGGACCCGAACTACAAGTCGTCGACCACAGCGCGAGCGGGTTCCTTTCTCGTCGACTCCATAGCGGCGGGTGCCATTGCCGGAATCCCCGCAGACGTCGACCCTTCTGTCATCACGACGCCGGCCATTCTCGAGCCGGCGGCCGACGCCCTCGGGGAGGACGTTCAAGACGTCGCTTCGAACGTGACCTATGAAGTGATCGAAGGGCTACGCACCGACACGCTGGTGGTCACCGCGACCGGGCCGACCTCGGAGGCGGCGCAAGCGCGTGCGCAAGCCGTGATGCAGAGCTATTCGGACTACCTGAACAACGTCATCGCGACGACGCTGGCGACGCTGCAGAGCAACGTCGCCACCACGACCGATCAGATCCGTGCCTACCAAGCGCAGCTCGCCAGCAACCCAGACGACGCGATCGCCGCGCAGAATCTCGCGACGGCGCTGTCGACGCTCAGCGGCTACAACGCGCAGATCGTCGTGCTCCAGAATGCCGGGTCCGTCCTGACGGTGACGAGCGCCGCCTACCCGGGAACGTCCACGAACCCCAGCCTGCTCATCGTCGCCGGCCTGGCGCTCGTGTGCGGACTCATCGCAGGGGCGGGCATCGCACTGATCCGCGACTTCTTCGATGACCGCATACGCGCTGCCGACGAGGTCGAGCCGCTCACCGGTGTGCCGACCATCGCCGAACTCGCCAACGATCGCCGGGTCGCGCGCAAGAAGGTGAGGCTGCCCGCCGGGTCGGCCGAGCGCACGGCGCTGAGCGAGGGGATCCGTTCACTGCGGACGACGATTCAGGTCATGCTGCCCGACGGCAAGGGCGCGATCGTGATCTCGAGTGTCGAGCCCGGAGACGGCAAGACTTTCCTGTCAGCCAACCTGGCGGTGTCTTGGGCGCGCGCCGGACGAAAAGTGGTCCTCGTGGGCGGCGACCTGCGCCGCGGCCAGCTCGGATCCTATTTCCACGGACTCAACGATGTCGCCGGCCTTGGGGATCTGCTTTCGGATGCCGCCGCGGCCCGACGGGCGCCGACACAGGTCCAGGTCATCGACACTCTCCAATCGACGTCGTATCGCGGACTGCGCATCATGCCGTCCGGTGCGACGAAAGACGAGCCCGCCGACCTTCTCGGGGGGCGCCATCTCGGGCGCGTGATCTCGCAGCTGGCCCGCAACGCGGACGTGGTCGTCATCGACTCGCCGCCGGCGCTCGCGCTCGCCGACGCCTCGGAGCTGGCATCCCACTCGATCGGCGTCATTCTCGTGGCCACCGTGAATCGGACGCGACGCGCGCTGCTGCGAGACACGGTCAGCAATCTGAGGGCGAACGGGATCGACGTGCTCGGGATCATCGTCAATCGCTCGCAGCGGCGACTGCCGCGCTCCTACTCGTCCTACTACGTCGAAAGAAGCGCCCGCCGCCCGCCGGTCGCACGACAGACTCCGCAGCCGACCGCTCAGCCGCTCGAGGACGACCGTGCACTGCTCGCCGTCGACGAAGGCGTGGACAATGCCGCGCCGTCTGCAGCCCGCCCGCTGCCGGACACCGGATCGGTCGATGACAGGTTCGCCTCCTATCCCGCCGACGGCCTGGATGACCTGGACGACGATGATGTCGAGCCGCGAGACGAGCAGGCGTACGGCGATGAGCTCGAGGACGCTGACGAGTTCGACCTGGGTGGGGACCTGGTGGAGGACCAGGACTTCCACCCCATCGATGATGCTGACGCCGCCGGTGAAGCCGGCGCCGGCGCCGACCACGAAGAACTCGCTGACGATGTTTTCGACACAGGGGAGCCGCGGAACGCCTCGGGAGGCTTGCGCCGTGACGTCCGCCGAGGGCCGGACGGGAGCGATCTGGGGCTCGACCAAGATCAGACCGTATGACCCGGACCGCCGACATCCGCGTCCTGTTCGTCTGCACGGCCAACGAATGCCGATCTCCCTTCGCGGCGGCGCTGGCGCAGCGGCGGGCCGCCGGGCTCCCGATCGTGTTCGAGTCGGCGGGAGTCGAGGCCTGGCGACGCGGCGTCCCTGAGACCGGATTGCGGCACGCGCGCGAGCTCGGGCTCGATCTCACCGGCCATCTGAGCGCGACCGTTCATCCCGATTTCCTCGACGACTACGACATCATCCTCGGGCTTGCGCGCAGCCACCTTCGCGAACTCGCTTCCATGGACTCGGGGATCAGCTCGCGGCTCTTCACGGTGAAGCAGTTCGCCGCATGGGTCCGGGAACACCCGCGGCGAGGCGACATCGACGTGCGCGCGTGGCTGGGCAGTCAGCTGCCGTCAGAACCCCGCGGTCGAATTCTCTCGGCCGATCCGAAGGACGACGTCCGCGATCCCATCCATCGGCCCATCGAGGACTGGCGCACGATGTCCACGGAGCTGATCGGCACCATCGACGCGCTCGTCGAGGGGCTGTTCCCGGCCGCGTCCCGCTGAGCTGCTTCAGTATGCGGCGGTGGGCCGGATCATCTCGCGGCCCGTGCGCGCCATGATCAGAAGGTCTTGCGTGAGCGACCAGTTCTCGACGTAGCGCAGATCGAGGCGAAGGCTCTCGTCCCAGCTGAGCGAGCTGCGCCCTCCGACCTGCCAGGGACCGGTGATCCCCGGACGGATGAACAGCCGACGGTATGTCGATCCGCCGTACGAACGGGTCTCCGAAGGCAGTGGCGGTCTCGGTCCGACGATGCTCATGTCACCGACGAGCACGTTCCAGAACTGCGGCAGCTCATCGAGGGAGTACTTGCGCAGCAGCGAACCGACGCGCGTGACGCGCGGGTCCGAGCGCATCTTGAACAGAGGACCCGAGCCTTCGTTCCGGTCCATGAGCTCGCCGCGCCGCTCCTCGGCGTCGTTGCACATCGACCGGAACTTGACCATGCGGAACTCGTGACCGTCGCGTCCGACGCGAGTCTGGCGGAAGAACACGGGCCCGGGGCTGTCGAGTTTGATCGCCAGCGCGATCCAGGGGGCCAGGAGGCCGATGAAGAGCAGCGCGCCGGCGGCAAGCACGATATCGACGGCCCGCTTGAGCATGTAGCGGCCGCCCTCGAACGTCGGGATCTGAACCTGGACAAGCGGCAGCCCCTCGACCGGCTTCAGCGACATGCGCGGGCCGGCGACGTCGGCCAGCGGGCTCGACAGAACGAGCTCCGACGCAGTGCCCTCCAACTGCCAGCTGAGGCGCTTGAGGTACTCGTGGTCGCCGTCGGGCGTGCTGGCGACGATCACGGCATCGGCGCTCAACTGGGCGGCGACCATCTGAGCCGTGTCGGGGGTGCCCATCGCACGGAAGGTCTGGCCGTCGACGACGAGATCCTTCGCGTCGTCTCCGTCCAAGGTCACTCCGACGATCCGGTATCCCATGCGGTCGTCGTCCCGCACCGACTTGATCACGTACTCGACATCGCGCCGCGTGCCGATCACGAGCGCGCGAGAGAAGAACTCGCCGTTCTGGCGCTGGCGCGACAGCCAGCGTCGGGCGCCCCACCGCCCGACGAGAAGGCCGGCGGTCCCAACCGGCAGAGCGATCAGCAGCTGTGTGCGCAGGCCCTGCGACTGGAGGAGGACGAACCCGATCGCCAGAACGCCGAAGGCCATTCCCGTGGCGTGAGCCACGCGGCGGTACTCGTGGGTCCCGTGTCCCACGATGCCTCTGGCGCGCGTCTGGAACGCTGCCAGCATGAGCCACCAGATGAGCACGGTCGCGATGAAGACCCGCCCGTACTGCCACGGTGCATCGGCAAGCTCGACGCGGGCGATCGTCGCGATCTGGATCCACGCTGCCAGTGCGGCGGAGACGAGGACGATCACGCTGTCTGCGAGAGCCAGTCGACGACGGTAGCGGCGCTCCCACGCCTGGCGTCGTTCGACGGCCGGTGCGAGGCGTGGCGTGATGAACAACCGGGGGAGGGCATCAGCGATCGCCGCCGTCGCCGTCGCGGTCGCCACGGCTGCCCGAGGCGTGACAAGAGGGCGCAGCCCTGATGCATCCAGTGCGGTCGCGGTGCGCGAGCCCGCGTCGATGGCGGTCATTGCGTGAATCCCGCGCACGACGAGCACACGGCATGTGAATATGCCATTGCGTAACATCCCCAGTGTTCTGTGCGGTGGCCGGGTAACCAGCCGCGCTATCCCCAGTGCGCCCACCGAGTCCCCACTCGGTGCGGGCGTCGGATCCCTAATCCGATGCCCGGTAGAGCCCCGAAAGGCCCCGCGCAGTTGTCACTTTACAACCGGCAGTCGGACTGCGACAGCCGGCGATCCTCAGGCTTCGCTCTGTTTCGGATCACCCACTGATCTCTTATGAGCCGAGCCGAAGTGATGTGATACAGCGCTGTGACCCTCTACCATCGACCATCACCGGTGGCGGTCGTCAGGTGTATTCGGCCGAGCGTCCGATAGCCCCGCCTGTCCGTCTATCCGATGAGTCCCACCAGCGCGTCGAGCCCCATGCCGTAGTTGATGCGCACCGTGGGCAGGGCGAGCTTGTCGGTGCCGATCGTGACGTAGCCGGGCTCGATCGTGCGGGCCATCTCCCAGCCCGCCTGCCGGAGCCCTTCCCTGGCGGTGTCGTTGTAGTGGCCGAACGGGTAGGCCATGACCTCCTTCACGCCGAGCACGCCGGCGGACGCCTGCATGTCGGCGACGATCTCGGGCACGCCGAGGTTCGTGATGAGGCCATCGCCGTTGGCGCCGGCGCGGTGCATGTCGTGGGTATGCGAGCGGCGCAGCACGTACATGTTGGGCGGCGGATCCTGCCGGTAGGCGGTGATCAGGAACGACGTCGTCAGCACCTGGTGCGCATCGACGACGGGCGCAGCGAGGTCGAACCATGTCTGGTCGGCGTCGTCGTCGGTCACGATCACCGAGTGGTTCGGCAGGAACAGCCGTCCGTCGATGAACGCCGACAGCTCGTCCCACGTCGGCAGGTAGAAGCCGGTCGTCGCAATGTGGTTCATGTGCGCGTCGAAGTCGCCGATGTAGGCGTAGTTTCCGCGCAGCCAGCCGCTCTCGCCCTCGGGGTTCGCGGTGAACTGGTGATACATGAGTATCGGGATGCGGGCATCCTCGGCCGCGTTCTGCTCGGGGCTCATCCACGCGCCGTGGAGCGTGACGCGGCGGTCGGTGCATGCCACCGGCTCGGAGCCGTTCACGCGTGCCGGCACCGCGAGGGCGGTGGCATCCGCCGGCGTCGCGTACCACCCGGCGAACACCAGCCCGTCGCGCGAGGGGATCGGCAGCCCCACGTAGAGCGCGCCCTGGGTCTGCAGCATGGGCGCGTCGACGATGCCGTCACCGGCGAAGCTCACCGCACAGGCGGCGGGGTCTGCAGTGGTCGCCAGGAGCTGCTCCTCGGGTGTGAGCGGCGTGGGTGTCGGCGTGGGCGTGGACGCCGGCGTCGGTGCGGTGCTGGGGGCGGCATCCGTCTCCCGGCCTGCCGCGCCGGCGCGTGCGAACCCGATCGCGGCGGCCGTTCCGCCGATGACGGCGAGCACCACCACGGCGCCCGCGATGACCGCGAAGAGGCGGCGCCCGCGTCGCCGTGCGCGCGGCCTCGCGGGACCCGTGCCGAAAGTCGCCATGCGAGACTCCCCGAGTCCGGACCGCGCATCCCCACGTGCGATCTCTGTTCGGATGCTACTCGGATGCCGCGACCCATCGCCGGACCCGCCACGCCGGTTGTGGATGACCGCGTGGCGGGCCCGGCCCTGGGCTCGCTACGCTCGGGAGCCATGCTGCCTCAGGACTGGATCGAGCACCGCCGCGGCGACGGAGAGGTGCTGGGCTGGATGTACGCCGACGGCGAGGGGTTCCGCGTGTTCGATCTGCTGGGCCGCGAGCGCACGCCGGGCGGCCCCGCCGGCGAGCCGCTCGAGTGGCTCGCCGCAGAGGAACTGCTCGACGAGCTGGGCATCGGCTACCTCGCGGATCGCTGGACCCTGCACCTGCCGGACGGCGCCGAGCGCCCGGTGCGCATCGCCGAGGCCAGCGCGCGCGGCGTCACCGTCGTCGCCGACGAGTTCGGCGCGGCCTCCGCGGTCGGCAGCGACCCCGAGCGGTTCCGGCTGCCGTTCCCCGTGGCCGGCGAGCTCTCGCCGCGCTGACGGGCCGGGCCACCGGCGGTCCCGTGATCACCCGAAGCGCGTGCGGCAGCGCACTCACGGCCGCCCGACACGTGGGTACAGTGGCGGCATGACGAAGCTCGTGCTCACCGTGGTCGGCGACGACCGGTCCGGACTCGTGGCGGCGGTCGCCGATGTCGTCGGGACCCATGGTGGCAACTGGGAGAACAGCCAGCTGGCCGAGCTGTCGGGCGCCTTCGCCGGCATCATCGAGGTCTCGGTGCCGGCGGAGCGCGCCGACGAGCTGGGCGAGGCGCTCTCGGTGCTCGACGGACTATTGAAGGTCACGGTGCACACCGGCACCGAGGAGCCGCCGCCCGCGACGGCGCGACCGCTGACGATGCAGGTGATCGGCAACGACCGTCCCGGCATCGTGCGCGACATCTCCACCGCGCTCCGCAACCATGGCGTGAGCATCGACAATCTGACCACGCGGACGGCGGATGCCCCCATGTACGGCGGACGACTCTTCGAGGCCACGATCGTGGCCCGGGTTCCGCCATCCGTCGATGTCGAGGCGCTCACCGCGGACCTCGAGCGCCTCGCGACCGAGATCCAGGTCGACGTCACGCTCGCCCCCTGAGCGTACGAGAGCACCCCGCGACACGCGTCAGACGAGGTCCCGCAGCCGTGCGCTCAGCCCGCTGCCGTCGCCTGCGCGCCGCTCGTAGCCCACGGCGATGATGAGCAGCACCGCGCCGACGACCGACAGCGTGATCCACCAGGGCATGGCCTCGATGCCGCGACCGATCTGCACCATGAACGCGAGCACGTTCTCGATGGGCAGCACCACGATGCCGATGACGAACGGCGCGGCGAGCCGCTGCGTGGCGCCGACGAGGATGGCGACGAGGGCGATCGCCATGACGAGGATCGCCCGCCACGTCCGCGGATCGGTGTAGGTCGCGGCGACCGAGGCGCTCAGCATCGTCACGAGCCCGGGTCCGAGCAGCGGCCACGACCCGGTCCATCCGGCGGGCCACGTGCCCAGACCGCGCAACGGCGCGTCGACGGCGGGCCGCCGGAGCGCCAGCGCGCCGGCGGCAAGCAGGAACAGGCCGAGCGGCAGCGAGAACCACTCGACCCGCAAGTCGCGGGGGCTCCACGCGACCACCGCGGTCACGAACGACACCGCGAACAGGAACCACACCGGCGGCAGCCCCGTCGGTCCGCGTACTCCGCGAGCGGCGACGGCCACCATGAACGTGAGGAGGCCGAGCAGCAGCGCCCACATCGTCCAGATCACTAACCAGTCGCGCTCGATTGCGGGCCAGGTCGCCGCCGCCAGAATCACGACGGCGGGGGCGCCCAGCCACCGAGTGCCGGCGAGCCTCGAGCCGGCCGGTGCGAGTCGATGCAGGCTCCGTGCCGCGCTCGCCGCAGCGCCGCAGCCCACCAGCCCGAACGCGAGTGCGGCGACGATCACCGGGTCGGTGGGCGCCGGGTCGAGGCCGGCGCCCCACCGCACGCCCTGCACCGCCGCAGCCGCCGCTGCGACGATGGCGACCGCCAGCGTGGGCGTGCGCAGCACCCGTAGCCGGCGCATGCGGGGGCGGGATGCGCGGGTGACGACGACGGATGCCGCTCCCAGCGCCCACGCCGCCGCGACGAGGGCGAGCGCCCGGCCCGGGAAGCCGGCGGCGGGCGCCACCGTCAGGATGGCGGCATCCGTCCCCCTCAGCACTGTTCCGCCCAGCGCCGTCCCGCTCAAGGCGAGGGCGAGGAGCACGGGGACCACCGCCACGGCGAGGCCGACGGTGTACAGGCCGATGGCGCGGCGGCCGCGGGCTGTGAGCACCGCGCCGACGGCGGCAGCGCCGAGCGCGGGAGGCAGCAGATACGGTTCGAGACCCGTGACACCCGCGATGCCCCAGGCGCTCCACAGGGCGCCCGTGAACGCGGCGCCGGCGAGCGGCCACGCGTAGCGGCGAGGCGCGACGAGGGCGGTCGCGGCGAATCCGACGCCGAGGATCACGAGCACGAGAAGCGTCGTAGGAAGCCCCGCCGACGTCCGCACGAGTGAGAGCGCGACGGCGATCGCCGCAGTGAGGAGAGCGGATGCCTCGACCGCACGTCCTGCCGCTCGCGCCTGGGCCTGCGGCAGCCGGCGGTCGAGCGCGTCGGCGATCAGGTCGGCCGAGGCCAGCACGCCGGCGACGACCGCAGCGATGACCGGGAGCACGACAGGCGACCCGCTCATCGGCAGGAGTTGAGCGCCGAGGCACACGACGACCACCGCGATGGACGGGACGAGGATGGCGGCGGCGAGGGTGCGTACGACGACCCCGAGGCCGCGGCGCGTGGTGCTGACCAGGGTCAGTGCGAGGCCGAAGATGACCGCGGTCGACAGCGCCGTCCAGCCGCTGCGCTCGAAGACCACCTGCAGCACGCCGACCGCGAATGGCACCGCCGTCACGACGAGCACCGCGTACCACTCGCGCGATGGGACGCGACGGGCGAACGTCACCGCGATGGC
>Ga0160430_100848_pt1 | contig 13942 bp, 10 predicted proteins | sample HID1971I_E0MG_FD_108274 | JGI IMG/M metagenome (GOLD analysis project Ga0160430, IMG submission 108274) | Enriched millipede-associated microbial communities from UW Madison campus, WI, USA - HID1971I_E0 MG | ecosystem: Host-associated > Arthropoda: Insects > Digestive system > Unclassified ...
GCATGGGTATGCGCGGCGTGATCATCTCGGACATGTACCAGGGCATCGTGGCCTACATCTTCGGCAGCCTCATGCTGTGCGGCCTGGTCGTTTGGTTGTGGACGAGCAAGGGCGTGCGGCTGCAGTCGCTCGATCCCGCGATGTTCTCCTTGCCGTCCTTCGGCTCGAAGGAAGGGCCGCTCTACCTGTTCAGCCTGCTGTTCACGAGCACCATCGGCGGCTGGTGCCTGCCGTTCATATTCGTGCGCCTGTTCACCGCCGACGGCGTGGCGGCGCTGAAGAAATCGGCGGCCATCGCGATGCCCGCGTCGCTGGTGTTCTGCATCCCCCTGCTGATCTTCGGCATGCTCGCCTCGCAGCTTCCCTCCGTGGCCAGCCACCCCGAGGACGTGTGGTTCATCGTGAGCCAGGAAGCGGGTGGCCTGCTGCTGCTCGGGCTGGCCGGCGTGGTGCTGCTGGCGGCATCGATCGGCCACACCGACGGCAGCATCCAGGCGACGGGCGCGCAGATCGCCAACGACCTGGTCGGGAACTACGCCACGTTGAGCCAGCGGCAGCTGGTCACGGTGTCGAAGATCGGCATGGTGGTTCTCACGGCCCTCGCCGCCTGGGTCGCCTGCCTCAAGCTGCCGGCGCTGTTCACGCTCGCGGTGCTGGCCTACCAGGGCGTCATCCAGCTCGCGGTGCCGCAGTTCCTGGGCATCTTCTGGAAGCGCGGCACCAAGGAAGGGGCGATCGCGGGCATGGTCGTGGGCTTCGTGCTCGTCATCGTGCTCGAGAGCTTCTTCGCCCGGCAGCTCGAAGCCGCCTGGGGCCTGACCTCGGGCGTGATCGCGCTGGCCGTGAACCTGGCCATCTACGCCGGCTTCGCATGGCTGCGGCCTCACGGCGCGGCCGAGCGCCAGCGCATCGACGGCCTGTTCGGGCTGACGCGCGAGGCCGTGGCCAAGCCGGTGCCGCCGCCAGCGAGCGTCGGTGCCTCCGCGCGCGCCTGAGTCTTCCCCCACCCATTCCCTCATTCACCCATCCCTCGAGGAGCGCTTCGTCCATGAATGCATCCACCGGCGCGCCGTCGCCCCTTTTCCCTCCCAAGTTCCTAGCGGCCGTCGTGCAGGCCGCGCCGGGCTTCTGCGACCACGACGCCGCCATCGACCTCACGGTGCGCTACATCGAGGAGGCGGCCGGCAAGGGCGCCGCCATCGTGGCCTTTCCGGAGGACTGGATTCCGGGCTACCCCTGGTGGGTCTGGCTCGACGCGCCGGCCTGGGGCTTTGGCAAGGGATGGGTGCGGCGCTTCTTCGAGAACGCCTTCAGCTACGACAGCGAGGGCGCGCGACGCATCGCCGCGGCCGCGAAGCAATTCGGCATCTTCGTGTCGCTCGGCGTCGTCGAGCGGCTGGGCGCGAGTCTGTACGTCGGCAACTGGATCATCGACGACCGGGGCGAGACCGTTTCGCGCCGGCGCAAGCTCAAGCCGACGCACATGGAGCGCACCGTCTTCGGCGAAGGCGATGGCAGCGACCTCGTGGTGAGCGACACGCCGCTGGGCCGCATCGGCGCGCTCTCCTGCTGGGAGCATCTGCAGCCGCTCACGAAGTTTGCGATGTACAGCCAGAACGAGCAGCTGCACATCGCCGCCTGGCCCGGCTTCAGCCTCTACAAGGAGAACGCTTACGCGCTGGGCGCGGAGGTCAGCCTCGCGGCGACGCAGACCTATGCGCTGGAAGGTGGCTGCTTCGTGCTGGCCCCATCGGCCGTGACCTCGGCGTCGATGGTGTCGCAGATCTGCGATACGCCAGCCAAGCATGCGCTGTTCACGGTCGGCGGCGGGCACTCCGTCATCTACGGGCCCCATGGCAACCCGCTGTCCGAGCGCATGCCTGACACCTGGGAGGGCGTCATCTGCGCCGAGATCGACCTGGGCGAGATCGCGGTGGCCAAGGCAGCCGCCGATCCCGCGGGCCACTACGCGCGCGCCGATGTCATGCGGCTCATGATCAACCGGGCACCGAACCACCGGGTCCATGTTTTCGACCTGGCGCTTCAGGCCGAGGGCGGCGCGTCCGGGCAGGCGCAGCGCCTGGACACCGATGCGGTGACCGAGCACGCGGTCGGCGCGAACAGCCCGGCTTGACGAGGCTTCCCGCCCACTCGGCGGGTCATCGACGCTCGTCTCACTTCATTCGCGCGGTGACTCGGTCCGCAAGCCCGGGTCGCAGACCTAAGGCCGCATCGTCTCAGTGGTAGTCCGCTTCGCGCTAATGACGAATGGCCAACGCCCTGATCTGCTGGTCGGAAAGGATTTCGCGGAGGTCATCTCAACCCCGCGAACCCTGGCCATGTGTTTGGGTCTTGAAGCTCGCGACGTCGTGCATCAATGCGGGCCTGGATGCGATCGAACACCTCGGCCACAGGGTGCGAAACACCAGTTCGTAGATATTCTTGCCAAGCGATATCCCCACGCGCGTAGAACTCGCCTTGAACACGGCAGCGTTCGACGGCTCGGCACGCCCCATCGGCGGCAGAAGTGCTGACGGGTCCGTCAGCATCTGCAACCGATTCGATTTCGGCACGCAGTTCGGGCTCGACGTCAAAGGTAGTCACGATGCGTGAACTCATGGTGGCCACTTTGTCACGGTTGTACTTGAATCGCCACCTCCGGCCGCGCTGACACCTTCGATAGGTTTGAGTCGGCCCGATTCGGCTGCGCCAGCGAGTGGCTGCACTTCAGGGGCCCTTACGAGGTTCGTCGCAACTTGTGAGCATGCCCGCGCACAGCGCGGTGTGCTGGCGAAGTGCAGCGCAAGGGCAAGAACGAACAGGTGGGCGGGGTAGAAGGCATAGAAGACCCATCGCCGCCGTTCAAGGGGAACATGAATGCGGCTGAACCCCCAGATCAGCGGCAGCGCGGCCATGGCGGCGAAATTGCCGTTGACGAGCCATAGGGAGGCGGTCGCAAGCAGCCAGGCGATCGCGGTCTTGATGCTTGGACGACGAATGAAAGAGCGCGCGCCCAGGCAGCACAGCAATCCCGGCCACCAGAATTCAACCACGGTGCCGCCCACTACAAAGGTGAGCAGTGCCAGCCATCGATGGCCATCGCTCCGGAGCTCCAGCAGCCAGGCGATGAAGGTCGCGACGAGCAACGCCGCCATGATGTTCAGTGGCCACCATCCGACCAGCAGAACGAACGCGGGCGTTGCGAGCACACCGAAGGCCGCGAGCCGCTTCGCTACACGTCGATGCACATTGTTGGCCTGCGCGCGAGGTCGCGCGAGGTTGTACATGAGCACAAAGCCGAAAAGCGGCATCGCCATGCGACCGAGCAGGTAGAGCGTCGTGACCTGCCCGCTCAGAAGGTACTTGTTGACATGGTCCCCCACCATCAACGCCAGCGCGAGCCACTTGAGCGACTCGAGCGATCCATCCGCCACGTGCCAGCGGCCGCTGGCCGTCGCTTCGCACCGGCTGCTGCTGTGCGTTGTGGGCATCAAGGTCTTCTCGTGCGCATCACGACGCATGGTCATCTGGCAGCGTGCGGATCGAGTCCGCAGCGGCCGGCGAAGGGCGCGCGCCGCTGCCTTGCGAGTTCACGTCCGCTCATGGGCATGCCTGTCCCACTCGGTGGCGCGTCCCGGCCCTGAGAGGACGGGCGCTCGCGCCATCGCCACCCGCCTGTCTGGAAGATGGAGGTCCAGCCCATCCACGAGCGCATCAGCGATGCGATGGCGAATGGATGCGAGTAACTGCTGCTGAGAGTGCGGATCGGCGGTGAGGCGCCGTGCATACTGTGCAGCCAGTTGCAGTCCGGCCATGGCGTATGTCAGACGAGGGTCGCGCCGCATGGTCTCTGGCGACAACGTTCGTGCGACGCGCAGATGCTGAGCTTCTTGCGCGAGCATGTGCACATGGTCTTGCGTCTCGATGCGCCAGCGACGCCGCTGGGCACGCATCCGCTCTTCGCCGACTGCGTCTTTGTAGCCGTCCTCGGCGGGCACGCGAAGCCGGACGGGTTGCGTGCCCAGAGGCAAGACGACGACCTCGTCTCCGATGCGTGGCTGGGAGACCGCTCGCTGGAGCGCGGCTTCCAGGTCGGCGCCCCAAAGCCTGCGCTCTCCAACCTCTGTGCGCAGGAGGACGTAGAACGAGCGTCGTGCTGCCGGATCGAACCGATAAGGCGCTGCGGCGGCCTCCAGCAACACGCCGCGCACGGGCGCGCGGCCACCGCGCGGGCGCCTTGTGCTGGCGGTCTCCTGCGGATCGTTGGACCCAGATGGCGGCGAAGACGCGGCCCCTGGCAGCGGCGCGCCGAGTGAGGCGGCATTGGATGAGGAGTGCATGCGATGGACTTGGTTGGAATGGACCGCTCAAACCAGCAGGCGGGCCATGAACTCGTCGGTGCGGCGCTTCATCTCCCCCTCGCTCAGTGGCTCGGTGGGGATGTCGACGTCGTCGAAGTCGAAAGAAAAGTCCTTCAGATCCAAGCTGCCGTCGAGCACGGCCTGGGCCATCTGCAGGTTGTCCTTCGACAGTGCATGGCCCGTGCTCGTGGCGGGCGTCGTCGAGGTCGCAGCGCTCGATCCTGCCGGCGGCGCAGGCGCTGGCATGGCATATCCGGCAAGTGCCGTGGTTGCACGCACAGCCATCGTGAGCTTCGGGACTTCGGGTGGAGCGATCTCCCGCCGCGCAAAAGTTTTGTCCTTGAAGTAGATGATGCGGTGAGCGAGAACCGGCCTGAGACCTTCGTAAAAGAGGATCATGCGTGCCGGGTCCAGTTCCTTGACTTCCTGGGGCAGCAGAAGCCGGCGCGGCTGTTCGCTGATGCTGACGCTGCCCGATGTGCCGGAGCCGCCCCACATCGGACGGCTGACGCTTTTCTGGCGGACCGTGTAGGTGCCGAGCTCGCGTGAGATGGCCTCGGCATCCTCATACTCTTTGGGCGGAAAAACGATGCGCGCGGCGAGCATCTTGCGAATCGACTTGGCACCCTCCACGCCGTACTTCTCGATCAGCTGCGAGTTGGACTGGACGATCACCACGGTGCGCACGTTGTAGCCGGGCAAGAACGCCGTGGATTCCGCGATCACCGGAATGCGCCCGAGTGCAGGGAACTCGTCGAGCATGAGCAGCAACTGGTGCTTCAGGGCCGGGTTGCTCTCGGGCAGTTCCCGCGTCTGCAAACCGATGGCCTGCTGGAAGAACAAGTTGAGCAAGGGCTGCAGACGTGCGATGTTGTCTGGGTTGATCTGCACATAGATCGAGATCGGACGCTTGCGCAGGTCGCGCAGATCGAAGTCGTTGGCTGAAGTGGCCGCGTCGATCAGGGGGTTGAGCCACAGATCAAGTCGACTCGTGAAGGTCTTGCGGATGCTCGAGGCGGTCGTTGGCGCGAGGTCGATGACGTCGTAGAGACTGCGCACAGCCTCCTGCGACAGTGGGTAGCCGGCGCGCTCGCACGATTCGATGACGCGCTTCCAATGTTTCTGGAAGCCCTCCGCGTCGCTCGCCATGCCCTGGCGCAGGACTTCACCCAAGGTGCGTGTCGCCCCGGGTGTCTCGAACAGGTACAGCGCGATCCCGAGGAACAGTGATCTCGCGGACGAGGTCCAGAAAGGATCGCCCGCCAGGGGATCCGGGAACAGCATCGTTCCGATGCGCTGCAGGTCGTCGATGCAGCGGTACGGCGTTTGCGACACATAGCCCAGCGGATTCCAGCGCGAGGAGCGCTCCTGCTCGGACAGGGGATCGAACAGGTGCACTTCCTGGCCCTTGGAAAGCCGGAAACCCGCTGTGCGCATGAAGTTCTCTCCCTTCACGTCGCTCACGATGGTGGAGCCGGGCCAGTTCAGCAGGTTAGGCACCACGACGCCCACGCCCTTGCCGCTGCGAGGAGGTGCTTCGACTTCGGCGCCTTGTTGACCGGCGAGCACGAGGTAGCGCGCGCCCAGGCGCCCGAGAACGATGCCGTTGTCTGCGAGCAGCCCGGCCTTTCGGATCTCGCGATGCGTGGCGAATCGGGCCTCGCCATGCAGCGCGCGTCGGCGTGGGACCATCGCGATGGCCACGCCACCGAGCGTGACCCCTTGTGCTCCCACCAAAGCGGCCAGCAGCGATCGACGAACTTCGGGTCTGTCACCGTAAGCAAGCCAGTAGTCAACGATCGTCGACAGCGTGGCGCTGTCGGGCGGCAGCTTCATGAGCATCAAGAAGGCGTAGCCGGCCGCCCACAGGCCCACCACGGCCGCGACGAGCAAGGCGCCCCCAATCCTGAAAGCACTAGGCCAAGGCTCGACGCTTGGTGCTGGGGTCATGCCAAATCTCCTGCACGATGCGTCGCTGCCGCACACGTGCGCATTGGATGACGATGTCCACGCTCAGCTGCGAAAGCTCCACGCCTTCACGCGTCGTCATGCCTTGGCCCGCGGCGCTGCGCTTCATCAACTGCGCGAGTGCCACGAAGGCCATCTGGGCACTGTCGGCATGGACGCTGGTGATCGAGCCCGGATGGCCCGTGTTCACCGAGACGAGGTAGTCATAGACTTCATCGCCGGTTCGCAGTTCGGACAGGAAAATGCGGTCGGGACGCTGACGCTTGGCGCCAGCCAGAAGCTGCCCTGGCGTCACGATCGCCTGTCCCTGAGCGCCCTGGGAGTAGAACAGACGCACGTGATTCGGCTGGTTGCGAAGGGACAGCTCCCTGACGTCTTCGATCGTGATCAGCCGGTCCTCGGGAGGCACTTCGAGAATCAATGCCTTGCTCAGCGTCGTCTTGCCCGATCCGGTGGCGCCCGACAGCAAGATATTGCGGCGCAGTTGAACTGCGCGGCGCAGGAAGTCTCCGAACCTGCGTTCGCGAAGCAGGCCCGCAAGCTCGCAGTCTTCGAGGCCCGCCGAGCCCGCCTCCGATGCTGCCTTCAATGCTGCTTCGTTGTAGCGTGTCGGCTCGAACACGCCCATCGATTCAAGTTGATCGAGCGACCACAGTGCACTGGAGGGACGACGGATCGTGATCGAAACGGTCTGCTCGGAGGTCGCCGGGGGCAGCACGATCTGTATGCGTTCGCCGCCAGGCAAGGTGGCTGACAACAACGGCTCCTGGGCCGAGACGCGCTGCCTCGTGAAGTTGGCAACGAGCTTGGCGATCGACATGCACCAGTCGAAGCTCGCGAACGCAAGGATCTCGCGCGTCCACCCCGTCTGCCGTTCCACAAAAGCGATTCCTGGTTCGTTGATGCAGATCTCCGTGACCTCGGTGTCCTCGAGCAGCGGCATCAGCGGGTCGAGAAACAGCGCGAGCGAGGAGGGCGGCGGTGGCGTGGCTGCCGTCGCCACGCCTGAAGCTTCCGCTTCTTCAGGGTTGGGCAGGCGCGACGCGTAGGGCATAGACATCGCGGAAGTCCACGTCTCGGGCCACCAGGATCTGGATGCGTTCGCCCTGGTTCTTGATCACGGTTGGAGGTATCGCAATGGTGCTGCGCAGTACCTCGGTCAGGATGTCCCGGCTGCCTTGGGGACCAACCACCAGCGCGCCGCGGTTGGTCAGGCCCGCGCCGGCTTGCTGCTGGGCCGTCAGCGCCTGCATCGTGCCGTCGATGACCGACACGAGGATCGCTGCGCCAAAGCGCTCCCAGAAGTGGGTGTCCACAAATCCCGGTAGGCCGTTGCGCCCCAGCTCGTCGGTGCCCGGCGATGCCAGCTGGACCACCACCCCGGTGGGTGTTCTCGCCTCGCTCCAAAGCACGAAAACGCGGCCCTGTCCCTGGCGGGGCGAGCCGCGCTGCTCACCCACGTACTTCGTGCCGCGCTCGAGCAGCACCACCTTGCCGTCGGCACTGTAGATGTCGCTGGCACCGATGCAGGTGGTGAGACCTTCGTAGGTCGAATCGATCGCGGTCTCCAAGGTGCAATCGATGAATGCGCCCTTGGGCAGAAGAAAGCGGCGCGTCGGCAGGACCTGTGCTGCAACGGCGGGGGTGCGCGTCGGTCGGAGACTGCCCTCGAGGCCAGGAGGGCTGGAGGGGCTGGAGGGTGGCGGCTGCAAGGCACCCAGGATCTGCGCCATGTTGGGTACGCCACTTGCCGGCGGCACGGCCGGGCCGCCGACGAAGGCCGCCGCTGCTGCGGCTGCGTCAGGTGACGGCGTGTGCCGCATCACGGGTGTTCCGAGCTTGCGCTCGAGCGCAAGCTGGGCTGGGGTCTTTGGCGGTGGTCCGCCCTGCGGCGTCGCGGCTGCTGCGGCCGGTGAGGCGCTGGGTGGCGGTGCGGGGGCCTGTGGTGGCGTCGGCGGCGGATCGATCCGGCCCAGCGGCGGCACCTTGGTTTCGCCGCCGGCGCGGGCCGCCGAGGCCTTCTGTGCGGCCAACTGCGCCTCGCGACCCTTGGCGTACTGGGTGCTGTAGTACCAGAACAGGAAGCCGGCACCCAGCAGCAGCATGGTGCCGATGGCCACAAAGCTGCTGATCCTCGACTGGATCGTGCGTTCCCGATTCACCGAGGGAATGGTCCGCTCCCCGTCGATCGCATGGCCGCGCCCGGTGCGGGAGGCATCAGGGCGCTCCGGACGGCGGGGAACGGAATAAAGCTCGCCAGTGTCTGGATCGACCGCGCCCGCGCGGCGGCGCCCGTCGAGCGCTTCGTTGTCGGCGGATGAATTCGCCGGTGGGTTGAGTTCCGGATTCGGTGCATCGCTCATGGTTGCTCTCCCACGGTTGCGCGTTGCACATCGGGCGCCACCGTCGCGCCGGGCGTGCGCGCACCGCTTGCGAATGCCTTGTTGACCACGCATCCCACGAGCTGACCCCGGCGCAGCACGATGCGATGCGCCAGGCGATGGATCACGATCTCGTCGGCGTCGATGTTGAAGTTCAGCAATGACTCCGTGCCGTCGTCGTTCTGAACGAACATGGCCGGCAGTTCAGCCTGGTCGGCGAACCGAAGGCGGATGTGGTGGCCGTTGTCGAAGGCGCGGGTCGGCTTGAGCGACTCACTTCCGCAGAACCAGTAGTCCCAGTTGCGCGTGGCTGCCGTGCGGGTGAGCTTCGCCTCCACCTCAGCGCGCTTTCTCGCCTCTTCGGCAGCGCGCAGCGTGTCGGCCGGATAGTTGAACCGGATCGAATAGATCATCCGTCGAGCCGCGGCCCCGGCGGGCGCCCGGGCTGAGACGATGTAGTCGAAGTGATAGGTGCGACGGTCGGTGAGGATCGTGAGATTCGTATTGGCCCGCGCTTCCTTCGGCTTGAGGAAGAGGTGGTTGCGCTGCGCACCTACGTCGAAGGAGCCGTTGTCGCCGGAGCCCAGGTTCACGAAGGTCTCGCCTTCGGCGAACTGCAGGTGAATCTGGTAGCCCACGTAGCCATGCAGGCTGATGACGTCTTCCGGGTCGTAGTCGATTGTGCGCACGCGCGCATCGACGTGCCCCTCGGCCGGGATCGTTGCGGCGCGCACCGCCGTGTGGGTGGTGCACAGCCAGCCAAGGACCAGCACCAGCACGATCGCGGGCTGGCGGAAAGATGCAAGACGATGGTTCATCAGCGCGCCTGCTTTGCGGGGGAGAGGGGGACGGCGACGGTTGGTGCGACTTCGGGCTCGCGCCGATACTCGACCACCCTGAACCCCAGGGGATTGAGCGAGCGCCATTTGTCATCCTTCGATGGCGGCACGTAAGCGAACTCGATCGTCGCCACCCAATGGGTCGTCTGCTCATCGCCCGTGCCACCGGCTCGGGCGTAGCGGCTGAAGCGAACTTGTGCAAGCTTCTCCTTGCCGCTTTCCAGCTTGAGAAAGGTCACAGCACGCACTTGCGCGCGAATGGCCGTGCCGTCCTTGAAGGTGTTGAGCGGCGAGAGTGGATTGTTGGCGGCCCACGACGCCGCCCAGGCCTGGTTCAGGAGAGGCGAGTTCTGGGAGGCGACCAGCTCGTAGTCGGCTTCGGCGGTCGCATAGAAGTAGCGCTCGCGCGCAATGACATAGTTCTGCAGCAGGTTGCGCGTCACGACCTCTTGAATGTCGGTGGTGCCTTCATAGGCCGGCACGATGTCGACGATGCCGCTGCTGCTGTCCACGCGAATGACCACCGGCACCGGCTGCTTGAGGGGCGTGAGTCCGGCGACGGCGGCCACGGCGAATACCGCGACGGCCGTGGCGGCCGCGGCCACGACCCAGGCGGTCTTGGCTGAGCCTTGGGCGCGACGTGCGCGGTCGAGCTCCCAGCTCTGAGCTTCGAGCGTGTAGCGCTCGAGCGCCTCGTCACGATGCATCTGAGCCTCCTGCAGGACGGGGCGCGGAGGCACCGTTGATGGGTGTGAGGGCGCCTTCGCAGGTCGGAGGTCGGGGCGCTCGCGTGCCGCAGCCGCCAAGTGCGAGGGTGAGCAAGAGTGCGACCATGAATCTCACGTGAGAGCTCCTATAAAGTCTTTTCAGAGGGGTCAAGTCCGAGAGGAAGAGGGATTCATCACTCGGTCTCTGGGCAGGGTGGGGCGCTGCGCGCCTGCACTCCTGCCGGCCAGCGAAGCGATCGATGATCCGACCCGGTTGCCTCCCAGGCGACGGAAGGAGTCCCATCGGCTGCCGCGTTCGCCGTGCAGGCCGTCGAGCACGCCGCGGCCGAATTCGTACGCGCTGCGCCTGGTGCCACCGAGCGCCCACTTGGTGAGCCCACCGACAGCGCTGAAGGAACTGAGCGCAACGCCACTGGCAAGTCCGGCGGCGATCGGCATCACCTGGCACATCACGAGCAGCACCACCGCTGCGATCAAGGCCATGTTGATGGCATCCACCGTCGTGAGCGCCGCGCCACGTTCCGCGGTTTGAGCGGCGTAGTTCGCCACGACCTGCAGCATGAGCGAGGCGACCATGCTTGCGAGCACCGCGACGAGCGCGTAGTTCGAAAGCTGGGCGACCCATGCCTCGAAGAAGCGCCGTGTCGCTTCGAAGAAGAGCAGGGAAATAAAAATCGGGCCCAGCGCCAGCACGACGGACAGCGCGATCTTCGACAGGGCGAAGAGGAAAAGCGCGTAGACCGCGACGGCGCCGATGATGAGGTAGATGACGGCGCCGGCGATGTAGAAGCCCACATCCCCATTGAGCACACCGCCCCTGCTCCACAGGCTGAATGCGACCTCTCCCCCCTTCTCCCAGATCGTGTCGATGATCGAGACGGGGTCTGCGGCGCCGACGATCGCTGCCGCGAGTTGGGTCGGGGCGTTGAAGAAGGTGTCGACGATGAGCTCGTTGAAAGCCCAGAGTCTCAAAGCCACACCCAGGATGACCGCGATGAAGAAGATCCGCTTGATCCCCTCCAGAATGGGTTCCTGAATCTTGCCGGTGAGCGAAAGGTATCCCCAGATCATCACGTAGAGCGTTGCCAACGTGATCACCGCGGGCTCGACCGCGCTCGCCAGTGCTGCAGACTTCGCGCCTATGAACTCAGTGAGCTGCGAGACGAGCTGCGTCCAAAGCTGCCGAAAGAACATGGCTTGGCTCCTGAAGTTTCAAAAATCGTGCGACGCCACTTCGACCTCAGCCACTGGATGCGCCTCCGGCCTTCTCCGTGGGGTCGCATGGCTTGTGGTTGGTGCGCATGCTGCAAGCGCAGCGGACGATTGGCAGCCCGCTCGCCGTTTGAGAAGCCAGTGGCTTTCCCGAATCCGCTATGGCGATGACCACGACGGTGGCGCGCCAAAGCGATGTGTCGATGCGGCAGGGGCGGCTAGGGTGTCGGTGTGAATCGACTGGAGAAGTCACCGTGGCCGGACACCACGCGTTCTCGGGTTCGCTGGCGAAGCCTCGCCTCGTCGGCCTGCGACAACTGGTAGAGCGCCTGGAGCTTGGTCTGCTCGTTCGTCAACATGTTCTGCTCCGCCTGGATTCGCGCTTGCAGCTCCTGAATGGCCTTGGGGTCTCGGGCACGCGCGATGGCGGTGATCAGCGTCTGCAGTGCAGAGAACCTCTGGCTGGTGTTCTGAAAAGCCGTCTGGGTCATGCCATCCAGCAAGGCGGCAGATTGACGGCCTTGTTCGACGAGTTGCCTGAGCTCAGGGCTCAGTGCGTCCATCTGCGTCGTCGACAGCACGCTGTTGGCGCTCACGATCGATCGCACCTGTTCCGACAGGCCTGCATAGCCTGGCACGGGCGTGTCGAGCGACCTCCTCAGATCGGCATAGTTGCTCGGCAAGTAGTTGCGTGCTGCGTCGGAAGTCGCAAGAAGCTGCTCCATGCCGCGCGAGCCGCTCATCGACTGGTAGGTTTGCTTGAGTTGCTCCTTGGAGGCCTTGAGCTCGTCGAACTGCTTTTGCATGGCAGAGATCTGCTGTTGCCAGTACATGATCTGCTGGATCAGATTGGCAATGGCCGCGAAGTCGATGACCGGAATCCCCGCACGCGCTTGCAGTGGAGCCAGTAGCGCAGCGCAGGTGACAAGCGAGAAAAGCAGCTTTCTAGGCATGTGGAAACTCCTGGGGTGAAGGTCGTTGCGAGCTGTGCTGTAGCAGCGCCTCGCGAAAAGGGGCGAGCCATTGGCTGGGCGCGCTGCCATGGCGCTTCATCAGCGCCTGCATGAGCCGGACGTTGCTGGTTCGGCCCGAGATGACGCCCAGCGCATCGTCCAGATGCCTGAGGTCCAACTGGGCCACGACGCTGTCACGGTTTTGCTTGATGAGGAACTGACGCGATCCGGGCACGAGTTCCTGCTTGACCAGCGCGAACTCACGCTCGGTGAGGTTGAAACCCTCGGTGCAATCCGTGTGGCTGGCCTCGGGGTTGGGAAAAAGGATCTTGGTGGGCGTTTGCTCCACGATGGCTCGCGCGATGCTCGAGCCCAGAACATGGTGCGTGCTTTGCGTGAAGGTCACGATGTTCGCGTTCTTCTTGCGCCACGTCTCCAGGCCGTTCTTCGCGAAGCTCGCGAATGCGGGGTCGTCCAGCAGCTTGGCGAACTCGTCCATCCAGCACACCAGCGGCCGGCCATCGACCATGCAGTTGACGAGATGAAAGAGATACATGGTCAACGGGGCGCGCACCACGTCGTTGTCGAGGAAGTCGGTGACGTCGAAGCCGACCAACGCATGCGCCTCGAGCAGTGGCGCGACAACGTCGTGGTCGTTGTCGAACACCCACGCGTAGTCGCCGCGCTCCGACGCACACCACTTGCGCAGCCGCGCGTGCACTCCCTCTGGGTCGGTGACGTCCAGGAAAGCCAGAAGACGCGACAAGCGCCTGTAGGGTGGAGCGAGTGCGAGGGTCCCGTGCAGGGCCTGATCCAGGTCGTCTTCCTGTCGCACGCTCAGGAGCTCGTGGGGCGAGCGCATCACGAGGCGGCGCAGCCATTGCCGCAGGAACTCGAGGTTTGTGGGTACCCCGGCGTCGAGCTGCAGCGGATTGCAGCCGGTGGGACTTCCGTTCTTCAACGGAAGGTACTGGCCTCCCAATGCCCGCACGAGGATGTGGAGGCCCTCGTCCTTGTCGAAGATGATCTGGGTGGCGTCCAGACGGTTGCAGATCGCGACGATGCAAAACCCGAGAAAGGTCGTCTTGCCCGTACCAACGGGCCCGACGCCCGTGACATGGCCCACATCTCGACGGCTGCCACCATCGGGGCTGCGCGGGTCGCTCGCATGCAATGAGAAGTAGTAGGGCGAGCCTGCGCGTGTCGTGAGCATCGCCAGCGCATCACCCCAAAAGTTTCCGCGCGCGCGACCTGTCGGGAAGTTATGGAAAGGCGACATGGCCGCGAAGTTGCGGCTGGTGATTGGCGCCTTGCGCGTGCGGTAGCCGAAGTTACCCGGCAACTGCGCCCAGAACGCCGCCTCGAGCGCCAGATCCTCGCGTGCGACAACCATCCCGGTGTCGCCGAGCAGGTAGCGGGCCCGCGCAATGTGGTCGTTGAGTTGCTTGAGCCGCGGCACGCCCTCGACAGCGCCCGCGCCTTCCTCGGCATCGGCGAGCA
>Ga0160430_100849_pt1 | contig 13930 bp, 9 predicted proteins | sample HID1971I_E0MG_FD_108274 | JGI IMG/M metagenome (GOLD analysis project Ga0160430, IMG submission 108274) | Enriched millipede-associated microbial communities from UW Madison campus, WI, USA - HID1971I_E0 MG | ecosystem: Host-associated > Arthropoda: Insects > Digestive system > Unclassified ...
ACCGGGATGTGCTTGGTCTGCGTCGCGCGCCAGATGTCGCCCTTGCCGACCGTGTGCTCGATGAGCACCGTGCCCTCGCTGTCGAGCACCTGGACGATGCCGTCCGCCGCGATCTCGAAGGTCTTGTCGTGGCTGCCGTACTCCTCGGCGGCCTGCGCCATCAGACCCACGTTCGGGACGGTGCCGATGGTGGCCGGGTCGAGCGGGCCGTTCGCGATCACGTCGTCGATCACGGCCTGGTAGACGCTCGCGTACGAGGAGTCCGGGATGACGGCGAGCGTGTCCGCCTCTTCCCCGTCCTTGCCCCACAGCTTGCCGCCGTTGCGCACCAGCGCGGGCATCGACGCGTCGACGATCACGTCGCTCGGCACGTGCAGGTTCGTGATGCCCTTGTCGGAGTTCACGTACGACAGGCGCGGGCCCTCGGCGATGGCCTTGTCGAAGGCGGCGGCGATCTCCGCGCCATCAGCGACGTTGGCGAGACCCGCGAGGATCGAGCCGAGTCCGTCGTTGGCGCTGAGCCCGGCGGCGGCGAGCTTGTCGCCGTACTGGGCGAACACGTCGGCGAAGAACGCCTTCACGACGTGACCGAAGATGATCGGGTCGCTGACCTTCATCATGGTCGCCTTGAGGTGCACCGAGTAGAGCACGTCGTCGGCCTTGGCCGTCTTCAGCGTCTCGGCGAGGAAGGCGTCCAACTCCGTGGCGGAGAGGAACGTGGCGTCGATGATCTCGCGCGGAAGGACCTTGAGGCCCTCCTTGAGCACGGTGACGGTGCCGTCCTCCGCCGTGTGACGGAAGCTCAGGACGTCGTCGTGGGCGGCGACCCAGGAGCGCTCGTTGTGCTTGAAGTCGTCGTGGCCGAGGGTCGCGACGCGGGTCTTCGATCCGTCCGCGAACGGCTTGTTGCGGTGCGGGTGCTTCTTGGCGTAGTTCTTCACCGCGAGCGGGGCGCGGCGGTCGCTGTTGCCCTCGCGCAGCACCGGGTTCACGGCGGAACCCTTGATGCGGTCGTAGCGGGCGCGCACGTCCTTCTCCTCGAGGGAGGACGGCTCGTCCGGGAAGTCCGGGATGTCGTAGCCCTGCTTCTGCAGCTCCGCGATGGCGCCCTTGAGCTGCGGGATGGAGGCCGAGATGTTCGGCAGCTTGATGATGTTCGCCTCGGGGAGCGTGGCGAGGCCGCCCAGCTCGGCGAGCGCGTCGCCGACCTGCTGCTCGGGGGTGAGCTTCTGCGGGAACGCGGCGAGGATGCGGCCCGCCAGAGAGATGTCTCGCGTCTCGACCTCGATGCCGGCCTGGCCGGTGTATGCCTGGATGATCGGAAGGAACGAGGCGGTGGCGAGCGCCGGTGCCTCGTCTGTGTACGTGTAGATGATGGCGTCGTCGGTCACCGGGAGGTTCTCCGTTCACGGGGCTATTTGTCTCGATACCAAGATACCTGAGTGGCCTGGATCGCGTATTCGGGGCGGTGACGCGCACGCTCTCCATGGCGCGGGTCGACGACGCCGAGGTGAAATGTTCGCCCGAAACGTGTACCTCCGCGCGCGAGGGGTTAGCCTGGGGACATGTCCGAACTGCGCATGGTCGAACTCTCCGCTGCGACGATCGTCGCCGTGAACAACCTGTCGCTCAAGCCCGGACAGGAGCAGTTCCTCGCTCCGGTCTCGTACGGGATCGCGGCCACCGTCATCAACCCGCAGACCTCCTGGCAGCGGGTGATCCTCGACCGCAACGAGGTCGTCGGCTTCGTCAGCGCGAACTTCGACCCCGAGGCGCCGGAGGAGCACTTCCGCTCCGTGCTGTGGCGCATCAACGTCGACGCCGACGACCAGGGTCGCGGTGTCGGCCGCTACGCCGTCGAGGCACTGGTCGACGAGGCCCGCGCACGCGGCGTCGACCACGTCGACGTGATCTACGAGGCGGGTGAGGGAGGGCCGGAGACGTTCTTCCACCGCGTCGGGTTCACCCCCGTCGGCGAGACCGCCTACGGCGAGGTCATCGCCGAGATCCGCGTCACGACCTAGACCGGCGGCGGGGTCTCGAATCCCCTCCCCCATCGAGACCTCGTCGCCCTCCGGCGGGACCGCTCCCATGCACCGTGGGACGAATTTGTTGCGCGCAACCACAAAAAGCTTGCGCTCCCCGACATCGGCTGTCTATCATCGCTGAGAAGGAACAGGCGAAGCGCTTCGACGATGCGGTCGCCCCGATGACGATGGAGTCCGCATGACGACGATCCACGAGGTGGCGCACGCCGCCGGGGTATCGATCAGCACCGTCTCCTACGCGCTCAGCGGCAAGCGTCCGGTCTCCGAGAAGACGCGCAAGCGCATCGAGGACGCGGTGCACACGCTGGGCTATGAACCGGACGCCGGAGCCCGCATGCTGGCCGGCCGTCGCACCCACATCTTCGCGCTGACGGAGCCGCTGCGCGCCGACACCCATGCCCCGACGCACATGGCGTTCGTCCTCGCGACCGCCGTCGCCGCGCGGCGGCAGGGCTACGACATCCTCCTGCTGACCGACGAGCAGACATCCGAGGGCATGAACCGCGTCGCCGCCAGCAACCTGGTCGATGCGATCCTGGTGCTCGACGTGGCCCCCGATGACGAGCGGGTGGCGATCGCCCGGACCGTCCGCACGCCCACCGTCTTCATCGGCCTTCCCGATGACAGCGAGGGGCTCACCTGCGTCGACCTCGACTTCGAGGCCGTCGGCCATCTCGCCGTCGACCGGCTCGCGGACGCCGGGCACGAGCGCATCACGCTGCTCGGCCAGACCGAGGTGTCGTACCGCCGGTCGAACTTCCCGCGCCGCCTGCTGCACGGCGTGCAGGAGCGGATCGCGGCACGCGGCATCGCGCTCACCTGGTCGGTGACCGGCGCGGCGTCCACCGAACCGGCCGCCGTCCGCGCCGCCGCGGAGGAGGCACTCGCCCGCGGTGATCGCGCCTTCATCGTGCACGCGGTCGACGACGTGCACGAGATCCTGCTGTCCGTCCTCGACGAGCACGGCCTGACCGTCGGAGCGGACGTCGCCGTCATCTCCGCCGCCGCCTCCTTCGACACCGCGATGCTCTCGGTGCCGATCGACACGATCCCGCTCATCCCGCAGCAGTCCTGCGAGCTCGCGGTCGACCTCGCCGTCCGCAGCCTCGACGGCGAGGCGGCGCCCCGGATCCACCTCATCCCGCCCGAGTACCGCGCCGTCGGCTCCGTCTCCCCCGCCGGGGACTGAGCGGCGACCAGATCTCCTCTGAGCACGCTCTTTGTCGAAACGCTTCGATGATGCTCTTCCACAACTGAACACCTGACCCGATGAAGTGTCGGCCCGAGCGGCCGCAGAGAAAGGAGTGCCGACGATGGCACGCACCACCCGCAGGACGAAGGCGCTGGCCGTTCTGGCCGCGCTCACCGCGACCGGGATCGCATTGAGCGGCTGCACCGCCGGCTCCGGCGACGACGGCGGCGACGGCAAGACCCTCAAGCTCTGGCACTACGAGGGCGCCGACAGCGCGATGGGCAAGGCCTGGGCCGAGGCCATCAAGGTCTTCGAGAAGGAGACCGGAGCGAAGGTCGAGTTCGAGGAGAAGTCCTTCGAGCAGATCCAGAAGACCGCGAGCCAGGTGCTCGACACCGATGCCGCGCCCGACCTCATGGAGTTCAACAAGGGCAACGCCACGGCGGGCTTCCTCGCCTCCACCGGTCTGATCGCCGACATCTCGGATGCCGTCGAGGAGCACGGATGGGACGACAAGCTCGCCCCGTCGCTGCAGACCACGGCGAAGTACACCGAGGACGGCGTGATGGGCGGCGACACCTGGTTCGGCGTTCCGAACTACGGCGAGTTCGTCGGCGTCTACTACAACGAGGACGCGTTCGCGAAGGCCGGCCTGGAGATCCCGACCACCTACGACGAGTTCGTCGACGTGCTCGACGCGTTCGTCGCCCAGGGCGTCACCCCGCTCGCCGAGGCCGGAGCCGAGTACCCCCTCGGTCAGCTCTGGTACCAGCTCGCGCTGCTCGAGGGCGACCGCGGCTTCGTCGACGACTACCAGCTGTACAAGAACCCGGTCGACTGGCAGGGGCCGGAGGTCACGTCCGCGACCGAGACGCTGAAGGAGTACGTCGACAAGGGCTACATCGCCTCCGACGTCTCCTCGGTCAAGGCCGAGGACGCCGGCGTGTCCTTCATCAACGGCACCTCGCCGATCTTCGTATCGGGCTCCTGGTGGTTCGGACGCTTCGTCGCCGAGGCCACCGGCTTCGACTGGTCGATGAGCGCCTTCCCGGGTGCCGACCTCTCGCTCGGCTCCTCGGGCAACCTGTGGGTCGTGCCGGAGAACGCCGCGAACAAGGAGCTCGCCTACGAGTTCATCGACATCACGATGCGCCCCGAGATCCAGGCGATCATCGGCAACAACGGCGGACTCCCGGTCGCGGCCGACACCGCCGACATCACCGACGAGAAGAGCGCGGCGCTCATCGAGACGTTCAACGGCGTGCTCGACGCCGACGGTCTCTCCTTCTACCCGGACTGGCCCGCGCCCGGCTTCTACGACGTGATCGTGCAGGAGCTGCAGGGCCTCGTCACCGGCGTGCAGGACGTCGAGACCACCAACGAGAACCTCGGCGAGCAGTACGACGAGGGCACCGCGGAATTCCGTTGATCCACCCGCGGGGGCGGTCGTCCGACGGCCGCCCCCGCATCGTCTGGAGATGAACATGTCACTCGCCACCCGACGCGAGGGCCGCACCAAACTGCCGCCCGAGCAGCCGTCGATCCCGCAGCGCAGCGGTGGGACCGGGGCCTACTGGATGTACCTGCTGCCCGGCTTCGTGCTGCTGCTGATCGTCGTGATCGTCCCGCTGATCTGGAACGTGTACCTGACCTTCACGAAGTGGAAGGGTGTGCGCACGGCGGAGTTCATCGGTCTCGAGAACTGGCAGAAGATCCTCACCGACAGCGACTTCTGGACCTCGTTCACGAACTCGGTGTGGATGATCATCGCCATGGTCGTCGTGCCGACGATCGTCGGTCTCATCGTCGCCGCCCTGCTGTTCGACGTCGTCGGACGCAAGTTCGGCGGCAAGGTCGGCAGCTTCCTGCGGGCCACCTACTACCTCCCGCAGATCCTCCCGATCGCCGTCGCCGGCATCGTGATCGGCTGGATCGTGCGCCCCGGCGGTGACGGCGCCCTCAACCAGATCCTCGGATGGTTCGGCGTCCCCGCCTACGACTGGCTCGGGCAGATGCCCTCCGCCCTCATCGTGCTGATGGTCGTCATGGTGTGGGTGCAGCTCGGCTACCCCGTCGTGGTGTTCATGGCGGCGCTGCAGCGCGTGGACCCCGAGCTCTACGAGGCCGCGGAGCTCGACGGGGCGAACTGGCTCCAGCGCTTCACGGCGATCACGATGAGCATCATCCGGCCCGAGATCTTCGTCGTCACCCTCACCTGCACGATCGCCGCGCTGAAGGTCTTCGGACCGGTGTACATCATCACGCGCGGCGGACCGGCCGGCGCGACCCTCGTGCCCGCGTACTACGCCTACCAGGAGTTCTTCACGAAGCGGAACGTCGGCTACGGCGCCACGATCGCCACCGTCCTCACCATCGTCGTGGTGATCGTGTCGATCATCTTCATCCGCGTCCAGAACTCGCTCGAGCGCAAGGAAAGGGCGGGTCTGTGATGCACGCCACCACCGCCATCGTCACCGGCAAGCCCGCCAAGAGCCGTCCCCGCGGCGGCATGACCAAGAAGCGCCCGGTCGACTGGCTGCTGCTGGCACTCGTCGTCATCGGCGCCCTGCTGGTCATCGCGCCGTTCTACCTCGTGCTGGTGAACTCGTTCAAGTCCCCGGTCGACTATGCGACCTCCGGTCCGCTCGCGCTCCCCGAGACGCTCGACTTCGGCGGGATCATCAAGTTCTGGGAACGCGTGAACTTCCCCGAGAAGGTCTGGAACTCGATCTTCATCTCCGGCATCGTCGCGGTCCTCGCCGTGGTGATCTCGATGCTCAACGCGTTCGCGATCGGCATCGGACGCGTCCGCGGCCGGTCCTGGATCGTACTGCTCTTCCTGCTCGCGAACCTGCTGCCGCAGGAGGCGCTGCTCTACCCGCTGTACTACATGTTCAAATCCGTCGGCCTGTACGACAACGTGTGGTCGGTCATCATCGTCTTCACCGTCATCCAGGCGGCGTTCGGCACCTATCTGCTCTCGTCGGTGTACGGCACCTTCCCCAAGGAGGTGCTCGAAGCGGCGTCGCTCGACGGCGCCACGCGCTGGCAGATCCTCTGGCGCGTCGTGTTCCCGATCAGCCGCCCGACGCTGTCGGTGCTGCTCATCTTCTTCTTCATCTGGACGTGGAACGAGTTCCTCATCCCCCTGACGTTCCTCGCTTCGAATGCGAACCAGACCGTGCCCGTCGCGATCAGCGTGCTGCAGGGCGACCGGCTCATGGACGTCACCACCACGAGTGCCTCCGCCCTGCTGGGCATCATCCCCACGCTCATCTTCTTCCTCATCTTCCAGCGCACCCTCACGCGGGGCATCACGGCAGGAGCAGTCAAGTAATGAAGTTCACCGACGGGTTCTGGCAGCTGCGTCCCGGCGTCACCGCACTCCACGCGCAGGAGGCGTACGACGTCGCCGAGACCTCGGACACCCCCGACGGTCCCGGGATCGTCATCACCGCTCCCACCAAGGTGATCGCGGGACGCGGCGACACCCTCAACCGCCCCGTGCTCACCACGACGCTCTCCTCCCCCGCGGAGGGGGTGATCCGGGTGCGGATCGCCCACCACACCGGAGGTCGTCCGCCCCACGGCTTCGCCCTTCCCGGTGCAGGCACGGCCGAGCCCTCCGTCTCGGTGACCGACACCGCGGGCGTGGTCGACGCGGGCTCCCTCGTCGCGACGATCGCGACCGGTGCGCCGTGGAACCTCTCCTTCGCGGTCGACGGTCGACGGGTGACCGGCAGCGGGCACAAGGCGCAGGGCTACATCCGCCTCGCCGACGACGCGCAGGTCGATCCCGGCATCGTGGGCAACGCGCGTCAGGGCGGCGGGGCACCCGCGGCCTCGACCTTCGTGCACGAGCAGCTCGACCTCGGCGTCGGCGAGCAGATCTACGGACTCGGCGAGCGCTTCGGCCCCCTCGTGAAGAACGGGCAGACCGTCGACGTGTGGAACGCCGATGGCGGCACCTCCAGCGAACAGGCGTACAAGAACGTGCCGTTCCACCTCTCCAGCCGCGGGTACGGCGTGCTCGTGAACGATCCGGGGCATGTGTCCTACGAGATCGGCTCCGAAGCCGTCGAGCGGGTGCAGTTCTCCGTCTCCGGGGAGGTGCTGGAGTACTTCGTGATCGCGGGCCCCACGCCCAAGGACGTGCTCAGTCGCTACACGGCGCTCACCGGGCGTCCGCCGATCGTGCCCGCCTGGTCGTACGGGCTGTGGCTGTCGACCAGTTTCACGACCGACTACGACGAGCAGACCGTGAACTCGTTCCTCGACGAGATGGCCGCCCGTGAGCTGCCCGTGTCGGTGTTCCATTTCGACTGCTTCTGGATGCGCGAGTTCAACTGGTGCGACTTCGAGTGGGACCCCCGGGTGTTCCCCGACCCCGAGGGCATGCTCGGCCGTCTGCACGAGCGCGACCTCCGGGTGTGCGTGTGGATCAACCCCTACATCGCCCAGCGATCGCCGCTCTTCCGCGAGGCCGCCGACCAGGGCTTCCTCGTGAAGCGGGCCGACGGCACCGTGTGGCAGTGGGACCTGTGGCAGGCCGGCATGGGGCTGGTCGACTTCACGAACCCCGACGCGACGGCCTGGTACCAGGCGAAGCTGCGCGCCCTCGTGGCGCAGGGTGTCGACTGCTTCAAGACCGACTTCGGCGAGCGCATCCCGACCGACGTGGTGTGGGCCGACGGCGCCGATCCCGAGCGCATGCACAACCTCTACACCGACCTCTACAACCGGGCGGTGCACGATGTGCTCACCGAGACGCGCGGAGAGGGCGACGCGGTGCTGTTCGCGCGGTCTGCGACGGCGGGCGGGCAGAGCATGCCCGTGCACTGGGGCGGCGACTCGACGTCGACGTACACCTCGATGGCCGAGACGCTCCGCGGCGGCCTCTCGCTCGCGCTCTCCGGCTTCGCGTTCTGGAGCCACGACATCGGGGGCTTCGAGGGCATGCCGGACGCCGGCGTGTACAAGCGCTGGACCGCCTTCGGACTGCTCGGCTCGCACTCGCGCTTCCACGGCTCCAGCTCGTACCGGGTGCCGTGGGCGTTCGACGAGGAGGCCGTCGAGGTGACGAGGCAGTTCACCCACCTCAAGATGCGGCTGATGCCGTACCTGTACCAGCACGGCCTGGAGGCGGCGGCGACGGGTGTCCCGCTGATGCGCCCGATGGTGCTGGAGTTCCCCGACGACCCGGCGACGGCGTACCTCGACCGGCAGTACATGCTCGGCCCGGACCTCCTCGTCGCCCCGGTCTTCACGGAGGACGGCGAGGTCGAGTTCTACCTGCCGGCCGGCGAATGGACCTCGTTGCTCACGGGCGAGACCGTCACGGGCGGGGGCTGGCGCCGCGAGCGGCACGGCTTCGACTCCCTGCCGCTGTACGTGCGGCCCAGGACCGCGCTCCCCTGGGGCGCCCGGGTGGACCGGCCGGACTACGACTACCATGACGGTCTGCGGCTCCGGGTCTTCCCGGGCGGCACCGGCAGCGTCGCCGTCACCGTGACGAACCCCGACGGACGCACCGAGACCTACACCGCCGACCTCGAGGAGATCACCGCATGACCCTCCCCCTCACGCCCCGGGACGACTATCGCGGCTCCGGCCTCGTCTTCCCCGAGGGCTTCACATTCGGCTCCGCCACCGCGTCGTACCAGATCGAGGGCGCGGCGGCCGAGGACGGGCGCACGCCCTCGATCTGGGACACCTTCAGCAGGACACCGGGGCGCGTGTGGAACGGCGACACCGGTGACGTGGCGTGCGGCCACTACCACCGCGTCGACGAGGATCTCGACCTGATGAGCGACCTCGGGCTGCAGGCCTACCGGTTCTCGATCGCCTGGCCGCGCATCGTGCCGGCCGCCTCGGGCGAGGTCAACCGGGCGGGCGTGGACTTCTACTCGCGCCTCGTCGACGGCCTGCTCGAACGCGGCATCCGTCCGGTGGCCACGCTGTACCACTGGGACCTTCCGCAGTACCTGGAGGATGCGGGCGGCTGGACATCCCGCGCGACGACCGATGCCTTCGAGCGCTACGCCGAGATCATGGGCACGGCTCTCGGGGATCGCGTGCACACCTGGACGACGCTCAACGAGCCGTGGTGCTCCGCGTACCTCGGCTACGGGCAGGGCGGGCACGCACCGGGTCGGCACGAGCCGGCCTCCGCGCTGTCGGCCGTGCACCATCTCAACCTCGCGCACGGGCGAGCCGTGCAGGCGCTACGGGCCACCTCGACCGGTGACCCCGACTACTCGGTCACGCTGAACTTCCACGTCCTGCGGGGGCAGGGCGACGGAGCGGCCGAGGCGATGCGCCGGATCGACGCGCTCGCGAACCGGGCGTTCACCGGTCCGATGCTGCGCGGCGAGTACCCGGCCGATCTGCTCGCGGACACCGCGTCGGTCACCGACTGGGACTTCGTGCGCGAGGGCGACCTCGACACCATCCACCAGCCGATCGACGTGCTCGGGGTGAACTACTACTCCACCGCGACGGTCCGCCTCTGGGACGGGCTCTCTCCGAAGCAGCAGAACGACGGCCACAAGGGCGCGGAGGGCGGCACGGCGTGGCCGGGGAGCGACGAGCTGGTCGAGTTCGTCGAGCAGCCGGGGCCGTACACCGCGATGGGGTGGAACATCGCCCCGGAGGGCCTGGAGGAGCTGCTGGTGTCGCTCTCGGAGCAGTTCCCGGAGCAGGCCCTGATGGTGACCGAGAACGGTGCGGCGTTCGACGACGAGGTCGCGGAGGACGGCTCCGTGCCCGACCCCGAGCGCATCGACTACCTCCGCCGTCACTTCACCGCGGCGCACCGGGCGCTCGAGCGCGGCGTGGACCTGCGCGGCTACTTCGTCTGGTCGCTGCTCGACAACTTCGAGTGGGGCTACGGCTACGCCAAGCGCTTCGGCATCGTGCGGGTCGACTTCGACTCCCTGGAGCGCACGGTCAAGGACTCGGGGCACTGGTACCGCGAGCTCGTGCGGACGAGGACCGTGGGGGCGTCCTCGGCTCGCGCCGAGACTACCGAGGGAGGCGGCCGGAGGCCGGTCGGGTGACGGTCAGCGCTGCTGGTCGGGCGGCGGGCCCTTGCGCCCGCGGCTCGTCCAGGACGAGAGTGCGGCGGCAGCGGCACCGGCGGCGCGGTCGATGGCCTCGGCCGAGCGACTGAGCATGTCCTGCGCGGCATCCTGCCAGGCCGCGTTCGACGGTGCCTCGCCCGCCTGCACCTTCGCAGCGTGCTCGGCCGCCTCGAACGCCCGCTCCAGCTCGGCGACCGCGTCACGGTACGCAGCGAACTCCGCGGGGGTGACCTTGCCCGCCGCCTCGCGTCGCCTGTCGACGGCGTGTCCGGCGGCACGGAAGTACGCGGCCGTAGCGGGATTCTTGACGTCGGTCATGGCCGGATAGGCGATCTGCAGGGCGGGGTCGGTCTCGTAGCGCATCCACCGCGTCGTCACCGCGTCATGCGCGGCGTGCAGTCGCTCCAGGGGGCGCGGCTCCGACGCCGAGGGCACGGCGGCCCTCGCGGCGTTGAGCCGGACCTGACGCGCGCGCACATCGGCGGAGGCGGCCTTCGCGTCGCGCTCCCTCTCGCGGAGCATCCGGCGGGCTCCGGCGACCTGCTCGGCGGTCGCTCGCTGCGCCGCCCGCTCGGCGGAGACGCGAGCGAGATCGGCTCGGGCGATCTTCAGCGCGGTGCGCCGCTCGCCCGCGACCAGCTGCGCTTCTCTGAGGTCGTGGCGCGCGGCGTCGACGGCGAGACGACGTCCGCTCACGGTGCTGCTGCGTCGCCGAAGACCCATCACCCCGACCGTTCCCGCGGCGACCGCGGTCGGCGCGATCCACCACCACTCGGCAGCGAGCAGCAACGGGTCCATACCTCGATGCTACCCACGCGTCGGTCTCCGCGCTCTCCCGCGACGACCGAGACCCGCCGGGACGACCGCGGCCACGCCCGCCCCACCGAGTCGGTGAGGTCGTGCGTGGCCGCCGCCGTCACAGGCATGCTCAGACCAGCGTCTCCTGCCAGGCCGCGTGCAGCTGCGCGAACTTGCCCGTTCCGCCGATGAGCGCGTCCGGGCTGTCGTCCTCGATGATCCGCCCGTGCTCCATCACCAGCACCCGGTCGGCGATCGCGACCGTCGAGAGACGGTGCGCGATGATGATCGCGGTGCGGTCCTTGAGCAGGGTCTGCAGTGCGTCCTGGATCAGGCGCTCGGACGGGATGTCCAGCGATGCCGTCGCCTCGTCGAGGATCAGCACCGCCGGGTCGGCGAGGAAGGCCCGGGCGAACGAGATGAGCTGGCGCTGACCGGCCGAGACCCGTCCACCGCGCTTGTTCACGTCGGTGCCGTACCCGTCGGGCAGCGAAGAGATGAACTCGTCCGCACCGACCGCCCGTGCCGCCGCCCTGATCTCGTCGAGCGTCGCGTCGGGCTTGCCCAGCGCGATGTTGTCGGCGACGGTCCCGCTGAACAGGTAGGCCTCCTGGGTGACCATGACGATCGCCCGGCGGAGGTCCTTCGGGTGCAGCGAACGCAGGTCGACCCCGTCGAGGGTGACGCGGCCCCGGGAGGGGTCGTAGAAGCGCGAGATGAGCTTCGCCAGCGTGGACTTGCCCGCACCGGTCGTGCCCACCAGCGCGATGGTCTGACCGGCGGGGATGTCGAGCGAGAAGTTCGGGAGGATCGTCTTCTCGCCGTTGTATCCGAACGTCACCTCGTCGAACTCGATGTGACCGCGGGACTCCCAGAGGTCGACCGGCTTCTCGGGGTCCGGAACCGTCGGCACCTCCTCGAGCACACCCGACACCTTCTCCAGCGCGGCCGTGGCCGACTGGTAGGAGTTCAGGAACATCGCGATCTCCTGCATCGGCGCGAAGAAGTTGCGCACGTACAGCACGGCCGACAGCAGCACACCGACGGTGAGCGCACCCTCGGCCACGCGGATGCCGCCCCAGAGCACGACGATGCCGAGCACCAGTGCCGCGACGCCCATGAGGCCCGGCTCGAACGTCCCGAACAGCAGCATCGACCGGCGGTTGACGTCGCGGTACTCGCCCGCGATCTCCTGGAACGCCTTGTCGTTGCGCGGCTCCTTGCGGAACGCCTTCACGGCGCGGATGCCGGTCATCGTCTCGACGAACTGCACGATCACCTTCGCGCTGATCACGCGGGACTCGCGGTACACGAGCTGCGACCGGGAGTAGAACCACTTCATCAGGAAGAACAGCGGCACGCCGCCGAGCGCGAGGATGAGACCGGACTGCCAGTCCCAGATGCACAGCGCGATGAAGGTGAAGAGTCCGAACAGCACGCCGGAGACGAGCTCGTTCAGACCGCCGTCGAGAAGCTCCTTGATCGAGTCGAGGTCACTGGTCTGGCGCGAGATGATGCGGCCGGACGTGTACGACTCGTGGAACTCCAGGCTCAGGCGCTGGGTGTGCAGGAAGATCCGCTTGCGCAGATCGAGCAGCACCGCCTGCGTGAGCTTGGCGGCGATGATGACGTACCAGGCGATCAGGACGGCGGCGAGGGCGCCGGCGACCAGGTAGATCCCGCCGACCACGAAGGTCGGCATCCAGTCCGCATCCTTCAGGACGGCGGGCAGCGCCCGGTCGAGACCGATGCTGATGAGGATCGGTCCCGCGACCTGGAGCGCCGTCGAGATGACCAGCACCACGGCGGCCAGCACGATCTGCGGCTTCAGCGGGCTGACCAGGGATCCGAGCAGTCGGAGGGACCGACGACGGATCGCCTTGCTCTCCTCGCGGGTGTACTCGGAACGGTCTTCGTCCTGGGTTCCGGTGATGGCGGAGCTCATCGCTGCACCTCCTTCTCGGTGATCGGGTCTTCGTCGGCGGCCTGCATCCCGAGGCCCTCGCGGACCTCTTCGTCGATCCGGGCCTGTTCATCGCGGATCACGGGGATCGCGCCGGTGCGCGCCGCCTCCTCTGCTTCCAGGCTGGAGATGACGTGACGGTAGTGTCGGCTCGTCTTCAGCAGGTCGGAGTGGGTGCCGACGGCCGTCACCCGACCGGCCTCGAGCAGGGCGACGCGGTCGGCGAGCGCGACCGTCGACGGACGGTGCGCCACGATCATGGCCGTGGTGTCGGCCAGCACGTGGCGGAGGGCTTCCTCCACGAGGGCCTCGGTGTCGACGTCGAGCGCGGACAGCGGGTCGTCGAGCACGAGCACCTTCGGCTTCGCCGCCACCGCGCGGGCGAGGGCGAGTCGCTGACGCTGACCACCGGAGAGGCTGAGCCCCTCTTCGCCGATGACCGTCTCCACGCCGTCGGGCAGCGAGTCCACGAAGGACGCCTGGGCGACGTCGAGAGCCTCGCGGAGCACGCGCTCCCCCTCGTCGCTGTGCACGTCGAGATCGGCACGGCCGAGCAGCACGTTCTCGCGCACGGTCGCCGAGAACAGCGTCGCGTCCTCGAACGCCATGGCGATGTGCTGTCGGAGCTCGGAGAGCGGGAGGTCGCGCACGTCGACGCCGTCGAGGGTCACCTTGCCGCCCGTCACGTCGTACAGACGCGTCGGGAGCGTGGTGAGCGTCGTCTTGCCGCTGCCGGTGAGCCCCACCAGCGCCATGGTCTCGCCGGGACGCAGCACCAGGTCGATGCCGTCGAGCAGGTCGCGCTCGTGCGCACCCGCGTCCTGATAGCGGAAGTGCGCGTTCTCGA
>Ga0160430_100850_pt1 | contig 13919 bp, 10 predicted proteins | sample HID1971I_E0MG_FD_108274 | JGI IMG/M metagenome (GOLD analysis project Ga0160430, IMG submission 108274) | Enriched millipede-associated microbial communities from UW Madison campus, WI, USA - HID1971I_E0 MG | ecosystem: Host-associated > Arthropoda: Insects > Digestive system > Unclassified ...
CCGAGCCGCAGTTCGAGGGCCAGACCAAAGAGGTGCTCGGCACCCCGGCGGTGCGGGCGATCGTCTCGAACGTGCTCACGAAAGAGCTCGGCCTCCGGTTCTCGTCGACCAAGCGCGACGACAAGGCGCAGTCCTCGCTGCTGCTCGACAAGGTCGTCGCCGAGATGAAGTCCCGCATCTCCGCGCGCACCCACAAGGAGACGCAGCGACGCAAGAACGCCCTCGAGTCCTCGTCGCTGCCGGCGAAGCTCGTCGACTGCCGATCGACGGATGTCGCGCACAGCGAGCTGTTCATCGTCGAGGGCGATTCCGCGCTCGGCACGGCCAAGCTCGCGCGCGACAGCGAGCACCAGGCGCTGCTGCCGATCCGCGGCAAGATCCTCAACGTGCAGAAGGCGAGCGTGGCCGACATGCTCGGCAACGCCGAGTGCGCGTCGATCATCCAGGTCATCGGAGCCGGCTCGGGGCGGAGCTTCGACATCGCGACGGCACGCTACGGCAAGGTCATCATCATGAGCGACGCCGATGTCGACGGCGCCCACATCCGCACGCTCCTGCTCACCCTCTTCTTCCGCTACATGCGGCCGATGATCGAAGAGGGCCGAGTGTTCGCCGCCGTGCCGCCCCTGCACCGGGTCGTGGTCATGAATCCGGGCTCCAAGCCCAACGAGACGATCTACACCTACTCCGAGGCCGAGCTGACGGGCGTGCTCGCCGGACTGAAGAAGCAGGGTCGGCGGTATCAGGACCCGATCCAGCGGTACAAGGGCCTCGGCGAGATGGATGCCGACCAGCTCGCGACCACCACGATGGACCGCCGCCAGCGCACGCTGCGGCGCGTCGGCCTCGGCGACGCCGAAGCCGCGGGCCGGGTCTTCGAGCTGCTCATGGGCAACGAGGTCGCGCCGCGCAAGGAGTTCATCGTCGAGAGCGCCGACGCCCTCGAGCGCGATCGCATCGACGCCTGACGCGGCGTCGGCGCGTCCGACGTGAGGAAGCGAGAACGCGGCGGCCCGAATCGGGCCGCCGCGTTCTCGCGTTCAAGGAGGGTGCGCTATTCGATTCGGGTGCCGACGGCCGCGACGTGCGCCTCGAGCGGCTGGCCCGAGGCGTCTCGCTTCGCACCCGAATCGGGCAGCTGACGTGCGGACCCGTCGGCCGCGACGGCCAGGGCGGGCGCCTGGCCGACCCAGGCGAGATGCAGGGCGTCTTCACCCTTGAGGAAGCGCTGCGCACGCACGCCGCCCGTGGCGCGGCCCTTGCCAGGGAATTCGGCGAACTCGCTCACCTTCGCGCTGCCGGTGTCGACGCCGAGCAGGGTCTCGTTGCTCGCGGCGATCGTGACGACGACGGTCGAGTCGAGGCGATCGGCCGGCAGGCTCGTGAAGTGGATCGCATGGGCACCGGCGCCGAGCTTCACCCCGGCCATACCGCCCGCCGGGCACCCCTGCGGGCGAACGGTCGCCGCCGGGAAGTGCAGCAGCTGTGCGTCGGAGGCCACGAAGACGAGCTCGTCGCCCTCGTCGCCCTGGACCGCGCCGACCACCTCGTCGCCGACCTTGAGCCCGATGACCTCGAACTCGGGCTTGTTCGGGTACGCGCCGGTCGAGACGCGCTTGACGATGCCCTGCTTCGTGCCGATGGCGATCGAGCGGTCGGAGGTGAGCGACACCAGTGCGAGCACCTTCTCGTCTCGGTTGGGCAGCGAGAGGTAGTCACCGATCTTCACGCCGGCGCCGAGCTGCACCGAGGTGGGCGGCAGCATCGGCACGTCGACGGGCGTGAAGCGGATGAGCCGGCCGAGGTTCGTGACGGCGCCGATCTCGGAGCGGGTCGAGGTCTCGAGCGTCGAGAGGATCGCGTCGTGCTTGCTGCGGCGGGTCGGCACGGTGATCGTCGGCATGCCGTTCTCGGTCGGAGCGAGGTCGACGCGGGCGATGCGACCGGTGACCGAGAGGAACACGCGGCACGGGACATCCGCGAGTTCGAGGATGGCGGCCGCACGCTTCGCCGCGGCGCCCGTGGCGATCGGACGCGCGTCGGTGAGGAGCGTGCGCCGCGGCGTGCCGTACTTCTCGGCGATCTCGGCGAGCTCGTCGGAGACGAGGGCCTCGATGCGGTGGCGGCTGGCGAGCAGCGTCTCGAGCTCGGCGATCTCGGCGCGCAGCTTGTCGCGCTCGGTCTCGAGCTCGATACGGGAGAACTTCGTGAGCCTGCGCAGTTGCAGCTCGAGGATGTAGTCGGTCTGCACGAGGCTGAGGTCGAAGACCTCCATGAGCCGGGTGCGCGCCGCGGCCGTGTCGTCGCTCGAGCGGATCACCTGGATGACCTCGTCGATGTCGAGGATCGCGATCAGCAGGCCGTCGACGAGGTGCAGGCGTTCCTGCCGACGTGCGAGGCGGTACTGCGACCGTCGTGTGACGACCGAGATGCGGTGGTCGACGTAGACCTGCAGCAGCTCGCGGAGGCCGAGCGTCTGCGGCCCGCCGTTCACGAGCGCGACGTTGTTGATGTTGAAGGAGTCCTCGAGCGGCGTCAGGCGGTAGAGCTGCTCGAGCACCGCGTCGGGGCTGAACCCGGTCTTGATGCCGATGACCAGGCGCAGGCCGTTCGTGCGGTCGGTGAGGTCGGTGACATCCGAGATGCCGCTGATCTTCTTGGCGTTGACGCCGTCCTTGATCTTCTCGATGACCTTCTCGGGGCCGACCAGGTAGGGGAGCTCGGTGACCACGAGACCCGTCTTGCGCGCCGTGATCGGCTCGATTCGCACCTTGGCACGGGTCTTGAAGCTGCCGCGGCCGGTCGCGTAGGCGTCGCGGATGCCGGCGAGGCCGACGATCGTGCCGCCCGAGGGCAGGTCGGGGGCCGGCACGAACTCCATGAGGTCGTCGAGCGTCGCGTCGGGGTTGGCGATGAGGTGCCTGGCCGCGGAGACGACCTCGATGAGGTTGTGCGGGGCCATGTTCGTCGCCATGCCGACGGCGATGCCGCTGGCGCCGTTGACCAGCAGGTTCGGGTAGGCGGCCGGCAGCACCGCCGGCTGCATGAACTGATTGTCGTAGTTCGGCACGAAGTCGACGACGTCCTCGTCGAGGCCGTCGTTCATGGCGATCGCGGCGGCGGTGAGGCGCGCCTCGGTGTACCGGGAGGCTGCGGGGCCGTCGTCGAGGGAACCGAAGTTGCCGTGCCCGTCGACGAGCGGCACGCGCAGGGTGAACGCCTGCGCCATGCGCACGAGGGTGTCGTAGATGGCGGTGTCGCCGTGCGGGTGGTACTTGCCCATGACCTCGCCGACGACGCGCGAGGACTTGACGTGCCCGCGGTCGGGGCGCAGGCCCATCTCGTTCATGCCGAAGAGGATGCGTCGCTGCACGGGCTTGAGTCCGTCGCGGGCGTCGGGCAGCGCGCGGGAGTAGATGACGGAGTAGGCGTACTCGAGGAACGAGCCCTGCATCTCGGTGGCGACATCGACGTCTTCGATGCGCTCGACGATCGGTTCTTCAGCGGGCGGGTTCTTGGCTCGGGTCATCCGTGTTCTCTGCTGCTGGCGGCGTGGGGTGCACGCCGGGAACGAAGGGCGCGCCCTGCCTATGCGAGACTGGGCGCGATGCCTGCCATGCTACCGGTGCCCGCCGACGCCGCTCCGCGCCTCACCGGCGTGATGGGCAGTTCGCTCGCCAGCCTGACGGGTGGCGAGAACGCATTCGGGCTGCCCGCGACATCCGGCGTCGTCGTCGTCCTGGTCGACGGGCTCGGGGCGACCAACCTGCAGGCGCGCGCCGGGCATGCCCGATTCCTCTCCTCGCGCATGGCCAAGCGCGACGTCATCCGCACGGTGCTGCCCTCGACCACGGCTGCGGCGCTGGCGAGCCTGACGACCGGCCGCCTCCCGGGCGAACACGGCCTGGTGGGCTACCGAGCCCTCGACGCCGCGAACGACCGGCTCGTCAACCAGCTCAGCGGCTGGGATGCCGCGATGGTGCCGGAGACCTGGCAGCGGAGCGAGACCGTCTTCGAGCGCGCGACCGCCGGGGGTGTCGAGAGCTTCGCCGTGGGCGCCGCCCGCTACCTCGACTCCGGCTTCACCCGCGCCGTGCTGCGCGGCGCCGAGTACCGCGTCGCCGCGTCGCTCGGCGACCGGTTCGCCGCCGCGCTCGACCTGCTGCAGGGCGGCGATCGGCGACTCGTCTACCTCTACGTGCCCGAGCTCGACCAGGCCTCGCATGCATACGGCTGGGAGTCCGATCGCTGGCTCGGCCTGCTCGAGCAGCTCGACTCCGAGGTCGCGTCGTTCGAGCAGCGGATGCCACGGACAGCCGGCCTGCTCGTCACCGCCGACCACGGCGTGGTCGACGTGCCCGCCCACCGCCACGTGTTCGTGGACGCGGATCCCCGACTCGTCGACGGCGTCCGTCACCTCGGCGGCGAGCCGAGGTTCCTCTCCGTCTACCTCGAACCCGACCTCGACGCGGGGGAGCGCGAGGCCGCCCTCGACCGCTGGCGCGCAGCGGAGGGGCACCGGGCCTGGGTGCTCTCGCGCGACGAGGCGATCGAGGCGGGCCTGTACGGGCCGGTCGCCGACGAGGTGCGCCCGCGCATCGGCGACATCCTCGTGGCCGCCCGCGCGGGCATCGCGTACTACGACAGCCGGGAGCCCAACCGGCGGGCCGAGGCCATGATCGGCCAGCACGGTTCGCTCACCGACGAGGAGACCCGGGTTCCGCTCATCCGCGGCGGCGCGTTCCGGCGCGCCTGACCACGGCGTACGGATGCGTCCTGCTCTCGGCGCTCGGACCGGCGAGGTCCGCGCACCGGGCCCCGCGACATCCGCACCGGGAGAACGAGCGACGGCCGGGGCATCCGCCGCCGGCCGTCGTTCTTCGTTCGTCGTACTGGGAGTTCGTCAGCTCGGGTACTGACCGCGCTTGACCTGCGGTTTCGGCAGGCGCAGCATGCGCAGCTGGAGGGCGCGCATCGCCGCGTACCAGCGCACGCGCTCGGTCTTGTCGCCGTAGCGCTGCCGGAGCTTGCGGGTCAGCACGGCGCCGAGGACGATCACGTCGATCACCGACACCAGGAAGAAGGACCACAGCGCGATGATGCCGATCGCCTGCACCTGGGTGCTGGGGATGAAGGTCAGGATGATGACGGCGAACATGACCGGGATGAGGATCTCGCCGATGCTGAAGCGCGCGTCGACGTAGTCGCGCACGAACTTCTTCTGCGGACCGCGGTCGCGCAGCGGAAGGTACCGCTCGTCGCCGGCAGCCATGCCGACGCGCGCACGCTCGCGCGCCTCGGTCTCCTTCGCGCGTGCCGCCTTCTTCGCTTCCTTGCGGTCGTCGGGCACGAGGGGCCGCTTGCGGGCGGCCTCCTGCTGGGCGCGTGTGGGCGTGGGTGCGCCCTTGCCGCTGGATTTGAGACGCGCCTGCGTCTCTTCGAGCGTCTCGGCGCTCGGCTGGTCGTTGTCAGTGGGGTTGTTGGCCACGGGGATCCCTCGAATCGGTTCCCCTTAAGATTACCGGCATGACCGAGCACCAGCCCACCGATCACGATTCCACCGGCGCAACCGAGATCGTCGCCGCGATCCGCGACGCCGTCGACGTCGGATTCCCCTCGACCGTCGCCGACCTCGCGAACCTCGTGCGCATCCCGTCCGTCTCCTGGCCCGCGTTCGACCCCGCGCACGTCGCGCAGAGTGCAGAGGCCGTCGCGGCCCTGCTCCGCGACACCGGCGTGTTCGAGCTCGTCGACATCCGCCGTTCCGACGTCGAAGACGGCTCGGAGCTCGGGCAGCCGGCCGTCGTCGCGAGTCGTCCCGCCCGCAACGGCCGCCCCACCGTGCTGCTCTACGCGCACCACGACGTGCAGCCGCCCGGCAAGGACGAGGACTGGGAGACCTCGCCGTTCGAGCCCACGCAGCGCGGCGACCGGCTCTACGGCCGTGGCGCGGCCGACGACAAGGCCGGCGTGATGGCCCATGTCGGGGCCATCCGGGCCTTCGCCGAGGCCGCGGGCGACTTCGATCTCGGTATCGCCGTCTTCATCGAGGGCGAGGAGGAGTGGGCCTCGCGCTCGTTCGCGAACTTCCTCCGCGACAACCGCGACCTGCTCGCCGCCGACGCGATCGTCGTCGCCGACTCCGGCAACTGGGATCTCGAGACGCCCGCCATCACGGTCGCGCTGCGCGGCGCCGTCGCGTTCAACGTGCGCATCCGCACGCTCGAGCACGCATCGCACTCCGGCATGTACGGAGGTGCGGTCCCCGACGCGATGCTCGCGGCCATCCGACTGCTCGACACGATCTGGGCCTCCGACGGATCCGTGGCGGTCGCCGGACTCACGAGCGCCGACCTCGAGCCGCCCGCCTACGACGAGGCGCAGCTCCGCGCCGAGACCGGCCTCGTCGACGGCGTTACCCCCATCGGCGACGGCGCGATCCTGTCGCGCATCTGGGCGAAGCCCTCCGTCACGATCACGGGCATCGACGCACCCGATGTCGCGAACGCCTCGAACACCCTCGTGCCCGAGGTGCTCGTGCGGGTCAGCGCCCGCATCGCGCCCGGCCAGGATGCGACGGAGGCCTTCGAGGCGATTCGCGGGCACCTCGAGGCGAACGCGCCGTTCGGGGTGAAGCTCGGCTTCGAGGGCGTCGACCTCGGTCAGGCGTTCCTCGTCGACACCAGCGGCTGGGCCGTCGAGGACACACGAGCCGCGATGACGGATGCCTGGGGCCGGCCGCCGGTCGACATCGGCGTGGGCGGGTCGATCCCGTTCATCGCCGAGCTCGTCGACGAGTTCCCCGGTGCGCAGATCCTCGTCACGGGCGTCGAAGACCCCGACTCGCGCGCGCACAGCCCGAACGAGTCGCTGCACCTCGGCGTCTTCAAGCGGGCGCTCCTCAGCGAGGCGCTGCTGCTCGCCCGCCTCGACGCACGGGGGAGCGAGGCATCCTGATTCCGGGCCATCTCGCAGCACGCAGGGTTAGACTTCCACTGAACATGAGGCGTTCTTCGACGCACCGAGGAGAGACATGAGCGACACGATCACCGAAACGACGCACGGCGTGAAGCTGAGCGACCCCGCAGCCGACAAGGTGCGGAGCCTCCTCACGCAGGAGGGCCGCGACGACCTGCGACTCCGCGTCGCAGTGCAGCCCGGCGGCTGCTCGGGCCTGATCTACCAGCTGTACTTCGACGAGCGCATGCTCGACGGCGACGCGGTCGTGGACTTCGACGGCGTCGAGGTCATCGTCGACAAGATGAGCGTGCCGTACCTCGACGGCGCCTCGATCGACTTCGAGGACACGATCCAGAAGCAGGGCTTCACGATCGACAACCCGAACGCAGAGGGCAGCTGCGCCTGCGGTGACTCGTTCCACTGACGATCGATCCGAACTGAGCAAAGGGAGGCTGCCATTGGCAGCCTCCCTTTCTTTCTTTGCGCCGATGGTGGCGGAATTCCGCGCCGCGATGGGCCCGAAACGGCGCTGAGATGCACACTGGCCGGGCTGAGTCGGAGTAGGCTGTTCCACGATCATGCGCTTCGCTGTGAAGCGCCTTCGAGTCTCCCGAAAGGTCACCGGTGCGCCACAATCGCCGTCTCCGATGGGCTGCAATCCCGATCGCAGCGTCGCTCAGCCTCGTACTCGCAGGGTGCACGACGGCTCAGCTGAACGGATTCCTGCCGGGCTTCGAGGAGGGGCAGCCTCCCGTCACGAACCACACCGAGCGCGTCTCGGGCCTGTGGGTCACGTCGTGGATCGTGCTGCTCATCGTCGGTGTCATCACCTGGGGTCTGACGATCTGGGCGGTCATCGCCTACCGTCGCCGCAAGGGACAGACCGGCCTCCCCGTGCAGCTGCGCTACAACATGCCGATCGAGGTGTTCTACACCATCGTTCCGCTGATCCTCGTGCTCGGCTTCTTCGCCTTCACCGCACGTGACCAGGCAGAGATCGAGAAGCGGTTCGCCGCAGACGACATCGACGTCCAGGTCGAGGTCATCGCCAAGCAGTGGGCGTGGGACTTCAACTACGTGAACGAAGACGTCTACTCGCCCGGCATCCAGGGCCAGCTCGACGACGAAGGCCCCGACGGCTCGCTCGTCGAGTCCGAGATCCCCACGCTCTACCTGCCCGTCGGCAAGAACGTCGAGATCGAGCTCGAGTCGCGCGACGTCATCCACTCGTTCTGGGTCGTGGACTTCCTCTACAAGAAGGACATGTTCCCCGGCAAGACGAACTACATGTCGTTCGTGCCCGAACGCGAAGGCACCTACGAGGGCAAGTGCGCCGAGCTCTGCGGCGAGTACCACTCGCTCATGCTCTTCAACGTGAAGGTCGTCTCCGAGGCGGAGTACGAGGACTACATCCAGTCGCTGCGCGATCTCGGCCAGGAGGGTCAGCTCTCGAACGAGTACGACCGCAACCAGAACCTGCCCGGAACGGGCGCGCCAGAGCTGAAGGAGCACGAAGGCGAATGAGCACCACGACCGCACCGGCTCGGCCGCAGTCGAGCAGCCTTCCCTTCGGGGCCTCGAAGGTCGAGCGCAAGGGCAACGTCCTCGTCAAGTGGATCACCTCCACCGACCACAAGGTCATCGGGTACATGTACCTGATCACCTCGTTCGTCTTCTTCTGCATCGCCGGCGTGATGGCGCTGATCATCCGCGCCCAGCTCTTCGAGCCCGGCCTCGAGATCGTGCAGACGCGCGAGCAGTACAACCAGCTGTTCACCATGCACGGCACGATCATGCTCCTGATGTTCGCGACGCCGCTCTTCGCCGGATTCGCGAACGTGCTGATGCCGCTGCAGATCGGTGCCCCTGACGTCGCCTTCCCGCGTCTGAACGCCTTCGCGTTCTGGATGTTCGCGTTCGGCTCGCTGATGGCCGTCGCCGGCTTCTTCACCCCGCAGGGTGCCGCTTCGTTCGGTTGGTTCGCCTACCAGCCACTCGCCTCGACGACGTTCTCACCAGGCATCGGCGGCAATCTCTGGATGCTCGGCCTCGGCCTCTCGGGCTTCGGCACGATCCTCGGCGCGGTGAACTTCATCACCACGATCATCACGATGCGCGCCCCCGGCATGACCATGTTCCGCATGCCGATCTTCACGTGGAACACGCTCGTCACCTCGATCCTTGTGCTCATGGCGTTCCCCGTGCTGGCAGCGGCCATGCTCGCGGCGGCAGCCGACCGCGTGTTCAACGCCCACATCTACGACCCCGCCAACGGCGGCGTCATCCTGTGGCAGCACCTCTTCTGGTTCTTCGGCCACCCCGAGGTGTACATCATCGCGCTGCCGTTCTTCGGCATCGTGTCCGAGATCTTCCCCGTGTTCAGCCGCAAGCCGATCTTCGGATACACCACCCTCGTCTACGCGACAATCGCCATCGCCGCGCTGTCGGTCACGGTCTGGGCGCACCACATGTACGTCACCGGCTCGGTCCTCCTGCCGTTCTTCTCGCTGATGACGATGCTCATCGCCGTCCCGACGGGTGTGAAGATCTTCAACTGGATCGGCACGATGTGGCGAGGCTCGATCACGTTCGAGACGCCACTCGTGTGGTCGGTCGGCTTCCTGATCACCTTCGTGTTCGGTGGACTCACCGGCGTCATCCTCGCCTCGCCGCCGCTCGACTTCGCGGTGTCCGACACCTACTTCGTCGTCGCACACTTCCACTACGTCGTCTTCGGCACCGTCGTGTTCGCGATGTTCGCCGGCTTCTACTTCTGGTGGCCGAAGTGGACCGGCAAGATGCTCAACGAGTCGCTCGGCAAATGGCACTTCTGGCTGCTCTTCATCGGCTTCCACACCACGTTCCTCATCCAGCACTGGCTGGGAGTCGTGGCGATGCCCCGCCGGTACTACTCGTACCTGCCCGAAGACAACATCACCTGGATGAACCAGCTCTCGACGATCGGTTCCGCGATCCTCGCGATCTCGCTGATCCCGTTCTTCCTGAACGTGTACATCACCGCTCGTCGTGCGCCCAAGGTCACGGTGAACGACCCGTGGGGCTACGGCCGCTCGCTCGAGTGGGCCACGAGCTGCCCGCCGCCCCGCCACAACTTCACCTCGATCCCGCGCATCCGTTCGGAGTCGCCGGCGTTCGACCTCAACCACCCCGAAGCCGGTATCCCCGTCGGCATCGGACCGGGCAAGGACGCACCCGACGCGCCGGTGTTCGACGCTGAGACGAAGGAAGTCAAGTAGATGCGCGCCAATGTCGTTCTCTTCTGGATCCTGGCGGGATTCTTCGCGGCCGCAGCCGCGGTGTACATCGCCTGGACCGCAGTCGATGACCTCGAGCCCGGTGTGGAGTGGGTCGGCCTCGTCGCCATCTCGCTGAGCGCCGTCCTGGCCGCGTTCATCGCGTTCTACCTCGGGCGTGTCCACAAGGCCCAGGGCGCGGAGCTTCCCGAAGACCGTCTCGACGCGAACATCGACGACGGCGATCCCGAACTCGGATTCTTCAGCCCCTGGAGCTGGTGGCCCATCATGCTCGCGGGCTCCGCTGCGCTGCTGTTCACCGGCCTCGCGGTCGGCTTCTGGATCTCGTTCATCGCCGTGGGCCTCGGCGTCATCAGCCTCGTCGGCTGGGTCTACGAGTACTACCGCGGCAACTTCGCGCGCTGATCGATCTCTCGAAGCGGCCCCGACACGTTCCGTGTCGGGGCCGCTTTCGTCTGCCCGGCTGTGCGGGTGCGCAAGCCCCGAGGTGCACCGGGGGAGAGTGCGTGGCTCCTCGAGCCCTGAACAGCCGCCTGCGGCGTGCTGGGGCACATCTGATGGCGGAGTTGGATGTCGCGCTACCGGCGGAACGCCAGCACGTCGACGGAGACCGTGACCTGCTCTGCGCCGGCCGGCGTTCCAGACGGCGCAGCGGGGTCTGCGGCATCCGTGGTCGCGTCACGTGTGTGATGCGCCGAGGGGCCCATGGCGACGAGATGCGCGCGTTGGTCGGCGGTGACGGATGCCGTGTACTCGACATGTTCGCGGGCGGCGACGTCGAACCCGACCGTGCCGAGTGACTCGGCGACGAGTCGTTCCTTGTCGGCCGGAACGGTCAGCACCGAGCCGTCGCGCCGCAACTCGCCGAGGTGGCGTTCGCGTGGAACCACGACGACCAGGATGCCGCCCGGGCGCACCACTCGCGCGTACTCCTCGGGATTGCGTGGCGCGAAGACGTTCAGTGCGAGATCGGCCGACGCGTCGCGAAGAGGCAGCGGACGCCAGATGTCGAGCACGACCCCGCTCGCGCCCTGGATGTTGCGGGTCGCCATGCGGACGGCGACGGGGGAGCGGTCGGCGAGCAGCACGGACGACGTGGACACGCGCCGTGCGACCATCGCGGCGTAGTGACCGGTACCGCAACCGAAGTCGACGAGGCGGGCGCCAGGGGCGTCCTGAGACGCGTCGCCGGCAGGTGCGGGAGTCAGGCTCGCGAGGTCGGCGACCGTCTCGGAGATCGGTTGGTACAGCGCGGAGTCGAGCAACGCCGCTCGAGCCGTCAGCATCGCGTGATCGTCGCCGATGGTCCGTGGCGCGCGTGGCGGCAGCAGCGTGACCGTGCCCTGGCGGGCGACATCGAAGCGATGACCGTTCTCGCAGCCGATCACCAGGGCGTCGATCGACGAGAGGGCCGAGAAACAGTTCGGGCACCGGAACCACGTCGTGTCGAACGACATGGTCACGGTGCCCGAACTGTTGAAGGGATGGATCAGTGGTGGCCGTCGTGGCCGGACTCGAGCTCGCCCTTGGTGATGGGCTCGATGCGGTCCTCGAAGAACCAACGCGAGAACGATGCACGCAGACGCTGGCCGGCGGTGATCTTGCCGCGAGCGTTCGGGCGGATCATCAGCGGCTGGTAGGTGTCGAAGCTCACGAGGCGCCAACGGTCGTACTCGTCGAGCTGCTCGTGCACCTCGATGAACTCGCCGCCGGGGAGTCGCACGATGCGGCCCGACTCGAATCCGTGGAGGACGATCTCGCGGTCCTTCTTCTGCAGGGCGATGCAGACGCGCTTCGTGATGAAGAACGCGACGAACGGTCCGAGGATCACCACGGCCTGGAGTGCGTGGATCACGCCCTCCATGGTCAGCGAGAAGTGCGTCGCGAGGATGTCCGAGCTGGCCGCGGCCCAGAGGCCCGCGTAGAACGTGACGCCGGCGGCGCCGATCGCGGTGCGCGTCGGTGCGTTGCGGGGACGGTCCGCGATGTGGTGCTCGCGCTTGTCGCCGGTGATCCACGCCTCGATGAACGGGTAGAGGAGCACCAGGACGATGAAGATCCCGATCGCGATGAGCGGCACGAGGATGTTGAACGACCACGTGCGGTCGAGCCAGACGAACTCCCATCCCGGCGGGATCAGTCGGAGTGCGCCGTCGGCGAAACCGATGTACCAGTCGGGCTGCGTACCCGCCGACACCGGGGAGGGGTCGTAGGGGCCGTAGTTCCAGATCGGGTTGATCGTGAACAGCGAGGCGATGAGCGCGATGACACCGAAGATGATGAAGAAGAATCCACCGGCCTTCGCGGCATAGGTCGGCAGGATGGGCGGGCCGACCGCGTTGCGCTGCGTCTTGCCCGGGCCCGCGTACTGCGTGTGCTTGTGCACGACGACGAACACGAGGTGCAGCGCGATGAACGCGATGACCAGCGCCGGCAGCAGCATGATGTGCAGCGAGTAGAGGCGACCGACGATCTGGGTCCCCGGGAACTCGCCGCCGAAGAGCAGGAACGAGATCCAGGTGCCCACCAGCGGGATGCCCTTGACCAGGCCGTCGATGATGCGGAGGCCGTTGCCCGAGAGCAGGTCGTCGGGAAGCGAGTAGCCGGTGAAGCCCTCGGCCATCGCGAGGATGAAGAGCGTGAAGCCGATCACCCAGTTGAATTCGCGCGGCTTGCGGAACGCACCGGTGAAGTAGATGCGCAGCATGTGCAGGCCGATCGCCGCCACGAAGAGCAGCGCCGCCCAGTGGTGCATCTGGCGGACGAAGAGCCCGCCGCGGATGTCGAAGGAGATGTCAAGCGTGGATGCCATGGCGACCGACATCTCGACGCCCTTCAGGGGCACGTACGAACCGTCGTAGTGCACCTCGGCCATCGAGGCCTGGAAGAAGAACGTCAGGAACGTGCCGGAGATGAGGATGACGACGAAGGAGAAGAGTGCGACCTCACCGAGGAGGAACGACCAGTGGTCGGGGAACGCCTTGCGGCCGAGCTCCTTGACGAAGCCGGCGATGCTCGTGCGTTCGTTCACATAGACGGACGCCGCGGTCGTGAACGATCGCTTCTGCGTGTCCGTGGTGGGCGATGCGGTGCTCAATGACGCTCCCAGAAGCTCGGGCCGACGGGTTCGGTGAAGTCGCTCTGCGCGATGAGGTACCCCTCGTCGTCGATCGCGATCGGCAGCTGAGGCAGCGGTCGCTTGGCCGGTCCGAAGATGACCTCGCAGTGGTTCGCGACATCGAACTGGGACTGGTGGCACGGGCAGAGCAGGTGGTGCGTGTGCTGCTCGTAGAGTGCCACGGGGCATCCGACGTGCGTGCAGATCTTCGAGTACGCGACGATGCCGTCGTACGACCAGCTCTCGCGCTCGGGGAGCTGGTTGAGCTCGCTCGGGTCGAGGCGCATGAGGAGCACCGCGGCCTTCGCCTTCTCTTCGAGCTTGCCGTGCTCGAGCTCTGCGAGACCCTCGGGAATGACGTGGAACGCGCTGCCGATGGTGACGTCGGAGGCCTTGATCGCCACGCCGCTCGGGTCGAGGGCGAGTCGGGTGCCCTTGCGCCACATGGTGTGGCTGAGGAGGGGGACCGGGAGCTCGTCTTGCGGGGCGAAGCCGCGGAAGAGCACGACGGCGGGGAGCGGGAAGACCACGAGCGCGCCGATGAGGCTGTTACGGATGATCGCGCG
>Ga0160430_100851_pt1 | contig 13916 bp, 10 predicted proteins | sample HID1971I_E0MG_FD_108274 | JGI IMG/M metagenome (GOLD analysis project Ga0160430, IMG submission 108274) | Enriched millipede-associated microbial communities from UW Madison campus, WI, USA - HID1971I_E0 MG | ecosystem: Host-associated > Arthropoda: Insects > Digestive system > Unclassified ...
AATCCCTGGACTTCATACCGCTCTACGCCATGTGGCGAGTATATGTATTGCGCAAGAGGTAACAGGATGGCAGTTGAGTGCGTAGCAGGCAGTCATGTAGCTCCCGAAGAACGATTCGATTTTTTCTGGCGTCAGCAAGGTGAATGGGTTGAAGAACCCAACCGTCGACGTGGTGGCGAAAGTGGCGTGCAGCGTGTGGTAGGCCCCAACGGGCGGTTGCTCTATAGCAAGCGCCAGACCGGCCACATTTACCGCAGTTGGCTGCACCCCTTTGGGCGCCCGACCGTGCTACGTGAACGTGATGCTCTCAAGGGCCTGCGTTTGCTGGATGTGCGCGTGCCGGAGTTGGTGTTCTGCGAGGCGCGACGCGACCCGGAGCACCAATGGAAAGCCCTGCTGGTCACCGCGTCCCTGGACGGTTTCGACGAGATCGAAAACTGGTACGCCGCTGGCGGCCGTGAACAGTATGGCGAGGCCGTCCACGAGCGCTTGCTGCAGGAATTGGCCGGCACCCTGGCCCGCATGCACAAAGGCCGCTGGCAGCACGGTTGCCTGTATATCAAGCACATCTTCGTGCGGGTCACCGGCGAGCCCGAAGCGGCGACTGTAGAAGTGGCCCTGCTGGACTTTGAAAAATGTCGCCAACGCTTGACCGCTTATCGGGCCGCTTCCCATGACATGCTGCAATTGCGCCGCCATTCGTCGTGGAATGATACCGACTGGAAAAAACTCAGCTACTTTTACGAGACGGCGTTTGGCAGCGCTATCAAGGGTTTAACCAGATGAAGCTAGAAATGGCACGAGGTTTGTTCCTGATCGGGGCGTTGGGCGTTTCAGCCCTGGCCCTGGCGGTGTGGGAACAACCTCGCACACAAGTGCTCAGTGCGGTAGACGGCGGCGGGCAATGCCTGCTGCCACGCATTGCCAAGGCAAGTGTGGCGGCCAAGCCTGATCATGAATTGCTGTTATTCATGTTCGGGATGTCTCAAGCGATGAAGCCGCAGAGTTGAAATGATTGACCCCCAAAAAAGGGCCTTGCGATGCGAGGCCCTTTTTTTACGCCTGACGCTTTAACTGTAGGAGCAAGCTTGCTCGCGAAAAACCTGAGGATGGCGCGTATCCAGAAGGGCGCGTAATCGTTGGCGACCTTCGCGAGCAAGCTCGCTCCTACAGAGGGGAATTTCAGATCAGGTGCAGGTGGTTATCCCAAAAGCCCGCCGGTAGTTCCAACGGCTTGGCCATCAGTTGGTCCTGGCGGCAATCATAGAAGCGGCAACGCCCTTGGCCTGACGTGACGACGAACCCATCGGCCACTGCACCTACACCGGCACAGTCGGGTAGTGGCCCATCCAGGCGCAGCTCGGCGCTGTCCATATCCCAAATGAAGAAGCGATTTCCCCGGGGCGCCGTCAGGGCCACCAGGCGCAGTTCGCTGTGCACCGCCACGCTGGCGGTGTAGTGCCCCATCGCCTGCAATTGCTCATCGGCCACCGGGAACGCCACGAAAGGATGGCCCGGGCGCTTGATCGCCAGCAACTCCGAGCGCTCCTGGGACGGCCCCATGAACTGCTGCCCGGTGAGGATAGTGCCATCGCTGGCGATGCCCATATGGCGCACGCTGTTCATCTGCTGGCCCAGGGTTTCCTTGCTGATCAAGGTGCCATCGCGGTGCATCAGCACCAGGCTCGGCTCCATGGCGTTGAGGTTCATCTCTACCCGGCTTTCGGCTTCGGTGCGAATGCCGCCGTTGGCCACCACCAGGGTTTCGCCGTCGGGCATCCAGGACACTTGGTGCGGGCCGATGCCGTGGGTGGAAATCTCGCCGCTGTGTACCAGCCGCTCGCCTTCGAACTTATACACACCCAACAGGCCGCGACCGGGGTCGGAGGTGTCGTTCTCGGTGGCGTACAGCCAGTCGCCGCTCTTGTGGATCACCGCATGCCCATAGAAGTGGCGGTTGGCGTTCGAGCTGATGGTTTGCAGCAGCGCGCCATCACGCAGGTCAATCAGGTAGCTCTCGGTGCCCGGGCGGCGGGCGACGAACAGCGCGATCGGCAACATAGGGTGATTGATGATGTCGTGGCAACGCTGGCCGACCTGGGTGGCAAACACCTGCTTCCCATCCAGGCGATAGCCGACGGCGTAGTGCTTGCCGTCGGCATCATCCCGCGCCGACAGTAGCAGCGGGCCTTTATCCTTGCCTTTGAACAGCGTCCAGCCGCCCAACGTAAGGGCGCTGAGCAGCACGCTGCCCACCGCCAAAGCCTGTCGCCTGAGCATCATCAGTCACCGTCGTTGGCGTTGAAGCCCAGTTGGATTCCCAGGGCCTTGGCCAGCTCGCCTTCGTGCAGGCGGTGGACCACGTTGAGGCTGTCGTAGATGTCGTTGAGCTGCTGGCGCCCGGCGTCATCGTTCAACAGTTCGTTGAGGCTGCGCTGGTTGCTGGCGAACAGTTTCAAGGACGCGGCATAGGCGGCGTCGATCTTCTCGGCCAACGGCTTCTGGTCCGCCGGCAGCAGGCCACGCAAGCCTTTGTTGTCGACGCCGACCCACACGGTCTGGGCCGCGGCGAGGCTCGCCTCCAGGCTTTGCAGCGACGACTGGCTGCGCCATGCATCGGCCTGGAACGGTTGCGGAATGCCTTTGGTCTGGCGACCCATGGGCGTGCCGAGTTTTTTCTTCAGGGTGTCCAGGGCGGTTACTTGTACGCGCAGCAGGTCGGCTATGGCCTCGTGGGAATCAGCGTAGCGCTGGTTCGGGAACTTGGTCATCTGCGCGAGCATGCCGTCGGTGCTGTTCCAGCTGGCGAGAATCTCTTCGGCCAGAGCTTTCTGACGCTCGCCAATGGCCATCAACAGTGGGCAGTAGCGGGCCTTCTGTGCCTCGTCGGCGACATCGGGCTTGGCGTCGTAGAGGATGTATTCGTAGGCCGACAGGCCTTGCACCACGACACTGGATTTAGCCAGGGCGGCCGCATCGATCTGCGGCTGGGCGCTGACCAGTTGCTCGACCTGGCGACCGACCAGGTTCTTCTTGTCCGGCCAGAACTGCACCTGCCACGCACGGTTGCCTTCGGCCAGCGGGCCGATCAGTAGCGGTTGCAACTCGGCCCAGGCTTTTTGCGCGTGCAGGAAGTCGGCGCGGGCGGTGTCCAGGCTTTCCTTGCCCTGGCAGTAGGCCAGCGCGCTGACGGCCAGTTGGCGGTCGGCTTCAACCCAGCGGCTGTAGGTCGGCAGGATGACTTGTTTGGCGATGGCCGCCGAGGTTACCGCTTGCGGGTCCTGGGGCGAGCAGGCGCCGAGGGCAAGGGCGGCCAGGCTGGTGAACAACAACTTGGGACGAAACATGTCGAGCTCCCTTCTGTAAGTGGGGCAAAGCTGATAAAGAATTCAGGAACGCCAGCAACGCGGCACGCTGCTCGGCATTGAACGACAACACATGCTGCTGTGCCGCTTGTGCTTCACCGCCATGCCACAGCACGGCTTCAAGCAGGTTGCGGGCGCGGCCGTCATGTAAAAACTGGGTATGACCACTCACGGCTTGCGTCAGGCCAATGCCCCACAACGGCGGCGTGCGCCAGTCGCGGCCACTGGCTTTGAATTCGGTACGGTTGTCGGCGAGGCCTTCGCCCAAATCGTGCAACAACAGGTCGCTGTAGGGGCGTATCACCTGGTTGGCCAGCTCGGGTTCGGCGGCGTTGGCGGCCGTGGTGAATGTCGGCTTGTGACAGCCCTGGCAACCGGCCTGGTAGAACAGGTTCTTGCCGGCCAGCACCTGCGGCCTGTTGACGCCTCGGCGTGCGGGCACCGCGAGGTTGCGGGTGTAGAACAGCACCAGGCGCAGGATGTTGTCGCTGACTTCCGGCTCGCCGTCGGGGCCATTGCCGTTGGGCGCCTGCTTGCAGGCCACTTGGGCGTCGGTGCAGTCATCGAAGGGTCTCAGGGAGGTTGTGAGGCCCATATCACCAGAAAACGCGTGAACATTTTGTTGGTTGAGGTTGGGTTGCCCGGCTTTCCAGCCAAAACGCCCGAGTACGGTTTTATGCTGGGCGTCATCCCAGACCCAGTTGGCGCGGCCGACGATGGCGTCTTTGTCGGCGGTCTTGGGGTCGGTGTTGCGCAGGATATCGGCGTCGCTGATCGCTTCGAGCAGGCCCAGGCCGATCATCGGCGGCGCTACCCGTGCGGAGAAGCGTGTATCAGGATGCATCGGGCCGTAGCCGAGCTGGGTTATTTGCAGGTCGGGTTTGCGCAGTTCGACAACGGTGCCGTCCTGGAAGCTGACCTGGACAGGGCTGTAGTCGACCCGCACCTTGCCTTCCGGCGCTACGCCAGGCACGGCCATGTCTTGCAACTGCCCGCCGTAGACCGGCTCGGGCACCACGCCGAGCTGCTCGATGAGCTTGGCGTAGTGCGGCCGCTCTGTAATGGAGATAGGGATGGAGAGGCGCACCAGCATCGACACCGCATTCGGCGCATCAGGCAGCGGCGGATGGCCCCGACCGTCCTTGATATGGCAGTTCTGGCAGGCGTTGGTATTGAACAGCGGGCCCAGGCCATCCCGTGCCGTGGTGGTGGACGGCGCAATCACCCAAGGGCTGCGGAAGAAACTGTTACCGACGCTGAAATCCAGGCGGCGGGTGGGCGCCAGGTTGGCCGAGGGCAGGGAAAAGGCGTTCTGGTCGCGCTTGTTCACCGTCGTGGCGCCACCTGACCGCGACTCACCAGGCTCGGCCTTGGTGAAGCGGGTGGCGTCGTCGCAAGCGGTCAGGCTTAAAGCCATCAACGCTGCGGACAGGCAAAAAAACGCACGGAACATCGAAATTCCTGGAAATGGTCGGAAAATGTGGTCGCAAAGTCTAACAGGGCAGGGCGGTTTGAATAAGAGCAATTATCGTTTGGTGGCATCCGGATTCATTCCCGCTAGAATGACTGCACATTTTTTTCTGGAGGTGGCCAATGCAGGCTCTCGACGCTTTGCTCAACCGTGTTTCCGTGCCACGTCTGCTGGAACCGGCACCGACCCAGGAGCAGCGCGACCTGTTGTTCGCCGCCGCCATGCGTGCGCCCGACCACGGTCAGCTGCGCCCTTGGCGTTTCCTTACCGTAGAAGGCGCAGCCCGTGAGCAGATGGGCACGCTGTTGGCCGAGGCCGCGCGCCTGCAGGATGCCGACGCTCCCCAGGCGGTCATCGACAAGGCCCAGAACGGCCCGCTGCGTGCGCCGTTGGTGGTGGTGGTGATTGCGCGGTTGCAAGAGCACTTCAAAGTGCCTAAGTCCGAGCAATTGCTGGCGGCGGCTTGTGCAGCCCACGGCATCCTGTTGGCGGCCTATGCCCAGGGGATTGGTGCGGTGTGGCGGACCGGGGAGTTGTCCTACTCGGCCCATGTGGCCAAAGGGTTGGGGCTGACGTCGGATGAAGAAGTGATTGGCTTTCTTTACCTCGGTACGCCGCAGAACCCGCCGCGTACGGCGCCGAAGGAAGACCTGACGCCGTTCGTCCAGGCCTGGCCCGGCCGGTAATTCACCACTGCCCTGCTCTATATGTAGGAGCGAGCTTGCTCGCGAAGAACTCAAAGGCGCCGCGTTTATTCAGGAAGCACGCGTCATCGTTGACGTTTTTCGCGAGCAAGCTCGCTCCTACAGGAGGCAATGTTTTCAGAACCGAGTCAGACCCTGAACTGATCCATCAACTTCATCTGCTGGCTGGCCAGTGCATTGAGCTGGCTGCTGATCGCCGCCGATTCCGTGGCCTGGCCGGTGAGGGTTTCGGTCACGGTGCGAATCGCCGAGACGTTGCGATTGACTTCTTCGGCCACTGCGCTCTGCTCTTCGGCGGCACTGGCAATTTGCAGGTTCATGTCGCTGATCACGGTGACCGCGTCACTGATCTTGCCCAGGGCCTGCACCGCCTGGTGGATCTGCCCGGCATTGCTCTGGGCCTGTTGCTGGCTGGAGTGCATGGTCGCTACCACGCCTCGGGTGCCGCTCTGGATACGCTCGATCACCAGGCGGATTTCCTCGACCGAGTCCTGGGTGCGTTTGGCCAGGTTGCGTACTTCGTCGGCCACCACCGCAAAGCCACGCCCGCTTTCGCCGGCGCGTGCCGCTTCAATCGCGGCGTTCAATGCGAGCAGGTTGGTCTGTTCGGCGATGCTGCGGATCACCTCCAGGACTGAACCGATCTGTTCACTGTTGACCGCCAGGGCTTCGACTTCGCTCACCGCTTTGCTGACTTCTTCGGCAAGGGTGGTGATGTCGCGAGTGCTCTGCTCGATGATCGACATGCCTTCACGGGCCGACTGATCGGCACCGCGTGCCGCGCTGGCGGCATTCGAGGCGCTGTTGGCGACGTCATGGGCAGTGGCGCTCATTTCATTGGAGGCGGTCGCCACCTGGTCGATTTCGCGGAACTGCACCTGCATGCCTTCGCTGGTCTGGCGCGCAATGGCTGACGATTGATCTGCCGTACCACGGGCTTCGGTGATGCTTTGCTTGATCTGCGCGATGGTCGGTTGCAGCTTGTCGAGGAAGCGGTTGAACCAGTTCACCAACTCGCCCAGTTCGTCTTTCTTGGCGTACGCCAGGCGTTGGGTGAGGTCGCCGTCGCCGCTGGCGATGTCCTTGAGCATGGCGGCCACGCTGTTGATCGGCCGGGTGACGCCGGTGGCGGTCAGCCAGATCAGCAGCAAGCCCAACAGGCCGGCAGCCGCAGCCACCAGCAAGGCTTTGAGGGTGCCGCTGGCCTGGGCCTCGTCGAGTACCGCTTGCAGCTTGACGTTATCGGCCAGCATCACGGTTTTTGGCAGCTTGATCACCACACCCCAGGACTTGGCGTCGGCAATCGGCTTGACCGGGTAAACGGCGCGAATAATGTCGTTCTGCTCGCGGATCACGGGCCGGTCATTGGTGAGCAGCTGCACGATTTCCTTGCCTTCGGCGCCGAGGCTGTCGATCAGGTTCTTGCCCACCTTGGCCGGTTCACCGCTGTAGGCCGCAATCAGGCCGGTGCTGGACAGAATCTCCAGGTGCGCTGCGCCGTTGAACAGGTCTGTCTGTGCGGCATCGGTGGTCGCTTGCAGGGCAGTGAGAGCGATATCGACACCGACGACGCCAATGACTTTGGCATCGACGATCAGGGGCAGGGAAATGGTGGTCATCAGCACAGGTTTGCCGGCCACCGTGTCTTCGTAGGGGTCCAGCAGGCAGGTGCTGCGGGTGTCTCGTGGGCAGGTATACCAAATGTTGTAGGGCGTGCCGCTGAGGTTGAGGGTGGTCTTGGTCAGATCATCTTCGACCATGATGGTGTTGAGGCCTTCACCACCTGCACGGCTCCAGTAGCTGGAAAAGCGGCCTTTTTCGTTGGAGACGCGCGCTTTGTCGTCGACGAATTCGCTGTCTTTGCCGTCCAGCCCGTTGGGTTCAAATGACAGCCAGATACCCAGCACCTTGGTGTTGCGCTCGAATGCGGTTTTTACGCTCTGGTTGATTTCTTCGCGCAGGGCGCCGGCGTCAAGAGAGCGCTTGGTCCCCAGCTGACGCAGGTCTTTGATCTGGTCGGCGAGGGCCGTGACCACCAGCAGATTTTCACCAAAGGTCTTTTGCAAGTGCCCGGCCTGTTCGGCTGCCTTGGCTTGCAGTAGCTGTTCCACGCTGGCGGTCAGCATTCGTGAGCTTGAGTCACTGACCAATAGGTCGTTCTGGTTGGTGTTGTAGATATTGATGCCGACCACCAGTGCAATGACCCCCAACAGGCAAAGACCGGACAGCAGCACGATTTTCAAGCGAATGGAGAGGGTGTCGAACATAGGTTCACTCACGAATGACTTGTTGGAATGCGGGCAGCAGAGCCAAGTCCATTCGGCGCCATGCCTGAAACATCGGCGTCACAAATCGATTCATGAGGAATAGGCGATGAGCGGTAGGATAACGCCTACATGCAGCCCTATATGGAGCGTGCCAGCTGCTCGGGGCGAGACCAAATCCACAGGTTGCCCAGGCTCATCCCGGCGATGGCCAGGTACACCGGCCAGCCGTGATCCAGCATCACCAGCATCAACACGGCACACAGCAACATACTCACGGTGGCGCTGACCTTGGCCCGGCGCGCAATGATCTTGCCGTTGCGCCAGTTGAACAGGATAGGCCCGAACAGGCGGTGGTTTTCCAGCCAGGCGCTCAGGCGCGGTGAGCTTTTGGTGGCGGCCCAGGCGGCGAGGAGGATGAATTCGGTGGTTGGCAAACCCGGTATGACAATCGCCACCAGGCCGATCCCCAGGCTGACGTAGGCCAGCAGGCCGAAGAGGACTTGGGCGACTTTGGAGGTGGATTGGGTTTTGCCGGTCATAGGTAGGAATATCACAAAAATCAATGTGAAATGAGTGCTCAGTGTGGGAGGGAGCAAGCCCCCTCCCACATTTTCTGATTGCATTTCAATCTGGAGGTCAGGCCATTTCAGGGGCGCTAGCGTACGCCTGTTCCAGCAACACGGTGAAGCGCACAAACGCATCGATCGCGCCTTTTTCTACCGCAGCTTCTTCTTCGGCGCTGAACTCCAGGCTGTCGAGGGTGCGGGTGAAGCTTTTCCAGCCTTCGGCGCGGCCACCGGCCGGTTCGCCCAGGTGGCGGGCACCGAAGGTTTCGCTCAGGCCCAGGCCGACGGCGCGCTTGATCAGGAACGCGGCGCCCAGCTTGGAGCCTTCGGACACGAACAGCCAGCCCAGGGCTTCGGCTTTACTCGGATTCGTTACTGCACCGGCCACCGGGGCCGGAATTTCAGTGTCCAGGTCCGCCAGGTCGAGCTTGGCGGCTTCGGCGCGGCAGCGTGCGGCCAGGTCGGGGACGATCTTGATCAGTTCGGCATCGTTGTACAGCGCTACCAGTTCTGACTGGAACAGGTACTGGGCCACCACGAAGCGGGCGAAGTTGGCTTGGGTTTCGAACGGCGCATGAGCCTTCACCAACGCATCCAGCTTGGTGTGCGGTTCATTGGTGATCTGGTTCAGGCGCTGGGAGCGCAGGCTCGGGCGTTCTGCGGTAGGAGAAGCGGTCATGTAAAAAGTCCTTGAGAAGGTAAGCGCCTGGGTGCCCTTAAAGAGAGCTGTTATCAACTAGACGAACAAGAAGACGTGGCACAGTAAAAAATCCTCACCCCGCCGCTGATGGATTCCGGCGAGGTGAGGCGGGTGGATCAGATGTCCCAGATCAGGTTGATCGCAAAGTTGCGTCCGGGCTGGGTCAGGCGGTCGAGGTTGGCCGGGCCGGTTACCGCGGCTTCGCCGACGCTGTCGTAGCTGCGCACGTCATCCCAGTTCCAGTACTTCTTGTCGGTGAGGTTGTAGAGGCCGCCGTTGATGGTCACGTCGTCGCTGACCTTGTAGTAGGCGGTCAGGTCGAGGATGCCGAAGCCCGGGGTCTTGAACGGGCCGTCGGTGTTGCCGTCGGGCGCGTGGAAGGTGGTGCTGTCGACGCGGTCCTGTTTCTTCACCAGGGTCCAGCTCAGCAGACCGCCATAGTTGTCCTGGTCGTAGCCCAGGCCAAACACACCCTTGAGCGGATTGACGCTGTTCAATGGCTCGCCGTTATCGTCGTTGCGGCCATGGGCGTAGGCAATGGAACCCTGGGTATACAGACCTTTTGGCGCGCCGAAAGCGTCCAGGTTCAGGCGGCCCTTGGCTTCCATGCCCTTGATGGTGGCGCGCTTGATATTGACAGCCTGGAACTGCTCCACGGTGCCCCCGACCACGGCGTTGTCGTCGTCGATAAAGTCACGGTACTTGTTGTAGTACACCGCGATATCAAAGGAACCTTCGTCAAATTTGCCGCGAATCCCGGTTTCGATGCCTTTGCTGGTTTCCGGCTTGAGGTCGGGGTTGGGTTCGACGGTGTAGCCCAGGTTGAGGTTTTCGAAGCGACCGTACAAGGCCTTGGCCGACGGGGTGCGGAAGCCCTCGGCGTATTGGCCGAACCAGGTGTAGTGATCGGTCAGGGCATAGGTCAGACCGAACTTGGGCGTGACGCGGTGCCAGGTTTTATCTTTGCCATCGACCGCATACTCGCCAGTCGGGTTGACGGTGCTGAGGAATTCCTGGGTCAGCTTGGGCTTGAGCCGGGTGTAGTCATAACGCACGGCGGGCAGGAAGGTCCATTTGTCCCAGGTGATCTGGTCCTGGGCGAACAGCGAGTAGGTGTTGATGGTAGGGTCGGGGAAGTCACTGGCCTTTTTCACGCTATCACCGGCTGAGGGGCTGGGCGCGCCGATGGCCGTGCATCCGGCGCCAACCGCCAGGCACGAGGCCGAGCCTTCGCGGGAACCGGTGACTTTCTGCTGCTTGAGGGTGGTGCCGTAGGTCACCTGGTGATCGGTCTCACCGAGGCTGAAAGCCTTGTCCAGCTGGGCGTCGAAGACCCACTGTTTTTCTTCGTAAAGGGTGTCGCGGGTGCGCAGGACACGACGGCCAGCCTGGTAGATTTCGGCGGTGGTCTGGTCGGTCTTGGCGATCTGGTAGTTGAGGCTGGTCTTGATGCGGTCGGCAATCGGTGAATCAAGGGCGAAGCTGTTTTCCAGGCCGAAGCGCTCGCGGGTAATGGTGTCGTTGCCCGAGCGGGCACGGTAGAGGTTCATGCCCCGACCGCCGATGAATGGGCCGCCCACGGCGTTCTTCAAGTTGACGTCGCGGTCATCCTTGAACTTCTCGTAGGTCAGGCCCAGGCGATTGTCATCCCCGTAGTTCCAGCCCAGCTTTGCCAGTACGTTGGTGGTGCGCGCATCTTCCGGGTTGGCGCCGGTACGGGCCAGGCCGGTGGCGTTGTTGCCGTCGTAGGATTCGGTTTCATGGCCGTTGCGCTGGCTCAGATGCAGCAAGCCGTCAAAGTCCTGTATACGCCCGGCGAAGGTGCCGGAGGTCAGCCAGCTTTCATCGGCGGAGCTGTAGCCGGTCTTCAGGCGGGCGCCGACGTCTTTGCCTGGCTTGATGATGTCGTCCGGGTCGAGGGTGAAATAACTCACCGCGCCGCCGATGGCGCTGCTGCCGTACAGGGCCGAGGCCGGGCCGCGCAGGATCTCCACGCGCTTGACGATTTCCGGGTCGACGTAGTTGCGGCGGGTCTTGGCGTAGGGGCCGTTGAAAAAGTTGTTGGGCACTTCGACGCCGTCGACCTGCGTGAGGATGCGGTCACCATCGATACCACGGATGTTATAGCCCGCGTTGCCTGAGCGGGTGCCGGCGCCGCCGACGGAAACACCGGGCTCGTAGCGCACCAGTTCGCGAATGTTGTTGGTGTTCTGGCGGTCCAGTTCGTCGCGGTCGTGCACGCTGACGGTGCTCGGTACGCTGTTCACATCCTGTTCGTTACGGGTGGCGCTGATGGTCACCTGTTGCAGGTTCAGGGCGCCGCCTGCGGCCCGTTTCTCCAGCACGATGTTGTTATCGCCCAGTTTGCGATAGCTCAGATTGGTCCCCACCAACAGCCGGTCCAAGGCTTTTTCTGGCGGCAGCGGGCCGCGTACGCCAGGGGACGACACACCCTGGCCGAGCTCGGCCGGCAAGCCAACTTGCCAGCCGGTTACCGCAGTAAAGGCATTGAGTGCCGACACGAGCGGCTGCTGCTCGATGCTGAAATTGTAATTTGCATGGCTGCGCAGGGTCGGCTCGGCGGCGGTGGCGGCCATGGCAGGTGCGCCAGCCAGCAGGATTGCGGCGGTCAGCAAGGACAAGACGGGCGAAGAACACCGGCGGTTGAAACGAGAGGACATCGAGAGCGCTCCGGGGGATACGAATCTTATAGTTGCGGACTGAACCAAATAGGAATCAGTTGCATTGGCTAAGACGAGACGTACCACCGCGTACTATCGAGTAAAAATAATTCTCATTTAGTTCAAGATCACCAATGCCGGGTATTCCGACAGCTTGGCCGAGGTGATGTGGGCCAGTGAGCGCACCACATCCAGGGGCTGGTCGAGGCGATAGTTTCCGGTGACGGCGACGCTGGCCAGTTGCTCGTTGTTGTTGATGATCCAGCCTGGGTAATAGCGCCGCAGTTCGGCCAGCACTTCGCTCAGCGGGCAGTTTTCGAATACCAGGCGGCCCTGGACCCAGGCCAGGTCCTTGCTGGCATCCAGCTTGGCCGGCTGGCCGAACCCCTTGGGCCCGATGCGGATGCTTTGCCCGGCACTCAGGCGCACGCGGACATCGTCGAAGGTGCTGCTCAAGTCGACATCGCCACGCTGCACCTGTACCTGGGCTTCGCCATTGAGGTAGCGCACGGCGAACGCCGTGTCGCGCACGCTAGCGCGTACGGGGCCGGCATCGATTTCCAGGGGCAGGCCACGGGTGGGGGCGATTTCGAAAAACGCTTCGCCCTGGTACAGACGGGCCATGCGCTGGTGGTCCTTGATGCTGCTGGAAAACGCCGAGTTGGTGTTCAGCAGCACCTTGGAGCCATCGTCCAGTTGCAGGCGCTGGCGCTCGCCGACCACGGTGAGGTGGTCAGCCTGCAGGCGCACCGGCAGGTTGCTGAAACTGAACAGGCCGATCAGCAGCACGGCGGCGGTAGCGAGGGGTTTCCAATGCGGTTTGACCCGGCGCCAACCTCTTGGCTTGCGCGGCGCAGCGAGAGCCACGGCGGCACTGTGTACTGGCGCGCCACTCCAGGCGGCCTGGGCCTTGCTGAAGGCATGAACGTGGGCCGGGTCTGCGGCCAGCCAAGCGTCGAACGCGGCCTGCTGCCCGGGTTGTGGGCACTGCAAGGCGATCAGCCAATCGAGGGCTTGGTCCATGGCCGCGTCTTGCAACACCTCATGAGCCAGCTCATGGGGGGGCAGTTTATTCGGGTCCGTCACGGTGTTCCTCGGGTCTTCGCCACGTTCTATTCATCTCTCCTACAGCTTGGATCGATAGCTCTGTCGGATGAAGCTTAAGGCTGATCCAACCGTTCGGCCACACCTACACAGATGGCCATGATCAATTTCAGTTCCTTTTGCACGGTGCTCAAGGACACGCCCAATTGATCGGCAATCTCCTGGTAGCTGCAACCGTGCAGGCGGCTGAGGATGAAAATCCGTTGCTGGCGGGCGGTCAATTGGCCGAGGCTGACGCTCAAGTGTTCCAGCAGTTGCTCGGCTTGGGTGGCCTCTTCGGGCGTACTGACCGGTGCGGCCACGCTTTGCAGCACGTCCAGTGGCACATCTTCCTGCAACGTGCGGGCCTGGATCCGACGCGAGCGCAGGTGGTCCAGCGCCAGGTTGCGCGCTGTCTGGTAGACAAAAGGTTCGAGGTGGTCGATTGGCCGCTCGCTCAGGGCCCGAGTCACGCGCAGGTAGGTTTCCTGCAACAGGTCTTCGGCAGTGCTGTGGTTATTGACCATGCGCTGCAGAGTGCGAAGCAGAATCACCCGTTGGGTGAGAAAGACGTGGTTGAAGCGAGATTGGCTCACAGTGATACCAGACCGATTTGCAGTGAATGATAATGCTTATCATCAACTGAAATGGCAAGTGGCTATTTCCCTGAACCTACTCTGGACAAAATGTAACTGTGGGAGGGGGCTTGCTCCCTCCCACAGGTGGGGTTACTCGGCGTTGCAGAGCGCCAGGCAGTTATCCAGCATGCGGTTGGAGAAGCCCCACTCGTTGTCGTACCACGCCAGCACCTTGAGCAGCTTGCCGCTGACCTTGGTGTGGTTGGCGTCGAAGATCGACGACAGTGGGTTATGGTTGAAGTCACTGGAAACCAGCGGCAGGGTGTTGTAGCCGAGGATCTTCGAATGTTGGCTGGCCTGTTTGAGCAGGGCATTGACCTCATCGGCGGTGGCTTCTTTCTTCAATTGCACGGTGAGGTCCACCAGAGACACGTTGATCACCGGTACACGCACCGCCATGCCGGTCAGCTTGCCCGCCAGTTCCGGCAGCACCAGGCCCAC
>Ga0160430_100858_pt1 | contig 13817 bp, 10 predicted proteins | sample HID1971I_E0MG_FD_108274 | JGI IMG/M metagenome (GOLD analysis project Ga0160430, IMG submission 108274) | Enriched millipede-associated microbial communities from UW Madison campus, WI, USA - HID1971I_E0 MG | ecosystem: Host-associated > Arthropoda: Insects > Digestive system > Unclassified ...
ACCTCGGCGGCGAGCGACGGCACATCGCGAAGCCGCACCGCGAAGACGATCTGCGCCTGGTCGTTCAGGTAGCGGCCCAGCGCGGCGGGGCGGATGCCCGATGCCCAGAGCAGCTGCGGGGTCCGCAGGGCGTCACCGGCGACCACCACGAACGACGCCGTCACCGTGTGGACGGCACCGCTGTGCATGTCGCGCACCTCGACGCCGACGGCCCTCCCGTCGTCGACGAGGACGCGGGTGACGAGCGACTCGTCGTAGAGCGTGAAGTTCGGGTTGTCACGACTGACGTCGCCGAGCACCACGTCCGAGCCCGACCAGACCAGCCGGCCGTCCTCGCGACGATGCACTGCCAGCGGCATCCGCTGCACCCGGGTGGCGTCGATGCGCCCGGCGTCGACGGCCTTCGCGAGGCGTTCACGCACCAGATCGCCGAACGGCGAGCCGTCGAATGCGTTCGTCGTGACCCCGAGCAGCCGCTCGGCGTCGTCGAGCAGCTCGTCGAGGTCGGGAAGGAACGGGATGCGCTCGGCGCCCCCCGGACGAGGACACGCCGCCGTCCAGTGCGCGGCCATCCCGCCGACGTTGCTCGACATCGCCGCGACGGGCAGGCCATCCTCGTCCGGATACTGGTACCCCTCCTCGAGGAGGAACGTGCCCGCGCGCGCCAGTCGCTGACCGCTCTTGACCGCTCCCGGGTTGCTGACGGTCTCGGCCGACGCGGCGGGCCCCTGCGAGGCCAGCTGCGCGGCGGTGCGCCGCGCGGAGTCCTCGATGTTCTTGACGTGGGCACCGGGCGGGTCCGACACCGTCGGGCCGACCTCGAACATCGCGATGACGGCATCCGGCGCCCGCTCGCCGAGGATGCGGGCGTACGCCGCCCCGGTCGGGCCGCTGCCGACGATGAGGACGTCGACGGCGTCCGGGTAGGGCCGCTCGCTCATGCGGTGGCCGCCAACTCGACGATCCGCTTCACCGACTCGGCCGACGGCGTCTGCGGGTAGTACTCGAGGCCGATGGGCCCGTCGTAGCCGGACGCACGCAGATCTCCCAGACGCGCCGTCCAGTCGATGTTGCCGGTGCCGGGCTCGCCACGCCCGGGGGCGTCGGCGAGCTGCACATACCGGATCAGATCGCCCGCGTTCGCGAGCTCGGCGGCGACATCCTCCCCTTCGACTGTCGAGTGGTAGAGGTCGTAGAGCACGCCGAAGAACGGCGAGTCCACCCCGCGCGCGACGTAGACGGCCTCGCTGGTGCGGTCCAGCAGCGAACCGGGGTGGTCGACCCGCACGTTGACGGGCTCGAGCACGAGCGTGACGCCGGACCCCTCGATCTGGGCGATGGCCTTCTGATAGATCTCGACGAGCTTGTCCAGCTGCACCTGACGCTTCCAGCCGCCGAACCCGGTCCCGCTTCCCACCACCATCCGGGGCGTGCCCAGGAAGTGGGCGATCTCCACGCCTTCGTCGAGCTTGCGATAGAACTCCGAGTGGTCCCACGGCGGGATCATGAACTGCGTCCGCGGCTCGGCGAGCTGCGCTGTCAGCTGCGTCCCCGTCTCGTCCAGCGCGGCTTTCAGCGCGGGCATGTCCTTGGGCGTCGCAGGCGCGTCGGCTCCGGTCGGGCCCCACATCTCGACGGCGTCGAAGCCGGCCGCAGCGGCGGCGCGGACGCGATCGTGGTAGTCGCCGGCCTCGGTGAAGAGCAGTTCGATGTTGGGGGCGAGCTGGTACATGGTGCTCCTTGGGGTCGAAGATCGTTCGGTCGAGACGGAGGCCGCGTCCGCGGCATCCTCCGTCCGAATGGTGTGCGGGTCAGCCTTTGAGCCCGCCCGCGAAGCCCTGGATGAAGCGCTTCTGGGCGAACAGGTAGAAAGCGAGGATGGGGATCATCGAGACGATGACGATGGCGAAGATCTTGTTCCACGACGACACCAGGGAGCCGATGTAGTAGTACATGGCGACAGGGAGCGTCTGGTTCTCGGACCCGCCGAGGAAGATCAGCGAGGTGAAGAAGTCGTTCCACACGATCAGCCCGGCGAGGATCGCCACGGTTCCGGTCGCGGGCGACATCAGCGGCAGCACGATGCGGAAGAAGATCTGCGTCCGCGAGGCGCCGTCGATGGTCGCCGCCTCTTCGTACTCGGTGCCCAGCCCTCGGAAGAAGCCCGCGTAGAGGAAGATCGACAGCGGCAGCAGCATCCCGGTGAAGAGGACGATCATCCCCCAGACCGAGCCCGTGAGCCCGACCGCCCGTGCGCCGATGTAGAGAGGCACGGTGCCCAGCTGCGTGGGCAGGACGATGGCGATGAGGAAGAGGTAGAACACCGCGCGACTCCAGCGCCGCGTGCTGCGGGCGATGACGTAGCCGGTGAGTGCGCCCAGCAGCACGAGGCCGAGGATGCTGCCCGCGGTGATGAGGATGCTGTTGACGAGGCCCAGCAGCACGTTCGAGTTGCCCTGTGCGGTGAGCACCTCGGTGAAGTTGCTGAAGTCGACGCTCGAGGGAGGAGCGAGGTTGGAGGTGGTGAGGACCTCCTCGTCGGACTTCAGCGCCGTGGTGACGAGGAAGTAGAACGGCGCGAGGAAGAGGATGGCGAGCACCCAGAAGACGACCTCGCGCAGGGCGGTGAACTTGGTGTAGCGGAACATGTCAGGCCTCCTCGGGGCGACCGGTGGTCACACGCTGCTGGATGACGGCGAACACCAGGATGATGAGGGTGAGCACGAGCGCGAGCGCGGCGCCGTAGCCGAAGTTGCCGAGCGCGAAGGACTCCTTGTAGACCTGCGTCGCCAGCGTCTCGGTGACACCGGCGGGGCCGCCGCCGGTGAGCGCCATGATCTGGTCGAAGACCCGCAGTCCGTTGACGAGGCCGAGGGTGGTCGCGATCGCGACGGCGGGGCGGATCGCCGGCAGCGTCACGTTCCAGAAGCGCTGCCAGAGGTTCGCTCCGTCGATCGCCGCCGCCTCTTCGATCTCGATGGGAACCGCGGCGAGGCCCGCCATGTAGATCACCATCGCGAATCCGATGTTCTGCCAGACGATGACGACCAGCACCGTCCAGATCGCCCAGGTCGGATCGGCCACCCATGCCTTGGCGAACTCTCCGAGTCCCATCGCCCGCAGCACGCCGTTGATCGGTCCGTTGTAGTCGAAGATGAACTTCCACACGTAGGACACGGCCAGCGGGCTCAGGACCACGGGCATGAAGAACAGGACGCGCAGCGCGTACCTCGTCTTGAGTCCGCGGTTGAGGCCCAGCGCGAGCGCGAGGCCGACGACGTTGCTCAGGATCACCGAGGCGAAGGCCAGGAACAGCGTGTTGGTGACCGCGCCGATCTGGGTCGGGTCGTTGAAGATCGCGATGAAGTTGTCGAGACCGATCCAGCTGAAGTCGCCGATGCCCGACCAGTCGGTGAAGGCGAAGAAGCCGCCGATCGTCGTCGCGACGTAGTGGATCGCGAGCACCAGGAGGATCCCGGGGAGCGCCCACCACCAGTACCCGAACTTCAGCAGTCCAGGGCGGCGCGGCGCGGCATCGCGACGCCGACCTCGACGATCGCGTTTCGGGACGATCAGCGCTTCGGTCTCGGAGTTCAGTGTGGCGGTCATGTTCCCTCGCGTTCGTGCGGCACGGGCGGAGTGCGCGGCCGCCCGGGAATGTGGACCCGGGCGGCCGCGTCCAGCTCACTCGCCCCAGGCGGCGTCCATGTTCTCCAGCACCTGGTCGACGGTGCTCTGTCCGGTCAGCAGGCCCTGCACGCCAACCTGCAGCGCCTCGTACACAGCGGGGTTCGGCCAGATGTTGTTCGGCAACGGCGCGTACGACCCGTCGGCGAGGAGGTCGACCACCGGCGAGTAGATGGTGTCGCTGAGGTCGAGATCCTGGTACGACGAGATCGGCAGCAGACCGGATGCCTCGTAGTAGATCTCCTGCGCCTCCGGCGTCGCCAGCCACTCGACGAAGTCGGCGGCGGCGTCCTTCTTCTCGGACGCGGCGTTGATCGAGATCGTGTAGTTGGAGCTCGCGATGATGTAGGGGTCGCCTCCGTCAGCCGCCGGGAAGGGCTGCACCTTGAAGTCGGCCTCCGGCGGTGCGGCGGTCGCGATCTCGACAGCGGAGCCGGACGGGATGAAGCTGCCGACGGACGTGCCCTGCGAGAGCCCGTTGGTGATGGCATCGAAGCCACCGCCCTCGGCGCCGGGCTGGAAGCAGCCGCCCTCCTTCAGATCGATGATCGTCTGCAGGGTGTCGGCCCAGCCCTCGCTCTCGGCGAAGGTCGTGTCGCCCGCGGCGCGCTGCTCGTTCCAGTCGGGGTCTTCGGCATAGACGCGGGTGGCGGCGATGCCCTGTGCGGTCAGACCGGCGTTCGGGCCGGCGGCGCCGGCGAGCGCGAGCAGCGACTTTCCGTCGGCGGAGAGTGCGGAGCAGGCGTCGTAGAGGTCGGCCTCCGTCGTGGGCCACTCGTCGATCCCGTTCATGGCGGCCGTGCCCATGCTCGCGACCACTCCGGCGATCGTGAAGTCCATCGGCTGCCCGTAGGTGTCGCCGTCGATCTCGAAGATCGACTCGCTGCCGGCCGGAACGAGCGACTCCGCGGTGTCGCCGAGCGGCTCGAGGAAGCCCGCCTCGGCGAGCGGGATGATGCCGCGCGCGTCGCCCGAGCCGGGCGTCGTCTGCACGACGTCGGCAGCGTTGCCCGCCTGGAACTGCGTGCGGATGGTCTCACCGTACTTGTCGTTCGGCGTCGGGTTCGTCGTGATGGTCACGTCGGGGTTGGCGTCCATGTACGCCTTGGCGAGCGTCTCGTACGGGCTCTCGAGGTTGTTCGAGGTGGCGAAGGTGAACGAGAACTCCGCCTCACCCGAATCTCCGGCATCGCCGGAATCGCCGCCGGAGCCGGAGCAGCCGGCGAGGAGCAGCGCTCCGACGACGGGGATCGCGATGATCGCTCCTCGGCGCAGAGCGGAGTGACGGTGCTGTGTCATGTTCAGCCTTTCTGACTTCGTTGTCGGCGACTCGTTCATCGAGGCGCCCGCTGTGGTTTCAGTATGACCGCCATGTGCCTGATTTGCACATAAGTTGTTTCGATACCCGACATAAGCACTCCCGCACCAACGGGAGAGGGCCGGAACGCCTCGCGCTCCGACCCTCATCCGACCGCGGGGATCAGGCGTTCAACTGCTCGACGACGACCGGCGCGGCGCGCACAGCGAGCGCGACGCTCGTCAGGGTCGGGTTGGTCACGGTCGCCGTCGGAATGAGTCCGTTGCCGCCGAGGAACAGGTTCTCGAATCCCCAGACGCGGGAGTGGTCGTCGACGACGGACGCCTCGCCCCCGTCGTCGCCCATCCGCACCGTGCCCTTGTAGTGCAGGGACGTCCCCGCGGGCATGAGCCGCGGCTCACCGCCCGGCACGAACGCTCCGATGCTCGCGGCGACCGCTCGCAGATCAGCCATCGCCGCCTCGACCTCGGACAGCTCGCGCTCGGTGACCTCGTACTCGATCGACAGCTGCGGCATCCCCCACCCATCGACCTCGGTGTCGGAGAACACGACACGGTCCTCGGCGCGCGGGAACTTGCGGACGCCGTTGCCCATCGCGACGAACCGCGCCGACCCCACCTTCACGGCCGCCTCATCGACGGGGAACGGGGCATCCGCCATGTGCATCACCTGTGTGCGGTACGGGTGGACTCCGGCGGTGTAAGGGATGCCGAAGGTCGAGGCCGTCGGATCCTTCACCAGTTCCCTCACCGGCGTGTCGATGCCGGCGCGGGCGACGACCTCGTCGCTCAACGCGACGACGCTGTAGACCAGCACATGCTCGGTGAGATAGCGGCCGAGGGCGTCGGGACGGATGCCGGAGGCCCAGAGCAGCTGCGGAGTCTGGAAGGCGTTCGCGGCGACGACCACGACCTTGGCCAGGATGGTGGCGACCTCCCCGCTCGGCAGGTGCTCCACCTCCACGCCGGTGACGCGATCGCCGTCGAGGATCAGCCTGCGGGCGATGGTCTCCACCCGCAGGTCGACCGGCGCGTCCCCCAGGATCGTGTCGGCGCCACCCCAGCGGACGGACCCGTCCGGCTGCGGGAGGGCCGACATCGGGAGGCCATCCGGCCGACGGCCCTCCGGCAGCGTGTCGCCGAAGTGCTCGCGCAGCAGCGTCTTGATGGCGGAGCCGTAGGGATTCTCAGGGAGGGTCGTCACCCGCATGAGCCGCTCCGCGTCGTCGAGCGCCGCATCCAGCTCGGCCGACGGGATGAAGTCGATTCTCTCGTCGTCGTTGGGTCGCGGGGTGGCGCAGGTCCAGTGCACACCCATGCCCCCGACACAGCTGGACAGGGCCGCCGCGGGCATGCCCGGCTGGTGGCCCGGCGAGGCGAGATACGTTCCGCCCGGCGAGATGACGGTCCCCTCGACCCGCAGCCCGCGCGCCGAATCGCCGCTGGGCGCACCCTGGGGACCCTGGGAGCGCTCGCGTGCGGCGTCGCGTTCGTCGACGGGCAGGTTGCGCACGTTCGCACCGGGAGGCGCGGAGACCTGCGGGCCCAGCTCGATCATCGTGATGGCCGTGCCTGGCCGCTGCTCCGAGATCAGGCGCGCGAACGCCGACCCGACCGGGCCGCTCCCCACGATGAGGAGATCGGTGGACGTGGATGTGGACATGGATGACCGCCTTCGCTCATACTGCTGCCCCCATCATTCCAGACCTTATGTTCTATTCGTGCATTAGTTCGGCTGATTCAGGCGATTATCACCGATGATGCGTCGCCCGTCCTTGCCCTCGCGCCACCGCCATGCCATCGATGACACCTATGCGCTCTCGCGCGGGCATCGACTGCCTCGATAGAATCGCACCACCGACCCTCACCGAAGGATCACACCGCCGTGACCGACCACGCGCTGCTCTCGCGGCTCGATCTGAATCTGCTCGTCTCCCTCGACGCGCTGCTCACCGAGCGCAGCGTCACGCGGGCGGCTGAGCGGCTGCATCTGAGCCAGCCCGCCCTCTCGGCGTCGCTCGCGCGACTGCGCACGCACTTCAACGACCCGATCCTCGCGCGGCGCGGTAACACCTATGAGCTCACGCCGTTCGCGCTGCGGCTGGCGGAGCACACCACCACCGCCCTCGACGCCGCACGCCGCGTGTTCGAGAGCCAGGCCACGTGGGAGCCCTCGGAGTCGGCCCGCGAGTTCCTGATCTACGGGTCGGATTACGGCTTCACCACGATCGGCCGGGTGGTCTCGGAACTCGCCGCCGAACGCGCCCCCGGCGTGCGCTTCAGATTCGCGCTGCACAATCCCCTCATCGTCGAAGACGCCGCGAATCGGCTGCGTGCGGCGGACGCCATGGTGATCCCGCACGGCATCCTCACCGAGCTGCCCTTCGCAGATCTGTGGCACGACCGCTGGGTGGGGATCGTCGCTGAGGAGAACGCGGCGGTCGGCGACGCGCTCACCATGGAGAACATCTCCACGCTGCCCTGGGCCATGCACTATCAATCACGCTCGGCGTTCACGTCGGCCGAGCGACAGGTGCAGCAGGTGGGTGTCGAGCCCCGCGTGGAAGTCGTGGTCGAGAGCTTCATGTCGCTGCCGCTGTTCGTGGCCGGCACCAGCCGCATCGGCCTCGTGCAGGCCGCGCTCGCTCCGATCGTCCAGCGGATCGGCGGCCTTCGCGTCGTCGGCCTGCCCTTCGACGCGACGCCCCTCACGAACGCGCTGTGGTGGCATCCCGTGCACGGCCGCGACCCGGAGCACGCCTGGATGCGCGCACTCTTCGTCGAGGCCGGACGCATCGTCGAGGCCGACGCGCACGCCGTCTGAGTCCCTGGGATCACGCGGTCTGCAGCGAGCGCATGGCGGAGCGGATCAGGTCGTGCTGCCTGCGCACGAGCAGCAGCGGGTCGACCTCCCCCAGCTCGGCGAAGGCGTGGCCCTCCCATTCGCTCGACCAGTAGCCGCGGTACCCGCCCTCGACGAACACGCGGACATGCTCGGGGTAGTCGATTGCGGGCTCCTGGCCGTCGTCGTCGATGTCGTAGAACTTCGCGTGCACGTGCAGGATCTGCGGCATGATGTCGGCCCACTCTCGCGGGTCGACGTGGCCGTGCATGTTGAAGGCGAGATGGGCGAATGAGCCGAGGCGGCCGGGGTCGAAGTCGCGACGGCGCAGATACCCGATGAACTCCTGCTGCCGCTCCTGCATCGTCGCGTCGGTCGCCCAGATGCGCTGCAGCTCGGTGAGCGCGTCGTCGTCCAGTCCCGCCCGCTGGACCGCACGCAGCAGCGTCGGCGACATCGCGTGCATCGTCGAGGAGAAGTCGGCGACGAACCCGAGCAGCGGCGAGTCGAGCTCGGCGTACGTCTCACGCACGCGGAGGATCGGCTCCGCGTTCGGCCCCATCGGCGCGTGGATCTCGTAGGCGAGCTCGAGGTCCAGGCGCTCGGCCACCGGCAGCAGCCGGCGCAGCAGCGCGGGCTTGGCCGACTGGATGCGCACGAGCGGGAACCCGAGCTTCTTGGCGCCCTGGAACATCAGCTCGCTGAATTCGAACTCCTCGTCCGGCGTCATGTCGCGGTCGCGGCGCTTCCCCATGTCGAGGTTCGCGCCGAACGAGCTCGGGACGAATCCATGCCGGTCGAAGGCCGCACGCCAGGTGCGCACGAAATCGTCCGACACGACCGGGTAGGTCGGCACCATCTGGGAGGCGACGATCTCGATGCCGGGACCGATCCCGAGCTCGGCCACGCGATCCAGAAGACCGTCGAAGTCGTACCAGCCGGCACGGAACTCGGCGCTCGCCGAGTACAGCGTGAGACCCAGCTGGAAGGGATCGGCGGCGGTCGCGGTCGGCGCGGGCGGCACCTCCGAAACGAGGGCGGGAGGGGATGCCGCACCCTCCGTCACCGTCAGTGCGAGCTCCTGGTGCACGACGTTGGGCACGTACATCCCCGGTCCGCCGTCCTGGCCGGGCGCGATCTGCATGTAGGGAAGGCGCAGCTCGCCGTGCACGAGAACGTCGTGCGTCTCGCCGAGTGCGATCGGCACGTCGCGGCGCACGACCAGGAGCGGGTGCTCCTGGAGGTACCAGAGCACGTCGCTCTGCTGCGGCAGGTCGGCGATCGCGTAGCGCGTGCCGCCGAAGTCCAGCGTCAGGTCGGCCTCGGGCACGTCGACGCCGTCGATCGCGACGCGGATCGTCGACACCGACGAGAGCCACAGACTGCGGTACCAGGGCAGTGTCAGGGCGAGCGCGAACCCGTCGGGGTGCGCGCGCAGCGAGTCTTCGGTGATCAGTCCGTTCGGCATCCGACTTTCCTCTCAGCCCAGGTCCGACGCGATCTCGCGCATGACCGAGTGCTGCCGGCGCACCTGCTCGAGCGAGCGCCACGGCTCTCGCTCACCCTCGTACTCGCTCGACAGGTACCCGGTGTAGCCGGCATCCTTCAGCCCCCGCAGCACCGGACGCCACGGGATCTGCTGGTCGACGCGGTTCTCGTCGATGTCGTGGAACTTCGCCTGCACGAACACGACGTACTCGCCGATGCCTTTCAGGTCAGCCGGATCCACGCCGATCCCGTCGAGGAAGGCGGGGCGCGTCTCGCGCGTCTCGCCCGGGCGCAGCGGGATGGGCCTGTCCTGGAAGATGCCGGTGTCGATCAGCAGTCCGAAGTGCTTCGTGCCCGTGCGCTGGATCAGCGCGATGTAGTCGTCGACGACGGGGTGCTTGATCGGCGTCGGCGAGTGGATCTCGGGCGCGATGACGACGTCGAGCTCGGCGGCTAGCTCGAGGCTGCGCTCGACCGACTCGGTCCAGATCGGGTGCGGCACGAGGTCGCTCGACACGACACCGATCTTCGGGCGCACGAACCGGAACCCGAGCTGCTTGGCGAGGCGGATGTCGCGTTGCAGCGCGGCGGCACCCTCCTGGGCTGTCATGTCCCGGGCGTTCGGTCCGCTCGAGTGCAGACGCGTGTCGATCCACGAGCCCAGGTTCGTCGGCTCGAGCCCGTACACGTCGAGCAGGCGGAACCACTCATCGATCCACGTCGTGGACGGGTTCGGGTAGCCCGCGACGTGCCCCTCGCCGAGGATCTCGATGCCGGTGGCGCCGAGGTCGGCGATGGCGGCCATCGACGTCTCGAGGTCGAGAACCGTGCTGAAGTCGCCGGTGTAGCTGTAGAGGCTCACGCCGTACTGGAAGGGCCCGCCATCGTTCTCGGACGTGAGTGTGACCCAGCGCGTCGCCCGCGTGCGGGTCGGCTGGTGCTCGATCGGGATGTACGAAGCACGGAGGAGGATCTCGACAGACACCTCGTGCGTGCCGTCGGGAAGCCCTCCCGGGAAGGGGACCGTCACGACGGCGGCCTCCTCGAGCGGCCAGCGCACGTCGTCGGCGTCCCAGAGCTGCGCGAGCGTGTAGTTCTGGCCGCCGAAACTCCACAGCGGCACGTCGGGCCCGACATCGACGAGGTCGCCTACGCGCACCGAGATGCCGTCGATCAGCGAGGCGTACAGCCCGCGGTAGTTCGGGATCCGCACGCGCAGCTGGAAGCCGGTGATCACGCCGCCCTCGCGCACGTTGCGGAAGCCCGTGGACTGGATCAGGTCACGCTCGAGAAGCATCGACGCTCGCTCTCTGGTCTGTGCGCCGGCGGTGGCGCACGTGGTTGCGGTTCGACCAGAGTATCGAAGTTATGACGATTTCGAGCATAAGAATGCCTGATATGCGCATAGATGAACGCGGCGGTCACTGCGGACAGAGAGGGGAACGGATGCCGCGGGCCGCAGCATCCGTCATCGCCCGCCTCAGCGGGACTGGTAGATCTGCGAGATGTTCGCGATGAGCCGCTGCTCGTCGCTCGAGGTGCGCGCGAGGATCGCCGCCAGCTCGAAGGCGCTGATCTTCTCACCGCTGAGGCCGTACGCGTCGCCCAGGGGGTCGGCTCCCGCCGCGTACTGCGCGAGGCGGTCCATCTGGGCCTCGGTGAACGTCAGCGCGACGGTGTCTCCGGCCGAGACCTGACCCGGGACCGCGCTCTGCGGGAACCAGTCGCCGCTGTTGAGGTACTGCGCGGTCAGGTCGTTCGCCGTGACCTCGTATGTGTACGTGCGGGCCGACATGTCTTCGGCGCCCGAGGAGTCGTAGGTCTGCTGCATGCGGAAGTCGCCGGTCTCGCCGTAGTTCGCCGTGGTGAGCTGCTCGGAGGTGCCGTCGGGGTAGGTCGTCATGACCTTCGAGCCGGTGTTCTGCCCCAGCTGCACCTCGGCACCGCCGACGGGCGTGTCGAACCCGGCCTTCGCGGTCGAGTCGTAGTCGAGTCGCTCGATGCGGGTGGTGCCCGAGACGCCCGCCGACGGGTCGCTCGGCAGCTCGCCCGTGACGAGGTAGCGGTCGTACGCCGCCTGCCCCTCGGTGGTGGACAGGTCGAAGTCGGCGGTGCGCAGCGACTGGCCGCCCATCGTCGTCGATCCGCTCAGCATGGCCTTGATCGCGTCGAAGTCGACGCCGAGACCCGCACTGTTCGTCAACGCCTCGGTCGGGCCCGCGGTGACGCGCACCGTGCTGTCGTCGACGCGCTCGATGACACTGCTCACGCCGCTCGCATCCTTGACCGACGACTCGATCGCGATGTGGTGGTACGCCGCGTTCAGGTCGGTCTTCGTGTAGTCGCCGCCGTTCATGGTCACCGACGAGCCGACCGGCATGCTGCGCGGGTCGAACGGGTTGATCGAACTGGGATCCACGTCGCCCGCGCTGTCGGGAACCTTCACCTGGTACTCCGAGGTGAGACCGGTGCTGTAGCCCCCGCTGACGCCGGTGCCGTTCTTCGAGATGCCGCCCTCGACGCCGATGGAGACGTCGGACTTCGACGTGTACGTGGTGAAGCCGTCGTCAGACTTCTCGCCCGTCGTGTACTCGGCGCCGCCCTTGACGCCGAACGAGATCTTCGAGCCGTCGGTGGTCTTCATCCAGTCCTGGAGCGAGCCGGAGCCCGAAGATGTCGTCTCGCCGGTCGCGGGATCGTAGGTGACCCCGCCGCCGATCTTCGAGCCGCTGCCCTCCGTCGCCGGGCTGCCGGGCAGGCCGTTGTCGGAGCCGGACTCGCTGCTGCCCTTGATCGTGACCTTCGGGCCACCCTGGGCATCGTCGCCGCCGGAGTCCGAGCCGCCGGCGCCCGAGCCACCGCTGTGCGAACCGCCACCCTGGGAGCCGCCGCCGCCGTGCGAGCCGCCGCCCTGCGCGCCGCCGCCGTGCGAGCCGCCGCCGTCGGTGCTGGTGCGCTCCTGGTCGTCGGCGTTCGCGCGGATCCGCTGGGCCGCGGTGCGCAGGCTGCCGGCCACCTCCGCCAGCGCCGGCGCCAACTCGCTCGACCAGCGGCTGCGCAGCTCTTCGCCGTCGGGCCCGCGCCATGGCGCGCTCGTGACCCACGACTGCAGCGCTCGCCGCGCGTCCTCGAGCGAGTCGGATCCGGCCGAGAGCTGTCGGGCGAACTCGCGCAGCTCGCCGATGTCAGCGCCGTAGTACGCCATGCTCTCCCCCGGGTCGGCACGTGAGCGTGCACTCGGGAGCGTAGCAGCGGGTGTCTCGGCGGTCCCATGGGGCGAATTGCCCATCGACGCGGCCGCGGGCGCCGGTTCCCCGGCATCCGTTCGTTATCCCTCACCGAGCCAGAAGCCGGAGCCGTCGCGCAATACGCCGCCTGCCGCGGGGCCATCACGGGGCGTCATCACCGGCCGGACTCTTCGCGTCGCGCCGCGACACGGCAGAATCGAACGGTGCCCGCCTCGCCGAACCTGAAGCCCGACCACGCCTGCCTCATCGTCCACGGCAGCGACCAGCCCGGAATCGTCGCCGCCGTGTCGGCGATGATCACGCGCATCGGCGGCAACATCGTCGCGTTCGACCAGTACTCCGACGACCCCATCGGGGGCGCGTACTTCCAGCGCGTCGTCTTCCACCGGCCCGGCTTCGCCGCGGAGCGGCCGGTGATCGAGACCGAGATCGCACAGACCCTCGCCGGATTCGAACTGGAGTGGTCGCTGACCGACCAGTCGGTGCCCAAGCGCATGGCCATCCTGGCGTCGAAGCAGGACCACTGCCTGCTCGACCTGCTGTGGCGTCACCGCCGCGGCGATCTCCCGGTGACGATTCCCATGGTCATCTCGAACCACACCACCTCGGCCGAGGACGTGCGCTCGTTCGGCGTCCCCTTCTTCCACGTGCCGGGTGTGCCCGGCCCCGACAAGTCGGCGTCCGAGGCGAAGATCCTGGAGCTGCTCCGCGACAACATCGACGTCGTCGTGCTGGCGCGGTACATGCAGATCCTGTCCGGAGACTTCCTCCAGCAGCTCGGCGTGCCGGTGATCAACATCCACCACTCGTTCCTGCCCGCCTTCATCGGCGCGGAGCCGTACAAGAAAGCCAAGGAGCGCGGCGTCAAGCTCATCGGCGCGACCTCGCACTACGTCACCGACGACCTCGACGAGGGCCCCATCATCGAGCAGGACACCGTCCGCGTGACCCACGCCGACTCGGCCGCCGAGCTCGCCCGCCGCGGCGCCGATGTGGAGCGGCAGGTGCTCTCCCGCGCGGTGCTGTGGCATGCCGAGGACCGCGTGATCCGCCACGGCAATCACACGATCGTCTTCTGAGGACGGATGCCGCGGGCGGCCGTTGCCAGCCTCGCTCGGCGACGTCGAGGATTCAGGAAACACGCCGTCGCTTCGGACGTGCGGGCCCTCGCCGACGCGGACTTTCCTGAATCCTCGACGGCAGGCGACCGTGCCTCGCGTCAGACCAGCCGCAGC
>Ga0160430_100863_pt1 | contig 13718 bp, 10 predicted proteins | sample HID1971I_E0MG_FD_108274 | JGI IMG/M metagenome (GOLD analysis project Ga0160430, IMG submission 108274) | Enriched millipede-associated microbial communities from UW Madison campus, WI, USA - HID1971I_E0 MG | ecosystem: Host-associated > Arthropoda: Insects > Digestive system > Unclassified ...
ACGGTGTCGATCTCGTGGTTGGCCTGTGCCAGGCGGGCGCCCGCGGCGAGCGGATCGCGTCCGGCGAGCGCGGCACCCGCGCGGAGCTCGGCTGCGACGGCTGCGGTGCGCTCGGCCGTCTGCGCGGCGGCCCCGCCGAGCGGGCGGGCGGTGAGCACGTCGGCCTCGAGGTCGGCGACGCCGGCCTCGATCGCGCGATCGGCCTGCGCGAGGTCGGCTGCGAGACGGTCGACCGCGCCGGTGAGCAGCACCGCCTGGTCGACGGACTCCTCGGCGGCCCTGATCGCGACGGCGGCATCGGCGCTCTGCGCGGGCGTGGTCGAGACGGCCTGCCGCGCCCGGTCGAGCGCCTCGGTCGCGAACGAGATGCGCGACGCGGCCTGGGCCGGGTTGTCGGCGACGGCTGCGAGGGCGGATGCCGCGTAGTCGCGTTGCAGCGCCGCGAGGCGGTCGGCGGCCGGCTGGATCGCCGCCTGGGCGGCGGCGGCCTCTGCGGCGACGCGGTCGAGTTCTGCGGGGGCGTTGCGCTCGAGGTCGCGGAGCGCGTCGAAGGCCTCGGCCTGCTCGTCGAGCCGTGCGTCGGCCTCGCCCGTGAGCCGGATGATGCCCTCGTAGGCGGCGCGCCGGTCGGCATCGGTGTCGGGCGTCGCGTCGTCGAGGCGTTGCTGCAGGGCGAACGCCTCGGCGACCTGGGCCTTGGCCTCGGCGAGCGCCGTGCGGAACGCCGCGGTCGCCTCGTCGCCGTACGAGGCCGTCGCGAATCCGAGCTCCTCCTCGCTCGTCTTCATGGCGTCGTCGGCCTGCACGAGTGCCGACCCGGCGGCCCGGCGCAGGTCGTCGAGCGGCACGAGGGGAGCTGCGGCAGGACCGCCGCCCGAGGCATCCGTCGCCCTGGAGCGCTTCGATCGCCGCGACAACACGATCGCGATGACGGCGACGACGGCCGCGGCGATGACGAGGAACCACACCCAGCCCCAGCCGCCCCCACCCGACCCGCTCGTGTCGAGCGCCTCGGCCGCGGCGATCGCCGCCCCCGCCCAGTCCTCGTCGACGAGTTCGGGCTCGATGACGTCGAGGCTGATGCGCTGGATCTCGTCGGCCGAGACCTGCGCGTCGTCGGCGGCGGACAGGTAGTAGGCGCGGCCGTCGACCGCGACGGCGAGCAGGTAGTCCTCGTCGCCCATGTTGTTCGCGACCGCGGTGTCGTTGGCCCAGGTGTCGGCCGCCTCGGGGTTCGTGAACTCGCTGACGTAGGCGACGAAGAGCTGCCGGCCGGTGTCGTCGGCGGTCTTCTCGATGGCCGCCAGCACGTCGTCGGTGCGGCCGTCGAGGGCGCCGACCGTGTCGACGATGGGGCTCTGCCCGAACTCGACGGGGTCTTCGGCCCACGCCGGAGCGGCCCCGGCGAGGGCGAGCGCGAGCCCGAGAACGCTCGCGATGATCGCCGGACTACGACGGTTCGACGTCATGCACCAATGCCTTCCAGACCCCGGAAACGGACCGGCTTCGAGTCTATGGCGCACCGCCGACGCCGTCCACGGCCGACGCCGGTCGGGCGCCCGGAGCCGTCGTCGGCCGGGTCGTCCGCCGGCCCGGCCGGCGGCCGCCGTCGGCCCGGCTGCCGGCGTCCGTCGGCCCGTCAGCCGACCGTCACGGGCACGGTCGGCGAGACGACGAGCACCGGGTTCGCCCCCGTCGACCCGACGAACGCGACCACGGCCGAGAGGGCGTAGGCGCCGTCCGGCAGGGGCGGCAGGTCGGCGGCGATCGCGCCGTCCTGCTCGTCGGCCGCGCTGCAGGAGTCCGCGGTGAACCGCCCCTCGAGCTCGACGTCCTCGCCCGGGGCGAGCCGCACGGGCACGAGTCCGTCGTCGACGGCGAGCGACGGGTGCCACACGGTCGTGCCGGCATCCGAGACCGTGATCGACGGCGACGAACGCAGCGAGCCCTCGACGACCGTCGATCCCTCGTTCACGACGCGCACGCGCACGACCCCGTCGGCACCGGGCGCGACGGGTCCGACCGGGGAGACGAGCGTCGCCGTGAGCGGGCCGTCGGCGGCATCCGTCGCCGTGGCGATCAGCGCACCGCAGCGGTTCACGGCGTCGGGTCCGACGACGAGCGCGTCGTCGCCGAACTGCGCGCCGTCCTGCGGGGCGACGGCCTCCGACTGCCCGGCCGCGGCGTCGCCGTCCTGCTCGGCCTGCGACTCGGATGCGACGGGGCCGTCGGCCGCGCTCGATCCCGCGGTGGTCGCCGAACGCGGGCCCAGCGATCCGACGCCGAATGCGAGGGCGCCGACGACGAGCACGCCCGCGACCGACGCCGTCACGCCGACCACGGCCCGCCGCCGGTGCCTGCGGCGCGCACGGCTGCCGCGCAGCACGGCGTCGAGGTCGACCGGACGCGGCGTCGCGGCATCCGCCTCGTGGGCGAGGGCCTCCGAGAGGCCGCCGGGGTCGGGTGCGTCGGCTGGATCGGGCGAATGCGTGGGTTCAGGCGACATGGTCACCCTCCGTCCGGGTGGGGGCCTGGCGGAGCATCGCCGCGTCGGAGGCCCGGATCGAGGAGGAGAGCGCCCGCAGCGCATCGCTCAGGTACCGCTTCACGGCGCCGGCGCTGAGCCCGAGCGTCGCGGCGACCTGGTCGACCGTGAGGTCCTCGTAGTAGCGCAGCACGATGCAGGCGGCCTGGCGCGGCGCGAGCGCGTGGACGCGGCGCATGAGGTCGAGACGCTCGTCGGTGCCGGCCGACTCCGCCTCGGTGCTCGTCGGGCTGACGGCCAGGTGCCGCACGCGGCGCCAGGTGCCGTCGCGTCGCGACCGGTCGATCACCGCGTTCAGGATCGCCCGCCGCACGTAGGCCTCGGCCCGCGGCAGGTCGAGGTGGAACCTCGGCGTGCCGAAGGTGCGCACGAGGGCGTCCTGGACGAGGTCGGCGGCGTCCTCGACGCTGCCGGTCAGCAGGTACGCGTAGCGCGTGAGGGCGTCACCGCGCTCGGCGACCAGCCGAGTGGCGACGTCGTCCCAGGTGCGGGCCAAGCCTGGCTCCTCCCGACGGCGGAGGTTCCGCCGTCACTTGAAGAGACGAACGGATGACGCGTTTCGTTGGGTGACCGTCGAAGACGACGGGATTCTGTGCCCCCGGAGGGATTCGAACCCCCGACCTACGGTACCGGAAACCGGCGCTCTATCCCCTGAGCTACGGAGGCGCACAGCCGTCAACACTAGCACCGTTTGCGGCGCCGTTCCGCCGCGCTTCCGCTGCACTGCAGGCCGCCCTGCGGGCTCGTCGGAGGCTCAGGCGCGACCGAGCGCGGCGACCGAGTCGAGCAGCTCCTCGCGCACGCGACTGCCGAGCAGGCTCCTCGCCCCGCGCAGCACCGCATCGCCCTCGACGGTCGTCGCGCGCACCTCGGGGTACCACCGGCTGATGCGACGGATGCCGCTCGCCACCGCGTTCGCGAAGGCCTCGCCGCCGAGGTTGGCGGTCGGGCCCGCGAGCACGATCAGGCCGGGGTCGAGCGTCGCGATGACGGGCAGCGCGATGTGCGCGACGCGCTCGGCGAGGTCGTCGAAGACGGCGCGCCTGGCGTCGTCGGCGCCCGGCGACGCGAGGGCCTCGCGCGCGGCGTGGAAGCCGTCGGCGTCGATGCCGTGCCGTTGTGCGAGCAGCGCGACGGCACGGCCGCCCACGATGTCCTGCACGGTGCGCGCGGCGGGGTCGATCGCGGCGGCCTCGGCCGAGACCGGGAGGAACCCGATCTCGCCCGCCCCGCCGAACGAGCCGCGGTGCAGGTCGCCGGCGACGTCGAACGAGGCCCCCACGCCGTTGCCGAGCCAGAGCAGCGCGAACACGTCGCGGCCGACGGCGGCGCCGACCTCGCGCTCGGCGAGGGCCGCGAGGTTCACGTCGTTCTCGATGAGCACGGTGCGGCCGAGGTCGTCCTCGAGGATCTGGCGCAGCCCGCGAACCGGCCAGCCCGGCAGCGTCTCGCTGAAGAGCTCGCCGCTCGCGCCGGGGTCGACGTACCCGGGGATGCCGAGGCAGATCGTGTGCACCGCACCGGGGGAGGTGCCGGCGGCCTCGCTCGCCGCGTCGATCGCGCGGCGCACCTCCTCGACCGCGGATCGCGCCGTCGGGTCGCGCGGCAGCGGCATCCGCACCATCGGGCGATCGGTGCCGGCCGCGTCGACGACCGTCGCACGCAGCTCGAAGGCGTCGAGGTCGAGCGCGACGCCCACGCGCCGGTCGGTGCGCGCCGCGTAGACGACGGCGGCGCGGCCCGCGGCGCCGGCGAGCAGTCCCTGCTCCTCGATGGCGCCGGCCTGCAGCAGGCGGCTCATCATCTGCGACGCGGTCGGCTTCGAGACGCCGACGAGCTCGCAGATGCGGTTGCGGGTGAGCGGTCCGTGGTCGAGCAGCACCGCGAGGCCCGCCCGGTCGTTGACGGCACCGAGCCAGGACGGGGTTCCAGGTGTGTTCGGCGCCACCGCGTCGCTCCTCGGGTCGGTCGGTCGGATGCTCGGGGTCAGCTCGCGGGCAGGTTGGCGATCACGTCGTCGACGAGCCGCTGCGCGTCGCCAGGCTCGAAGAACTCGGTCGAGTCGACGACGATCCAGTAGCCGCCGGTGAAGACCTGCGCCTGCCCGTGCGAGCCGCTGTGCTTGAAGAAGCCGGTCACCTCCGGCGGCGTGCCGTACGTCGGCACCGCCGTGCTCGAGGCGGCGGCGTCGTTCGCGAAGGACTCGAGCGCCGATTCGGACGGGGTCGCCACGGCGACCTCGATGACGTCGCCGCTCGTCTGGTTCAGGTAGCCGCACGCGGTGCCCGCGGCATCCGTCGTGAGCGTGACGACCGTGCTCGCCTGCGGCGTGTAGTCGGGTGCGGCGCCCACGTTCGGGTTGAACGCGTAGAGCTGGTCGGGCGTGACGAGCGCGTCGCACGCGATGACGAACGGCGTGGGCGGTTCGACGGTCTCGGTGGGCTCGGGCGAGGCCGCGGGGTCGGATGCCGCGGGCGAGCCGGACTGGGCGGGGTCGGAGGCCGACGGTGCGGGGTCGGCACCCGTCGGCGAGCACCCGCTCAGGAGCATCACCGACGCCGCGACGAGCAGCGTCGTGCCCACGGCGGAGCGGAGGCGTCGGGCAGGGCGGCGCATGGCGGGGCGGGGCATGGACAGACTGTACAACGTCGAACGGTAGGATTTGCGGGTGACTCCCGACGACCTCTCGCGTGCCCTGTTCGACCTCGTGACCGCCATGGTCGAACGACGTCGGCAATCCGGCACCGAGGTCGAGCTCGCCCTCTCGCCCGAGCAGATCGTGCTCGAGCGCCCGAAGAACCGCGATCATGGCGACTGGGCCTCGAACATCGCGATGCGCCTGGCGAAGCCGCTCGGCTCGAACCCGCGTGAGATCGCGACCGAGCTCGCCGCCGGACTCGCCGGCGTCGACGGGGTGACGAGCGCCGAGGTCGCCGGCCCCGGCTTCATCAACGTGCGCCTCGATGCCGCCGCCGCCGGCGCGCTCGCGAAGACCATCGTCGACGCCGGCGCCGACTACGGCCGAAGCGACAAGCTCGCCGGTCAGCGCATCAACCTCGAGTTCGTCTCCGCGAACCCCACCGGGCCGCTCCACATCGGGCACACGAGGTGGGCCGCGCTCGGCGACGCGATCTCCCGCGTGCTCCGAGCCGCCGGCGCCGACGTGGCGAACGAGTACTACATCAACGACGCCGGCAACCAGATGGACAACTTCGGCCTCTCGGTGCTCGCCGCGGCCAAGGGCGAGCCCACGCCCGAGGGCGGCTACCCCGGCAGCTACATCGCCGACCTCGCCACGCGCGTGCTCGAGCGCGAGCCCAACCTGCTCGCGCTCGCCGACGACATCGCGCTGCACACCGCGAAGGAGATCGCCTACGAGCTCCAGCTCGGCGAGATCCGAGCCTCGCTCGAGCGCTTCAACGTGCACTTCGACGTCTGGACCAGCGAGCGCCGCCTGCACGCGAAGAACGACGACGGGCTCTCCGACGTCGACACCGCCGTCGAGCGCCTCCGCGCCCAGGGCCACGTCTACGACGAGGACGACGCGGTGTGGGTGCGCACGACCGACTTCGGCGACGACAAAGACCGCGTGATCCGCCGCGGCAACGGCGTCTACACGTACTTCGCGGCCGACGCGGCCTACTACCTCGACAAGGGCGACCGCGGCTTCGGCCACAAGATCTACCTGCTCGGGGCCGACCACCACGGCTACGTGCACCGCCTCAAGGCGCTCGCGGGCGCCGCGGGCGACGACCCCGACCGCGACATCGAGGTGCTCATCGGCCAGCTCGTGTCGATCAACGGCGCGAAGCTCTCCAAGCGCGCCGGCAACATCATCGAGCTCGACGACCTGCAGGCCTGGCTCGGCACCGACGCGCTGCGGTACACGCTCGCGCGGTATCCCGCCGACTCGCCGCTCACGATCGACCCCGAGATCCTCACGCGTCGCACGAACGACAACCCCGTCTTCTACGTGCAGTACGCCCACGCGCGCACCTCCGCGGTCGACCGCAACGCGGCATCCGTCGGCGTCGACCGCTCGAGCTTCGCGCCCGAACTGCTCGAGCACGAGACCGAGTCGGCGCTGCTCGGCGCGCTGCAGGAGTTCCCCCGCATCGTCGCGCAGGCGGCCGAGCTCCGCGAACCGCACCGCGTCGCGCGCTACATCGAAGAGCTCGCCGGCCTCTACCACCGCTGGTACGACAACTGCCGCGTGCTGCCGCTCGGCGAGGAGCCCATCGGCGACCTGCACCGCACCCGCCTGTGGCTGAACGACGCCACCGGCCAGGTCATCCGCAACGGACTCGAGCTGCTGGGAGTGTCCGCGCCGGAGCGCATGTGACTTCGGTACGCTGCTTCGGCACGGCACGGCACGGCACGGCACGGCACGACGAGCACGGAGGCGACGATGAGCACACCCCGCGATGGGTTCGACGAGACGGATGCCGCAGCCGGCCGTGAGCCCGACGACGCCGTCGCCGCCGATGGGGCGTCCGAGAGCTCGCCGCCCGAGGCCGTGACGCCCGACGAGGCCGTGACGCCCGACGAGGCCGTGAGACCCGATGAGACCGCCGTGCCCGACGAGGAGCTCGCGCCCACCGCGGTCATCGAGCCGCTGTCGGCCGACCACCAGCAGACCGAGGTGATCCACGACGGCGTCGCGCCGGTCGCCGCCACCGCCGGCGGCGCCGCAGCCGCTGCGGCTCCGCCCGTCGCGGGAGCCGTCCCGGTCGGGCAGGCGCCGACCGAGCCGAAGGCGACCGACCCGGCCCGCCGCCGCAGGGGCCGCGGCTGGATCATCGCCGGCGTCATCGTGCTCGTCGTCGCCGCGGTGCTCGTCGTCGCCGACCTGCTGACGCGTTCGGCGATCGAGCAGGGCATCGCATCCGAGGCCCAGTCCTCGCTCCCCGAGGGGGTCGAGGGTGACGTCGACGTGCAGATCGGCGGGTTCTCGGTGCTCGCGCAGCTGCTCACCGGATCCCTCGCCCAGATCACGGCCGACGCACCCGAGCTGACGGTCGACGGCAACCCCGTGGCCGTGCACGTGGTCGCGCACGGCGTGCCCGTTCAGGAGGGCGGCACGATCGACTTCGTGCAGGGCGAGGTGACGGCGGACCAGGCATCCCTCAACGCGCTCGTCGACGTGCCGGGCGTCGACGGCGAGATCGTGATCGGCGACGGCACGGTCGGCTACAAGGGCCAGTTCGACGTGCTCGGCCTCTCGATCGACTACTCGGTCACGGCCGAGGCCGAGGCCGCCGGCACCTCGGTGGTGCTCACGCCGGTGGGCGTCGAGCTCGGAACGGGCGACCGCAAGCTCGCGCTCGACAACATGCCGAACCTGCTGCGCTCGCCGCTCGACGTGTGCGTCGCGAAGTACCTCCCCGAGGGCACCCAGGTCGACGGCATCGAGCTCACGCCCGGCGTCGCAACCGTCACCTTCCAGGCGAGCGACCTCGTCTTCGGCGAGGAGGCGCTCCAGGTGCTCGGCGCCTGCGAGTGACCCCGGCCTCGGTGGCCTCGGTTCCCCGAGCGCCGCGACGAGGCGGCCCGAGCGCACGCGGCGTCATCGATTCGGCCGCGGCCTGAGCACTCGGTAGACTCCCCGGAGGCCGCCCCACAAGGGTGGTTCGCAGCAGGCTTCGCCGAATCGATCCGGGTTCGCTCGCCTCGAGCGAGGTCCTCGATCCATCACGTCCCCGAAGGTTTCCCCGTGGCAACGACCACCGCAGCCCCCGGATGGCTGCATGCGCCCGCCGATGCGAACGCGCTCGCCGAGCAGGTCTGGCCGATCGGTGCGCACCGAGACGACGCAGGCCGGCTCGTGATCGGGGGCGTCGACGCCGAGACGCTCGTCGCGACCTACGGCACCCCGCTCTACGTGGTCGACGAGGCCGACGCCCGTGCCCGTGCCAGGCGCCTGCGCGCCGCGTTCGAGTCCGCCGCGGCATCCGTCGGCACGCAGGTCTCCGTCTACTACGCGGGCAAGGCGTTCCTCTCGAGCGAGATCGTGCGCTGGGTCGTCGACGAGGGCCTGTCGGTCGACGTCTGCAGCGGCGGCGAACTCGCGGTCGCGCTCGCCGCGGGCGCCGATCCCGCGCGCATCGGCTTCCACGGCAACAACAAGTCGCCCGCCGAGATCGAGCGCGCGGTCGGCGTCGGGGTCGGCGCGATCATCCTCGACTCCGAGATCGAGATCCAGCGCGTGGCGGATGCCGCGGCGCGGGCCGGTCGCGTCCAGCGCGTGCGCCTGCGCGTCAACAGCGGCGTGCACGCCTCCACCCACGAGTTCCTGGCCACCGCCCACGAAGACCAGAAGTTCGGCGTCTCACTCGATCGCGCGGTCGAACTCGGCACGCGCATCCGCTCGCACGCCTCGCTCGACTTCCTCGGGCTGCACTGCCACATCGGCTCGCAGATCTTCGACTCCGCCGGCTTCGCCGAGTCGGCCGAGCGACTGCTCGCCGCGCACGCCGAGCTGGCACGGGTGAGCCCGCTTCCCGAGCTCAACCTCGGCGGCGGCTTCGGCATCGCCTACACCTCGGTCGACGACCCCACCCCGATCGAGCAGATCTCGCAGGGCATCGCCGACGCCGTCGCGCGCGCCTGTCGCGACCACGGGGTGCCGGTGCCCAAGCTCGCCTTCGAGCCCGGCCGCTCGATCATCGGCCCGGCCGGCATCACGCTCTACACGGTCGGCACCGTCAAGCCCGTGCCGATCGAGGGCGGATGGCGCCACTACGTGTCCGTCGACGGCGGCATGAGCGACAACGCGCGCACCGCCCTCTACGGCGCCGACTACACGGTGCGCCTCGCCGGCCGCGTGTCCGACGAACCGCCCGCCCTCGTGCGCGTCGCCGGCAAGCACTGCGAATCCGGCGACATCGTCGTCGACGCCGACTACCTGCCGCACGACGTCGCCCCCGGCGACCTCGTCGCCGTCGCGGCCACGGGCGCCTACTGCTGGTCGCTCGCGAACAACTACAACCACGTGCCGCGTCCGCCGGTCGTCGCCGTGCGCGACGGCGCGGCGCGCGTGATCGTCCACGGCGAGACCGTCGACGACCTGCTCGCCCGCGACGCGGGGCTCGCATCGCCGCATCCCGCACCGAACTCCACCGGAGGAACCACCGCATGATCGAGTACCGCTCCATCCGGGTCGGCCTGCTCGGAGCCGGCTCCGTCGGCTCCCAGGTCGCCCGGCTCCTGCTCGAGCACGGCGACGAACTCGCCCAGCGCATCGGCGCGCGCATCGAGCTCGTCGGCATCGCGGTGCGCGACCTCGACGCCAAGCGCGACGTCGATCTGCCCCGCGAGCTCCTCACGACCGACGCCGACGCGCTGATCCTCGGCTCCGACATCGTCATCGAGCTCATGGGCGGGCTCGAGCCGGCCCGCACCCTCGTGCTGCGGGCGATCGCCTCGGGCGCCGACGTCGTCAGCGGCAACAAGGCCCTGCTCGCGACGCACGGCCCCGAGCTGTTCGCCGCGGCCGAGCAGGTCGGCGCGCAGCTCTCCTACGAGGCGGCGGTCGGCGGCGCGATCCCGATCCTGCGCCCGCTCCGCGAGAGCCTCGCCGGCGACCGGGTCGAGCGCATCCTCGGCATCGTGAACGGCACGACGAACTTCATCCTCGACCGCATGGACACCACGGGCGCCTCGCTCGAAGACGCCCTCGCGACCGCGACGGAGCTCGGCTACGCCGAAGCCGACCCGACGGCCGACATCGGCGGCTACGACGCCGCGCAGAAGGCCGCGATCCTCGCGAGCATCGCGTTCCACACGAACGTGCCCGTCGACGCCGTGCACCGCGAAGGCATCACCGAGGTGAGCGCCGCGCAGGTCGACTCCGCACGCCGGGCAGGTTTCGTCGTGAAGCTCCTCGCGATCTGCGAGCGCCTCGTCGACGCCGAGACCGGCGAAGAGGGCGTCTCCGCCCGCGTCTACCCGGCCCTCGTGCCGCGCGAGCACCCGCTGGCCTCGGTGCGCGGAGCGAACAACGCCGTCTTCGTCGAGGCATCCGCTGCGGGCCCGCTCATGTTCTACGGCGCCGGCGCCGGGGGAGTGCAGACGGCCTCGGCCGTGCTCGGCGACCTCGTGGCCATCGCCCGCCGCCACGTCATCGGCGGCCCCGGCATGGCCGAGTCCACCCACGCCGAGCTGCCGATGTTCGACATCGGCCGCATCACCACGCGCTACGCGATCACGCTCGAGGTGTTCGACGAGCCCGGCGTGCTCGAGCGCATCGCGCACGTGTTCAGCGAGCACGGCGTCTCGGTCGAGCAGCTCCAGCAGACGGTGAGCGGTGGCTCCGAGCGGGCTACGCTGGTGATCGGGACGCACGAGGCGACGGAGTCCGCGCTCGCCGAGACCGTCACCTCCCTCGCCGAGAATCCCGTCGTCGCATCCGTCGCGTCCGTCCTCCGAGTCGAAGGAACACTGTGAACCAGCCCAGCCCCAAGGCCACGTCCCGCCAGTGGCGAGGCGTCATCCGCGAGTACGCCGATCGTCTCGACGTCACGGATGCCACGCCGGTCGTCACCCTCGGCGAGGGCGGCACCCCGCTCCTGCCCGCTCCGGCGCTCTCGCGCCGCACGGGCGCCGACGTGTGGGTGAAGTACGAGGGCATGAACCCGACCGGCTCCTTCAAGGACCGCGGCATGACCATGGCCGTCACCAAGGCCGTCGAGCGCGGCGCGAAGGTCGTCATCTGCGCCTCCACCGGCAACACCTCGGCCTCGGCCGCGGCCTACGCGACGCACGCCGGCATCAAGGCCGCCGTACTGGTGCCCGAGGGCAAGATCGCGATGGGCAAGCTCAGCCAGGCGATCGCCCACAACGGCGAGCTCCTGCAGGTGCAGGGCAACTTCGACGACTGCCTCGACATCGCCCGCGACCTCGCGGCGAACTACCCGGTGCATCTCGTCAACTCGGTCAACAACGACCGCATCGAGGGCCAGAAGACGGCCGCCTTCGAGATCGTCGAGGCGCACGGCGACGCCCCCGACTTCCACTTCATCCCGGTCGGCAACGCGGGCAACTACACCGCGTACACGCGCGGCTACCGCGAGGACATCGCCGCGGGCAACGCCACGCGCATGCCCCGCATGTTCGGGTTCCAGGCCTCGGGCTCCGCCCCGATCGTGCGCGGCGAGCCGGTGAAGAACCCCGAGACCATCGCGAGCGCGATCCGCATCGGCAACCCCGCCTCGTGGGAGCTCGCGCTCGCCGCCCGCGACGAGACCGACGGCTACTTCGGCGCCATCGACGACGACAAGATCCTCGAGGCCCAGCGCATCCTCTCGGCCGAGGTCGGCATCTTCGTCGAGCCCGCGTCGGCGATCTCGGTCGCCGGCCTCCTCGAGCGCTCCGCCGCCGGCGTCATCCCGGCCGGCGCTCGCGTCGTGCTCACGGTCACCGGCCACGGCCTGAAGGACCCCCAGTGGGCGCTCCGCACGGCCGACGGCTCCGACGTGCAGCCGACGATCGTCCCCGTCGACACGGCCCAGATCGCCGCGGTGCTCGGACTCACCTCATGAGCACGTCCGCGCCCGAGACGGCCGTCGGCGCCGTCGACCTCGTCGGCCGTCGCGTGCACGTGAAGGTGCCCGCGACGAGCGCGAACCTGGGCCCCGGCTTCGACACGCTCGGCCTCGCGCTCGCGCGGTACGACGAGCTCGAGGTCGCCGTGACGGGCAATCCGACCCACGAGATCGAGGTGCACGGCGTCGGCGAGGGCGAGGTGCCGCTCGACGAGACGCACCTCGTGGTGCGCGCCATCGCGCACACGTTCGCGCACGCGGGCGTCGAGCTGCCGTCGATCCGCCTCGTCGCGCACAACAGCATCCCGCACGGCCGGGGGCTCGGCTCCTCCGGTGCGGCGATCGTCGCCGGCGTCGTCGCGGCATCCGGCCTGCTCGCGGGCGTCGTCGACTTCAGCGCCGACGACCTGCTCGACATCGCGACCGAGCTCGAGGGACACCCCGACAACGTGGCGCCCGCCCTCTTCGGCGGACTCACGATCGCGTGGGTCACGCCTGAGGGCCCCCGTCACAAGAAGCTCATCGTGCACCGCGGCGTCTCGCCGCTCGTGCTGGTTCCCGAGCACGAGATGTCCACGGCCCTCGCGCGTTCGCTGCAGCCCGACTCGGTGCCGCACGAAGACGCCGTGTTCAACGTGTCGCGGTCGGCCCTGCTCATCGCGGCGCTCATCCAGAGCCCCGAACTCCTGCTGCAGGCCACCGAAGACAAGCTGCACCAGAACTACCGCGCGCAGGCCATGCCCGAGACCGATCGCCTCATCCGCGTGCTCCGCGCCGCCGGGCACCCGGCCGTCGTCTCCGGCGCCGGTCCGTCGATCCTGGTGCTCTCGAGCGACCCGAGTGCGCGGCTCGACGCCGTGCGCCTCGTCGAGGAGTCCGCCGAGACCGCGTGGCAGCCGCTGCCGCTCGCCGTCGACTTCCTCGGAGCGACCGTCACGCCGGTCACCGACTGACCCGAGCGGGAGGCCGTTCTCCGTTTCGTTCTCCACACGGCGCGTGGTGAGTCGGCACATCGCTCGTCGGGTGATATTATGGAACCGCACCCGACGAGCGACGCACTGTTCGCGTTCAACGTCGCATCGTGCAATTCCCGGCAATCATTGCTTTTCTCGCTCGCGCACGTCTGCGCCTCCGCGCATGACCTCTGACGTGTCAGCGACCAGCTCTTCTGGGTCTGCAGCTCTTGCGGCCAGGGGAAAGGAACATACCCAGTGACCAACGCAACCGACCACGCTGAACTGAGCGCGGCGAACCGCACCCGACTCTCCACGCTGAAGGTCGTCGAGCTCCAGGAGCTCGCGTCCTCGCTCGGCATCGCCGGCGCCTCCAAGCGCCGCAAGGGCGAGCTCGTGGACCTCATCTCCGCCCACCAGGTGGGCGAGGCCCCCGAGGCCGAGGCGACCGACGTCGTCGTCGACGCCCCGGTCGAGGCGCCCGCCGTCGAGGCCCCCGCCGTCGAGGCGCCCGCCGCGCCCGAGGCGGCAGCCGTCGTCGAGGCGCCCGAGGCCCCCGCCGCCGTCGAGGCCCCCGCCGCACCCGCGGCCGAGGCGCCCGCCGCCGACGCCGAGGCCCCCGCGGCGCCGGCCCGCACCCGCCAGGGGCGTCAGCCCCGCCGCGCGACGAGCGCGACG
>Ga0160430_100864_pt1 | contig 13707 bp, 12 predicted proteins | sample HID1971I_E0MG_FD_108274 | JGI IMG/M metagenome (GOLD analysis project Ga0160430, IMG submission 108274) | Enriched millipede-associated microbial communities from UW Madison campus, WI, USA - HID1971I_E0 MG | ecosystem: Host-associated > Arthropoda: Insects > Digestive system > Unclassified ...
AACGGGTAGTCGAGGGTGATCGTGCCCGGCGCCGTCATGGTCTCGAAGACGTGCGGCATCGTGCCCGCCGGGCAGGTGCCGACGTAGGCACCGAGCGTCGTCACGACGAGCGGCTGCGGGCAGAACGTGGTCGAGGTGGTCACGCCCGCACAGGGGTCGGTGGCCACCGGGTCCGGCTCCGTGTCCGAGGCGTCGGCGTCGGCCTCCACGTCGGACTCGGCCGGTGCGAGCGCCTCGACATGACTCGCCACGGCGGCCTCGACCGCTGAGCGCATCGGCGCGAATCCCGCCGCGATGCCCGCCCGATCGGCCTGCGATGCCTGGCGCAGCGCGCCGACGGCGTCGCGCGCACCCTGCAGTGCGGCAGGGTCGGCCGAGGTCGCCCCCGCGATGCGCGCCTCGGCATCGGCGGCGAGCCGCTCGACGAACGCGGGCACCGCGAGGTGCATGGCGGAGGTCGCGTCGATGACCTTCGGGGCCGCATCGCCGGCGATCGCCGTGTCGAGGGCCGCCACCGCGGCACCGACCTCGGCGAGGAGCGCCGCGTCGGAGAATCCGGCGAGGTCCCGCACCGCGGCGCGCAGCGGCAGCGCGGCCTCGAGCGCGGAGCGTCGCGCGCCGGCGAGGGCGGTGCTCGCGGCGGCGTCGCGCTCGGCCGAGTACACGACGACCGGCGCGACGGGGTCGGCCGCCTCGGCGTCTTCGGGGGCGACGATGGTGAATCCGACCCACAGGGCGAGGGCGACGAAGAGCACCGCGAACACGGGGCCGACGTCGCGGACGAGGATCTGCTTCAGGGTTCGGGCGTGTTCGGGCGCGGGCGGCGCTTCCGGCATCGGGGGCTCCGTGGAATGAAGGGGGTTCGGGTCCCGCACGAGCGCGGTGCGCCGAGCCTATCGGTGCGCGGCGCCACGGCGCCAACCGGTCAGGCCGCGGCGCGTGCGACCTCGGTGATCCGCCCGTCGACCAGGTGCACGACGCCGTGCATGCGCGGCAGGTGCACGAGGTCGTGGGTGACGAGCAGGGTCGAGGTGTCGCGTTCGTCGGTGAGCCTCAGGATCAGCTCGATGATGCTCGCACCGCGCTCCTGGTCGAGGGCGCTCGTGGGTTCGTCGACGAGCAGCACGCTCGGGTCGTTCATGAGCGCCCTCGCGATGTTCACGCGCTGCCGCTGACCTCCCGAGAGCTGATGCGGTCGCTTGCCCCGTTGATCGGCGAGGCCCACGGCGTCGAGGAGTTCGTCGGCCCGAGCCGAGGCGGCGCCGCGGTCGCGGCGGCTGTGCTTCGCTCCGAGCTCGTTCATCACGGTGAGCTGTTCGGTCGCCGTGAGGGAGGGCAGCAGGTTCGACTGCTGGAACACGATGCCGATCCGGCTGCGTCGCAGCTCGGTGGCCTCGCCGGCGTCGAGCTGCGTCGCGTCGACATCGTCGATCAGCACGCGGCCGGAATCGGGTCGGATGAGCGTCGCGGCCACGGCGAGCAGGCTGGACTTGCCCGAGCCGCTCGGGCCGGTGATGCCCGTGACGGTTCCGGGGTGCGCGGTGAGCGACACCCGGTCGACGGCCGTGAGCCGCCCGTCGCCGTCGGGGAAGGTCAGGGTGATGGTGTCGAGGGTGATCATCGGTTGCTCCCGAGGGCGGTCAGCGGGTCTGCGGAGGTGACGGAGCGGAGCGCGAAGCCGGCTCCGGCGAGGCCGAGCACGATCATGATGACGGCCGGCAGGAGGGTGGTGATCGGGCTGAGCAGGAACGGCAGGGCGCTTCCCCCGACGAGCACGCCGAACAGCGCGACGACGGCGAGGCCCACCCCGATGCCGAGCGCGAGCACGACGAGCGCCTGCCCCAGGGCGTCCCGCACGAGCGAACCCGTGCTGGCCCCGAGGGCCTTGAGCACGGCGATGTCGCCCTTGCGCTGCATGGTCCAGACGGTGAAGAACGCGCCGATGACGAGACCCGAGATGCCGAACAGCATCGCGACCATGAGCAGCAGCGAGCCGATCTCCGACTTGAAGGCGCTGAGCGCGAGCAGGGATCCGAGGGTCGTCTTCGAGACGGTGCCGTTCGCGGCGTCGGCGGCGTCCCAGTCGGGGTCGCCGCTCACGGCCAGCACCGTGGCATCCGCCCCCGGATTGCCGGTCGCGGCGGCGTAGGACCGCCAGTCGGCGAGGGTCATCTCGACGACCGGGGTGTGGCTGTACCAGGCGTCGCCCCCGATCGTCTCGACGGTGTATGCCGCGCCCGCGATGGTGATCTCGTCACCACTCTCGACGCCGAGGTCGTTAGCGGCCGGCGTCGAGAGTCCGACGCTTCCGTCGGCGGACGGGGCCGTGGCGTCGAACCCGGGCTGCACCCCGAAGACGGCGATCGCCGTGCGCACGTCACCGGCCTCGGCGCTCGTCTGGCTGATGCCGATGGGCTCGACGCCGCTCACGCCGGGAACGGCGGCCCAGTCCTCGGCCTGCTGCGCGGTGACGGCGGAGTCCGAGAAGCTCGCGGCGTCGGAGCCGTCGGCGGGCGCCGAGAACACGATGCGATCGCCCGGGATGGCGAGCACGGCCGAGATGTTCTGCGTGGCGAGGCCGCCGGTGAGCCCGCTGAGGAACCCGACCAGGATGGTGATGAGCGCGACGACCGAGCCGATGAGCACGAATCGGCCCTTGGCGAAGCGCAGGTCGCGGATCGCGACGAACATGTGGAGTCCTTTCCGGCCGCCTGACGGGGCGGCACGACCACCCGACGAGGTGGCATGTCCCACTCTTCCCGCGGGGCCCGCCCGCGTCATCCGCACTCCGCACACGATTCGGCGGGCGAACGGATGACCCGGGAATCGTCCTTTCGAAGGGTGCCGCCGCCGCGGCCTGCCCGTAGAGTCGGCCCCATGGCCCACACCCCGTTGACCCCGGTCTTCGTGGGTCTGCGAACCGGGCTGCACGTGCTGTTCGCGGCCCTCACGGTGCTCGTGATGGTGCGCGCGATCCTCGCACCGACCGGATCCAGCGGCCTGGTCGTCGCGATCTCGGCGGTGCTGCTGCTCACCTACGGCCTGGGCGGCGTCGTCGCGCGGCCCCGCGGGCGCGCGCACGAGGGGGCCTCAGAGGGCACGCGCGCGGGCCCGCACCGGCGCATCGCCCCGCTGATCTGGCTCGCGGCGCTCAGCCTCGAGTGGGTCGTGCTGGTGTGGCTCATCCCCGAGGCCGCCTACCTCGTGTTCCCGATGTTCTTCCTCTACCTTCACCTGCTCGGCCGGTGGTGGGGGTCCGCCGCGATCCTCGGGGCGACGACCGTCGCGATCTGCGCGCTGGGCCTGCACGGCGAGTGGACGATCGGAGGGGTCATCGGTCCGCTCGTCGGCGCCGGGGTCGCACTCCTCATCGGGCTCGGATACCAGGCGCTCGCCCGCGAAGCCGCGCAACGCGAGGCCCTCATGGACGAACTGCTCGCGACGCGCACCCAACTCGCGACGACGGAGCACGAGTCGGGGGTGCTCGCCGAGCGCGCACGACTGGCGCGCGAGATCCACGACACGGTGGCGCAGGGGCTCTCGAGCATCCAGATCCTCCTGCACGCGGCCGAACGCGCCGACGGCGAGCGGCCCGGCATCGAGCACATCCGGCTGGCCCGCGAGACCGCCGCCGCGAACCTCGCCGACGCGCGTCGGTTCATCCGCGAGCTCACCCCGCCCGACCTCGACGACCACGGGTTCGGTGGTTCGCTGCGCCGTCTCGCCGAGACGCAGTGGGCGACCGACGGGCTCGAGGTGCGCGTGCGCGTCTCCGATCAGGTGGCGTTGCCGATGCAGTTGCAGACCGCACTGCTCCGCATCGCGCAAGGGGCGATCGCGAACGTCATCCAGCACGCGCACGCATCGGTCGCGACGATCACGCTGGCCGTCGAGGACGACGACGTGCGCTTCACCGTGGTCGACGATGGCGACGGGTTCGATCCACGGCAGAGCGCGAACACCGACGGCCGATCGGATTCGTTCGGCCTGCGCGCCACACGTGAGCGCGTGCAGCAGCTCGGCGGGGAGCTCGTCATCGACTCCGCTCCGGGTCGGGGCACGACGCTCGCCGTGACCATCGCCCTCGAGGGAGTCGCATGATCCGCATCGTGATCGCCGACGACCACCACATCGTGCGAGCCGGGCTCGTCGCGCTCTTCGGCCAGGAGTCCGATGTCGAGGTCGTCGCCGAGGCCGCATCGGGCGATGAGGCCGTGCGCGCCGCGGAGCGCGAGAATCCCGACGTGGTGCTCATGGACCTCCAGTTCGGCGCGAACGGTGGCACCGGCGCCGACGCGACCCGGCGCATCCGCTCGCTCAGCGCCCCGCCGTACGTGCTGGTGCTCACGAACTACGACTCCGACGCCGACATCCTCGGCGCGGTCGAGGCCGGCGCGAGCGGCTACCTGCTGAAGGACGCCCCGCCGCATGAGCTCCTCGCAGCGGTGCGCGCCGCCGCAGCGGGCGAGAGCGCCCTCGCCCCGGTCATCGCCTCACGACTGCTCGACCGCATGCGGGCACCCTCGGTGAGCCTGAGTTCACGCGAGATCGAGGTGCTCGAACTCGTCGCCGCCGGGCGATCCAACACCGCGATCGCCGCCGAGCTCTTCGTCAGCGAGACCACCGTGAAGTCGCACCTGGCGCACGTCTTCTCGAAACTGAACGTGTCGTCGCGCACGGCCGCGGTCGCCGCCGCCCGTCAGCGCGGCATCCTGCGCTGACACCTCGCCTGGGTGGTGCGGCGCCGGACCTCGGTCGGCGAGTCGCGGGACGAGCCGTTCGCGGTCAGGCGGACGATCGAGCGACCCGCTCATTCGCGCCCGTGCGCCGTCGCCCGGCCCGCCGGCTACTGCGCGCGCCCGATGCCCAACCAGCCGCCCGCGGCATCCGATCGCCCTGCACCGCCGCCCGCTGCTCCGGAGCCGCCCTTCAGCGCCTCGAGCTGGCGCTCGATCTCGGCCTGCGCCGAGATGACGGCGAGCTGGCGCTCGATGTCGGCGTCGGGTGCGGCGGTGAGGTCGGTGAGGGCGCCGCTGGCGAGCAGCTCGTCGGTCGCGGCCGCGCGGGCCTGCATCTGGGCGACGCGGTCGCGTGCGCGATCGAGGCTGGATCCGACATCCGTGATGCTGTTGCTGATGCCCGACACGGCCTCGTTCGCCCGCACCTGGGCCTCGGAGGCGGTGTAGGTCGCCTTGATGGTCTCCTTCTCGATGCGGAACGCGGCCACCTGATCGGTGAGACGCCGCTCCCGCTCCTGCAGCTGCGCCGTCTGACGGTCGAGCGCGGTGAACTGCTGCTGCAACTGCGCGACCTGGCTCTCGAGCATCGCGCGTCGTTCGAGGGCCGCGCGGGCGAGGTCTTCGCGACCCTGCGCGAGCGCCTCGGCCGCCTGCGAGCCGAGCCGCTGGTAGCGCGCGCCCATCTCCTCGCCCTGCAGCTCGATGCGCTTCTTCGCGGTCGCGACGTCGGCCACCGCGACCCGCACCTGCTGCAGGAGCTTGACCTGCTGGTCGTAGCTGTCGTCGAGGGTCTCGCGCGGATCCTCCATGCGGTCGAGCGCCTTCGAGGTCTTGCTCCGGAAGATCGTCCTCATCCTCGCCGAATTGCTGTTGGCGTTGCTGGTGCTCATCGCTGGGTCCCCTCATCTCGAACGGTGGTGAACGTCGTGGTCGGTGGCGGCGCCGTACGGCCGTCGCGTCGATTGAGCGCCTGGAGCTGCTCGATGCCCGCATGCAGGGCGGCGACCTCGCGGTCGACCTCCGAGCCGAGCGCGGTGAGGGCGTCATCCGTGGACCCGGAGAGTCCGGATGCCACGGCGGTCCGCACCTGCTTCACGAGCGCCTCGACCTGCTCGACTCGCTGGCGTGCGGCGGGCAGCTCGTCGGCGAGCGCCCGGTCGTCGGTCTCGGACTCCATCAGCCGCAGCTGCAGGTCGAGCACGGCGCCCTCGTCGCCGATGCGGCGGAAGAGTCGGGGCAGCTCGCTTCGCGACGCATCGGCGATGAGCTCGACGGCGGCTCTCCCGCTGCGCAGGGTCTCGTCGAGACGCACGCGCAGTCCGAGCACCGTTCGCTGCGCTCCGTGCGCGAGGCGGGCCCTGGTGCGCAGCGCTGCGCCGCTGACCGTGCGGTTGCGTCGCACGCGCCGCACGGCCGCCCGGACGACGAGCACGAACGTCACCAGGACGGCGAACGAGAGCAGCATGATCACGCCGAGCCCGATCAGGATCGCCTCGATGCCCGTCACCTGCACCACCCCCAAGGTTGTGGTCGACGACTCCGTCGACACGCGATATAACGCGTGTCGCGAGAATACCCCGGAATCCTGAGAACCGTGAGTGTCGGCGACGGATTCGTGGGCTGCACGGTCGACGGGCGTGTGCGGCTACTGCGCCAGCAGCGGGTCCGTCGTGAGCTCGATGGTCGCCCAGACGTCGAACGGAAGCGTGCGGAGCGCGGCGACGCCGGCCCGGCGCACCTCGTCCTCTTGGGCGATCGTCACGGTCGACCGATCCATCACGTAGACGACCTCGACGTAGAGCTTCGCGCCGAGCTTCGTCGAGCGCACGACCGGCTCGGGAAGCTCGAACCGGGCGGTGACGTCGGCGAGCACGCGTTCGAGGTCGAGCATCGTCGACGCGTCGGGCCGCCCCTCGAGCAGTTCGTTGAGGCCGTGGCGCAGCATCCGGATCGGCAACGGCGCGACCAGCACGCACGAGACGAGCACGAGCACCGGGTCGACGTAGTCGAGGGCGGCGTCGACGGATGCCGCGGCGAGGCCGAGCGCGACGACCGCGCCGATCGCCGCCACCAGGCTGCGCACCCCGCCGCCCCGCCACTGGATCGACTCGGCCGAGATGAGGTCGCTGCCCGCGTTCACGGACCGCAGCCAGCGGGCGAAGACCAGTGACGTCGCCGCGGCGACCGCCGAGTAGACGAACACGACCACGGCGGCGACGCGCTGGCCGCCGTCGAGGATGACGATCACGGCGTCCGACGCGGCGTAGATCAGGGTGGCGAGCATCGCGAGGCCCTGCATCAGCACCATCAGCGGGGTGAGCGCGTCGCGGCCGAACGGGTACCGCTCGGTCGGCCCCTGGTCGGCGGTCCGCGATGCGCGCAGTGCCAGCCAGCTCATCACGAGCCCGATCGTTCCGAAGACGCCCTCGAACACGAGGATGCGCGCACCCCACACGATGCCGAGCACGACCGCGACCGCCGAGAGCGCCAGGGCGATGCGGATCGACGCCTGCAGGCCGCGTCGCTCGGCGGCGGCGATCGCGGCGACCGGGTCGGGTGCGTGGCTCACGGTCGCTCCTTCGGTTGCTGCGGGCTCGGGTTCAGAACGGCCAGATCAGCGGCACGTAGAGCACGGCGACGAGCAGGAAGAACAGCAGGAGCGGCAGCCCGAGCTTCCAGTAGTCGGCGAAGCGGTAGCCGCCAGGCTCCAGCACCATCGTGTTCGCGGGGGTCGCGACCGGGGTCAGGAACGACGCCGCGCCCGAGACCGTCAACGCCATCATGAAGGGCAGCACCGAGACACCGAGGTCGGCGGCGACGACGACCGCGATGGGCGCGACGATGAGCACCGTCGCGGTGTTCGAGATGAGCTGGCCGAGCACCATGGTGAGCACGCACATCGCGGCGAGCGCCAGGTACGGCGTCGACTCCCCCACGAGGCTCAGCAGGCCGCCGGCGATCACGTCGGCCGTGCCGGTCGTGATGAACGCCGTCGACAGCGGGATCATGCCGGCGACGAGCACGACGGTGGTCCACGAGATGCTGCGGTACGCCTGCGTCGGCGTCACCACCCGCAGGAGCACGAGGGCGGATGCCGCGGCGAGCCCGGCGATCGCGGCCGGCACGAGTCCCGTGGCGAGGAGCACGACCATGACGGCGAGCACGCCGATGGCCCGCTTCGCGCCGCCGCCGAGCGGCACCGAGCGGCGGATCCGCGCCGGATCGTCGACGACGAGCACCTCGGGGCCGGCCGTGTTGCGTTCCAGCTCGTCCCAGCCGCCGCCGAGCAGCAGCGTGTCTCCGGCCTGCAGGGTCGAGTCGGCGCCGACGAGGTCCTCACCGGCGCGCTGGACGGCGAGCACCACGAGGTCACCGCTCGGCGTCACCATGCCCGGGAACAGGTGCAGGCCGATGAGCGACGAGCGCGGAGCCACCACGACCTCGGTCGCGCCGCGCCGCACGCCGAGCAGCTCGGTGCCCTCGGGCAGCGAGTACTGGCCGCGGAGGGCGCGGGCGTGCGCCGACACGTCCTGCGGGAGGATCGTCGGCGCCCGGTTCGGCAGCAGTCGTCGGCCGAGGAGCGCGATGATGAGCACGGTGCCGGCGACGAGCGGAACGCCGACCAGCCCGAACTCGAAGAAGCCGAACGGGCGAGCCCCGGCATCCGCCGCCGCCTCGCTCACGATGATGTTCACCGGGGTGCCGGTCAGGGCGAGCAGCGAGCCGGCATGCGCCGAGAACGCGAGCGGCATGAGCATCTGCGACGGCGCGACCCCGGCACGCGTCGCGACCACGACCACCACGGGGATCAGCGCCGCGACCGCGCCGTTCACGCTGATGAGCGCCGTCACCGCCGCGACCAGCAGGCACACGACCACGAGCAGCACCGTGCGCCCCGTGCCGGCCCGCCCGATGACCTGCTGGCCCGCCCACGCCGTGACGCCCGTGGCGTCGAGGGCCTCGCTCACGACGAACAGCGCCGCGATGAAGATCACCGTCGGATCGCCGAACCCCGCCAGGGCCTGCCCGAGGTCGAGGATGCCGGTGACCCAGAGCGCGACGGCGACGCCGATCGCGACGATGCCGAGGGGCACCCGGTTCGACATGAACGCCACGATGGCGAGCGCGAGGATCACGAGCGTGGTCACGACGGGATCCATGAGGCTCACCCTAGCGACGTCGGCGCCGACGGTGTCGGATCAGTTCGGAGGGCCCGGCCCGCCTATCCCGGCGCCGACGGGAACGCCCGGCGCGCCAGCAGCACGACCAGGGCGCCCGCGAGCACGAGCGCCGCGCCGCAGTACGCGACCCAGTCGAGTCCGGCGCCCGCGAGCACCGCGCCGCCGAGCGCGGCGCCCCCGCCGATGCCGATGTTCGCCGTGGCGTTCACGAGTGCGCCGATCAGGTCGGGCGTCGCACCGCGCGTGCGGATCGCGGCGGTCTGGAAGCTCGACGCCACCGCGCCGAAGGCGGCACCCCAGAGGGCGGATGCCGCGAGCACCCCGACGAACCCGGGGAACGCCGTCCCGAGCGCGACGAGGCCGACGACCATGACGCCGAGCACGAGCAGCAGGCTGGCGCGCGGACGGCGGTCGAGCGTCACGCCGGCGAACCACGTGCCGACGAGTCCGAGGCCGCCGAGCAGGAGCAGCACGGGTCCGACGCCGCTCGCGCCGACCCCGGCCGCGAGCAGGATCACGGCGACGTACGTGTAGACGGTGTACTGGCCGAGGTAGACGAGGGCGTTCGCCGTCGAGACCATCGCGAGGCGGCCGCGTCGCAGCATCCGCTCGGGATCCGCACGATCCGCGGCCGGCTCGACGGACACCGCCGGCAGCAGCACCGCCACGAGCACGAGCGTGATCGCGCAGGCGACGGCGAGCACGCCGAACGCGACCCGCCAGCCGACCGCGGTGCCGAGCGACGTCGACAGCGGAACCCCGAGCACGAAGCCCGCCGACGCGCCGGCCGTCACGAGCGCGAGCGCGCGGCCCGTGAACTCGGCGCGCACGAGCCGCGACCCGTAGGCGATGCTCAGCGAGAAGAACAGGGCGTGCGCGATGCCGCCGATCGCGCGTCCGGCCGCGACCACGCCGAAGGTCGGCGCGAGCGCGACGACCACGTTGCCGAGGGTGTACGCGGCGAGCGTGCCGAGCAGCAGCGCCTTGCGCGGCAGCCGGCGGGTCCAGAGCGTCAGGGGAACGGCGAGCGCCGCGACCATGAAGGCGTACACGGTCACGAGGAGTCCGGCGATCGACTCGGTGACCCCGAGCTCCTCGCCCATCGCCGGCAGCACGCCGACCGGCAGCATCTCGGTCGTGACCGCGAGGAACGTCGCCACCGTGAGCGCGAGGATCCCTCCGGCCGCGTCGCGCACGGTTCCCGGACGCCATGCCCTCGGGTCGCCGCTCGCGCTCATAGGGCGAGGCTACCGACCGCGGCCGCGCCGCCACGCGGCATCCGGCCGCCGATCCGTGCTCGCGGGGTGGCGGGCGACGACCGCCCGGCGGTCCGGTTGCCCGGCCGGCTGCCCATCGCCGGTCACTCCCCCGCGTCGCGTGCCGCGAGCCGCGCAACCCTGGCCCGTGCGTTGCGCTCGCTCGGCGAGGCGGCCCCGAGCAGCCGACGCGCGACCCCCAGCAGCAGGCGGGTGAGCGTGATCGCCGGCCACCACGGCCGCCGAAGGCCCAGCAGCACCCGTTGATGCGGGTCCAGCGAGGCCACCGCACCGCCGAAGAGGATCGGGTAGAGCCGCCCGGTGAGGCCCGGCAGGCCGGGCCGCCGCAGGAAGCCCACGGTCTCGACCACCCGCTCGTCGCGCTTGGCGTCGGCGAGGAACCCGGACATCTCGCCGCGCAGCGCCGCGACCGTCGTCGGCGAATCCGTCACGCCCATGAGCAGGCCGGCCTGCGCCCACTCGCGGACGTAGGCGTCTGGGCCGCCGGGGATCGGGCCGCCCCAGATCTCGTGCGCGCCGAGGAACGCCTCGGTGAAGGCGTCGTGCACCCACCGCAGCAGCTCCTCGTCGTTCGCCGCGTACGCACGCTCGACGCCCTTCGCATCGACATAGGTGCCCGTCACGTGCTCGTGCAGTCGCGACACGAAGGCGGATGCCGCGGCCGCCGCGCGCCGGTCGCCGAAGGTCGTGACGGCGACCCACCGCACCGTGCCGTCGAGCCGCGCGAGCGGATCCTCGCGGTACCTCGACCAGTCGTGCACGCCCGCCATCGCACCCGGATGCAGCGTCTGCAGCAGGAGCGCCCTGATGCCCGCGACGAGCGTCGGCAGGGCGCCGTTGACGGCCCAGACCGCGCTGCCCGGCCCGAAGAACCCGGCGTCGTCGCCCTCGGCGAGCGCGGCGGTCCACGCCGGAGGGTCGGGGCGTCGGCTGCGCAGCGGATGCCAGCGGGCGGCGCCGATCGAGGACCCGGCCGTGCGCGTTCCCCGATCGCCCATACTCGACCGTAGACCGGCCTCGCTGGCATGCCGCTGCGGATCCGCGGCCCGTCGCCCGTCGGTTCAGCGCGCGAACGCCGCCTCGACGACGCGCGACGGGATCACCGTCGGATCCCCCAGCGTGTCGGCGAACACCAGCTCGGCCGCACCGATGAGCAGCAGCTCGTCGTCGAGCCCGGCCCGCACGATCACGGGCTCGCTGCCGCCGCCGGGGAGCGTCGGCGCGATCCGGCGGTGGAGTTCGCCCTCGCCGACGACGGCGAGCAGGTGGGCCAGGTGGCCGCCGAGGATGACGGTCCGCGGATTGAAGATGTTGACGATCGATCGGAGCGCGACCGCCAGCCGGCTCACTTGCCGGTCGATCTCGCGGCCGCCGGCGCCGTCGCGCTCGAGCCACGCCACGCGCATCGCCTCCTGCACGGCGGCGAGTTCGACCTCGCCGAGTCCAGCGGCCTCCACGAAGCGGTCGCGGCGCACCTCGGTCTCGAGGCATCCCGTCGCCCCGCAGTGGCACCGGCGTCCCCTGGTCGAGACGGCCGTGTGCCCGAACTCGCCCGCGTTGCCACCCTCGCCCGCGACGAGCCGGCCGTTGATGACGATGCCGCCGCCGATGCCGCTCGCGCCGCCGTTGAGGTAGATGATCACGCCGTCGCCGCGCCCGGCCCCGAACGTGCTCTCGGCGACCACGCCGCAGTTCGCGTCGTTGCCGACGACCACCCGCATGCCCGTCGCCTCCTCGACCAGCTGCCCGATCGGGGCATCCCGCCAGCCGAGGTGCGGGGCCAGGATCACCGACCCGTCGGCCTCGCGGACCAGTCCCGGGAGGGCGACGCCGACGCCGAGCACCGCGACGTCGCCGAACGCGGGGCGCATGCCCTCGATGATCGCGCTCACGACGTTGACGAACTCGCCCGCCGTCGGGATGCGCTCGTTCCGGTACCTGACCCGGTGGAGCACCCGCCCGCTGAGGCCGACGAGGGCCACGTCGATGGCGTCGATCTCGGGGTTGACGGCGATGGCCGTCGCCCGGTCCGATGCCGCGACCGATGGGCTCGGACGCCCCACCTTGCGCACCGCCGTCGCGGGGTTCTCCTCCACGAGACCACGATGCGAGAGATCGGTCACCAGGCCGCCGATCGTCGATCGGTTCAGTCCCGTCGCCCTCGTGATCTCGGACCGCGACAGCGGACCGTCGCGGTGCACCAGCCGCAGCACCTGCGCGAGGTTCTGCCGTCGGATGTCGTCGATCGTCGCGCCGAGCGTCGAACTCTGCGAATCCATCCTCGATCCGTCCATACCCACCCTTTCGGATCGCGGCGAAGCGGCGCGCCACGGCGGCGGGCTGCACGGCAGCCCGCCGTCGTGGTGGAGCGCCTCGGCCCCTGCCGGTCAGTTGCTGCTGAATGCCGCGTCGAACGAGGCGGACGGCGGGGTGATCGCGTTGAGCCGGCGCACGAACGCGAGCGCCTCGGGAGCGCCATGGAGGCGGTCCATGCCCGCGTCCTCCCACTCGACGCTGGTCGGCCCGTCGTACCCGATCGCGTTGAGCGCCCGGAACACGGGCTCCCACGGCACCGCGCCATGACCGGTGGACACGAACGTCCACCCGCGCCGCGGGTTCGCCCACGGCAGGTGCGATCCGAGCACGCCGTTGCGGCCGTCGAGGTTCGTCACCGACTCCTTCACGTGCACGTGGAAGATGCGCTCCGCGAAGTCGAGGACGAAGGCGACGCTGTCGAGCTGCTGCCAGACGAAGTGGGACGGGTCGAAGTTGAACCCGAAGCTCGACCGATGTCCGATCGCCTCGAGGGTGCGCTTCGCCGTCCAGTAGTCGTAGGCGATCTCCGAGGGGTGCACCTCGAGCGCGAATCGCACGCCCACCTCCTCGAACACGTCGAGGATCGGGTTCCAGCGATCGGCGAAGTCGCGGTAGCCGGCATCGATCCACTCGTCGGAGGCGGGCGGGAACATGGCGACGGCCTTCCAGATGGACGACCCGGTGAACCCGTTCACGTTCTTCACGCCCAGCTTCGCCGCGAACCGCGCGGTGTCCTTCAGGTCTTCGGCGGCGCGCCGGCGCACGCCCTCCGGGTCGCCGTCGCCCCACACCCGATCGCTCAGGATGTCGCGGTGGCGCTCGTCGATCGGATCGTCGCAGACGGCCTGTCCGGTGAGGTGGTTCGAGATCGCGAAGACGGTCAGGCCGTTCCGCTCCAGGATGTCCCTGCGACTCTGCACGTAGGCCTCGTCGTCCCACCTCGAGACGTCGAGGTGGTCACCCCAGCAGGCGATCTCCAGGCCGTCGTATCCCCATTCGCCCGCGAGCCGGGCGACCTCCTCGAACGGAAGGTCGGCCCACTGGCCGGTGAACAACGTGATCGGTCGCGTCATCGCGCTTGCTCCTTGTCTCGGTGGTTCGGTGTGCTGCGGACCGGCATCAGCCGACCGGGGTCCAGACGGCATCGCGCTCCGAGCTGCGCTCGACGGCGTCGAGCACGCGCTGGAGGTGCAG
>Ga0160430_100866_pt1 | contig 13694 bp, 11 predicted proteins | sample HID1971I_E0MG_FD_108274 | JGI IMG/M metagenome (GOLD analysis project Ga0160430, IMG submission 108274) | Enriched millipede-associated microbial communities from UW Madison campus, WI, USA - HID1971I_E0 MG | ecosystem: Host-associated > Arthropoda: Insects > Digestive system > Unclassified ...
CTCGTCGACCGGGAGGAACGTGGCACGTGTCACCGGCATGATGATCAGCTGCGCGATGCGATCGCCGACCGCCACATCGTACGCGCTGTGGATGTCGGTGTTGATCAGACTCACCTTGATCTCGCCCCGGTACCCCGCGTCCACCGTGCCGGGCGAGTTCACGATCGAGATCCCGTGCTTGGCGGCGAGACCGCTGCGCGGGACCACGAAGGCGGCATACCCGTCGGGCAGCGCGATGCGGACTCCCGTGGCCACGAGAGCGCGCTCACCGGGCTCCAGGCGCACGGCCTCGGCCGCCACCAGATCGGCGCCGGCATCGCCCGGATGCGCGTACCCGGGCACCACTGCGGCGATAATGGGGACATCAACGGAATCGGTCACCCCATGAGGCTAATGCAGAACCCCGCAACAGACGCACGTCCCCGCTACCGCGAAAGACTCGCTCCGAGCCTCTGGCTGCTCGTGACGGTCGCGGTGGCAGGACCGATGGTGTCACTCGTCTTCGTGCCGATCGGTTCGACCGTCGCACTCGCGCTCGGCGCCGCGGTGTCCGCGCTCCTGGTGCTGGGCTTCATCGCCGCCACGCCGGTCGTCTCCGTCGAGGGCACCGTCCTTCGCGCCGGTCGCGCCCACATCGATGCGCGGTTCCTCGGAGAACCGGTCGCGCTGACCGGTGAGGACGCCCGCCAGGCCCGTGGCCCCGGGCTCCCCGCGCGGGGATGGCACCTCATCCGCGGCGGGATCGACGGCGTCGTCGTCGTCCCGAACCTCGACCAGGACGATCCCGTGGAGGCGTGGACGATCTCCACCCGCACGCCCGACCGTCTGGCCGCCGCCATCCGCGCCGCACGCGGCTGAGCCTTCCCGCCGCACGCGGCCGAGCACTTCCCGCCGCACGCGGCTGAGCATTTCCGGCGCGCGCGGCTGAGCGCCCGCACCCCACGCGGCCGCGCATCCGCACATCCTCGCAGACGACAGCGCGCCCCTGACCGGAACGGTCGGGGGCGCGTGATACGTCGCTCGGAGGACTGCTTACGCAGCGCACTCCTTGCAGATGGGCCCGGATGCGCCCTCGTGGTCGAGCTGCGAGCGGTGCTTCACGAGGAAGCAGCTCATGCACGTGAACTCGTCCTGCTGCGCGGGCAGCACGACGACGTCGAGCTCGAGGTCGGAGAGGTCGGCACCCGGAAGGTCGAAGCTCGACGGGTTGTCGGAGTCTTCGTCCCCGCTTGAGCCGGAGAGCTTATCCGGCACACGCTCCTTGAGGGCTTCGATCGACTCGGAGTCGTCTTCGCTCTTTCGGGGGGCGTCGTAATCGGTTGCCATGCGGTAGATCTCCACTTTCATGGTGCGAGTGGGTGGTGCGCCGTCGGGTATTCGGCGGCCATAGTTTGCACGACCCGAAGGCATAACGCAAATGCTCGTCCGTGCGACAGAGCAAACTCACGGCACGCCCAGGGTATTCCCGGTCCGAGCGCCCCTCGCGTGACACCATGAACGCACACCCATCAGAGGGGCATTCGCATGGAAAACGTCACCATCGTCGGCACAGAAGCAGGAGTCCTCGTACTCGCGACCGAGTCGGGCGAGCGGTTCGCGCTGCCCATCGACGACATGCTGCAGCGCGAGATCCGTCGCGCCACCCGCCAGGCCGAGCCGACCGCGCAGAAGCTCGCGGCCAGCCCGCGCGACATCCAGGCGCAGATCCGCGCAGGGCTCACGGCCCCCGAGGTCGCCGAGCTGCTCGGGATCAGCGTCGAGGACGTGGCGCGATTCGAGGGACCGGTCCTCGCCGAGCGCGAGCACATCATCGGGCAGGCGCTCGCCGTGCCCGTGCTCATCGGGAGCGAGGTCGAACCCGACGCGCAGCCGACCTTCGGGGTCGCCGTCCGCGCCAAGCTCGCCGAGATCGAGGCCACGTCGGAGCGCTGGGCGAGCTGGAAGGAGGACTCCGGCTGGACCGTCAAGCTCGAGTTCACCGCCAACGACGTCGAGCACGACGCCCGCTGGAGCTTCGACCCGCGCCGCAGCGCGCTCTCGCCCCTGAACGCGGACGCCACCCAGCTCTCCCGCCAGGGCTCTCTCCCGGAGGGTCTGATCCCGCGCCTGCGCGCCGTCGAGGCCGACCGCCTCACATCGCCGTACAAGGACGAGAGCCGATTCGACTCCGGAGCCTTCGGGCCGCGTCTGCTCCCCGCGCCGGACGGCGAGTTCGAGGACCCGTCGCTGCCGGAGCGCTCCGACGTCGCCGCGCAGGACGCCGCGATCAAGCGCGCGCCCTCCTCGCAGACCACGAACCCGGAGACCGCCGACCTGCTGGAGGCTCTCCGCCGCCGCCGAGGACAGCGCGAGACGGCACCCCTGCTGGACGAGGACGAGGGCTCCGAGCGCCCCGAACCGAGTCCGATCTCTCTCTTCGAGGTGTTCGAGCAGTCCGACGACGAGCCGGAGCCTCCGCAGGCCCCCGCTCCCGCCGCGGCACCCTCGGACTCCGCCGACACGAGTGGTCGGCGGCGGCGTCGGAATGCCATGCCGTCGTGGGACGAGATCGTGTTCGGAGCCCGCACCGACGAGTGACGGACTGCTCGCCCACACCGGGTCCCGGCACGGACGCAGGCTTCAGCGCGCGAAGGCTCCGAGCCGGATCACCGGCACCTGCCGCTCCTCGGCGGTGAGCGCACCGTGCTGGCCCACCATGCCCCGTCCGCGTTGGTCGGCCGCCGTCCCGTCGTAGATCGCCCAGGCACCGCGGGCGATCGCCATCACATCGCCGATCCGTGATGCGGCCGCCGCCGTGACGGTCGGCCCGAACAGGCCGTGCTCGATCGCTTCCGCGCGCGTGACCACTTCCGCCACGCCTTCCAGGTCCGCGCGCCAGCGGGCCAGCGCCGCGGCACCGTCCGCCTCGGCGTCGAGATGCACGTGGAGCATGCGAGGCTCACCGCCCACGTGGCGGACACCCGCGAGGTGCTCCTCCTCGAGGATCACCTGACGGTTGACGGGGACATCGACCATGCCGTGGTCCGAGGTGACGAGCACGCCCACACCGGGCGGGACGCGTGCGGCGAGTGCGGCATCGACCTCTTCCAGCGCGGCCACCCACTCGCCCGAGGCGACCCCGTGCTTGTGCCCGGCCTTGTCGACCTCGGGAAGATAGCAGTAGACGAGCGAACCCGGATGGCTGTGCGCGAGCTCATACGCGAGCTGGACGCGCTCCGTCGCCGTCGCTGCGGAAGAGAACCGGGCTCCACGCAGCGTCGCCTTCGTGAAGCCGCTGTGCGCGTACGCCGCGAGACCGACGGCGAAGCTCTCGTGACCCTCCGCGTCGAGACGCTCGAAGATGGTGGCTGCGGGCTGCCAGGTGAGCGGATCCAGGCCGTCCGTCTCCCATCCGCTCAGCTGGTTGACGAGCACGTCGCGGCTCGCGTCGAGCACCCGGTAGCCGACGAGGCCGTGCTCACCGGGCCAGACCCCCGTGAGGATGCTGGTCAGCGCCGCTGCGGTGGTCGACGGGAAGACGGACGTCGCGACATCCTTCTTCGTCATCCCCGCCGTCAGGGAGCGCGCGTGCCCGGCATGTCCGCGAAGGCTGATCGCCCCGAGCCCGTCGATCACGACCAGCACGACCGATTCCGCACGCGGCAGCACCTCGGACTGACCGCGGAGCGCGGCGAACAGGTCGTCCGCCACCCCGACGACGCTCCGGGCGCTCGCGGGTGCGGACGGTAGCATGAGGGACATCCGAGCCAGTCTGACACAGGCTCCCGTACGCCCTCAGGAAGTCCATGCCGAAAACCCCGCCGCCCGAGCCTGTCGAGGAGCGCATCCAGGACATCGATCTCTCGACGGAGATGCAGGGCTCGTTCCTGGAGTACGCCTATTCGGTGATCTACTCCCGCGCGCTGCCCGATGCGCGCGACGGACTGAAGCCCGTGCAGCGCCGCATCCTCTACCAGATGGCGGAGATGGGCCTGCGGCCCGATCGCGGTCATGTCAAGAGCGCGCGCGTCGTCGGCGAGGTGATGGGAAAGCTCCACCCGCACGGAGACTCCGCGATCTACGACGCACTCGTGCGCCTCGCGCAGGAGTGGGCGCTGCGTGTGCCCCTGGTCGACGGTCACGGCAACTTCGGCTCCCTCGATGACGGCCCCGCTGCAGCGCGTTACACCGAGGCGCGGCTCGCGGCGGCCGCCCTGGCCCTCACCGAGAACCTCGACGAGGACGTCGTCGACTTCATCCCGAACTACGACGGTCAGTTCCAGCAGCCCGCCGTCCTGCCCGCCGCCTTCCCGAACCTCCTGGTCAACGGCGCCAGTGGCATCGCGGTCGGCATGGCGACCAACATGGCACCGCACAACCTCATCGAGGTCGTGGCGGCGGCGACGCACCTGCTCGAGAACCCGGACGCCACGACCGAGGACCTGATGGAGTTCGTGCCCGGTCCCGACTTCCCCTCGGGCGGCATCCTGATGGGTCTGGACGGTGTCAAGGACGCGTACACGAACGGACGCGGCGCCCTCAAGGTCCGCGGCAAGACGTCGATCGAGCCGCTCGGTCCTCGCCGCACCGGCATCATCGTCTCGGAGCTGCCGTACATGGTGGGCCCCGAGCGTCTGATCGAGAAGATCCGCGACGCGGTGCAGGCCAAGAAGCTGCAGGGCATCAGCGACGTCACCGACCTCACCGACCGCAATCACGGTCTGCGCGTCGCGATCGGCGTGAAGACCGGATTCGACCCGAACGCCGTCCTCGAGCAGCTGTACCGCCTCACGCCGCTGGAGGACTCCTTCAGCATCAACAACGTGGCCCTGGTCGACGGCCAGCCGCGCACCCTCGGGCTCAAGGAGATGCTGAGCGTCTACGTGGGTCACCGCCTCGAGGTGATCACGCGCCGCAGCCGCTACCGTCTCGCCCGTCGGGAAGAGCGTCTGCACCTCGTCGAGGGGTTGCTCATCGCGATCCTCGACATCGACGAGGTCATCCAGGTCATCCGCTCGTCCGACGACTCGGAGCAGGCCCGCACGCGCCTGCGCTCCGTCTTCGACCTGAGCGAGCTGCAGGCGGAGTACATCCTCGAGCTGCGGCTTCGTCGCCTGACCAAGTTCTCCCGCATCGAGCTGGAGAGCGAGCGCGACGCGCTGCTGGCGGAGATCGCCGCGCTCCGCGAACTGCTCGGAAGCCCCGTGCTGCTCCGCGCCGCGGTCGCCCGCGAGCTGGATGCCGCGGCCGATGCCTACGGCACCCCGCGGCGCACGCTGCTCATGAACGCCGCTCCCCCGAAGCCGCGAGCGACCAAGGGAGCGGTCGACCTGCAGATCGCCGACGCGCCGACCGTCCTCGTGCTCTCGACGACCGGCCGCGCCGTGCGCGTCGACCTCGGCGAGGGCCAGGAGCTGACCGTCCCGGCTCGCCGCAGCAAGCACGACGCCATCCTCACGACGGTCGAGACCACGGTCCGCGCCGAGCTCGGTGCGCTGACGAACCTCGGCCGTGTCGTGCGCTTCTCGCCCGTCGATCTCCCGTCCGTGCCCTCCACCTCGGTGCAGCTGGCCGCGGGGACTCCGCTGCGCGACTACCTCGGCATCACCGCCAAGGGTGAGCGGATCCTCGGCTTCGTGCGGTTCGACAGCGAGACGCCTATCGCACTCGGCACGGCCCAGGGCACGGTCAAGCGCATCGTCCCGTCCACCCTCCCCGTGCGTCCCGACCTCGAGGTCATCGGCATGAAGCCCGGCGACACCGTCGTCGGTGCGGCCGAGGCTCCGGACGACGCCGAGCTCGTGTTCGTCACGACGGATGCGCAGCTGCTGCACTTCGCCGCCTCGTCGGTCCGCCCCCAGGGCGCCCCCGCGGGCGGCATGGCCGGCATCAAGCTCGGCTCCGGCGCGTCGGTCCTGTTCTTCGGCGTCGTGGACCCGGCGGTCGAGGCCGTCGTGGCCACGGTCTCCGGTTCCGACAGCGCCCTCCCGGGAACCGAGCCGGGACGCGCCAAGGTGACGTCGTTCACGGAGTACCCGGCGAAGGGCCGTGCCACCGGCGGTGTGCGCGCACACGCCTTCCTGAAGGGCGAGGACCGTCTCACGGTCGCCTGGGTCGGTCCGAACCCGCCGCAGGCCGTGGACCCGACCGGCGCGGTGCGCAAGCTCCCCGAGGTCGGTGCGCGCCGCGACGCCTCCGGTCAACCCGTCGAGGGCGTCATCGGATCCATCGGCCGCACGATCGTCTGATCGCCGAGCGGAACGACGACCGCTCGAACGAAGAGAGCCGGCCCGGTATCAACCGGGCCGGCTCTTCATCTCCTCGGGCTCACGCGTCGATGGACTCGCGGGAGAGCCGGTCGGAGGAGTCGATGATGAACTCGCGGCGCGGGGCGACCTCGTTGCCCATGAGCAGCTCGAACACGCGGCCGGCGGCCTCGGCATCCTCCATGCGCACGCGGCGCAGGAGTCGCCCGGAGCGGTCCATGGTCGTGTTCGCCAGCTGCTCCGCGTCCATCTCACCGAGACCCTTGTAGCGCTGGATCGGCTCGTGCCAGCGCTTGCCCGCCTTGCGGAGCTTCGTCAGCAGCGCGTGCATCTCCTGCTCGCTGTAGGTGTAGATCGTCTCGTTCGGCTTGGACCCGGGGTTCATCACGATCACGCGGTGCAGCGGCGGGACCGCGGCGAACACACGGCCGTGCTCGATCAGCGGTCGCATGTAGCGGAAGAAGAGCGTCAGCAGCAGCGTGCGGATGTGTGCGCCGTCGACGTCGGCGTCGCTCATCAGGATCACCTTGCCGTAGCGCGCCGCATCGATGTCGAAGGTGCGTCCGGAGCCGGCGCCGATCACCTGGATGATCGACGCGCACTCGGTGTTCGACAGCATGTCGCCGACCGAGGCCTTCTGCACGTTGAGGATCTTCCCTCGAATCGGGAGCAGCGCCTGGAACTCGCTGTTGCGCGCGTTCTTGGCGGTGCCGAGAGCCGAGTCGCCCTCCACGATGAAGAGCTCGCTGCGCTCGACCTCGTTCGTGCGGCAGTCGACGAGCTTGGTCGGCAGCGTCGAGGACTCCAGGGCGTTCTTGCGACGCTGGGTCTCCTTGTGCGCACGCGCCGAGACGCGGGCCTTCATCTCGGAGACGATCTTGTCCAGCAGCTGCGTGGCCTGGTTCTTGTCGTCGCGCTTGGTCGAGCTGAACCGCTGCGCCAGGTCCTTGCGGATCACCTGCGCCACGATCTGACGAACAGCCGGAGTGCCCAGCACCTCCTTGGTCTGGCCTTCGAACTGCGGTTCGGGCACGTTGACGGTCAGCACCGCCGTCAGCCCGGCCAGGACGTCGTCCTTCTCGAGCTTGTCGTTGCCGACCTTCAGACGACGCGCGTTCTGCTCGACCTGGGTCCGCAGCACCTTCAGGAGCTCCTGCTCGAAGCCCTGCTGGTGCGTCCCGCCCTTGGGCGTCGCGATGATGTTCACGAACGAGCGGACGCGGGTGTCGTAGCCGGTCCCCCAGCGCAGGGCGATGTCGACGGCGCACACGCGCTCGACCTCCGTGGCGATCATGTGCCCGTCGGCCTGCAGCACCGGCACGGTCTCCTTGAAGGTTCCCTCGCCCTGGATCCGCCACGTGTCGGTGACGGGAGGATCGATCGCGAGGTAGTCCACGAACTCGGAGATGCCGCCTTCGTACAGGTACGAGGTCTCGTCGGTCCCGACGACGGTCGTCTCGCCATCGGAGTCCGGGACCGGGACGACCTGTCCCGCCGCCCGCGCATCCTTGACGACGATCTCGAGTCCGGGGACGAGGAAGGCGGTCTGGCGCGCACGCGTCTCGAGCTCCGAGAGCTGGAACGCGGCGTCCTTGGTGAAGATCTGCCGGTCGGCCCAGTAGCGTACGCGGGTTCCGGTGACGCCACGCGGCGCTTTGCCGATGACGCGCAGCTCGCTGTTCTCCTCGAACGGCGTGAACGGCGCGTCCGGGCGCTTCTCCCCCGAGTCCGTGAAGATGCCGGGCTCGCCGCGGTGGAACGACATGGCGTAGGTCTTGCCGCCGCGATCGACCTCGACGTCGAGACGCTCCGACAACGCGTTCACGACGGAGGCGCCGACGCCGTGCAGACCGCCGGATGCCGCGTAGGAGCCGCCGCCGAACTTTCCACCGGCGTGCAGCTTGGTGTAGACCACCTCGACGCCGGTCAGGCCGGTGCGCGGCTCGACGTCGACGGGGATGCCGCGACCGAGGTCGTGCACCTCGACGCTGCCGTCGGCGTGCAGGATGACGTCGATCTTCGTGCCGTTGCCGGCGACCGCCTCGTCGACGGAGTTGTCGATGATCTCCCAGAGGCAGTGCATGAGGCCCGGCGAACCGTTCGACCCGATGTACATGCCCGGGCGCTTGCGGACAGCTTCGAGCCCCTCAAGCACCTGGAGATGATGGGCGGAATACTCGGCATTCACAATCTCCGAGTCTATTCTCGACAGACGCTCTCCAGCCGCAGACACTCCCCACGGATGGCTACGGGAGGCCCACCGCGTACGCGCTGAGCGAAACACGCCGCAAACCGGGCATGCGTACAGGTGGGGCGTGGTTGTATTGACCAAATCCCCCAAGCGAAGCCGACACCCGAGGAGGCACCGAGATGAACGCAACGACCGAACGTGACACCTCCACCGTCGAGTTCCGTCTGACGGCCATGGATCGCTGTGATTCCTGTGGCGCTCAGGCGTACATCGCTGCCGAGGTGAACGGCTCCGAGCTTCTGTTCTGCGCCCACCACGGCCGCAAGTACGAAGAGAAGCTCCGCAGCATCGCCACCAGCTGGCACGACGAGACCGCCCGTCTCGTCGAGACGGTCTGATCGTCTGCTGAGACGGGTCAGTCCACGACGACCCGGCGCACCCGTGCGGTGAGCCTCGTGAGGATCTCCTCACCCACGGTGTCGATCCTCTCGGCGAGGGCGGTGGCGGAGTCTTCTCCGTCGTCCCCCGCTCCGAAGAGCACGACCTCGTCACCGACGCGGGCGCCGGGCCAGCCGTCGACCACCGACGACGTGTGCCCCACCTCGCGCAGCGCCCTGGCTCCGCCGGGGGTCCCGACGCTCGCGCCACGCACCGTCGAGGGCAGACCGTCGAAGCTGCCGATCCCGATCCGCACCTCGCCGTCCGTCGTCTCGCCGTCCGTCGTCTCGACGACCGGGGCCACGAGCGTCGCCGCCGGGCGTATCCCTTCGAGCTCCGGACCATCGGCGGAGCGGACGCCGTAGCAGAACGCGCCGATGCGCGACACGGTCCCCCGCAGCTCCGGCCGCCACCAGGACGCCGCCGATGCGGTGAGGTGGAGGGCCGCCGGCGTCGGACCGGACTCCCCCGCGACGCGGACGGCGTCCAGGAAGACCTTCTGCGCGTCGTCGTCGTCGGTGTCACTCGCCTCGGCGATATGGCTCCACACGCCGACGAGCTCCAGGCGACCGGCGGCCTCCGCACGTCGAGCCTCGGCGACCGCGGACTCCCAGTCTTCCGGCAGCACGCCGTTGCGGTGCAGCCCGGTGTCGATCTTCAGATGCACCCGGGCTCGCGACCCCAGAGCCTCCGCGCGCGCGATGATCCGCCGCAGATACTCGACCGTCCCGACCCCGAGGTCGATGCTCTGCATCAGGGCCTCCTCGATCTCGGCGTCCGTCGACGTCGCCCAGGCGAAGATCCTGGCGTCTCCGCCGACGATCCGGCGCACGGAGAGGCCGCTGCGGATGTCATAGCTGCCGAACGAGTCGACCCCTGCCTGCACGGCGTTCTCGACCGCCCACGCGAGCCCGTGTCCGTAGGCGTCGTCCTTGAGCACGAGCATGAGCGTCGACGGGGACACGCGCGCCTGCACGGCGGCGATGTTCGTGCGGAAGACGCTGCTGCTCAGACGGAGCTCGGGGCGCGTCATGCTTCCCACCCCCGGACGGCGTGCGCCCCGGCCACGGTGACCAGCTCCGCGGATTCCATCCCGGTGATGTCGGCCCAGCGCGCGATGCCCGCCGCTGCAGGGCCCTCCCCGCCGAAGTAGGTGACCTCGGTCCCCACCTCCGCATCTCCGCCTTCGAGGTCGACGACGCAGACGTCCATCGCGACCCTCCCGACGATGGGGCGGGCGATTCCGTCGATCTCGACGTGGGCGTTGTTCCCGAGAGCCCGCACGATCCCCTGCGCGTAGCCGCCCGTCACCAGGGCGACCGTGGTGTCTTCCGTCGCGCGGAACGTGTAGCCGTAGGAGACGGCGTCTCCGGGGCGCAGGCGCTTGGTGGAGAGCACCCGTCCCGTCAGACGCATGACCGGACGCGTCGCGAGCGCACCCGCGGTGTCCGGCAGGCCGTAGAGGAGTGACGAATCGATGTCGGGCTCACCCGTCGTGGTGCCGACGATGCCCTCGAGGTGGAGGGCTTCGACCTCGCCCGGCGCGTCGACGAGCACGCGCTCCGCTCCCGCCGTGGTCACGGCCTGAGCGACAGCGAGGAGACCGTGGCCCCAGGCATCGCGTCGGAGATCGGCCACGCGACCGCCCTCGAGAACCGCCGCAGAGGCCGCTGCAGCCAGGGCCGAGCGGGAGATCACCGCGCGCGGCAGGGAGCTGGAAGTCGTCTCGCACACGTGCTCCAGCCTAGCTTCCGGCTCCCAGGTCGACCTGCGATGCCCCCGTAGACTGGTGGTGACCCCGACCCTGGAGCCACATGTCTCGTCTTTCCCTCGCGCCCCGCATCCGCTATCTGCTGGGACGTGCCCGCCGCATCGATGTCGGATCGGTGGTGGAACGCGCCAAGGAGGCGTCGGAACAGCACCACAAGGCCGTTCCCGCCATCGTCGTCGACATGCTGTGGTCCGCCGCCCGGCACAACGTCGGCTTCCAGGACTACATCGACTACGACTTCGCCATGCTCACGAAGGCGGAGCGCGAGACGTACATGACCCACCCGGTGTCGAACCAGCTCTCGCAGCGGTACGACCACCCCGACTACCGCTGGATCTTCCAGGACAAGGTGGAGTTCGACAAGCAGTTCGCCCCGTTCCTGAAGCGCGAGTGGATGGTCGTCGAGGAGGGCAACGCGGATGCCGTGCGCGAGCTCACCCAGCGCCTCGGCACGATCGTCACGAAGGAGCCGGTGGGGCAGGCCGGCACCGGCGTGCACCGCTACCACGCCGCCGACATCGAGGACTGGGAAGAGTTCCACCGCGGTCTGCTGACGCGCGGAGAGCTGCTCATCGAAGAGGTCATCCGTCAGCACGACGCCCTCGCGGCGGTGTGCCCCGGCACCGTGAACACGACCCGCATCACCGCGTTCTTCGACGGGGAGAAGGCGCACATCCTGGCGATGGCCCAGAAGTTCGGTCGCGGCGCCGTGAGCGACCAGATGACGTTCGGCGGCTTCTACACGATGCTCGACGAGAACGGCCACGCCGTGGGCGCCGGATACGACTCGCACGGCCACGTGCACGAGACGCACCCCGACTCCGGCTTCCGGATCGCGGACTTCCAGCTCCCCTACATGGACGAGGTCCGCGCGTTCATCGACGACGTCGCCCGGGTCGTGCCGCAGGTGCAGTACGTCGGCTGGGACATCGTCGTCTCCCCCGACGGCCCGGTCCTCGTCGAGGGCAACTGGGGCGCCGGCGTGTACGAGAACAAGCCCAGCGTCACCGGCATCCGCACTGGTCACAAGCCGCGCTACCGCAAGGTCATCGGCTTCTGAGACAGCGAGAAGGCCCCGGATGCCGAGCATCCGGGGCCTTCTTCGTGGGTTCGTGCGGGTCAGCTCGCGCGGACGATGCCGAGCGGCGTGGACTCGAGGCCCTGGCCGAGCGGGTTGTCGCCGAGGATCTTGACCAGACGACGCTCGCCGTCCTTGTCGAGCGTCGATCCGAGGATGTTGCCGCCCAGGTCGTTGATGTCGACCACGGCGACCTCGGCCTGACCGCCGATGAGCTTCTTCAGATGTGCCGCGACGCCGTCGGGGTCCTTCGGTCCGAGCACGACCGCCTCGTTGTAGGGAGGGATGGTGTGCTTCGTGGGACCGTCGATCGCCCGCGCCTTGTCGCCCGCGATGCGGTAGAAGTCACCACGGCGACCGAACGCCTTGGTGACGGCGGCCACGGCCGAGGCGAACAGGATGCGCGGCGTGCCGCACTCCCGCAGCGCCATCTCCATCGTCTCGGGCATGCCGAGTCCGATGCCGTAGGGCGTGCGCGTGACGTACTTCGAGAGGAACAGCGCGAGCTTGCGCGGCTTGATCTCGTCGAGACGGTACGACCGCCCCTGCGTGATCGCCACGATCTTCTCGGTCACGAACAGCAGGTCGCCCGGCTGCACGGCTTCCTTCGCGTACTCGGTGATGATCGCGTCGAGATCGTCGTCCGGCATGACCACACGGGTGCGCAGCGGGATGCGCGCATAGCTCTTTCCGTCGACGCTCGCCTCGAGCGCCTTGCCGTCGTTCGCCTGCATCACTCGAGGTAGTCCCGCAGCGACTGCGAACGGCTCGGGTGACGGAGCTTCGCCATGGTCTTGGACTCGATCTGGCGGATGCGCTCACGCGTCACACCGAACGTGTCGCCGATCTGGTCGAGCGTCTTCGGCTGACCGTCGCCCAGTCCGAAGCGCATGCGGATCACGCCCGCCTCGCGCTCGGAGAGCGAGTCCAGCAGCTGCTCCAACTGACGCTGCAGCATGGTGAAGCCCACGGCGTCGGCGGGAACCACGGCCTCGGTGTCCTCGATGAGGTCACCGAACTCGCTGTCTCCGTCTTCACCGAGCGGCGTGTGGAGGGAGATCGGCTCGCGGCCGTACTTCTGCACCTCGACGACCTTCTCCGGCGTCATGTCCAGCTCGCGGCTGAGCTCCTCCGGAGTGGGTTCGCGACCGAGGTCCTGCAGCATCTGCCGCTGCACGCGGGCGAGCTTGTTGATGACCTCGACCATGTGCACCGGGATGCGGATCGTGCGGGCCTGGTCGGCCATCGCGCGGGTGATCGCCTGACGGATCCACCAGGTGGCGTACGTCGAGAACTTGAAGCCCTTGGTGTAGTCGAACTTCTCCACCGCGCGGATGAGACCGAGGTTGCCCTCCTGGATCAGGTCCAGGAACTGCATGCCACGGCCCGTGTAGCGCTTGGCGAGCGAGACGACGAGACGGAGGTTCGCGCCGAGCAGGTGGCTCTTCGCACGCTGACCGTCACGGGCGACCCACTGCAGGTCGAGACCGAGCTGGCTGGTCTTCTCGGCAGCAGTCATCGCCGACAGCTTCTCCTCGGCGAAGAGACCCGCCTCGATCCGCATGGCGAGCTCGACCTCTTCGGCCGCGTTCAGCAGCGCGACCTTTCCGATCTGCTTCAGGTAGTCCTTGACGGGGTCGGCCGTCGCACCGGTGATCTGCGTCGAGTAGACCGGGACGTCTTCGTCGTCGTTCGACGAGATGACGATCGCGCCGGTCGGGAGGGGCTCGGTGAACTTCGGCTTCGCGTCCTCGTCCTCCTCGTCCTCGGCAGCAGCCACGACGGGAGCCTCGTCTTCTTCGACGACGTCCTCGGACTTCTTCTTCTTGACAGGGGCGCGCTTCGCGGCAGCACGCTTCGCCGCGCTCAGGGGCGCGGGCTTCTCGGGCGCATCGGCCTCGACCGGAGCGTCGGCGGTCGTCTCTTCGGCAGCCTTCTTCGTCCGGGTGTTCTTCGTCGTGGCAGGAGTCA
>Ga0160430_100867_pt1 | contig 13693 bp, 16 predicted proteins | sample HID1971I_E0MG_FD_108274 | JGI IMG/M metagenome (GOLD analysis project Ga0160430, IMG submission 108274) | Enriched millipede-associated microbial communities from UW Madison campus, WI, USA - HID1971I_E0 MG | ecosystem: Host-associated > Arthropoda: Insects > Digestive system > Unclassified ...
GATTCCCAAGACAGCGGTCACTGGCGTCGCCAGCGCCGAGTTCGGTACGCTGTACGACGTCTCTCGCTACGACGGCAACGCCAGAACCTTCAAACGCGCACGTGACGCGTACGACAGCTTTGTCGGCCATGTCGAGGGTTCCGTCAGGGCCGTCTGGTCCCGGCAGCTTGGGCCTTCGAACGGTGCGACGCTCGTGCCTACGTCGAAGGAGGGCCGGCGATGAGAATCGGGTCGAGTACCACGGCTGTTGAACGATTCAACGCCCCTGCTTGGGAAATTGCTCATCTGGCAGTTCGGGTCCTGTGGAGGCGTACCGGTCAAGGTGTTGAACGGTTCAACACTCCGCTGTGCGGTCCAAGCAAGGAGTCGAAGCAATGAGCAAAAAACTTGCAGCGAAGGCGAGCCTGATTCAGTTGCCGCCCACCAAGGCCGCTGCCCCATCACCAGCCGCCTCCCCAGATCTCCCGGCGCCGAAAGCCGAGGAGGATCCCGTACCACCGGGAGCGAGCAAGCAATCCCCTGCTCCGGTTGCAGCTTCCAGCCCAAGCGCTGCTGCTCACTACCTGCTCAGACCCTCGCCGACGGCAGATACCGCGGAGGCCCGACCGCGCACTGCGCCAGGCTCGATGGCGGTGTTTATGGCAGCGCAGTCGAGTGCCGTGAAGGAAGCTCAGGAGCTCAGGATAAAGCTCAGCGCTTTTGAAGGAGCCGTGCCTGTTCGGATGCTGGATCCAACAAGGATCAGACAGTCGGTCTGGGCCAACCGTCATGCCGACAGCTTGGCAAGCAAGGAGTTCGAGGAGCTACGCGCCGATATCGCTGCTGCCGGCGCGAACGTCCAACCTGTTTGTGTCCGCCCGCTGGCTGAGGGTAGCGACCCGTTGTACGAGTACGAGCTGGTGTTCGGGCATCGCAGGCATCGTGCATGTCTCGAGCTCGCACTTCCGGTGCGCGCCATGATCGCCGAAATCGACGATCAAGCTCTGTTCGAAGCAATGGAGCGGGAGAACCGGGCGCGCAAGAACCTGAGCGCTTGGGAACAAGGAGCCATGTATCGGCGAGCGCTGGATGGTGGGCTGTACGCCTCGCAGCGAAAACTGGCGGAGGCGATCAATGTGGACCTCTCCCTGGTATCCAAGAGCTTGACTCTGGCGCGTCTACCGGAGGCTGTCGTCGGGGCGTTCGCTTCGCCCTTGGATATTCAGTTCCGATGGGCCCAGCCGCTGAGCGAGGCTCTTCAGCGTGATCCGGACGGACTGGTAGCTCGCGCGAAAGCGCTGGCCCCTCGGCGGGGTTCCATGTCTTCGAAGGAGGTGTTGGAGGAGCTGCTCAGGATGCAGGATGGGGTGTTGAACGGTTCAACATCGACATCGCCCAGGCGACTCGGGAAAGCCGGCCAGGGCGCCACGCTCACTCGTGATGCATCTGGCAGGGCACTCCTTCGTTTCGACACGGGAGTCCTGACTGCAGAGGGGGAGGAGGCGCTGCTGACGTGGCTTGAATCCAATCTCAAGCTTCCTCGCTGAAGCGTGACGCATGCAAGCCGCTCGATGAGCGGCTTTTTTTTGCCTGTCCGCGATCGAATCGATAGGCAGGCCAGTGGCTTAGCCCAGACTTCTCCGACTCACGTGAAGATGGTTCGTGGGTCCGAGTGAACAACCGCACTCGCCTCTAAGCTGTTGATTCTTAATGATTTTATTTCACTCTACTTGAAAGCTGTAAAACCTGCATCGAAAAATGATATGGATGATTATTGATTTTCTGGCGCTGACCGACCACATCAGCCATCGCAAGCAGCCAGCACCAATCCACCCCACCATCGGACACAAGAAGAGTGAGTGTTCACATTTTTAATCTGTCGAGGAGCTGCTGGGGGCGCAGTGCCGTGGGCGGCTTGGCCGGTTCCGTGGCATGACGTGGGCCGACCTGGTCTGAAGAACGGTCCGCGGAAGCGGACATCGATACAGGACCGAATTCACGCTTCCGATCAGTCCAGGCGCCGACTGCGGTGCCAGGCGACCATGTGTTGGCTGGAACGTCCTTTGTCGGAAGCACTGCCAAGGTGCCGCAGAGGGAGGCGCCGTATTCAAGCGTGCGCGATCAAGCATCGCGACTCGTCCCGCGATCGGGGCTTGGGACGGCCGCGTGACAGTGTTTTAGCCCTCGCGCTATCTTCGACAAGAAGGACGAGGCGAAATGACGAGCATGTTGCTGTTCGGCGAAGGTGGAAGGTCGCGGCGACGGCGCGGCGACGGCGCGGCGACGGCGCGGCGCGGTCCTGCGAGAGCCATCGGCGTTGTCGAGCATCCTTGAAGGGGCGTGACCCTCGAAACCGAGTCGCCGCGTTCCAGGCCTAGTCACTGTTGAACGGTTCAACACTTGTGGGACCGCCGACAGTTGAACCGTTCAACACCCTCGAAAGGCCCTGTTGAACCGTTCAACACCCACGCTTGCGCAGGCAAGCCAGGTTGGCAAGGATCGCGTTCAGCGCGGGCAAGGAGGCGGGCAGGGCGAGCCTTGCCACGCGCAGTCATCGTGATCTGCCGGCGGGGGATAGAGGTACCAGGTCCGAAAGCCAAGGAACCGCTGCAGCGTCGCGGTGCCGAGTTGCCCGCGCGTCCCCGCGATGAGGCGGGTGGTGCCAAGATGAAAGGGGCGAGACGCGGAAAGCGACCTCGACCAATTCGTCGGCCCCGGTTCGCTGGAGCATACGACTACTCGATTCCCGAAAACTCTCCGCAAGACGGCAGCGGGCCGCGCTACAGGGTCTCGACGAAAGAGTTCTCCGAAAGGCTGCTAATCTGCACATCGTCCATGCCGGAAGCCGACAGGCGGAAGACAGTCGGCAGCGGCAAAGCACAGTCCAGCTGCCGCCGCAAGGCGTCCAACCTGCTCGATGTCGCCGGCAGGTCGGTACCGCTCCTGGGGCAGAACGCGCCCACGACCCCGACGCAATGTTTGCCGAGCCGATAGCGCTTCGCGCCTGTTCGTCGAGTCGACGGGAGGGGCGGCCTTGAAACCCAGACATTGATTGCGAGCAACATCAAATGGTGTCGAACGAAAGCAGCAATCCTCAGAAGTCTCTGAAGCAGCTTGGAAAGGAACTCGTAACGACGCAGACGCTTGGTGGAATGCGCGGGATCATCGACGAGTTCGTCGAAAACGAGGCGGCATACCCGCCTGCTCAGCGACAAGCCAAGCTCAGGCTCGGCAAGTTGATTCGAGAAGAGTACGTCCCTCTGTCCTTGCTCCTTCAGTCTATCCCCTCGATCAAGACAGCCCGGCTCGCCAAACCCTCGAACCATGGCCCGGACGCCTTCTTGGTCACGGATTCGGGCGAGGATGAGATCGCTGTGCAAATCACGACGGCCGGTGAAGACGAAGAGACCCATCTCGAACGCCAGATGCTCGAGCAAGGCCGACCGGTATTTCCGCGCCAGGAGACCTATCGCGACCCCGTCACCAACAGTTCTCAGCAGCGCGGCAGAATGCTTCAGCGTCCAAAAGAGCGGACATCGTTGCTGCTCTCCGAGGCGAGGGCGGCCGTGCAGAAAAGGATCGACAACTACCGGGAGGGCACGCAGTTCCTCCTTGTCAGCATGAGGCAATCGTCCAAGGGGCAGGAGGCCGATTGGCGCACCAGATTGCATCGCGAGCTCGCGGAACTCGAGAAGATCCCGTACCAGGCGATCTATGCATCGATGGGTAGTCAAGTCTTCGAGTGCTGGCCACCGTGCGAGTGAAGTTGCCGGTCGGTTCTCCCTTGCGCGTCGATCCAGCGAACGTCCGCATCTGGCATCGCTGCACAGCGCGCATCCTGGAAAACCGCAGCCCCGGGAGTCTCGATCATGCGAACTCGTCGGCCTGCCGACCAGCGGGCCGGCAGGCTGTTCTCGCGCGCTTTCGCGGTGCCCCAGGGCGCTAGCGCCAGCGCCAGACGTTCGCCGCGACCAGAACCGATTGCCTGGTTCGCTCCAGCAGCACGTCTCCCTGATCGATCAACAACTGCATCGCCTTGTCGAAACGCGCCCCCGAGAGGGGAACAGCGCACCACTTCTTGACTTCGCCGCGGGCCAGGTAGCCCAGGCGGCGCGAGGCTATGGCCAACAGCGCTTGCCAGACGACTTGGCTGTCCAAGACACTCTGGTCGCCGGGCTGATAGGCGCCGAACTGCGCCAGGAACTGGTCGAGATGCCAGTAGCCGATGATGCGAGCCCGCTCGAGCGTTTCCACCTGGAGCGGACCTTCTCGACCTTCGAGGCCGTGCAGCATCCCCGCGATCCGGGCGATCTGCTCCGCCGACTTTCCGGCGTGGGCCGCTACGTCGTGAAGGAGTTGCCCGCGGCCTAGGTTGGCCTGGACGTGGTTGTAGATCGAGTCGAAGTGGCGCGCTGCTTCCGGAGAAAACAAGATGACTCGACGAGGCTCTCCGCGCGCCCGACGGGCCGCGCCTTCTCGAAGGAGCGAGATCACGTGCTCGCCCATCGCATCGATCTCGTCGTAGGTGGCGGTTTGATCGGAACGGAGGAAGCGATTGCCCAGGGTCGAATGCGGTACGGTCAAGAGCATGCGTGCCGAGAGGCCGCTGCCGTGCGCTAGGTGACCCGAGCGAGCGAAGAGATGTTGCAAGACCGGGCCTTGCACCGCCAGGTGGGCCGAGACCCGGTGATCTGCGGCGACCCTTCGCTCCTTCCCGACTCGATCCTTCTGGATGGGCACGCCATCCCAGATACCATTGAGCAGGTCGGTCGCACGGCCGAGCCGACCACTGAGCCAGCCACCTGCTTCCGTCGTGAACATGATCAACGACTTCGAGCCGGCTCCGAGCATGTCCTCGAGCGCGCCGGGGGTTGTGTTGTCGACGACGACCTTGGCATCGTGCGCGGCGGGAGGCCGGCGCGCCATCAGGGCCTTGTGCTCCGCCTTCAGCTGCACCAGTTCCTCGCCTTCGCTGGCAGCCTGGTCCATGCGCTTGTTCAGTACGCGCATCTCGGCCTTCCAAGCTGCGACTTCCGCGAGGCGGTCCAAGCGATCGGTCGCGTTGCGTTCGTTCAACTCGGCTTCGTAGCGGCGCACGAATCCGATGAACGGCCGCGATGCGGTGTCCTTGCCCTCGCTGGCGTCGGCCTTGACCAGGTCATACGTCAGGATGGGCGAAGCAGCGCAGCGCGGGCGCTGGATGTCGAAGAGGTCCTGCACGCAGAGGTGGCCGACCGCTCGTGCGTAGCTGGCGATCATCTCGACGGCGACACCCGAATTGGATTGGTGACGAATCACGGCCGGACCCAGTATCGGACCCAGTTCCTCGATCGGATAGCCCAGGGGATTGGGAACGCTTGGAATATTGGGAGGAGGGGAGACGTAGTAGTTGCGCTGGATCTGGTAGTTCGAAGATTGCATGGGAAATCGCCGTCCTTTCTATCGGCTGCGTCGATTCGAGCATCCGACCAACAATTAAGAAACGACATGCGCTGTCCGCAATCTCTCCACGTTCAGAACAATGACTCCGCCCATGGATACCGAAGCACGAGAAACAAGTGGATCGCCGGGCGTGAAATAGCACCGGGAACCATCTCAACGCCCTGTCCAGGTCCGAGAGACAGTTGTAATTGACTCGATAGACGAAAAAGCGATCCATCTCGATGGGACATGCCTATCGAAAAGACAACGAACGCAGATCCGATCATGGAGATGCGCGACGCGCCAAGGTGATTCGTGGATCTCCATCTCCGGAGTAGCAGTCCGACTGCTTTCCCGTAGTCGGTCGAATCCAGGAATCCTTGCGCGGTGCTGTTCCTCGACTTATGAATCCACAGAACATGCACTGGCACGAGTTGCGAGCGCTTCCTACATTAGTGGCCTGCCTCGCCAAGCTGCCCGTCCTATCTCGACGAAACAGAGTCGGGGAAAAAGAAAGGATTCCACTCGAATCCTGGCGATCTTCGCCGAGATAGGCTGCACTTCGCTTCGCGAGGTATTTAGGAATGTATGTTATCCGACCATCATTCTCCAATTGAATAGTCGGTCGAACAACCTGGAGAGTCGAACCACTGCCACAGGCTCGATCGGCCATAAAGATCCATCGAGGGTGACCTTCACGGGTCACCCATCCATGCCGTCATCCATCTTTCCCCATAGGCATTGCCCGCCACTCATCTGCTTACCTGCTGACCCTTCGTTTCACCTTGTCCAACTAATCCTGATCATGCTTTCGAAAGCCCATACCGACTCTCTCATGGCCATCGAGCCGCCGTTGCGTCTCGTCATCACGGACAAACCCCAGTTCTTTCTGCGTGGTGAAGAGTACCGCGCGTCTAGAACCGTCCATCGAACCGCCAACTTCCTGCGCAAGGTGGCGAGTACGGACGATCCGTTGTTCATCGCGAGTCCGAAGCCCGGCTTGAGCATGCGGGTCCGTCCGACCTACAACGGCGACCGCTTGCTGGATGCCGTGTCCAAGCGCCTGCCGGAGTTCGAGGAGTACTTTCCCGGCAATGCCTGCAACCCCTACATCGAATTGCTGCGCTGCGCGGTGCTGGCTAATCCCGGCATCGAGTATGCGATCCACGAGGTGAATGTCGCAAAAGGAGGCAAGGAGGCCGAGGAGCTCTTTCGTCTGGTGTCGGGCTTCGTGGAATGGCTGCGCTAAGCGGCGCGCTCGGATGAGTTTCTGGCGGAATTGGACGCACGCCGCCGTCAGTGCGAAAAGAACACAGCCTCCGCCAAGAAGTACATCGACGAGATCTTCCGCTATCGAGCCTCGAAGAACCTGGCGGTGCGCCTGGACCTAGTGTGTGGTGCGGAGAACCCCGAACGTCGTGGCATCACCAGTACCGTCACCGTGGAGGAGGCGCGCGAGGAGCTGGAGCGCTGGCTGCGCCATGTCCGCGAGAAGTACCCCCTGACCGGCTACCTGGGAACCTTCGAGTACGGCGCCCTGACCGGCTACCACTTCCACGTGCTCCTGTTCTTCGACGGTCACAAGCAGTGGGACGGCCAGGCGCTGGGCTTCTTGCTGGGCGAGGTCTGGAGGAACCAGATCACGGAAGGCCGCGGCCGCTACTTCAACTGCAATGCTGTCGACTATGCCGAGAACGGGATCGGGATGATCTGGCACTACGACCACGAAAAGCGAGCGGTGCTCATGGACAAGGTCGTCGGGTACCTCACCAAGACCGACTTCTGGCTCAAGTTCCAGGGCACGCGCAAGACGTTCTTCCGCGGCCGGATGCCCGCAGAGAGCGAGAAGGCTGCCGTGGTGGCGGGCATAGGTCGCCCGCGCAAGGGGATTGATGGCGACGGTGAAGCCGAAGTAACCTGAGGAAGCCCGGCGTGGATGTGGGGGAGGGTGGCTCTCAGCTCAACCCCTTTTGAGTGTTCAGAAGGGCAGACGATCCCGACGAACCTCGCTGCCGTATGACTCGACACTTTCAGCCCTCGCGCTCAGCTTGCTCAAGCGAGGTGACCAAAGCGCAGGGCTCCTACGTTGCATCGTCGGCCACGCCCGGCTTGTAGCCATCGATGCATTCCTTGGGCACAAAAAGCCAGGCCTCGACCCACGGGCCGTCTTCGCCGCGCCTAACGCGAGCCAGTTGCCCAATCTCGATCTCGTCGTCAGCCCCGATGCAGTGACGATGCCAAGCCTGATCTATTTCCTCGTCGGTGGCCCAGCCTGTGCCAGGCTCTGCTTTCCGAAGTAGTTTGCGCAGCAGCCCAAGGGCGACCGGAACTATTTGGTCGTCGGGTTGAGTGGCATATCTGTCGACCTGTTCAACGGCGGTGATGTGGAGCTTGTTCATATGTATGCCGGGTGCGCTCGTTTAGGGCATAGCTTTGTGATGGTGCGACTTTGGTCGCGACTGAGAAGTCTTGGCCCTGCGAAGGCATCTTGTTTTTCGATGTATCGAGCCGATCCGCCTTGGATGATGCCCAAAGTCAATGTGCCTATGGTGAAAGGATTGGCAGGAGGCCCAGCATCGGCGAATGTTGCAGTAGCTTGCTCGAGGACAGATCAGAAGCCGGGTATCTTGCTGTGGCCACGGTGAATGCGTATTCCGGCGGACGTGACCGATGGTTCCGCTCGATCGTGACCGGCCGTTATGCGTGCTGAGTTGCGCGTTTAGATTGTAGAAGTGGCGGTCACGATGGGTCTTTGTCCTTCTCCTTTTGCCACGTTTTCGCGTGCTGGCGCAATGCTCTCCCGTGAGGGTGAGTCGGTGGTTCTGCTGCATCAATCGTTCAAGGATCGCGTCAGCGATCGTGGCGCCACCCACCCATGCGTGCCAGTGCTCAATCGGCAGTTGGCTCGTGATGATGGTGGCTTTGCTAGTCGCCCGTCCGTCGATGATGTCCAGCAGATCGCTGCGGGCTTGAACGTCGAGCCGGCCATGCCACGGTCGTCCAACAGCAGCACATCGGTCTTGGCCAGTTGGATCAGCCACTTTCCGAAGGTGCCGTTGCCGTGGCGGATGCGCAATTCCTCGCCAAGCCGCGGCATGCGCTGGTAGTAGGCGGAGCGACCACGTCGGCACGCGTACTGCGCCAGCGCGCAGGCGAGCCATGACTTGCCCGCGCCAGTCGGCCCGGTGATCAGCACGCTGTGGCCGGAGTCGATCCAGTCGCCCAGCGCCAGGCTCATCACGGCCTTGTGATCGACGCCGCGGCCGGCGCGAGTGTCCATGCCCTCAATGGCTGCTTGTGGGTACTTCAGGCGCGCGTCCTTCAAGAGTCGCTCTCGGCGTTTGTCGCTGCGCCAGTGGGCTTCACGCTCCACCAGCAAGGCTATGCGTTCCTCGAAGCTCATCGCCGTCATGCCGGCGCTGGTGAGCTGGTCCTGCAGTCCCGCTGCCATGCCATCAACTGCAAGCCGCGCAACTGGTCGAGGGTGGTGTTCATCATCATTTCGATTTCTTCATGTTCAGGTCTTGCACGCCGTGCGGCGCTCATTGGTAGTACGCGGGACCGCGAACGTGTTCGTGGGGCGGGCTGGTCCAACTCGGTGCCGTGCTCTCGGCCGCCTTGTGGCGCTCGTTGACCAGGATGGCCTTCACATGCACGTATTTCGCCGTGCTCAGTTCCAGCGCAATCAGGCTGGCCGCCTCCAGGCGCTCCTTGCCGTACCGACGCGCCAACAACAGCAGCCCCAGGCAAGCCCGGGAGCCGTGCTCGGAATGGCGACGCTCCCCGATCAGGCGTGTCACCAGATGCCCCACAGCCGCGCCGATGTTCTGGCCGCAATGCACCAGGCGCTCGGGCGTGCATTCGCGATGCGCTCGGTGCGCTGATGGCAGGTGGGCGACGACCGTCGTGACGCCACCTTGTGTGCGCTGGACTGATGCGCGGCCACAAGCTGTCCGCGGTGCAGCACCTCGACCGCGTGTGCTGTGATGCGCGCCTCGAGCAACAGTCCCACCCGGTTCTGCGGCACGCTGTAGCGGTGGCCCTCGATCTCTACGTGATGATCGATGTGCACCCGCACGCTCTTGAAGGCCGCCCACTCCCAGGGCTGCAGCGGCAGCGCCTGCAGTGCTGGCGAATCCAGATCGGCGAAGGCGCTCGCGCGGCTGCCGGGCAGCTTCTGGAAGGGCTTGCCGTTGAGCTTGGCCAGCAACGGCTCGATCGCCTCGTTCAAGTCGTCGACGGTGGCGAAGCGGTGATGTCGCAGGCGCATCAGGATCCAGCGCTCCACGACCTGCACGGCCGACTCGACCTTGGCCTTGTCCTGCGGGTGGCGAGCTCGTGCCGGCAGCACCGAGGTGCCATAGTGCCGTGAGAAGTCTTCTACCGTGTCGTTGGCACGAGGCTCATAGCGGTGGGGGTTCGCGATCATCGCGCGCGGGTTGTCGGGCCGCGATGCGCTGCAGCATGCCGCCGGAGAAGCTCATGGCACGCGCCCAGCCGTGAAGCCAGTCGGCCATGGTCTCGCGCGGCGTGGCGCAGACGAAGGTGTAGCTGGAGGCGCCAAGCGCGGCCACGAAGATGTGTGCTCGGCTGCTGTCGACGAGCTCGACCGTGGGGCCCGCGTCGTCTACGAAGAGCTTCTCGCCGGTGCGGTGGATCTGGCGCATCGAGCGCTTCAGGCGCAGTGCATAGCGCCGATACTTCTCGTAGAACTGGTTATAGCGGTAGTTGGACTGCCCGGGATGGGCCGCGACGTGCTCCTCCCACAGCAGCATGAGGGTCATGCCTTTGCGTCTGAGCTCCTGGTGCACGCGACTGTAGTCCGGCAGCACGTAGTGCGAGGGGCGGTCCCAGTCGGCCTTGCACGACACGACGCTCCAGCGCTGTGTCGCTGAGCGTTTGAATGATGGCCAGTCCAGGCCCGCGACGCCAGCGAGGCCGACGTACTTGGCCACGACGCCCTTGGAGATGCCGAGGTTGCGATTCGCTCATGGGAGAGGCGGGCCTCGAGTTTGAGACGAAGGACGTCTCTGATCTTGCGCATGTTGATCCTTGGTGCGGGCAAGCCTGTCTCCGGCAAAAGCCGGGCAGGCTACCCGCATGGGGTGGATGAAATGCGCAACACCAACACGCTGCATACGGCAGCGTTCTGCTACCGCGACCATTGATCCTGCCATCGTGACCGGTGATTCCGGGCCTGCCAGAAATCGGTCACGTTGAGCCCGGGATCACCGGTCACGTTCGCGCGGAATCACCGGTCACGATAGTTCGGAATCGGCGGTCACGATGGTCCCGGAATACCCAGTGAACACAGGGGGCACGGGATCAAGACTGGAATCGGGTAGGCAAGAAAAAGCCTCGCAAGGCGAGGCAAATCTCTAACAAGCGGGAAGCGCCTACCTAGGCTTTGCCCGAAGCATCGTCTTTCAGATCCTTCAGCCAGCTGCGGATCGTGCGGATCGCGTCTTCTTCGTGCCCTGCGAACACCGCAAGACGATGGGTTCTGGCAAAAGCAATCACTTGCGACATGATCTCGCGGATCGCTGCGGCGGTACTTTTCCACCCCTGCGGCGGGCGGCGCTGTACGTACAGATGGCGCGCGTATTCTCGCGCGGGGTTGAGGCGGGCGGTTCGTGCCTTACCGCCTTTCGAGCGGTCTTCGAGGCGTTTGTGAATGATTCGCTTGAGTTCCTCGCGCTTTTCGTCGAAGAGCAGGCAGTAGTCCTGTGCGGTTGCAAGAAGTCCTCGGGTCGGCCTCGGCACGTCTGCCGTCGCCGCGATAGCGTAGGCGACCCCAAGCTCGAGGATGGCGAGCATTTCGAGCTTGAGGGTCCTCTGATCGCGGCCCCACGAAGCAGAAGATTGCGGTAGGACGAAGGCGGAGCAGTATTGCTCGCGGCGATGTGTTCCGGGGATCAGACCGGAGATTGTGTAGGTAGTTTGACGGACTTGCGGCGTTTCGCGGACACATGGCCGCGGCTGGCGGCTGCGCACATACGCGACAAGCGACTGAAAGGACTCGTCGGGGGCAAGTTCCTTCCAGCGCTCTCCTATTCTTTCAAGCTGTTCGGACGCCGGAAAGAAGGCGTAAGAGGGGGACGGTTGTGCCTGCAAAGGCCGGGTGGGAGCGAGCGCTTCGCGGCAGCGGCTGGAGGCTGGTTCCCGAAACTCCTCGGTCGGCTCGCTTGCATACAAACCAGCGTGGTGAAAGATTGAGTAGGGCATAAATTTTCGTTCGTTGCGCAGGAAGACACCTTCTTCGGCGTCGCCTGTCGCTATCGGCAGAGGCCGTTGTTGGACAGGAGGCGGAATTTGCCCAAGTCAAAGTGCCCGGCCAGAGCTGTGACATAGATGAGGAAAAAATCTATGTGCGACAAGTACTTAGGGAATTTCTCGCGACATCGATGCGACACAGTCTTTATCGGTTTTCAAGTTGTCATCCAGACGAGGGGGTCATTGACACCGACTAGGGCAAGGACCAGCCAAGTGCAAACCGCAGCGGTCGCATCGATCGACCGGGCCAGTCGACGCGAACCCTGGTTGAGCTATTAGCGTTTGAGGAGGCTCGCATTTCTGTCGAAGTTCGCTTGGCAAATCGCTCAACGGCGCGCCCTGGCGCAGTCCGCGCGAGCCGGGTCAGCTCAGCGAGCTCGCGCTGTGGCTCATCCGCCTGGGCGTGCGGGTGAGCTTCAGCAGCCCCTATCACCCGCAGACCAATGGCAAGGACGAGCACTTCCATCGCAGCCTGAAGGCGGAGTTGCTGGCCGAGCGCAGCTTCCAGGATCTGGCGCAGGCGCAGCAGCGGTTCGATCGTGCAGGCGTGTCTACAACCATGAACGCCCACAACAAGCACCGAGGCATGGACACCCGAGCGGGCCGGTACCGCGCCAGCGAGAAGGCCTATCCGAGGACGCTGCCACCGCTCGAGTACGGCCCGAACGACACGGTCGTGAAGGTTGGCTGGGTGAGTGAGGGAGATGCGCTTTAAGAGCAAGTGCTTCAAGGTGTCCGCAGCACTCAAGGACCACGAGATCGCGCTGCGCGAGCAGCCCGGCAGAGAGGGCTGCTACGACGTCTACTTCGTGCACCACAAGCTGCGCGAGATCGACCTGCGTGAGGCCTGAATCACCACGCAGAATGTGTCTACCATGTCCTCGCACATGTGTCACCCATGTCTCCGTCCATACAGGACCCAAAAGACAGCAGCATCAAGACGCGGGAGATGCACCTGCATGACCTGCCCTGGCCAACCGACCTATTGGCAGGCCTGGGCAATGTGCAGGTCACCTTGCGTGTGACCTTGTCATGCATCATTGAGTCGAACCCAGACGATCGCGGCGGAATCGACGAATACGCCTACCAGTCACATGCGTTGGCTTTGCGGTGCGCAGGCTGTTGGAGACCGAGGCCTCGTTCAAGCGACTGATCACCGCACAGACCAAGGCCGCCGAGCAGAGGCTGCCCGACGGGGCGACTGGTAGCGATCCCGGCTGGACCATCGGCGAGAAGCTGCGTGCCCGCGGCTCCTTGATGTCCGACAGTTGGACCGGCCCGGCCGTCCAGTTGGCCAACCGCGGTCAGTTGGCGCTGTTTCCTGCAATGAGCTGGTGGCGCAACCGCAGTTCGCACCGACTCTTCGTCCGCTCGGCCCGCTATTGCTTGTTGCCCTCGATCGAAGCACCCACGGTGGAGGAGGACCTGTATGTGAAGGTCGCGGAGCAGATCGCAGCCGCGGCGGCCGTTCATGCGGAGATACAGATCCCCGGCGGAGCTTGGCTGAGGCTGCGCGGGGTATCGTTTCGCAGCAAGGTGTGGACCTGGCCCACCCGGGGCCACTTCCAAAATCAGCTTTAGTGACGCCTTGCGTCCCCACAATACAGCTAGGTACTCGCACTACATACGCGATTCAGCCTGCTTAGAAGACGCGCGAGCCTCTGCGAGAACAGCGCGGTTCCATGACTGGTTTCCTCAGATGCCGGGGGCGATTCAGAACCCGCGAAGGTTTTGGCCTTCAGCAGAACTGAATGTGTTGCCTAAGACGGAATCGAGCCATCGACACGCAGACCTACCATCGGCGTGCCGGGCCCGTCGAGCGAGCCGGAGTGCGGCAGATGAGTCGCTGGCCGAACGAAGAGCGGCGAACTTCGCTCCCCCCAGCTCGCGCCGCAATCGCATGTTTGGGCGCCAGCGTAGTGGCTGATAGCTGTCTTTCGACTAGGAACGTCGATCGACCGAAAGGTATCCTGCATGGGGGCGTTCATGCCCTGGTCTGCCTCCGCGCGGTGCGTGGAGC
>Ga0160430_100870_pt1 | contig 13601 bp, 13 predicted proteins | sample HID1971I_E0MG_FD_108274 | JGI IMG/M metagenome (GOLD analysis project Ga0160430, IMG submission 108274) | Enriched millipede-associated microbial communities from UW Madison campus, WI, USA - HID1971I_E0 MG | ecosystem: Host-associated > Arthropoda: Insects > Digestive system > Unclassified ...
CGCTTTTCAAAGTGACCCGCTGTAAAAGCGGAACCAATAGTGGCCGTTGCCCAAATAACGGATATGTACTCGGTCTGATCCAACATTCTGGTCGGCTGTCAGGCCGCCATCGGGGGCAAGCCCTAATGCCGTTCAGTTAAGCGTATATCGCCCTCTGTAGGAGCGAGCTTGCTCGCGAAAAGCGTCAACGATAACGCGTGCTTCCTGAATGAACGCGGCGCCTGTGAGTTTTTCGCGAGCAAGCTCGCTCCTACAAAATGCCTTAACTGAACGGCATTAGGGCAAGCCCCCTCCCACATTTGCATCTCCAGTGCGGTAGAGACGGTGTTACTTGTCCTTGAACTGCGGCGCACGCTTGGCCACGAATGCCGCCATGCCTTCTTTCTGATCCTGGGTCGCGAATGCCGCATGAAACACCCGGCGCTCAAAACGCACGCCTTCGGACAGGCTGACTTCAAAGGCGCGGTTCACGCTTTCCTTGACCATCATGCTGATCGGCACGGATTTGCCAGCGATAAGGGTAGCGACCTTCAGCGCCTCATCAAGCAACTCATCGGCCGGCACGATACGCGCCACAATGCCGCAGCGCTCGGCTTCTACTGCATCGATAAAGCGACCGGTCAGGCACATTTCCATGGCCTTGGCCTTGCCCACTGCGCGGGTCAGGCGCTGGGTGCCGCCCATGCCTGGCAACACGCCAAGGTTGATTTCCGGCTGGCCGAACTTGGCGCTGTCGCCGGCCAGGATAAAGTCGCACATCAGCGCCAGTTCACAGCCGCCACCCAAGGCAAAGCCGTTTACCGCCGCGATGATCGGCTTGCGGCGGTTAGCCACGCGGTCGCTGTCGCTGAACAGGTCGTCCAGGTAGATCTGCGGGTAGGTCAACTCGGCCATTTCCTTGATGTCGGCACCGGCAGCGAAGGCTTTCTTCGAGCCGGTCAGCACGATGCAGCCGATCTCGGGGTTGGCTTCCAGGCCGTCCAGCGCCTGGTTCAGCTCGCTGACCAGTTGTGCATTCAAGGCGTTCAACGCCTGGGGGCGGTTGAGGGTGATCAGCCCGACACGGCCCTGAACGTCAAGCAAGATGGTTTCGTAACTCATGTATCGGCTCCTTAAAGATTGCGTGAGATGACCATGCGTTGGATATCGCTGGTGCCTTCGTAAATCTGGCAGACCCGCACATCGCGGTAGATCCGCTCCAAGGGGAAGTCGCTCAGGTAACCGTAACCGCCCAGGGTTTGCAAGGCGGCTGAGCAGACTTTCTCGGCCATTTCCGAAGCGAACAGCTTGGCCATGGACGCTTCGACCAAGGCCGGCTTGCCGCTGTCGCGCAGGGCGGCGGCGTAATGCACCATTTGCCGGGCGACGGCAATCTGCGTGGCCATGTCCGCCAGGCGAAAGGCCACCGCCTGGTGTTCGATCAGCGGCTTGCCAAAGCTTTCGCGCTCACGGGCGTAATCGCAGGCTGCTTCGAAGGCCGCACGGGCCATGCCCACCGATTGCGACGCGATGCCGACGCGACCGCCTTCAAGGTTGGCCAGGGCGATCCTGTAGCCCTCGCCCTCCTCGCCCAGGCGGTTGGCCACCGGCACCTTCACGTCTTCAAACAGGATCTGGCAGGTGTCGGAGGCATGTTGCCCGAGCTTGTCTTCAACCCGTGCCACGGTATAGCCCGGTGAATCGGTAGGCACGATAAACGCACTGATGCCACGCTTGCCCGCTGCCGGGTCGGTGACCGCAAACACAATCACAACCCCGGCGTTTTGCCCGGAGGTGATGAACTGTTTGCAGCCGTTGAGTACGTAGTGATCGCCTTCAAGGCGCGCACGGGTCTTCAGGCTGCTGGCATCGGAACCAGCCTGGGGCTCGGTCAACGCGAAGGCGCCGAGCATGGCACCGCTGGCCAGGGGCGTGAGGAACCGGGCTTTTTGCTGGTCATTGCCGAACTTGAGGATCGGCACGCAGCCCACCGAGTTATGCACGCTCATGATGGTCGAGCAGGCGCCATCTCCCGCGGCGATTTCTTCCAGGGCCATGGCATAGGCCAAGTAGCCGGTGTCGCAACCACCCCACTGTTCTGGCACCAGCATGCCGAAAAAGCCCAGTTCGGCCATTTCAGCAATGGCTTCCTTGGGGAAGCGATGCTCGCGATCCCATTCGGCGGCGAACGGTTTCAGACGTTCCTGGGCGAATTGCCGGGCGGCGTCGCTGATTTGCAGTTGTTCGTCATTGGGCAGCATAAGCAGTCCTTAGTACAGGCATTCGACGGCCATGGCCGTGGCTTCACCGCCGCCGATGCAGATGGCGGCAACGCCACGCTTGAGGCCCTTCTGGCGCAGGGCCGACAACAGGGTTACCAGGATGCGTGCGCCGGAGGCGCCAATCGGATGGCCCAGGGCGCAGGCCCCGCCGTGGACATTGACCTTGTCGTGGGGAATCTCCAGCTTGCTCATGGTCACCAGGCTCACAACGGCGAAGGCTTCGTTGATTTCGAAGAGGTCGACTTCATCGAGGTTCCAGCCGGTCTTGCTCATCAGTTTGCGGATCGCCCCCACCGGCGCCACCGGAAACAGCCCCGGCTCATCGGCGAACGCCGCATGCCCGTGAATCACCGCCAGCGGTTTGAGCCCGCGCTTGTGGGCCTCGGATTCGCGCATCAGCAACAGCGCAGCGGCGCCATCGGAGATCGAACTGGAGTTGGCCGCCGTCACGGTGCCACCTTCACGGAACGCCGGTTTCAGGCTGGCAATCTTGTCCAGCTTGGCTTTCGGCGGTTGTTCATCGTGCAGGATGGTTTTCTGCTCCTTGCCCACGGTGACCTGCACTGGGACGATTTCGCTGGCGAAGCTGCCATGGGTGATGGCTTCCTGCGCACGAGTCAGGGAAGCAATGGCGAAGGCGTCCTGGGCTTCACGGGTAAAACCGTTGTGCTCGGCGCAGTCCTCGGCAAAGGTGCCCATCAGGCGGCCCTTGTCGTAGGCGTCCTCCAGGCCGTCGAGGAACATGTGGTCGAGCACCTTGCCGTGCCCCATGCGATAACCGCTGCGTGCGCGGTCCAGCAGGTACGGCGCATTGGACATGCTCTCCATGCCACCGGCAATTACCACGTCGACGCTACCGGCACGCAGTGAGTCGTGGGCAAGAATCGCCGCCTCCATGCCGGAACCGCACATTTTATTGAGGGTGGTGCAGCGGGTGCCCTTGTCCAGCCCGGCGCCCAGGGCGGCCTGACGGGACGGTGCCTGCCCGAGCCCGGCCGGCAGCACGCAGCCAAACAGCACTTCGTCGACGGCGTCGGTGGCGATACCGGCACGTTCGACAGCGGCGCGGATCACGGCCGCGCCCAGTTGCGGCGCGGTCAGGCTCTTGAGATCGCCCTGGAACCCGCCCATGGGGGTACGCACGGCGCTGACAATAACGATTGGGTCATTCATACAGGTGGCTCCTTACTTGGCCGCCATACGCAAGGCGCCGTCAAGACGGATCACCTCGCCATTGAGCATGCTGTTTTCAAGGATATGTCGCACCAGCGCGGCATATTCGGCGGGTTTGCCCAGACGTGGCGGAAATGGCACACCAGCAGCCAGGGAGTCGCGTACTTCCGGGGTCATGCCCGCCATCATCGGGGTTTCAAAGATGCCCGGGGCGATGGTCATCACACGGATGCCAAACCGCGCCAATTCCCGGGCAACGGGCAAGGTCAGGCTGGCAATCGCGCCTTTGGAGGCAGCATACGCCGCCTGGCCGATCTGGCCATCGAACGCCGCCACCGAGGCGGTATTGATGATCACACCGCGCTCACCATCGGCATTCGCCTCGGTTTCAGCAATGGCCGCAGCGGCCAGGCGCAACAGGTTGAAGCTGCCGATCAGGTTGACGTTGATTACCTGGGCAAAGCTCGCCAGCCCGTGGGGGCCATTCTTGCCGAGGATCTTCTCGCCGCGCACTACACCGGCGCAGTTGATCAACCCGTGCAAACCGCCAAACGCCTCGACAGCCGCGTTAACGGCCGCTTCGGCAGCGGCTTCCTGGCTGATATCGGCTACGGCACTACGGGCGTTGTCGCCCAGATGGGTAGCCTTGGTCGCCACAGCGTCGGCATTCAGGTCGACCAACATCACCTTCGCGCCGGCCGCAATGAGCATTTCAGCTGTGGCCGCACCGAGGCCCGAAGCACCGCCGCTGACCAGGAATACCTTGTTTTCAATCTGCATCATTGTTTCCTTTGAAAGGGATCAAGCCACGGCCGCCTGGGCCTTGGCAATTTCCTGATTACGCAAAATAAAACGTTGCAACTTGCCGCTCGGGGTCTTGGGCAAGTCGCTGACAAATTCGATTTCTCGTGGGTAAGCATGGGCAGCCAGGCGCTGGCGCACATGCAGGCGCAGCTCTTCGGCCAACTCCGGGGTGGCGCGGTATTGCTCGCTGATCACCACGAAGGCCTTGACCAGCTCGGTACGTTCCGGGCAAGGCTTGCCGACTACGGCGGCTTCAACCACGGCTGGGTGTTCGACCAGGGCGCTTTCCACATCGAACGGACCGACGCGGTAACCGGACGTGGTGATCACATCATCGCTGCGCCCGACAAAACTGATGCTGCCGTCCGGGTTCAGCTCCACGGTGTCGCCACTGAGGTAGTACTTGCCCACAAAGGCCTTGGTCTTGACGCCCTCATAGCCGGCGAACCAGCACATCGGCGATTGTTCGCGGTCGATGGCGAGAATCCCGGGCTGGCCGGCGGGCAGTTCCTGATGCTGTTCATCCAGCACCACGATGCGGTGTCCGGGCGAGGCGAAGCCCGCCGAACCCACATGCACCGGGTGCGCCAGGCCATGGTGATTGCACAGCACCATGCCCAGTTCAGTCTGGCCATAGTGGTCGTGGATGGTCACGCCCAGGCTATCGGCGAACCAGCGGATCACCTCCGGGTTCAATGGCTCGCCGGCACTGCTGACGATGCGCAGCTTGCCCTTGATCGAACGGGCGAACTGCTCGCCTCCGGCAATCAGCAGGCGGTACGCCGTGGGCGAACCGGCGAGGTTGGTGATCCCATATTTATTGATGACCCGGCAGGTGCTTTCCAGGGTGAACGGACCATCGTAGAAAGTGATCGGATGCCCCATGGCCAGCGGCCCGGTCACGCCGAAATAGATGCCGTAGGCCCAGCCCGGGTCGGCGACGTTCCAGAACGCATCTTCGGGGCGCAAGTCCACGGCGTCGCGCATGTAGCCCTGGAACGCAACAATAGCCTTGAGTGGCACCGACAGCGCCTTGGAGGGGCCGGTGGTGCCCGAGGTGAACATCAGCAGGAACGGATCGTCGGCGCCCAGCATCACCGGCTCGCAGACGTTGGCGTGGTTGGGCAGTTCGGCCCAGAAGCTGTAGTCACCGCGCACGATGCCCTCGCCCCTGGCCGCGGCCACCGTGACGATGGTCGGGCAGCCGGCGACTTCGGCCAGCTTGGGACGGTTGACCGCGTCGGTGACCACCAGCGCTGCCCCGGAGCTGTTCAGGCGATGCTCTATGGCCTTGGGGCCGAAGGCGGTAAACAGCGGCTGGTACACCGCGCCGATGCGCCAGGTGGCGAGCACCACCACCAGCAACTCAGCCGTGCGCGGCAACAGGCCTGCAACCTTGTCACCGCGCTTGACGCCCTGGGACAGCAGGAAGTTGGCGAAGCGTGCGGCCTGCTCCTGCAACTCGGTGAAGGTTGACGTGGCGCTGCGCCCATCTTTGCCTTCCCAGAACAAAGCGATACGCCCGGGGAGCGCGTGGCGGTCACAGCATTCTACGCAGGCATTCAACGCCTGCAGGTTGCCGGCCAGCGCGGCGTCGACGGTGTGCTGGTAATCAAACCCGGTGGTGGCAGCCAAATACTCACGCATCGTTTCCAATCCTTCTGTATTTTTATTTTCAGGACTTTTTGACTCGATAAATCAGCTGGAATAGTCGCTCCAGAGCGTTGCAGCGGCAATGGTCAAAGCCTTCAACCTGGCTGACTGGTTTGGCCAATCCGGTGTGGGGTGTGGGGGGCACCTGTTGAGTCCGGGGTGGCCTGGGGGCCGAGAGCCCTGCGGTAGATGCCGCCCAGGCATTTCACGGCTACAATGCGCGCCTCGACCGTGACAAGCCTGACTAAAAAAACTATGTCCTTGCCCAAGCATCACCTGGAATTGCTCAGCACTGCCCGCGATGTCGCCATTGCGCGCGAGGCTATCCTGCATGGCGCCGACGCCATCTACATCGGCGGGCCGAGCTTCGGCGCGCGCCATAATGCCTGTAACGAGGTGAGCGATATCGCTCAGCTGGTGGAGTTTGCCCGGCGTTACCATGCCCGTGTGTTCACCACCATCAACACCATCTTGCATGACAACGAGCTGGAACCTGCGCGCAAGCTGATCCATCAACTCTACGATGCCGGTGTCGACGCGCTGATCGTGCAGGACCTGGGCGTGATGGAGCTGGATATTCCGCCCATCGAGCTGCACGCCAGCACCCAGACCGACATCCGCACCCTGGGCCGTGCCAAGTTTCTCGACCAGGCCGGTTTCTCGCAATTGGTATTGGCCCGAGAGCTGAACCTGCAAGAGATCCGCGCCATCGCCGACGAGACCGATGCCGCCATCGAGTTCTTTATCCATGGTGCCCTGTGCGTGGCGTTCTCCGGGCAGTGCAATATCTCCCATGCGCAAAATGGCCGCAGTGCCAACCGCGGTGATTGCTCCCAGGCGTGCCGCCTGCCGTACACATTGAAAGATGACCAGGGCCGCGTGGTCGCGTTTGAAAAGCACCTGCTGTCGATGAAGGACAACAACCAGAGCGCCAACCTGCGTGCCCTGGTCGAAGCCGGCGTGCGCTCGTTCAAGATCGAAGGTCGCTACAAGGACATGGGCTATGTGAAGAACATCACCGCCTACTACCGCCAGCGCCTCGACGAAATCCTCGAAGACCGCCCGGACCTTGCCCGCGCTTCCAGCGGCCGTACCGCGCATTTCTTTGTGCCCGACCCGGAAAAAACCTTCCACCGTGGCAGCACCGATTACTTCGTCACCGACCGCAAGATCGACATCGGCGCGTTCGACACCCCGACCTTTACCGGCCTGCCGGTGGGTGTGGTGGAAAAAGCCGGCAAGCGTGACTTGCAGGTGGTCACCCAGGAGCCACTGTCCAACGGTGATGGCCTGAATGTGCTGGTCAAGCGTGAAGTGGTGGGGTTCCGCGCCAATATCGCCGAGCCCAAGGGTGAGTTCGAAGAAGACGGCGAGAAGCGCTACCGCTATCGCGTCGAACCGAATGAAATGCCCGCCGGCCTGCATCAATTGCGCCCCAACCACCCGCTGAACCGCAACCTGGACCATAACTGGCAACAGGCGCTGTTGAAGACCTCGGCCGAGCGCCGTATCGGCCTGTCATGGGTGGCACGCCTGCGTGAAGACCATCTGCAAGTCACCGCCACCAGCGAAGAAGGCATCAGCGCCAACGTCACCCTGCCCGGCCCGTTTGGCGTGGCCAACAAGCCGGAACAGGCGCTCGACACGTTGCGCGACCTGCTTGGCCAGCTCGGCACCACCGAATACCACGCCACCCGCATCGAGCTGGATGCGCCGCAGGCCTTCTTCATCCCCAACTCGCAGCTCAAGGCACTGCGCCGTGAAGTGATCGAGGCGCTGACCGCTGCCCGCATCAAGGCGCACCCACGGGGCGGGCGCAAGGCTGAAACCTCGCCACCGCCGGTCTACCCCGAGGCGCACCTGTCGTTCCTGGCCAATGTCTACAATCAGAAAGCCCGGGACTTCTACCATCGTCACGGCGTCAAGCTGATCGACGCGGCCTTTGAAGCCCACGAAGAAACCGGCGAAGTACCGGTGATGATCACCAAGCATTGCCTGCGTTTCTCGTTCAACCTGTGCCCAAAACAGGCCAAGGGCGTGACCGGGGTGAAAACCAAGGTAGCGCCGATGCAGTTGATTCACGGCGACGAAGTGCTGACCTTGAAGTTCGACTGCAAGCCCTGCGAAATGCATGTGGTGGGCAAGATCAAGGGGCATATCCTTGGGTTGCCGCAACCGGGCAGCGCCGTAGAGCATTTCAACCCGGAAAACCTCATCTATCAGGGCACGCACTGACCCTGGGGGAGCGGGGCCACCACCAGCCCCGCTGCAACCCTGCCGCCGCCAGCAGAATCGCCGCCACCCCCAGCCATTGCAGCCAACCCAGGCGATGCCCGAAGGCAATCCAGTCGACGAAAATCGCCGCAATCGGGTAGATGAACGACAGTGCGCCGGTGATCGCGGTTGGCAGTTTCTGGATCGCGCCATACAGCAGCACATACATCAGCCCTGTGTGTACCACGCCTAACGTCACCAATGCGGCCCAGGCATTGGTGGATGTCGGCAAGCCATTCCAGGGCACCAGCGGCGCCAGCAGTACTGCGCCAGTGACCACCTGGATCAGAGCCATCAGATGCGGCGGCACCGCCTTGAGGCGCTTGATGATCAACGCGGCTATCGCATACAAGAAGGCCGCGCCGAGGGCTAATGCAATACCCACCAGATAATTGCCGCCGCTCGTTTGCTCGCCATGGGCGGTGACAATCGCCAACATGCCCAGGAAGGCTACGCTCAACCACGCCAGTTTCTGCACGGTGATTTTTTCACCGAGAAACAGCGCTGCCAGCATCACCAGCATGAACGGCTGCACGTTGTATACCGCCGTACTGATGGCAATCGATGCACGCGAATAAGATTCGAACAGCAGCAACCAGTTACCGACGATAGCCACGCCGCTGAGCACTGCCAGCCCGAGCGTCGCCCAGTTCAGCAGGTCCAGGCGCAGATAACCCAGCCATGCGCAGACCAGCAACAGCGTCAGCGCGCCGATCACGCAGCGCCAGAACACCACTTCGATCACCGACACGCCAGACACCAGCACAAACCAGCCAATGCTGCCCGAGATCAGCATGGCGGCGACCATTTCCCACGACCCGCGACGGAGGGATGAATCCATGATTGAAACTCCTCAAGTGAGGCTCAATTATGGCAATCTGCTCGACACGGCTACAGTGACTAAAAAAGGCAAAACCTGAAAAACACCTTTCCTTATTAGGCGGATAGCATGATCGACACCATCGACCAGCAATTGATCGCGGCCTTGATGGACGACTCGCGACTGTCCCTCAAGGCGCTGGCGGGCATCACCGGGCTGTCTTCACCGAGCGTCAGCGAACGCCTGCGACGCCTGGAAGAACGCGGTGTGCTGACTCACTACACCGTCGTTATCGACCCCAGGCATTTCGGCTATCTGCTGCAAGCCATCGTGCGCATCCGCCCCCTGCCCGGCAAATTGCAGGAGGTGGAACGTCAGATCCAGGCGATCCCCGAGTTCACCGAATGCGACAAGGTCACCGGCGAGGATTGTTTTATCGCACGCCTGCATGTGCGCACGATGGAGCATCTGGACGTCCTGCTCGACCGGCTCAATGCCTATGCCGAAACCAACACCGCGATCATCAAGAAAACGCCGGTAAAACGGCGTTTACCGCCCTTGGCTGATTAGCGACAAACTGAGCAATTCGCCGACAGGCTTCGGCCAGACGCTCCTCACCCAAGGTAAACGACAGCCGGACGAACCCCTGGGCCGGCTCGCCAAAGGCCGCCGCGTCCAGCACCGACACCCCGGCCTCGCGAAACAGGCGCCAGGCAAACTCCAGGGAGCTGAGGCCTGTGCCACGCACATCCACCAGCACAAACATGCCCGCTTGCGGCGCCTGTACCTGGATGCCTGGGCAAGCACTCAGGCCAGCCACCACCAGGTCGCGTCGGCGCCGGTAGATCTCGCGCATGCCTTCAGTCACCTGGTCATGGGCCAACACCGCCGCCGTCGCCGCCTCCATCACAAAGCCCGGCAAGCCGTAGAGCATGCTCAACATCAGGGTTTCGGCGTGCTTCACCATCTGTGGCGTGGCGATGAGCCAACCGATACGCCAACCGGTCATGGCATGGGACTTTGACAAGCTGCCGATGACGACACAGCGCTCAGCCATGCCCGGCAGCGCCGCAAGGCTGTGGTACTGGCCGTCAAACACCAGGCTTTCGTAGACCTCATCCACCACCACCCATAGGTCATGGGCGATCGCAAGGTCGGCGATGGCTTGCAGTTCCTGCGGGTTGAGCACCACACCGGTGGGGTTGTTCGGGTTGGAAAAGAACATCGCCCGCGTGTGCGGGGTGATCGCAGCAGCGAGCAGTTGTGAATCCAGGCGAAAGCCGGATTGCGCACTGCATGGCACTCGCACCAAGGTCGCACCGCCGGCCTTGAGCGTGGCCTCGTAGGTGACGTACATCGGATCGAGCACCAATACCTCGTCGCCAGCCTGCAGCAGGCACAGCGAGCTGATAAACAACGCATTCTGCGCACCGGCAACGATGATCACGTTGTCGGCCGTCAGCGGGCGATCCAGGGTGTTGCTGTAGCGCGCCGCGACCGCCTCGCGCAGGGCCGGGCGACCGGGGATTTCGGTGTAATGGGAGTCGCCCATGTGCAGGGCGTTGACGGCGGCGTCGGTGATGAAGGATGGCGTGGCGAAATCCGGGTCGCCGACGCTGAGGATAATGATGTCTTCGCCCTGGCTGGCCGCCTGGAACGCAGCGTGGTGGATATCCCAGGCGGCGACGCCCTGCCCTGCAATTCGTTCGACGAAGGGGGAAAACCGCATGCCAGGGCCTCTGGTTCAAAATGAAAAAGCGTGGACCCGTTAATAGGTGAACGGGAAGGAGGATTCAACATAGTGCATACCCAGCACTCGTTCAACGGCCAACATGTGGCTGTAATCACATTGAACCTGCATCCCTCGGCCGTCCTCAAACCTGCATAGACCACGGCCCTGGAACACGCTCGATGACTTTTATTCTCTGGATGGCCGTGCTCGGCGCCGTATTGCTCACCCTCGCCCTCACCTCCTCCTACCTGCGCTGGATGCCCGTGACCACCTCGGCAGTCTGCCTGCTGCTGGGCATCGCCATCGGCCCGTTGGGCGTGGACCTGTTGCACCTGGATATCAAGGGCTCGGCGCGCTGGATGGAGCACTTGACCGAAGTCGCGGTGCTGTTTTCGCTGTTTGTCAGCGGCTTGAAATTACGCCTGCCACTGCGCCATCGCACTTGGCGCATTGCGTTTGGCATGGCGGGGCCAGTGATGTTGCTGACCATCCTCGGCACCTGCCTGGTGCTGCACTACCTGTTGCAACTGTCGTGGGGCGTCTCGCTGCTGGTGGGCGCCATGCTCGCGCCGACCGACCCGGTGCTGGCCGGCCTGGTGCAGGTCAACAATGCCCAGGACTATGACGCCCTGCGCTTCGGCTTGTCCGGCGAGGCCGGTTTGAACGACGGTACAGCCTTCCCCTTTGTGATATTCGGCCTGTTGTTCATGCAACACGGCGGGTTTGACGGCGACTGGCTGGGCGGCTGGGTGCTGAAGAACCTGCTATGGGCGGTGCCGGCGGGGCTGCTGATTGGCTACTGGATGGGGCGTGGCATTGGCCGGGTCACGTTGCGCATGCGCATCACCAATGCCGACAGCACCTTGTCGCCCAATGATTACCTGACCCTGGCACTGATCGCCCTGGCTTACGTGGCAGCTGAAGCCGTCGGCGGCTACGGCTTCCTTGCCGTGTTTGCGGCGGGCTTGGGCCTGCGCCAAGCCGAGGTCAAATCCACCGGCAACGCCGATACACCGGCCGAACACCTGGCGCAACCGGTGGTGGGTCACCTTGAGGTGGAACCTGAACAGGCCCTGCACGGCGACGTCAGCCAATTGCAGGACACGCAAATCGCCGCCGGAGTGATGATGAACGACATGCTGTCGTTCGGCAGCCTGGTGGAGCGTTCCATGGAAGTGTTCCTGGTGACGCTGTTGGGCATCGTGCTGGTCAGCCACTGGGACTGGCGCGCGCTGGCGGTGGCGGCGTTGCTGTTCGGGGTGATTCGCCCGGTCAGTGTGTTTGCCATGCCTTGGGGCGGCCTGCTGGACCGTCGGCAACGCGGGCTGATGAGTTGGTTCGGGATTCGCGGGATCGGTAGCATCTACTATCTGTTCTACGCGCTCAACCATGGGCTGATCGGCACCAGCAGCACGGTGGCGGTGAACCTTACCCTGTCGGTGATCGCCCTGAGCATCGTCGTTCACGGCCTGAGTACCCAGCCGATGCTGGGCTGGTATGAACGACGTGCCGGGGCGAAGGGTCAGTCCTGATTTTCGGTATTGCCGACGTCCGCCGCCTCATCCAGATCATTAAGCGGGACTTCGGCATCATCCATCAATGAACCCGGGTCTTCATTGCCCGGATCGTTGAGTTCGTCTTCGAGTTCTTTTGACATGAGCCTCTCCTCTAGCCGCCTTGGGTATCGATATCCGCATCGGTTTCAGGCTTGGGCTCGCGCTCAGGCTTGAAGTCTGGACTGTAGTCGTTTTCCTTGGCCTTGGGGTCGCTATCGGCCTTGGGGTCTTTGGGGGCATCGGCAGCGGTGCCGGGAGCCGGCTCGCCACCGTCGATGGCGGGATCATTACGATTGTCGAGCTGGGGGTCTTTGCTGTTGGTCATGGCGCACCTCTTTGCAGCGCTGGGGGAAACTGTACGGCATAGAGGTAAGGCGCCACGTCAGGCAATGAAGTTCATTCCAATTGCTCATCGCAACGGGTTGTCGACCTGGATATAGAAGGCATAGATCCCCAATACCAGCCAGAACACCATGAACAACCACGGCGCACGCATGGAGAACAGCAGCGACTTGCGATAGCCCTTGTGCGTCGACTCCATCTCGGAGAACAGTGGCGATTCATCGTAGGCCATGCCCATCACCGGTTCACTGCGCAGCAACTCGCTTTGCTTGTAGTGCCAGTGGTCGATGATTTCATAGGCGGCACGTATACCAGGCCAGGCGTTGAGCGAGCTTAAGATACCCAGCGCGGCGAGGATCACCGGCACCACCAGGGTGAACAGCTTGCCCCACTCCGGGTTGAGGTTGCCCATGCCGGAGACAAAGGCAATGACCAGGAATGACTGCGCCGTGAGGTAGGCGTCAGTGCGGTTGGCCAGGATGGAGGTTTCGTACTGGATCTCTCGGCGATAGAAGTCGAGACGGTCCTTGGGCGAGCCGAAGATCTTCGCGTTGTGCTCGCTGTGGTCGGTCAGGGCCGCTTCGGGCGTGTTTGGAGAGATGATTCTGGGCACGACGGGGCTCCACACGATAACTAATCTGGTTAGAAGACGTGGGCTTCGATGAAGTTCAAGTTTGTTCACGCCCCGGTTTGAACGAACACGCTTTGAATGTGGGGCTTGCCCCCGACAGCCATAGGTATCTACACAACTTTGGTACACCGCTGCTTCTCTGGCAAGGGAGCTTATAGCTATCTAACTGATGCACCGCGATCCAAATGTGGGAGGGGGCTTGCTCCCGATGGCTACCTGACAGTTGACCAGGATGTTGGATCAGACCGAGTACATATCCGTTATTTGGGCAACGGCCACTATTGGTTCCGCTTTTACAGCGGGTCACTTTGAAAAGCGCAAAGTAACCAAACGCTCTTGCCCCACCACTCGGCAC
>Ga0160430_100874_pt1 | contig 13536 bp, 7 predicted proteins | sample HID1971I_E0MG_FD_108274 | JGI IMG/M metagenome (GOLD analysis project Ga0160430, IMG submission 108274) | Enriched millipede-associated microbial communities from UW Madison campus, WI, USA - HID1971I_E0 MG | ecosystem: Host-associated > Arthropoda: Insects > Digestive system > Unclassified ...
ACCCCGACTACTGGGGCGAGCAGGGCGTGGTCGAAGAGGTCATCTTCCGGGTGATCGGCGACACGACGGCCCGCCGCCAGGCGCTCGAGGCCGGCAGCATCGACGGCTACGACCTCGTCGCTCCCGCCGACCTGAAGTCGCTCGAGGACGCGGGCTTCTCGCTCGTGAACCGCGACCCGTTCAACGTGCTGTACCTCGGCATGAACCAGGCCGCCCCCGGCCTCTCGGACCCGAAGGTGCGCCAGGCGATCGCGCTCGCGATCGACAAGGACGCGCTCATCACGCAGGTGCTCCCGGAGGGCACCGTGGCCGCGACGCAGTTCATGCCCGAGGCCGTGATCGGCTGGAACGAGGACGTCACGACGTACGACTACGACCCGGAGGCCGCCAAGGCCCTCCTGGCCGAGGCCGGCTACACGGACGCGAACCCGCTGACGATCACGTTCAACTATCCCGTGAACATCTCGCGGCCGTACATGCCCAACCCCGAGCAGATCTTCACCAACCTGCAGAGCCAGCTCGAGGCCGTCGGCATCGTCCTCAACCCCGTCACGAACGAGTGGGTCGAGTACCTCGACCTGATCCAGGGCGGCACGGACCACGGCATCCACCTGCTCGGCTGGACCGGCGACTACAACGACCCCGACAACTTCGTGGGCACGTTCTTCGGTCTGCCGACCAACGAGTGGGGCTTCGACAACGCCGAGCTGTTCGACGCCCTCACCGCGGCGCGCGGACTCGCGACCGAGGAGGAGCAGGAGACCGCCTACGCGGCGATCAACGAGCAGATCATGGAGTTCCTGCCGGGCGTGCCTCTCGCGCACCCGGTGCCCACCCTCGCGTTCGACGCGCGCGTCACGTCCTACCCGGCCAGCCCGGTGCAGGACGAGGTGTACAACATGGTGGAACTCAGCGAGTGACGCTGTGATCGGATGCCCCGTCCCGGCGAAGCCCGCCGGGACGGGGCATCCGGTTCCCTCCGTCCCCTCGCCCGCGACCGCCGGTCGCCGTCCCCGGAGATCCCCACGTGCTACGCACCATCGGCAGGCGTCTTCTCCTGCTCGTCCCGACCCTGTTCGGGCTGACCCTCCTCCTGTTCTTCTGGGTCCGCGCCCTCCCGGGCGGACCCGCCGTCGCCCTGCTGGGCGAACGCGCGACCCCGGAGCGGGTCGCCGAGATCAACGAGCTGTACGGCTTCAACGAGCCGCTGATCGCGCAGTACTTCACGTGGCTCGGCCAGCTGCTCCAGGGCAACTTCGGCGTGTCGATCCAGACCCAGCGGCCCGTGACCGAGGAGTTCCTGCGCCGCTTCCCCGCGACGCTCGAGCTGACCATGTTCGCGATCGTCCTCGCCGTGGGCGTGGGCATCACGATCGGCTACTGGGCCGCGCGCAGGCAGGGCAAGCCGGCCGATCACTTCGCCGTCTTCGCGAGCCTCATCGGCATCACGATCCCGGTCTTCTTCCTCGGCGTGATCCTCAAGTGGGTGTTCGCGGTGCAGCTCGGGTGGCTCCCGTCGGACGGCCGCCAGGACCCGCGGCTGGACGCCACCCACTACACGAACTTCTACGTCTTCGACGGCATCATCACAGGGGAGTGGGATGCCGCGTGGGACGCGTTCCTGCACCTCATCCTGCCCGGCATCGCGCTGGCGACGATCCCCCTCGCGATCATCACGCGCATCACCCGCGCCTCGGTGCTCGAGGTGCAGAACTCGGACTACGTCCGGACGGGCATGGCGAAGGGCATCTCGCGCGGCACCATCCGGGGCCGGTTCATCCTGCGCAACTCGCTCCTGCCGGTGGTCACCACGATCGGCCTGCAGTTCGGCCTGCTGCTGTCGGGCGCGATCCTCACCGAGTCGGTGTTCGCCTACCCCGGCATCGGATCGTTCCTGTCGCGCGCGATCTTCACGCGCGACTACCCGGTGCTGCAGGGGTTCATCCTCTTCATCGCCGTCATCTACGCGATCATCAACCTCGCGGTGGACGTCTCGTACAGCTTCATCGACCCGAGAGTGCGGGTGCAGTGATGACGCGCGCTCGGCTCATCGGACAACCCTTCGGAGGTGCGGCATGACGTCCGCGATGCTTCCCCCCGCCCCGAGCGGCGGACCCGTCGACGACACCGCGGTCGACGACAAGGAGCTGCTCGCCGCCAAGACCCGCGGCGGCGGATTCTGGCGCGACGTGTTCCGGCGGCTGCGCCGCAACCCGAGCGCCTGGGTCGGCGGCGTCATCATCGGGATCTTCGTGCTCGTCGCGATCTTCGCCCCGTGGCTGGCACCGTACGGGCCCGAGGAGCTCCCGGGCCAGCAGTACATCACCCCCGGCCACATCCCCGGTCCCGGCGAGGTCGCGGGCTTCCCCCTGGGGCTCGACCGCTTCGGCGGCGACATGCTCTCCAAGCTCATCTGGGGCGCGCGCGCCTCGCTCGTGATCGGCATCGTGTCGACGCTCGTGGGTCTGATCGGAGGCATGATCCTGGGGCTGATCGCCGCCACGTTCGGCGGCTGGGTCGACACGCTCATCATGCGCTTCGTCGACATCCTGCTGTCGGTGCCGTCCCTGCTGCTCGCGGTCTCGATCGCGGCGCTCATGGGGCAGACGCCCGTCGCGATCATGATCGCCATCGGTGCCGCCCAGGTGCCCATCTTCGCGCGCCTGCTGCGGGCGTCGATGCTGCAGCAGCGCTCGAGCGACTACGTGCTGTCGGCGGCGACGCTCGGCCTGGGTCGCGGACGCATCACGATGAGCCACGTGCTGCCGAACGCGGTGGGCCCGGTCATCGTGCAGGCGACGCTGTCGCTCGCGACGGCCGTCATCGAGGCGGCCGGGCTGTCGTACCTCGGCCTGGGCGGCGGCGTGCCGCAGACCGCCGAGTGGGGCCGCATGCTCACGTATGCGCAGCTCGAGCTGGCCGTCAACCCCTGGATCGCGATCCTTCCGGGCATCTGCATCACCGTCACCGCGCTGGGCTTCACGCTGCTGGGCGAGGCGCTCCGCGAGGCCATGGACCCCCGCACCCGCGCGCGCTGACCCTTCGACAGGCTCAGGGACCGGGTGAGCCCGGTCGCTGAGCTTGTCGAAGCGCAGGGTCAGACGGCGATGTCGAGCTCGTTGCCGGGGATCGAGGCGAGGAGCCGCCGCGTGTAGGGGTCCCTCGGGTTGGTGAAGATCTCCTCGGAGGATGCCGCCTCCACCAGCTGCCCGTCCTTCATGACGCAGACGTAGTCGCTGATGAGTCGCACGACGGCGAGGTCGTGCGAGATGAAGAGGTAGCTGAGGCCGTACTCGCGCTGCAGGTCGCGCAGGAGCGTGAGCACCTGATCCTGCACCAGCACGTCGAGCGCCGACACCGGCTCGTCGCACACGATGAGGTCCGGCGAGAGTGCGAGGGCGCGCGCGATCGCCACGCGCTGCCGCTGCCCGCCCGACAGCTCCGACGGATACCGCCGCAGCATCGACTCCGGCAGCGCGACGTCGTCGAGCAGCTGACGGACACGCGCCGCGCGCTCCTTGGACGAGCCGCGCTTGTAGAAGTCGAGGGGCTCGGAGATGATGCGCTCGATCGAGAACATCGGGTTCAGCGACGAGTAGGGGTCCTGGAAGATCGGCTGCACGCGCTGGCGGAACCGCTTGAGGGCGGCGCCCTTGAGGGACGCGACGTCCTGTCCGTCGAAGCGGATGGTGCCGGCGGTCGGCTCGACGACCTTCAGCATCATCCGCGCCGTCGTGGTCTTGCCCGAGCCGGACTCGCCTACGATCGCGACGGTCTCGCCGCGGGGGATCACGAACGACACGTCCTGCACCGCCGTGAAGTCCTCCTTGCTGCCCCGCACCTTGTAGACCTTGGTCAGCCCCTCGGCCTCCACGATGTAGTCGGGCGTGGGCTCTTCCTGCTCTGCGGGCTCCGCCCCGGCTGCCGGCCGTTCGATGACGCGCGCCGACGGGGCCGGTGCGATGTCGGGCTTCGGCGCCTCGGACGACGCGGTGCGGAACACCTCGGGCCGCAGGCGCACCGCCGCGACCGACGGCGCGGCCATCACCAGGGCCTGGGTGTACGGATGCTGCGGTTCCTCGAGGATCTGCCGCGCCGGGCCCTGCTCGACGATGCGTCCACGGTTCATGACCACGACGCGTGACGCGCGTTCGGCGGCGAGGCCGAGATCGTGCGTGATGAGCATCACGGCGGTGCCGCGTTCGCTCGTCATGCGCTCGAGCTGGTCGAGGATGGTCTTCTGCACCGTCACGTCGAGCGCGCTCGTCGGCTCGTCGGCGATGAGCAGCTTGGGGTCGCACGCGAGACCGATGGCGATGAGCGCCCGCTGGCGCATGCCGCCCGAGAACTCGTGCGGATACTGCCGGGCGCGGTCGGCGGCGTCGGGCAGGCCCGCCGCCGCGAGCGTCTCGACGACCTTGCGGTCGACGTCCCTCCGGGTGGCGAGGCCGTGGGCGAGGAGCGTCTCGGCGATCTGGCTGCCGATCCGGGCGACCGGGTTGAGGTTCGACATCGGGTCCTGCGGCACCAGCCCGATGGAGCGACCGCGGATCGTGCGCAGCACGCTCTCGGGCGCGCCCACGAGGTTCTCGCCCTCGAACAGGATGCTGCCCTGGGTCACCTTGCCGTTGCCGGGCAGGAGGCCGATGATCGCCATCGCGGTGGTGGACTTGCCCGAGCCCGACTCGCCGACGATGGCGAGCGTCTCGCCGGCGGCGAGGTCGAGGTCGACGCCCTCGACGGCGTGCACCGGGCCGTCGATGGTCTGGAACTCGACGGCGATGTCGCGCACCTGGAGCAGCGGCGCCCCGGCCGCGAGACGTTCATGGGTTCGGGCCATGGGCTCCATCCTGCCCGGCGGCGCCGCGCGGCGCACCCGTTCCGCCCAGCCTTTACTCATCCGTAACGCGTGGGGCACAGTCAGGCGCAGGGCAGGCGCGGGCCGGGCCGGGCGTACCGTGGGATCCGTGACGGCGATCGACCTCAACGCAGACCTCGGTGAGACGGTGGACGGCGTGCCGACGGCCGACGACGAGGCGATGTTCGCGGTGATCTCGAGCGCGAGCATCGCGTGCGGCGGGCATGCGGGCGATGCCACCTCGATGCGCGCGTCGGTCGCGCGGGCGGAGCGGTTCGGGGTGGCGGTAGGCGCGCACCCCGCGTACCCCGATCCGGCGAACTTCGGCCGCGTGCCGGTCGCGATGGACGCGGGCGACCTCGCCGCAACGGTCCTCGAGCAGCTCGAACACCTGCACCTCGCCGGCGCCGATCTCCGCTACGTCAAGCCGCACGGCGCGCTCTACCACGCCGTCATCGGCGACCGGGAACAGGCGGATGCCGTCGCCCGCGCTGTCGCCGGGTTCTCGGAGCAGCTCGGCTGGCCCTTGCCCGTGCTGGGGCTGCCCGGCGAGATCGCGGCGGCTGCGGCATCCGTGGGTCTTCCCTTCGTGCGCGAGGCCTTCCTCGACCGCGGCTATCTTCCGGATGGCGGGCTCGTGCCGCGCGGGCAGCCGGGGGCGTTGCTCGACGACCCCGGGCAGGTCGCCGTGCGGGCGGTGCGGCTCGCACGCGAGGGCGTGGTCGAGGCGATCGACGGGACGCTGCTCCACGGCGCAGCCGCCTCGCTCTGCGTGCACGGCGACTCGCCGGCCGCCGTCGCCATGGCACGCGCCGTGCGGAGCGCGCTGGACGAGGCGGGCGTGGAGGTGCGGGCGCCGTGGTGACGCTTCGCCTCAGAAAGTCCCCCGACGCCGGGGGGATCATCGATTCCGGGCGGATCGCGACCGGCCCGGCGGTGCGGCCGCCGTGCTGAATCCGCGGATGCGGCCGATGGGGGAGCGGGCGTTCCTCCTCGAGGTCGAGGCGCTCGACGAGGTGCTGCCGCTGCACGCGGCGCTCGCCGCCACCCGGCCCGAGGGCGTCGTCGACCTCGTTCCCGCCGCGCGGACGGTGCTGGTCCGTGTCGATCCGAGGCGCCTGCCGCTGGCCGCTGCCCGCGCGTGGGCGCTCGCGGCGGCCGCGGACGCCGAGCCCGACGCCGACGCCGCAGGCCCGCTGGTCGAGCTCGACATCGTCTACGACGGGGCCGATCTCGCCGAGACCGCCGACCTGATCGGCACGAGCGTCGACGAGCTGGTGCGGCGTCACGTCGCGGCCGAGTGGCGCGTCGCGTTCACCGGCTTCGCGCCGGGCTTCGGCTACCTCGTCAGCGCGGGCTGGCCGTTCGACGTGCCGCGGCTGGCGTCGCCGCGCACGCGAGTGCCGGCCGGGGCGGTGGGGCTCGCCGGCGCATTCTCCGGGGCGTACCCACGCGACACCCCAGGAGGTTGGCGGCTCATCGGCACGACGAACGCGGCACTGTTCGATCCGGATGCCGCGTCCCCCGCGCTCCTCGCACCGGGAACGCGGGTCCGGTTCCGACAGGTGACCGGTGCCCGTGCCGCCATCCCGCTCAGTGCGCCCGGAACAGGCGCGGCGGCGCAGCACGCACGTTCGGCGGCGGATCGAGCGGTCCCCGGCGGACGCAGCATCCGCATCCTCGAGCCGGGCCTCCTCGCGACCCTGCAAGATCTCGGGCGCGAGGGCGCGGCATCCGTCGGGGTCGCCGTCTCGGGGGCGCTCGACCGCGCGGCCCTCCGCACCGCGAACCGCCTGCTCGGCAACCCCGAGGCAGCGGCCGCGATCGAGGTCACGATGGGCGGGCTGCGCGCCGTCGCCGAGGCCGATCTGTGGGTCGCCGTGACCGGCGCCTGGGGCGTCGTGCGCATCGGAGGGCGGGCGGTCGACCCCTACGAGGCGCATCGGTGGCCGGAGGGCTCCGAGCTGCACCTGGACTGGTTCTCGCACGGCGCCCGGGCGTACGTGGCGGTGCGCGGCGGGCTGGACGCGCATCCGGTGCTCGGCTCTCGGGCGACCGACCTGCTCGCGGGGCTCGGACCTGCGGCGCTCGGCGCCGGTGATGTGATCGACGTCCGCGACGACGCACGCGTGCCCATCCCGGTGGCACCGCCCGCCGCCTGGGGTGCGCCGCATGACGACGAGCTCGAACTCGAACTGGCACCGGGCCCGCGCGCCGACTGGTTCGCCCCTGACGCGCTGACGACGCTGTACGACGCGGTCTGGACGGTCTCGAACCACGCCGACCGCGTCGGCGCGCGTCTCGACGGTCCCGAGCTCGCCCGCGCGCGCCCCGGCGAACTGCCGAGCGAGGGCATGGTGCCGGGGGCAGTGCAGGTGCCGCCCAGCGGCCGGCCGACCATCCTCCTCGCCGACGGGCCGGTGACCGGCGGCTATCCCGTGATCGCGGTGGTGACAGATGCCGCGCTCGACCTCGTCGCGCAGGCCCGGCCGGGCACGCGCATCCGGTTCCGGCACGCCCGCGCGTCGGCGTGACGGAGCAGGAGCCCGGGGCTAATCCCCGCCGGCCTCCAGCAGGTCGGCCGTCGCGCGCAGGATGGCCACGATCGCCGCGGTGCGCATCTCGGCGGGTGCGCGGTGTCCGTTCGTCTCGATCGTGGCGGATGCCGCGGCCGGAAGCCCGTCGCGCACCGAGGACAGCAGTCCTCGGGCGTTCAGGTCGCCTGCCGCTGACAGCAGCGGCCGCTGCTCGTAGGTGTCGTCGAGGATGTCGATGACCGTGCGGACGAACTCGCTGTTGCTCAGCGTGGGCGTCTGGGCGAACACCCGGAGGGCGGCCGACGTGAACACGCCGTGACCGTTGGTCTCCAGGGCGACCTGGTCGGGCTGGCACGCGCTGATCAGCACCTCCCGGCCGTCGGCCCGCTGCACGCGGGGCACCGCGGCGCGGTCGGTCTCGACGTCGACGACCCGCTTCCACGCAGCCGTACGGAAGGCGTCGGTGGGCGACGCGGCCCGCTCCTGGCGGAACGCCGCCTCCTCGTCGGCGTCGAGCACGGTCATGCGCGGGGTCGCGCCGGCGGGGATCTTCCGCGTCTCGAACTCGGCCGGCGTGATCTCTCGGTTCACCGAGCCGGAATGGCACGAGTCGAAGAAGAGCGTGACCGAGACGCCCTCGGGGATCGCGTCCCAGATGGCACCGAGGTCGTCATCGACGATGAGCTGCCCGTCGCGGAAGTCGACGGGGCAGAGGGCCTCGTCCTTCGGCCCGAACGCGTCGGTCTCGTCGCCGTCGAGGTCGGGAACGAACGTGCCGTGCCCCGAGAACTGGATCGCCACGATGTCGCCGTCTCGTGCCGACGACACCTTGTCGAGCATCGCCCGCAGGATCGCGTCACGGGTGGCGTCCGCGTTGTGGATCGACTCCACCGTGAAGCCGGCCCCGCCCAGCGCCTCCGCCCAGGCCTCGGCGTCGGCCACGCAGCCGCTCAGCGGGTCCTTCGGGTACGCGTCGATGCCGATGCACAGCGCGAGCTTGCGCGGCGCAGCACCCCGGGCGCCGGTCGGCTCCGGGCGCGGTGCGGGCGTGAACTCGCTGACGTCGCGCGCACGGCTGGGGAAGACCGCGACGTGGTCCGCCTCGCCGCTGTCGGGAACTCCGACGACCCGCCGCGCGAGACTCATCATCGTCTCCTCGTCGTTGTCGAAGTCGCCGTGCGAGGTGGCCTGTGTGCTGCTGCGACGGCCCCGGGCGACCGGACCGAGGACGAGACGCTCGGAGACGTCGCCGAGGTACGCCATCGTCCGCCCGGAGCGGCGCAGGTGCTCCTCGAGACCGAGGATCTCGGCATCCTTCTCCGCCTCGAAGGACCGGGAGACCAGATACAGCAGCGACTTGCGATAGACCCCGGCCGTGTTGTCGCGCTTCTCCTGGTTCTCGTTCATCGTGAAGATCGACAGGTTCTCGATCTTGCCGGTCTCGGCGAGCGGCAGCAGCGTCGCCTCGAAGGTGTCGACGCGCACCGCCGGCGCGAGGAAGGTCACGCTCTTCACGCTGTCGACCTTGTCGTCGCCCTCGAACAGCCGCGGCACGAAGTGCGAATGGTAGATCGACCCCGCGCTGTGCCCGGCGATGTGCAGCTCGATGGCGCCGGCGTTGGCGGCCATGTACTCCCGGAGCGCCGCAGCGAGCACGTAGGCGCCGCCGGCATCGCCGCCCTCGACGCTCGGCAGGCAGGCGCCGGCGGAGTCGACCTTCATGTCGTCCCAGAACTTCCGCCCGCCGAGCAGGCGCGCCGCCGCCTCCACCGCGAGATCGGTGAGGTCGGTGAACCCGCGCTTGCCCGCCTTGCCGCGGACGACGTCCTCGAGAGTCGTCTTGAACCCGCTCTCCCAGACGAGGTGGATGGGGTACACGCCGTTCTTCTTCCACCATCCGACCTGGCGCTCTGCCGTCTGCAGCCCGGCCGCCTTGTCGGTGAGGCCGCCGTGCGCCCAGATGAACACCGGTACGGGTGGGGGCGCCTCTCCGGCTGGCGTCTTCTTCGCCAGCTGGTCGACGAAGGCGGCGAGGTCGACGTCGACCATGCGCTTGACGTCGTCGGCGGTGGTCTTGAAGTCGTCGACGGTGCGCGGCCTGGCGCTCGCCGCCGTGGCGAGGCGTCCGTCCTCGGTGTGGACGACGTGCTTGCGCAGCGCCGTGAGCTGCGCCGCGCTGAGCGTCGCGCCACGGGCGGTCGCGGTGGTGTCGGGCATGATGTCACGTCCTGTCTGCTGGTGATGGATGGAGTCAGTGGTCGGCGCCGCCGGCGCGGACGGTGGGGACGAGCTTCGCGCGCGGGTCGGCGAAGACCGTGAACGCGAGTGAGGTGAGGTCGCCGGAGTCGCGGGCAGCTCGCCGCGCCGCGAGCACGGCCTCGCCGACGGTCGCGCCCTCACCGAGCGTCTGCGTATAGAAGGTGCGGACGAACAACGCGGTGACGTCGTCGCGCACCGCCCACGAGCACCCGATGAACACGCCTGCTCCGCCACGCAGGAACGCCTCGGCGAATCCGCCGAGTCCGGTGGCTCCGGAGCGGAGCCGGCCGACGTCGCATGCGCTGAGGAACACGAACGGAGCGGATGCCGCGGCCTGTGGCTCGTCGAGTTCGGGCAGGTCGCGCCGCGCGTCCGAGTCGGTGTACGACGCGGTCCCGTCGTCGTGGTCGGCCGAGAACGCGGCGAACGCGATCTCCTGGCCGCGCGGAGCGGCATCCCGCCAGCGGCCGTGCCCCGCGAAGTGGAGCAGGTCGAAGCCGTCCGCGATCGCCTGGCGGAAAGCGGCAGGGTCGGCGGCGGAGCGCGGGGTGAGCGCCAGCAGGTCGCCGAGCGTCTGGATCTCTTCGCGGGCGCGCGGCAGGGCCAGGTTGTGATCGATGTAGTCCGGAGCGACCGCCACGACCCGGCCGGTGTCGACGGGGAGGACGGTGGGATGCGTCGTCCCGTACATCCACCGCGTCAGCCCGAGGTCGCCGAGGAAGTAGCGCTCCGCATCGGGTCGCTGCCGGCGCGCGGGGACGAGGTGCACGATCTCCCAGGGGATGTCGAGCTCCCCCGACGTCTGCAGCACGAGCTGCGAGATCCTCCGGCGTCGACTCCACAGCAGGGAGTTGACGTCATCTCCCAGCAGGTCCTGTGCGATCCGGGCGCCGAGGGTGCGCACGTCGCGGCGGACCGTGTCAGCCGCTTCTTCGGCCTCGTCGGGATCATCCTCCACGGTCTGCCGATACGCCGATCTGATCGTGGCGAGGTCGGCGTAGATGCCCTCGACGTACGCGCTCTTGTCGTCGAGGTGCACCGAGTTGGTGACCACCTGTCGGCCGATCTTCGCCGTGATGAGCAGCTCGGAGCGGCCGCGCGAGATCGACTCGTCGATCACGAGCGTGGGGAGATCCGCGATGCTGCGCGGCGGCGCGGAGACGGATGCCGCCACCAGCCGCGTGTCGCCGGTGGCGTCGCCCGCGTCGTCGCCGTCGTCCGGGTCGATCGGCGCACTCAGCGCCAGGACGGCCAGCGGCGTGACCACGGGCCGCTGGGTGAAGGTCACCGTGATGTGGCCGCGCCCGGGGGAGTCGGGGATGAGGCGGAAGACGAGACGCCGGGGATCCTCGCCCCTCGCGGGCAGTGAGGTTGTGATGACCGGCGGGGTGCCGTCGGCGAAGGCGAGGCCGCGCAGCTGCATGGCGACGTCGATGTCGCGTGACGGGTCGAACCGCGCCCGGGCCTGCCTGCGCGCCGTACCGGCCGTCGGCGCGAGGTCCTCGAGCGACAGCCTGACGACGGCATCGAAGGCGACGCCGGCGACGACGCGCGACGGCACCTCGGCGTCGACGACGGCGGGTACCGGCGTCGCGCCGTCCATGCCACCGGTGGGCGAGCTCGGAGCCGGCGCGGGCGGGGCCGTCGCCGGAGGTGCCGCAGGAACGGGACCGGGTGCGGCGGGAGCGGGTGCAGGCGGCGCCAGACCGGGGGATCTGCTCCTGAACCCGCCGGTCCCGCCGATCGGTCCGTCGTCCACCGGCTCCGGAGCGAACGCCGCGTCGCCCTCGAAGTCCGGCGTCGGTGGCGGGGGAGCCGCGTCGGCGGTCGGCGCCGCGGGTTCCTCGGCCATCTCGGTCGCACCGCCCATCCCCATCCCGCCGACGGCGGCCTGCGCCTCCAGCCAGGCGATGCCCGTCTCGTCCTCGCTCGCCATCACGGTCAGGTGCAGCGTCTCCCCGGACGCGAGCGCGATGCGCGCGCCGAAGCGGCGGTCCCCCTGACGCTCGAGGCGGATGAGCTCCGCGATCCCGTCGCGCACCGTGAGCGCGGCGTAGTGGAAGCCGTCGCCCGCCCGGACGAGCAGCGCCACCACGGTGTCCGCCCGAGCGTGGAGGACGACATCCGCCAGCAGTGTGACTCCATGCTCATCGGGCACGACGTCCGCCGGGGCCTGGTCGATGCGCACGTCGAGGGAGTCTCCGTCGCCTTCGACGTCGACTGTGCCGCGTGGCACGTCAGGAACCAGACCCATCTCGACCCCCCTCGCAGCGGTGCCCAGTCACCTTTGGATTCGAGGAGCGCAGTTCGGTGCACAGCATATGAGCACGCTCCTCACCGCACCAGAGCGCCTCGCGCGCGGTGCTGATACCTGAGAGCGGATGCCGGAGGCCGGCGACCTGCGGTCCGTGCGGCTACCAGGTGCGCAGGATGTCGGCGACGGTGTCCCACTCGTGTTCGGGCAGCGCGAGCTGCACCGCCTCGGCGACGGTGAGATCGGCGCCGGCGGTCTGGCCGGCATCGACGCTCTGCGGGTCGTGCCCGCGCAGGATCTCGAGGTACGGCGTGTGCACGGTGAACGCCTCGACGTCGAAGATGCCGATGCGCCGCCGGATCACGCCGGCGGCCACCGCCAGGGCTGCCGCACGCCAGGCGTCGCTGTGCGCGGCGGCGACCGCGCAGACCCCCTCCAGCCCGTACGCGACGCCCTCCTCGTAGTGCAGCCGGATCGACAGCAGCAGGGTGTGCACGAACTCGCGCTCGGCATCCTCGATGCGGCCCAGCTGGAAGTTGAGGCGTGCGCGCAGGTTGCCCGCGACAGAGGTGGTGAACAGGTCGCCGCGCGCCTCGGCGACCGAGGTGGCGCGATCGAAGTGGGCGAGGGCGTCGTCGGTGGCGCCGCGCACCCACGCGAGCCGGCCGAGCGACACCTCGGTGATCGCCTCCGCCCACGTGTTGCCCCGCTCGCTGAGTGTCACGACGGCCTCGCGCAGCTCGGCCTCGGCTTTGTCGGTGTCGAGGTGGGAGAACTGCACGCGCGCCGTCGCGCGTGCAGCGAGCGCCATGGCTGCGGCATCCTCGTCGCCGCTCTCGGTGAACAGCCGGACGCACTCGCCGAGGCCGGCGATCACCTGCTCGCTGGGCCGTTGCCACATCTCGCCCCACAGGGCGAAGAACCAGGCGATCGCCCGGGTGCGCTGTGTGATCGGCTCATCGTGCTGCTTCTCGAGCAGCTCCAGCATCCAGACGCGCACCTCGGCGAAGAAGCCCGAGATCCACCAGTAGATGAGGAGGCTCCACGCGAAGTCGCCGGCGTCGTCGAGCCGGTTCGTGTAGATCAGGTGGCGGACCGCCGCGCGCAGATTCGGGAGCTCGAGCCCGAGGCGCACGACGGCCTCCGCCTGCCCGTCGCCACCCAGACCGGGGGCGAGCCGCTGCACGAGTGCGCGGTAGTAGTCGGCGTGGGCGCGGCGCACCTGCACGGCGTCGCCGCGGTCCTTCAGACGCCCCAGTGCGTACTCGCGCACCATCGCGAGCAGCGAGAACACGCGCCGCCCCCCGACCTCGCCCTGCTTCACGAGAGAGCCGTCGATGAGCGCCGTGAGGGCGTCGATCGCCTCGTCGCCCCACGAGCGTCCCGCGCCGAGCGCCTCGACCGCATCGAGTGTGAACCGCGTCGCGAACACGCCGAGGTCCTCGAGCAGCTCGCGCTGGGTGTCGGGCAGCAGGCTCACGCTCCAGTCGATCGTCGCCCGCATCGTGCGGTGCCGCTCGGGAAGATCGCGGACGGCCGCCGTGAGCAGCGGCAGGCTGCGCTCGAGGCGCTCCGCGATGCCCGCGGGGCTCAGGATGCGCACCTTCGCCGCGGCCAGTTCGATCGCG
>Ga0160430_100878_pt1 | contig 13482 bp, 11 predicted proteins | sample HID1971I_E0MG_FD_108274 | JGI IMG/M metagenome (GOLD analysis project Ga0160430, IMG submission 108274) | Enriched millipede-associated microbial communities from UW Madison campus, WI, USA - HID1971I_E0 MG | ecosystem: Host-associated > Arthropoda: Insects > Digestive system > Unclassified ...
CTGGTACAACGGCAGTCCCACGGACTTCGCCTTGATGTCCCACAGGGCCATGTCGACCGCGGCGATCGCGGCCATCGTCACCGGACCCCGCCGCCAATACGCGCTGCGGTAGAGGAACTGCCACGTGTCCTCGATGCGATGAGCGTCCCGCCCCTGCAGCAAGGGCACGACATGCTCGGTGAGATAGGCCACGACGGCGAGCTCCCGGCCGTTCAGCGTCGCATCCCCCAACCCTGTGATGCCGTCATCGGTCGTCAGCTTCAACGTGACGAAGTTCCGGTCGGGACTGGTCACGATGACCTCTGCCCTGTCGATGATCATTCTGCGTCCCCCGCTCCGGGCTTGCGGTCGTTCAGCGTCGTCCACCGTGCGCGCAGTGCGTGCGCGGCCGCCTTGGGTCTGCGGTCCCTGGTGAACACGCCCTTCTTGTTGCCGTCCACCCGGATGATCCCGGCCGCAGTCTGGAAGTCCGCGAAGTTCCAGACCTGTTCGCCCACGAAGGAGTCGATCCGGTCGAAGACGCGGTGGTTCATATCGAGGTAGGCCTGCTGGTACTCCTCCGTCCACGGCTGATCGAACACGGAGTGCAGTCCGGTGACCGTGTCGGCGCCGTACTCTGTCATGATCATCGGCTTGCCGTAGAGCTGCTCCCAGCCGCGCAGCTCGCCCTCCAGGTGCACCTCGGCCGTAGCGAGATCTGCCGTGTCGACGTACCACCCGTAGTAGCGGTTGAGGCACAGCACGTCGAACAGGTCGGCGATGCGGTCGGTCTGGAACGTCGCGAGCATCACGTTGACGTACGTGATCGGCCGCGTGGGGTCGAGCTCTCTGGTGAGGGTGGCCAGCGGCTCGAAGTACTCGCGCGAGCCGTCGGTGCCGGAGTCCGGTTCGTTGGCGATGGACCACATCACGACGCTCGGGTGGTTCTTGTCCCTCGCGATGAGTTCGCGGATCGCCTGGGCGTGCGCCGCCTGGGTCTCGTCGTTGACCGAGTCCGGTCCGAACGTCGGCACCACCGGCCCGCCGAGGAATCCGCCGATCACCGAGTAGTTGAGGCCGACGGCTGCGGTCTCGTCGATCACCACGATGCCCTGCCGATCCGCATACTCGAGCACCTCCTCCGCATACGGGTAGTGCGAGGTGCGGAAGGAGTTCGCACCGATCCACTCCATGAGCTCGAAGTCGTGCACCAGATACGCGTCATCGTGGCCCTTGCCGCGCACCGCGGTGTCTTCGTGCTTGCCGAACCCGGTGAAGTAGAACGGCTCACCGTTGATCAGGAACCTGTTGCCCTCGACGGCGACCGTGCGGATGCCGACGGCAAGGGGATAGCTGTCGACCACGGCGTCCTCGACCAGCGCCTCGACGACGAGCTCGTAGAGGTAGCCGGCACCGGGCTGCCACAGCGTCGCATCCGTCACCCGGATCTCTCCCTGCGCCCCCTCGGCCGTCGCGACGACTGCGCCCTCGGCATCGGTGACGGTCGCCCGCACCTGCGCCTCACCGACCAGCTCCACGTCGTAGCGGATGATCCCGTCCGCCTGCTCCCGGTCGGTGACCACGGTGATGTCGTCGATCCGCACGGCCGGGGCGCTGTAGAGCCACACGGAGCGCGCCAGTCCTGCGTAGTTGTAGAAGTCGTGGAGGTAGGTCTGCTTGCGCCGACCGTCCGGCGTCTCACTGACCATTCCCGGAGGGATCGTCACGTTCGTGAGCACGTTGTTCACGCCGACGGTCATGCGGAATTCCTGCCCCGGGCGCACATGATCCGTGATGTCGGCCTCGAAGGGGGTGTAACCGCCGACGTGGCGCACGACGAGCACGTCGTCGACGTAGACGGCACCCTCGTGCGTCGCGGCGTCGAGTCGGACGAAGATCCGCTCCCCGGCCCATCCGCGCGGCACGCGGACCTCGCGCTGGTACCAGACCCAGCCGACGTGGTCTCGGATGCGTGCGTCGACGAAGAGGTCGTTGTAGCTCGCGGGCACCGGCGCCTCGCGCGTGCCGGAGAGCCGCGCCGACCAGGGCTCTGCCACGGCGGCGTCCTCGAGCGCGAAGCGCCACATTCCGTCGAGCCTGACGAGTTCGCGACTTGCCGTGGAACGGGGCTTGAGCATGGAGATCCTCCTGGAGCGACATTGCTGATCGTGCCTGTCGGGAGACCGGCACCTTCATGAAACCATTGTTGGGACAGTTTGGCAAGCGGTTGCCATTTCGGGGATGTCCATCCATGGCATCCCCCGTGCGGGTTACGCCGACGCGGCCCGCACACGGTCGAGGAACGACGCATCGCCGGCGAGCCCGGCGTCCACGAGTGCGACGAGCGCACCCACCGGATCCGCCGTCGACGCCGCCTCGTGCACTGATTCGCCGTGCGCATCGACCAGGTCGTGGCCACGGAGAACCAGCGCGATCCAGGCGCCGAACGCCTCCGCGGCCGCCTCGGCAGATCGACCCGCTTCGCGTTCGAGTCGCGCGACCGGGACGAAGCGCACCCGCAGCTTGGTCACCGCCTCACCGGAGATCTGCGACAGATGATGCGCGATCCGCGAGTTCTCGAATCGGGTGAGCAGGGCCGCGGTGTAGGCCGGCACATCGAGGTCCTCGGGGAGATGCCTGGCCGCCTCGGCCCACAGCAACTGCACGCGATCCCGCAGGCCCCCATCCGCGATCGCCTCCGCGACGGTGCGATAGCCGCGACGCAACCCCTCGTAGGCCAGCAGGCTGTGCGCCCCGTTGAGCAACCAGAGCTTGCGCCGCTCGAACGGTTCGATGTCATCGACGAATCGCGCCCCCGCGCGCTCCCACGGGGGCCGCCCACCGGGAAACCGCCCGCACAGCACCCAGTCGCGGAAAGGCTCCGTCACCACCGGGGCCGCGTCATCCCATCCGCTGAGCTCCGCGGCCACCGCCACGTCCTCGGCGGTCGTGCGCGGTGTGATGCGATCGACCGTGGTCGAGACGAACGACACCTCGGAGCGGATCCAGTCCGCCAGCCCGGCATCCACATCGGCGGCGAGCGCCAGCACCCCCGAGCGCACGAAGTCGCCGTTGTCCGGCATGTTGTCGCACGGCACGATCGCGATTCCGCCGGCGCGTGCCGCCCGCCGCGCGGCCAGCCCGAGCACCAGCCGAGCCAGAGCACTGCGCAGCGCAGGAGTCTCGGGAGCAGCATCACGATGCACAGCCATCCGGAGCAGGGCGACATCTTCCGAGAGGACCGGATCGGCGAGGTCGGGGAGACCGTCGGCGCGAAGCCGATAGCCGGACTCGGTGACGGTGATCGTGACGATGGCGGTCGCCGGCGTCGCGAGAAGCGCGCACAGCCGATCGACGTCGGCTCCGTCCACGACCTCGACGATGCTGGCCACCACCTCGGCGGCGTCGCCATCGGCACCCCGCTCGAGCACCGTGTACAGGCCCCCCTGAGGGGAGAGCAGCCGCGCCGCTTCCGGGTTCCGCCCGGTGAATGCCGCGATGCCCCACTCACCCGCATCGTCGACCCGAGCCGTGTACCAGGCCTGATGCGCCCGCGCGAAGGCACCGACCCCGAGATGCACGATGCGTACGGGAGGTGCCTCCGCTGTGCCGCCGGTGCGCGCAGCCCACGCTGCCCGGGTGAGACGGCGATGCCGCGTTCCCGTGCTCTGCGCGGTCACAGCTTGAAGGCCTTCCGCGGGATGGCGGCGACCAGGTCGACGGCCACGCGCTCCGCCTGGGACATCGACAACCGACCCTCGCGCACCAGCCGCGCCAAGAAGGCGGCATCACTGCGGCGAGCCATATCGTGCCTCGCGGGGATGGACAGGAACGCTCTCGTGTCGTCGACGAACCCCGACCCGCGGTAGAAGCCCGCGGTCTCGGTCACCGCCGATCGGAAGCGCTGCACGGCATCGGGGGCATCCAGGAACCACCACGGCGCCCCGATGTACACGCTCGGGTAGAAGCCGGCGAGCGGCGCCACCTCACGAGAGAAGATCGTCTCGTCGACGCCGAACAGGATCAGGTGGAAGTCTTCGCGCAGCCCGAAGTCCTGGAGCAGGGGGCGCAGGTTCTGCGTGTACTCGGTCGTGATCGGAATGTCGTGCCCGGTATCGGGGCCGAGCCGGTCGAAGGTCGCCGGCGAGTGGTTCCGGTGGACGCCGGGGTGGACCGTCATGACGAGACCGTCCTCGACGCTCATCCGCGCCATCTGGTAGAGCATGTGGCCGGTGAACGTGCGGGCCTCGAGCGCGGTGAGCGTCCCCGCCACGGCACCGCGGAAGAGGCGCTGCGCCTCGGAGACGTCGAGGGCGACCGTGAAGGGCTCGCGCACGCCATGATCGGCGGACACAGCGCCGTGGGCGATGAAATGCGCCCGGCGATCCTCGAGCGCTCGCAGGTAGCCGGGGAAGTCGTCCGTCGGGACGCTGGCCGCCTCGGTCAGCCGCTGCACGTTCGCCAGGAACGACGGCGCCGTCGGATCGAGATACGCGTCGGGGCGGAACGTCGGGAGCACCCGGCCGCGGAAGGTCGGGTCGGCGGCGAGCGCGGCGTGCGAGTCGAGGTCGTCCATCGGATCATCGGTGGTGGCGAGCACCTCGATCCCGAATCGCTCGAACAGCGCGCGTGGTCGGAAGGCCGCCGTCGCCAGACGCTCGGCGATGCGGTCGTAGATCGCATCGGCCGTCGCCGCCGACGGCTCTTCCGTCACGTCGAAGAGGGTGGCCAACTCGTGGGTCAGCCAGTAGCCGGAGGCCGTCGCGTAGTAGAGGTGCCAGTGGTCGCAGAAGGTCCGCCAGACCTCGCGCGGATCGGCGGGCGCGGCCAACCCGACGCCGAGAGCCCCGAGGTCGAAGCCCGCCGAGTGCAGCATCCGGGTGACGTAGTGGTCGTGGCTGATGAACAGTTCGGTCGGGTCGGGGAACGGCTCGTCGTCGAGGAGAAGCCGCGGGCCCACATGCCCGTGCGGAGAGATGATCGGATGATCGACCACCCGCTCGTACAGCGCCCGAGCGACGTCTCGCGTCGCCGGGTCGACCGGCAGCAGTCGGTCCGGGTCGAGAAACTGATTCATGTCCGTCCTTGTCCTTCGATTGCTGCAGGATCGCAGTTTGTCAACCGGTTGCCATCTTCGCAAGAGGAACCGTCTTCTCTGCCGACGTCGGTCAGCTGCGCGCGCGCCCCGTGGAACCGCGGACGACGAGTTCCGTCGTGAGCTCCGGTTCCGGCGTCGAGTCGGTCGCCGCGCGGTCGATGAGCGCCAGCGCTCGTTCGACAGCCAGCTCGCCCACGACGTCGAGCGGCATCCGCACGGTCGTCAGCGGCGGCGAGGTGAAGTCCGAGCCGAAGATGTCGTCGAACCCGATGATGCTCAGGTCTTCCGGCACGGCCATCCCCTCGGCGGTGGCCGCGCGGAGCAGGCCGATCGCCATCAGGTCGTTGTAGGCCACCACGGCGGTCACCCCTGCGGCGCGCACCCGGGGCAGGGCGACGGCGCCGCCCTCGAGAGTGGGTGATGTGGTCGGGATCTCCACGATGGATAGCCCGCGTGCGGTGGCGGAGGAGAAGAGCGCCTCCCACCGCGCCCCGCTCATCCACGAGGTCGCGGGGCCGGACATGAAGGCGATCGAGGAGTGCCCGAGGTCTGCGAGGTGGTCGAGCGCCTGCTCGATGCCGCCCTGGAGGTCCGGGACGATGCTGTCGACTCCCGCCACCCGCCGGTTGAGTACGACGACGGGCTTGCGCTCACCCAGGGCGCGCACGCCCTCCTCACTCAGTCGCGAGGTGACCAGCACGAGCGCATCCACCGAGGGCAGCACGCGCTGGGCGGCCTCGGCCTCCCGGTCGCCGGACTCCTGCGACTCCACGAGCACGAGGATGTACCCGCGTCGAGCGGCCGCTCGCTCGGCACCGCGGACCGCGTTGAAGAACATCGGGTTCGTGATGTCGGCGAGAAGCAGGCCGATGGTGTTCGTACGCCCGGTCGGCAGCGCGCGCGCCATCGGATTCAGGCGGTAGTTGAGCTCCTTCGCGGCGGCGAGGACGCGCTGCTCGGTCTTGATGTTGATGCGGCCGGGCTGACTGAGCGCGCGCGACACCGTCGACGGATTCACCTCTGCCAGGCGTGCGACATCGTAGATCGTCGGTGCCGACTTGCTGCGTGATCCGCGTGGACGCGCCGACGAGGCGTTCTCCGCATGATCGTCAACCACGTGGGCGCCCTCCCGCCTGCATCATCCGTGCGCCCACCTGGGCCATCCGCTCAAACATACCCGTTCCCCCCGATCCGACCACGGCTCAGAGCAGCGCCCCGAAGCCCAGCTCGACGATGTTGTCGTGCGAGGTCTGCAGGCACTCCAGGGCCGTCCGACCGTAGAGCTCATCCTGCTCGACGAGCAGGTACTTCGCACCGATGCGCTCGCTCTCGGGGATGATCGAGGCGAAGTCGAGATTGCCCTCGCCGACCTCGGCGAACTGCACCACACCGGCGAATGCGGCCATGAACGCCGCGACGTCGGCGCGGGCGAGCGCCTCGAACGCCTCGGGTGGCAGCTGACCGATCCGGTAGTCCTTGAGGTGGACCATCGCGACCCTGTCTCCGTACTTCGCGAGGGTCCGCACCGGATCGAGCCCGCCGCGCTGCACCCAGTGCACGTCGATCTCCAGCCCCAGACTCGGGGCACGGTCGGCGATGATGTCGAGCAGGTACCTGCCGTCGTACTTCGCGAACTCGATGTGGTGGTTGTGGTAGTACAGGCCGATGCCCTCGGCGGTGAGACGGTGCGCCATCTCCTCGCTCGCGTCGCAGAAGGCGAGCACGGCATCCAGCGAGCTCATCGCGTCGAACGGCAGCATCCCCATCCGCACCATCGTCGCTCCGAGCCGTCGGGCGTCTGCCACGATCTTGTCGAAGTCGGCGACGAGCGATTCTCCGGGCATCCCGGCCGGTGTCGTGAGAGCCGCCGAGAGCGCGGCGATCTCGATGCCGAGCTCGCCGCGGGCACGCGCCAGCTCATCCACGTTCTCGGTGCTCATCGGGATCTGCGAGATCTCGACCGCGGAGAACCCGATCTCCGCCACCTCGCGAAGGGTCTCGAAGACGCCGCGGGTCGCGAAGTCCTCCTTCAGCATCATCGCCTGCACACCGATCTTGGCCATGTCGTGTCGCCTTCCTCTTCTGCTGTCGTCTGCGTCGTTCAGCTGCGCGGGGCGAACTTGCCCTCGTCGCGGATACGGTCGTTGAGTCTGGCGAGGAAGTCGTCCTCGTCGAAGTCGATCGGCACTTCAGCCCCCGTCCAGCTCGAGAGGTGGATGGCGTTGGCGAGGCGGACGCCCCGGATCCCCTCGGACCCCGGCGCGAGCAACGGCGTGCCGTCGAGGACGGCCGCAGCGAAGTTCTCCAGGACGTCGGCGTGCTGCTGGCCCCAGGCCGACGGGAACTCGATCGTCTCCTGCGCGTACAGCTCCGACGTGTCGCCACCGCCCATGAACAGCTTCATGACATCGCTCATGTCCATCTCGGCACTGAGCTCGCGCTCCGGGCGGGTGAAGCGCGTGACCGTGGCGACCGCGCTGCCGTCGACGACGATCTTTCCCGCCGTTCCCTGGATCTCGAGCCGGTCGGTTCCGACGAGGTCGTGGGTCGCGGTGACGAAGACGCCGGTTGCCCCGTTCCCGTAGTCGACCAGCACGGTCACCTCGTCCTCCACGACGATGTCGCGCTGGAAGCCGTAGCTCACCTTCGCGTAGACCGACTCGGGCACCCCGCACAGCCACTGCCACAGGTCGAGCTGGTGCGGTGCCTGATTGACCAGCACGCCTCCACCCTCGCCACCCCACGTCGCACGCCACTCGCTCTGGTCGTAGTAGCCCTGTGGCCGCCACCAGGTGGTGATGAGCCAGTTGCTGCGCAGGATGTCGCCGATCTCCCCGGCGTCGATGATCTCCTTCAGACGCCGGTAGAGCGGGTTCGCACGCTGGTTGAACATCAGCCCGAAGACGACCTCCGGGTGTGCGGCCGCCGCGGCGTTGAGCTCATCGACCTGCTTGGAGTAGACGCCGGCCGGCTTCTCCACGAGCACGGGGATGCCGTGCTCGATCGCTGCGATCCCCATCTCCGGATGAAGGTAGTGCGGCACCGTGGTGACGACGGCGTCCACGACGCCACCCGTGAGCAGATCACGATAGTCGGCGCAGAACGGCACACCGGGGAACTTCTCGGCGGCCACGGCCTCCTTCGCGGGATCGATGTCGCAGATCGCGCCGAGCTCGATGTTCGGGACCCGTCCTTCCGCGAGCAGCTGGGCGTACATGCCACCCTGCGCCCCGAGGCCGATGATGCCGAGTCTGATCTTCTTGCCGGTCATGAAGAGATGCTCCGTTCGTGGTGGGCGTCCGCTGCGTCGCGGGCGGGGAGGTTCTGGTCGTAGAGCTCCTGGATCACGGCGAGCGTGCGCATCGCCTCGACGGCGTCGATCCAGAACGGCTCCGGGGTTTCCAGCGACCGATGGAAGTCGCGGATGAGAGCGAGGTGGGACGCGCCCCAGTACGCACGATCGCCCGTCGCGGTGAGAGGCTCGCGAACGACCTCGACCTCCCCGGAGTCGTGCGTGATCGTCAGCACCGCTCCCAGGGACAGCGTGCCGCGCTCGAGGACGATGTCGATCGTGACGGGAGCGTTCACGGCGTTCGCGAGGGTCGCGGAGAAGACGCTGCGCACTCCGCCGCGGTGCGTGAGCACCATCTCCGCCGTGTCCTCGACCTCGATCGTGTCAGCGAGCGCGTGCGTGCTCACCGAGCCTTCGACGTGCTCCACCTCGCCGACCAGCCACTGCAGCAGGTCGAGGGTGTGGATGGCCTGGTTCATCAGCAGACCTCCGCCGGAGCCCTCCCAGGTTCCGCGCCAGGGGCGGTCGCGGTAGTACTCCGCCGTGCGGTGCCACATCACGGTCGCCGCGGCGCTGCGAACGGCACCGAGCTCGCCGGAGTCGATGATCTCCCGCATCCGCCGAGATGCCGCGTTGTAACGGTTCTGAAAGCAGACGGCGAGCTTCGCGGTGCTGCGACGCGCGGCCTCGATCATCCGGTTACCGGCGGCCGTGCTGTGCGCGAGCGGCTTCTCGGTGAGCACGTGCACCCCCCGATCCAGCGCATCGATCGCGATGGCCGCGTGCTCGGAGTGCGGTGTCGTGACGTGCACCACGTCGGGCCGGACCTGATCGAGCAGGGAGATGTGGTCGCCGAAGCCGGGTGCACCGGTGCGCGCCACGGCAGCGGACAGCCGGTGCGGATCGGTGTCGCAGACGGCCACCAGTTCGACATCGTCCAGTGCGGCGAGGGCCTCCAGATGCACGACCGAGATGTCTCCACAGCCGATCACGGCGACGCGACGGGTCATCGCCCCACCTCGATCCCGAGATCATCGGTCAGGCGCGCGAACGCTCGCGCTGCGGCGCCGAAAGCCTCCGGCCCGGAGAACCCACCCAGCAGGTGCCCCTCGGCGAGGTGCGGCTCGAGCGACGCATAGCCGGAGTATCCGGAATCCCGGAAGGCGGCCAGAGTCTCCGGCAGCTCCCCGTCGCCCTCGCCCGCCGGCACGACGACTCCGGTCGCGGCGATCGCATCCTTGATCTGCAGGTAGTCCACGTAGGGACGGAGTGCGGCAAAGGCGTCGGTGAAGGGTCGCACGCCGACCTGCACGAAGTTGGCGTTGTCCCATGCGAGTCGGAGTGACGCGGAGCCGACCGACTCCACGATGTCGAGCACCCGTTCCGGAATATCGCCGTAGATGTCCTTCTCGTTCTCGTGCAGCAGCACGACGCCGGCGCGTTCGGCCTCGTCGGCCAGCAGCCGCAGCCGCACGAGCACGTCGTCACGGGTGTCTTCGACTGGCCGACCCTCTGCACGGAAGAAGGAGAAGATGCGGATGTTGGGCGTCTCCAGCGCCTCGGCGACGCGGATGATGCGGCGCAGCCGAGTGAGTTCGAGATCCGCGTCCAGCGCGACATCGACCTTGCCGATCGGCGACGCGATGGCCGAGACCGTCAGGCCCCCGGCGACCAGTGCCGCCCGGAGCGCCGTGACCTGCTCGTCTTCCAGGTCGACCACGTTGGTGCGCCATGCGGATCGCACCTCGATGTGTCCCGCCCCGAGGGCGGCGAGCACGGCCGCCTGCACCCGCGGGTCCGGATCGATCTCATCTCCGAACCCTGACAGAGTCCACTTCACCGTCACGTCGTCTCCTCCTGCTGCCGACTCATGCATCCTGCCCCTGCTCCTCGAGGGCCTCCTCCTCGGCTTCCCGCACCTTCTGTGCCGCGAAGTCCTTCGGGTAGATGCGGTACATCACGGTCCACAGCACCGCGTTGAGCAGGTACGGCACCGAGACGAGCCAGAACATCAGGGCCTGCAGGCCGAGGGTATCCGCCAGGAAACCGAAGGCCAGGCTGAAGAGCGCGGCGAACAGTCCCTGCACGAAGGAGAAGATGAGCGCGTAGGCGGTGGCGACGACCTTCTTCGACACGACGGAGCCGACAACCGGGAGAACGGCTCCCGGATGACCGATCGAGAAGATGAGTCCGAAGACGAAGACGACGGCGTAGATGGCGAAGCCGTGACCCCAGTCGATCTGGAACAGCGCGACGGAGGCGAGGGCGAACAGCACCAGATAGCCCTGCATCAGGATGACGCGCCCACGGGGTCCGAATCGCTTCTCGAACCGGTCGCCCAGGAATCCGCCGGCGAGGGCGCTGAACACCGAGCCGAGGGTGAAGACCGACATGAGCAGCGCCGCGTCGGCCGTCGTCCAGCCCCGCTCGTCGACGAAGAACGTGATGAAGAAGGCGAACAGCACGAGGCTCGTGGTGAGGATCACCTGGATCGCCATGAACAGGATCGTCCTGGTCTTGAGCAGATCGGTGGCGGCACGGAAGTTGAAGCGTCGCGCCTCCGGGTCGATCGCGGCGACCGGAGTGTGCCGGACCGGCTCGTGCACGAAGAGCAGGATCAGGATGCCGGAGACGACGCTGATGCCGCCCATCACGAACATCCCGTAGCGCCAGCCGTCCTCCACGTTCGCGAACTGGCCGATGATGGGCGTCGCGATGACAGAGCCGATCAACGCGATCATGCGCAGCAGACCGAAAGCCTTGCCCCGTTCGTTCGATCGGTACGAGTCGACGATGATGCCGTTGACGATCGGCTCCGACGCGACGGTGCCGATGACGCCGATCCCGTAGAGCACGAACAGCTGCGTGGCATCCTGGGCGAATCCGGCGGCGACCGTCCACAGACCCCACAGCCCGGTCGCGATGAACAGGATCTTCTTGCGCCCGAAGCGATCGGCGAGCGACGCCCAGATCGGTCCGAAGATCATGCGGGCGAACCGACTGATCGCGGTCAGGATTCCCAGCGCGCTCGTCTGGAGGCCGAGGGCGTCACGGATCACCGGGAACAGCGTGTTGATGAGTCCGCCTTCGAACCCGTCGACGATGCTCGCGAATGCGAGTGCCATGAGGCCGCCGCCGCGGTTCTTGACCTTCTGGACACGCGTGGTCGGCATCGAGGCCGTGTCCGTGCCATAGGTCGCCTGCGCGCCGGTGGCGTCGAGCGGCCTAGACATCACGGCGGGCGCCCTGGGCCCGGACTGAAGCTGCGGTGTGCATCGGAACTCCCTTGTCGTGGATGCGCGGCCGCTCCCACTCGGGTCGACCTGTGGCTATACAACCGGCGTTCACACATAGTGTCAACCGGTTGCCAAATGTTTCCAGGAAAGTTTCTCAGATGCCGTTTTGGCAAGGGAGGCAATCGATTGCGAATCAGGTCACCGCACCGAAGCGAGAAGCACGCTCCGAACCGTGACCACGATCAGCGCGACGAGGAGCCCGACGATCGCCAGGTCGGCGGCGATGTACGCGTAGTGCGCCCAGTTCGTGCCCGGCGCCTCAGCCCCGGCGATCACGAGATCACTGCGCTGGTTCAGCACCGGCCGGATGACGATGACCTCGATGAGGAAGACCACCCAGATCGCGCCCAGGATGCCGAGCATCGTGCGCCCCGCCCTCGCCCGCACGCTCACGAGCGTGAGCGCGATCAGGACGACGCCGGCGAGCACGTTCAGCGCCGTGAAGACGAGCCGCCCGATCCCGAGGCCGATCGGGATCGTCACCCCGGGTGCGAGGAACTTCAGCGGCGCCTCGAGGAATGAGATCGCGATGATCGCACCGAGCAGGAACGCCGGCAGCAGCAGACGGAGGGCGGTGGTCGTGCGCGCCATGGAAGTCACGAAGTCCTCATTTCCCGCTCATCGCCGGTGCTTCGACGCTACTCCGACCGGATGCGTTCGCGGCGCCTGACGGCCGGAGAAATGCGACTGGCCGTCACAGCCACTCGATCACCTGCTCCACGAGGATCGCGCAGCCGATGACGATCATGGCGATGCCCGCGAGTCGCGTGACCAGGGCGCTCGCCCGCGGCCGGGTCCGCAGCAGCCGACGCGCGAGCAGTCCGACCGTCGTGTAGACGATCGCGATGTTGAGGATGTGGAGCCCGCCGAGGGCGAGCATCTGCACCGTCGAGGACCATCCGTCCGGGCTGGTGAACTGCGGCAGCAGGGCGAGCAGGAGCAGCAGACCCTTGGGGTTGATGCCGCTCACCCCCGACCCGCGGAGGAACTGCGCCCAGCCGCTGCTCGCGATCGGTTCGCCGCTCTCGGCGATGGGCGCGGGCCGGCTGGCGAGCGTGGTGCCGCCGAGGAACACGAGGTAGAGGGCGCCGACCACGGTCAGGGTCGTGAGAGTCAGCGGGTAGGCCGTGACGAGGGCACCGAGACCCACCGCCACGGCGACGATCACCACGATGTACCCGGCGATCATGCCGAGGATGGAGGGCGCGATGGAACGGGCCCGGAGTCCGGCGGAGATCGCGTACGCCCAGTCGGCGCCCGGCGTCAGCGCGAGCATCGCGGCGACGACCCAGAACTGCATGACCAGGGTGATGTCCATCGGTCCTCCTCAATCCGAGGAAGAGACTACGAAGAATCCGGCGAGAGGTGCTTCGATTCTTCGTCTGATCCCGCCTTCTACGTGCAAGAATTGTCGCCATGGATGCGCTTGACCGGGAGATCCTCTCGCTGCTGCAGGATGACGGCCGGATGAGCGCCACGAACCTGGCCGCGCAGGTCGGTCTGAGCCTCTCCGCCTGCCATCGCCGGCTCAAAGAGCTGGAGCAGTCCGGCGCGATCGAGCGTTACCGCGCGGTGGTCGCCCCGGCGGCCGTCGGGCTCACGTTCGAGGCCATCGTCTTCGTCACGATCGGCCGCACGGACAAGGACACGATCGTCGCGTTCGAGGAGGCGGTCGTGTCCATCCCCGCCGTCGTCGAGGCGCAGCGCCTGTTCGGCGACCCGGACTACATGCTGCGCATCCTCACCCGCGACATGGGCTCGTACCAGGAGCTGTACGACAACACGCTCGGAGCTCTCCCCGGCGTGCAGCGCCTCAC
>Ga0160430_100883_pt1 | contig 13356 bp, 10 predicted proteins | sample HID1971I_E0MG_FD_108274 | JGI IMG/M metagenome (GOLD analysis project Ga0160430, IMG submission 108274) | Enriched millipede-associated microbial communities from UW Madison campus, WI, USA - HID1971I_E0 MG | ecosystem: Host-associated > Arthropoda: Insects > Digestive system > Unclassified ...
AAACCCCCGATTTCTCGGGGGTTTCCATGGCGGTGACGGTGGGATTTGAACCCACGGTAGGGGGTTACCCTACACAACTTTTCGAGAGTTGCACCTTCGGCCGCTCGGACACGTCACCGCGGACAAGCTTACGCGACGCGGGGCGGCTGCGCGAATCGGCTCCGGAGGCCGTGTCTCACCGGGCTGGCGGATGCCTCGGCGACCGGCACGAGTTCGACCGGCGGCGTGAGGTACACCTCGTCATCGCGTTCGGTCGACACTGCGTGCCCTTCTCGCCGACCGGCCCCTCTGTGTGCGAGCCACCCCCTCAGTGACGCACGCAGAGGGCCGGGTCGCACACAAGGGGGCCGCTCGGCGAACGTGGGTATCGACGGCGGGGACCTGGGCACGAGGGCGGCATCCGCCTTAGGATGGCCGAAGCACCCGAAGGAAGGATGCTCCGCGATGGGTTACATCACCTCCGAAGCACTGGCCGAGACCGGATACGTCGTCCTCGACGACCACGACCAGTCCCGCGACCCCGCCGAATGGCTCGACCTCGAGTACGTCGGCTGGCGATCCTCAGGGATCACCCGCTTCGCGCCGCTCGCCAGCTACGCGGGCGACCTCGAGTGCAACGGCTTCTGGAACCACACCCCTCCGCGCACCGACAAGCACGGCGTCTGGGTCGAGTCGCAGGTCGCGATCGCCCCGACGCTGCAGGCGAGGGCGCTCGAGCCGGGCGCCGCGATCGGACGCTGCCGCGTCATCGAGCTGCAGCCCAACGAGTACGCCGACGCGATCTACAACCTGCACCAGGACGACAACAACCGCCTGAATGACGAGGGCTCCGGCTGGGTCGTCCGCGGCTACTACAACCTCACAGACGATCCCGACTCGATGCTGATCCTGCGCAGCGACCGCTTCGACCCGGCGACCGAGATCCGCCTGCCACTGCGCGAGGGCTCGCGCATCATCGTCGACACGCAGCGCTTCTGGCATGCGGTCTGGCACCGCGGCGTCGCCCCTCGGTACGCTCTCATCACATCGTGGACCTCCGGTCCGGAGCTCGACGCCTACATCGCCGCGAACCACGGCGACCCGCATCCGCCGACCGTCGCGCTCGACCCGCAGTTCGTCGACGCCGCCCAGGTCGAGATGCATCGCCGCATCGAGGAGCGCCGCCGCGCGTTCGAGGCGCAGGGCATCGTGATGGAACCCCCGACGCCGCTGTACAGCTAGCGCGGCCGGCGCTCTGCGCCTGCAGTCCCGGATCGGATCTCGCAGGGGTCGCGCATGGCCGCTTGGCCCGCGTCGAAGCGAACGATCGCACCACCTCGCCGCGTCGATGGGTCGCGAACGGTCGGCACATCGGCGCGGATGCGGCCACGTGCGACACCTGCCGGGGAGAAGGTGCCGCGCAGGAGGGCGCGCTCAGACCGTGCGGCCGGCCTCGAGTCGGATGACGCGGTCGACCGTTCCCTCTGGCGGGGCGACGTGCGAGATGAGCAGCACCGACTGATCACCGGTCGCCCGCAGCAGGTCGCGCAGCAGCGCGTCGGAGGCATCCGGGTCGACGCCGGCGGTCGGCTCATCGAGCACGAGTACCGGGAATCCGCGCAGCAGCGCCCGAGCCAGTGCGATGCGCTGCGCCTGTCCGCCCGACACCAGCGCACCGCGGTCACCGACCCGCGCGTCGAGGCCACCGCGTTCACCGGCCCAGTCAGCGAGCCCGACCCGGGCGAGCACGTCGAGCAGCTCGACGTCCGTGGCGGTGTCGCGCGCGAAGAGCAGGTTCTGGCGGATGTCCTCGTCGAACAGCTGTGGGCTCTGCTCGCACAGCCCGACGATGCGCCGCAGCGCCGGCCCCGACGATCCGGATGCGTCCACGCCGCCGATCGTGTACTCGCCCTCAGCTGCCAGGAATCCGACCAGCACCGCCGCGAGCGAGCTCTTGCCCGCACCGCTCGGCCCGGCGACCAGCACCCGCTCGCCCGGCAGCAGGTCGAGGTCGACGCCGCGGAGCGCCGGGATGCCCCCTGGCCAGGTCGCCCGCACGTCGCGCAGTCGCAGGGCGGGGGTGCCGTCGATCGCGGCATCCGAGCCCTCGTCCGATCGCAGCTCAGCCGGCATCCGCTCCGGCAGCACGTCGACGACGCGCTCTGCGCTCGACCGGACGCTGCGCCAGGATGCCGCGGCGATCGGCACCGCCCCGAACACCTCGAACACGACCATCGGCACCAGCACCGCCACGGCCAGCCATGGACCGTCGATCGCCCCGGTGGCGAGCCCGGGTGCCGCCACGGCGAGTGCCCACACCGAGGCGGCACCGGCGACCGCCGAGACGACGCCCGCCGAGACCGCCTGGGCGAGCGAGGCCCGCGAGATGACGCTGCGCAGCGCGGCATCCGCTGCCGTCACTCGAGCGCGCGCCTGCTCCTCTGCGCCGTAGGCGAGCAGGACATCGAGGCTTCCGATGTAGTCGACCAGCGCGGCAGACAACTCGGCGCGACGGGCGGAGACGAGTGCCTCGGCGCGGGATCCGAACAGCCAGCCCATCCCGATCGCGACCGCTGCGGCGAGCACCAGGCAGGCGAGCAGCGTGAGCGCGGCCGGCACCGAGATGAAGGCGATGAAGCCGACGGCGCCGAGCGCGACGACACCGGCGACTGCGAGCGGCTGCACCACCCGCAGCGGCAGGTTCTGCAGATTCTCGACGTCGTCGACGAGCGCCGAGAGCACCTGCCCGCGGTCGGTGCGTCCGAGACCTGCCGGTGAGAGCGGAATGAGTCGGCGAACCATGTCTGCGCGCGTCGAGGCGAGCTGACGCAGCGCGGCATCGTGTCCGCTCAGCCGCTCGAGGTATCGGGTCACCGCACGCGAGACAGCGAAGAAGCGCACGCCGACCACCGCGATCGACAACGGCACCAGTGAGTCGACGATCGAGGCGCTCACGATCAGCCAGCCGCTCACGGCGAGCAGGCTCACGGCCGCGCCGGCCGACAGCGCTCCCCACAGCAGGCCGGGCAGGAAGCGGCGGACCGAGGGCTGGGCGAGCCGAAGCACCTCGGCGATTCGGGCCGACCGCGGCGGTGCTTTCCCTTCGTGCAGCGTCACACCGTCACCCCCAGCGACACGACCTGGTCGGCGATCTCGCGCGCCGAACGGCGGTGCGAGACGAGCACGATCAGCGCTCCGGCATCCGCCAGCTTCCGCAGCGACTGCCACAGCCCGGCCTCGGTGTCGGGGTCGAGCGCGCTGGATGGCTCATCGAGCAGCAGCACCCGGCGCGGATCACCGCCGTGGCGATACAGGGCCCTGGCCACGGCGACGCGCTGCGCCTGGCCGCCCGAGAGCCCGCTGCCCTGCACGCCGAGTTCGAGCGCCGCACCCACGCCCTCGGCGCAGGCGTCGTCGAGGGCGATCCCCACGCGCGCGGTGTCAGGAGTCTCATCGCCGAGCGCGACGTTCTCGCCGACGGAGCCCCGCATCAGCCCAGGCGCCTGCCCGGCCCATGCGAGCCAGTCGGCCGCCGCGAGCGTCCGCACGTCGGCGTCGGCGAAGGTCGCGACGCCCTCGAACGGCGCAGCACCGCGGAGCGCGGCGAGCAGACTCGACTTGCCAGCGCCGCTCGGACCCTCGATCAGGGTGATCGTGCCGGCCACGGCCGTGAACGACACCGGCGGCAGCTCGCGCACGCGCAGCCCGTCGACGACGAGCGCGGCATCGTCTGTGCACGATTCGGCAAGAACGCCCCGGTCGGGAGCTTCGGAGCGCCCGACCGCAGCATCCTGCCGATCTCCTGCTGCATTGTGAACGCCGCCAGCCCCAGCCCCAACCCCAGCCCCATCCAGCACCGCGAAGATGTCCTCGGTCGCCGCGACTCCCTCGGCCGCAGCGTGGAACTGCACACCCACCTGGCGGATCGGCAGGAACGCCTCCGGCGCGAGCAGCAGCACGAACAGCCCGACCTCGAGCGTGAGGTCGCCGGACAGCAGCCGGAATCCGACCGACACCGCGATGAGCGCCACTGCGAGCGATGCGAGCAGCTCCATCGAGAAGCCGGAGAGGAACGAGAACCGCAGCACCTTCATGGTCTCGCGGCGGTAGTCGTCCGAGGTCGCCTCGATCCGATCGGCGGCACGCCGCTCGCGCCCGAACAGCCGCAGCGTCGACAGCCCCTGCACGGTATCGGCGAACCGCACGGCGAGCTGCTGCAGCGTCTGCCACTGCTTCTGCTGCACGGTGCGCGTCGCGATGCCGATCAGGATCAGGAACAGCGGGATCAGCGGCAACGTGATCGCGGCGGTCAGCCCGCTCGGCCAGTCCTGCCACCACATCACCAGCAGCAGCACCGGCGTCGCGATCACCGTCAGCACGAGCTGCGGGATGTACCTGGCGAAGTACGAGTCCAGCGCCTCGAGCCCGTGCCCTGCGGTGAGGGCGAGGGCGGTGCGGTTGCGCTGCGCCAGCCACCCGGGCCCGAGCCTGCCGATCGCCGCGATCAGCGCTGCGCGCAGCTGCATCCCGGTCTTCGCAGCCGCACGCGTGCCGGCGGCATCCGATGCGGCGATCAGCAGCCCGCGCAGCACGGCGACGGCGAGCAGCCAGAGCAGGGATGCCGTGACGTCACGCCCGGCGATCGCGCCGGTGACGGCATCCGTCAGCAGCCAGGCGAACACGATCACGACCGCGGTCTGCACGACGCCGATCAGCGCGGATGCCGCGAGGAATCCCCTCGCGGCACGCGCGTATCGCAGCAGTCTCGGATCGACGGGTTTCACGCGTGCGCCGGTGCTCCCTCGATCGATGCGCGGGTGACCCGCTTGCGGAACACCCAGTATGTCCAACTCTGGTACAGGAGCACGAGCGGCAGCGCGATCACGGCCGTCCACGTCATGATCGTCAGCGTGTACTCCGTGCTCGATGCGTTCTGGATCGTCAGGCTGTACGCGGGGTCGATGGTCGACGGCAGCACGTTCGGGAACAGCGCCGTGAACAGCATCACCACGGCGAACAGCACGGTGAGCATCCCGGAGAAGAACGCCCAGCCGTCGAGTCGACGCAGCGACAGCACCAGCGCGGCGAGCAGCGTGACGGCGGCGATGGTGCCGGCGGCGATCACGAGCCACAGCAGCGGAGCCTCGCGCTGCATCGCCATCACGACGGTCAAGACGACGGTCGCTGCCGCGGCGAGCACCGTGGGCACCCCGACCTTCGCCGCAAGGCGACGGGCATCCTCGTGCACCGGGCCGTCGGTCTTCAGCGCCACGAACAGCACGCCGTGCAGGAAGAACAGCAGCAGCGTCGTGACGCCGACCAGCAGCGAGTAGGGGTTCAGCAGTGCGAAGAAGCCGCCGACGTAGATGTGGTTCTCGTCGAGCGCGACACCCTGCACGATGTTGCCGAACGCGACGCCCCAGAGGAACGCGGGCACCGCGGAGCCGATCACGATCATGCGGTCGAAGCCGCGCTTCCACTTCGCGCTCTCGCGCTGGTGCCGGTACTCGAACGAGACGCCGCGCAGGATCAGCGCCAGCAGGATGAGCAGCAGCGGCAGGTAGAAGCCGCTGAACAGCGAGGCGTACCACTCGGGGAACGACGCGAACAGGCAGGCGCCTGCGACGATGACCCAGGTCTCGTTGAGGTCCCAGATCGGGCCGATCGTGTTGATGACCTGACGGCGGGACACGTCGTTCTTCCCGAGGAACGGCAGCGACATGCCGACGCCGAAGTCGAAGCCGTCGAGCACGAAGTAGCCGACGAAGAAGAAGCCGACGATCCAGAACCAGAGCGTTGCGAGATCCATGATGCTCCTCCCTCTCAGTACACGACCGACGGCAGCTGGGCCGTCTCATCGTGCGGTTGCTCTTCGGTGTCAGGGCCCTTCTGGGCCGCTCTGATGATGAGGCGGATCTCGACGACCGCGAGGGCCGCGTAGATCGCCGTGAACGCGATGAGGGAGATCAGCACCTCGAGTCCGGAGACCCCTGGCGAGACACCGTCCTGCGTGGTCATCAGCCCGAACACGATCCATGGCTGCCTGCCCATCTCGGTGAAGACCCAGCCCATGATGTTGGCGGCGAGCGCGAGCGGGAAGGACCAGATCGCAAGCTTCCACATCCACTGCGCCGGCTCCTTCTTGGCGCTCTTGCGAGTCAGCCACAGACCGATCACGGCGACGAGGCCGGCGGCCATGCCGAGGCCGATCATCCAGCGGAACGCCCAGTACGTGACCCAGAGGATCGGGGCGAAGTCGGTCATGCCGGTGTCGGCATACGTCTGGCTGTACTCGGCGTTCAGGTCGTTGATGCCGTGCACGCACGCGTCGAGCGTGTGCGTCGACAGCAGTGACAGCAGGTACGGCACACGGATCGAGAACAGTTCGGAACTGCCGTCCGGTGTGCCGAGCGTGAAGAGGCTGAAGGACGCATCCGGTCCGCAGACGGTGTTGAACGTCGCCTCGGCCGCCGCCATCTTCATCGGCTGCGCCGCGTACATCGCCAGCCCCAGCTGGTCGCCGGTGAGCACGACGCCGGCGGTGGAGAAGATCATGGCCCACAGGCCGAATTTCAGCGCGATGCGCATGGTGTCGAAGTGCTGCCCGCGGGACAGGTGCCAGGCCGCGACCGAGATCACGACACCGGCGGCGAACATCAGTGCACCGAAGATCGTGTGCGGGAAGGCGGCGAGCGCCACCGGGTTGGTCAGCAGCGCCCAGAAGTCGGTGAGTTCTGCACGGTTCGTCTCGGGATTGAAGACGTAGCCGACCGGGTTCTGCATGAACGCGTTGGCCGCGATGATGAAGTACGCCGATAGGATGCTGCCGATCGAGACGCACCAGATGGTGGCGAGGTGCAGCTTCTGCGGGAGCTTGTCCCAGCCGAAGATCCAGAGGCCGATGAACGTGGCCTCGAAGAAGAAGGCCAGCAGCCCCTCGAAGGCGAGCGGGGCGCCGAACACGTCGCCGACGAATCGGGAGTAGTCCGACCAGTTCATGCCGAACTGGAACTCCTGCACGATGCCGGTCACCACGCCCATGGCGAAGTTGATCAGGAAGATCTTGCCGAAGAAGCGCGTCAGGTGCAGGTACTGCACCTTGCCGGTGCGCACCCACGCGGTCTGGAAGATCGCGGCGACCAGCGCCATGCCGATCGTGAGCGGCACGAACAGGTAGTGGTAGACGGTGGTCAGCCCGAACTGCCATCGGGAAAGGACCAGCGGATCAAGCCATTCCATGAGCCACTCCTCTTTCTGTGCCGTGCACTGACCGGCGTCTGGTGCCACGCTAACGACGGGCCAGCTGCGCTCGTGGCGCCGCCGGCCGTGAATAAGTCAGATGGTCGCCTATGCGGCGGTCATCTCCGTCAGCCGCAGCTGCACCACGCATTCCGCAGGTGCAGCGCAGTCCGCCGGGAGGGCGGACCGGACGGCCTCGGCAGCGAGCGGCCCACCGGCCTCGGTGAGCACCCCCTGCATGAGGCCGAGGTGCACGGTGCACAGCATCGGACGGTCTTCGGCGCGGCCCGCGGCGTGCGGGCAGGGGCTGAGGTCGACAGTGAGCTGCTCGTCATCGACGACGGGCTCGAAGCCGCTCTCCTCCAAGTGTTCGATCAGGGCGTCCAGCTGGTAGGTCGCGTCGCGACCCAGAGCGGATGCCGAAGCAGGAAGCACCCGCCGGAGCAGGTCTCCGCGGCGGGCTGCCGCCGAGACCTTGTCGCGGGCGATGGGGCTGGAGGCATGTGCGGCACCGGTCGCCGCGCTGTAGAGGGTGCGGGGGCGTCCGCGAGTGGTGCGGTGCTCGGTCGCCTGGATGACGTAGCCGCCCTCGATCAGCCGCTGCAGGTGCTCGCGCACCGTGTTGGGGTGCAGATCGGTGGCCTCGCAGAGCTCGCCGATCGTGCGCTCTGGTCGCGTCTCGCCTGCGCTCGCCTCGAAGAGCAGGTGCAGGAGCTGCACGCGCGAGAACGTCGAGATCGGCCCGCAGATGGGCCCGGCATTGGCCATGACTCCATCATCCCCCAGGCCTCCGCGCACATCGAGCGATCGGGCCGTGAATAATGCTGCGCCCGATAGGGATGTCGGATGCCGGCGATAGCCTTGCTGCATGGCCACCCGAAAACCCGCACCCCCGGCGTACGTCTGCACGGAATGCGGGTGGACGACCGCGAAGTGGGTCGGGCGCTGCGCCGAGTGCCAGCAATGGGGAACCGTGCAGGAGCAAGCCGCGAAGACGGGCATCCTGCAGCGCGTGACCGCCCTGCAGCCCACCGCCGATCGCGCGGCACGGCCGATCACCCAGATCACCACGCTCGATGCACCCCGTCGCACGAGCGGCGTGGGCGAGTTCGACCGCGTGCTGGGCGGCGGCATCGTGCCCGGCGCTGCGATCCTGCTCAGCGGCGAGCCTGGCGTCGGCAAGTCCACGCTGCTGCTCGAGGTCGCAGCCCAGGCCGCCCGCTCGGGTCGACGCGTGCTCTACGCGAGCGCCGAGGAGTCGCAGGCGCAGGTGCGGCTCCGAGGCGAGCGCACCGGAGCGCTGCACGACGAGCTGTATCTCGCGAGCGAGACCGATCTGGCGACGATCCTCGGGCACATCGACGAGGTGCAGCCGCAGCTCGTGATCGTCGACTCGGTGCAGACCGTGTCGTCGTCGCTGATCGACGGCGCTGCCGGGCAGCCGAGTCAGGTGCGCGAGGTCGCGTCTGCGCTGATCCGGGTGGCGAAGGAACGCGGGCTGCCCGTCATCATCGTCGGCCACGTCACGAAAGACGGCCAGGTCGCGGGCCCTCGAGTGCTCGAGCACCTCGTCGACGTGGTGTGCCACTTCGAGGGCGACCGCCAGACGTCGCTGCGTTTCATCCGCGCGCTGAAGAACCGCTACGGCCCCACCGATGAGGTCGGCTGTTTCGAGATGACCGGCGACGGCATCGCCGAGGTTCCCGATCCCTCCGGCCTCTTCCTCTCCCAGGGCGCGACCGAGCCCGGCACGTGCGTCGCGATCTCGCTCGAGGGACGCCGAGCGCTGCCGGTCGAGGTGCAGGCGCTGACCGTGCCGAGCAAGGCCCCCAACCCGCGACGAATCGTGAACGGCGTCGACTTCTCTCGCGTGGCCATGGTGCTCGCGATCCTCGAGAAGCGCGCGAACATCCCGACGAGCGAGCTCGACGTGTACGTGTCGACCGTCGGCGGGGTGCGCTTCACCGAACCGGCGGCCGACCTCGCGATCGCGATCGCGATCGCCGGGTCGATCAAGAACACGTCGATACCGCGCACGGTCGCCGTGGTCGGCGAGCTCAGCCTCGCCGGCGAGATCCGGCCGGTGACGCAGTCGGCGCAGCGCCGGTCCGAGGCCGCTCGGCTCGGGTACGTGCAGGTGGTCGACGACCGTTCCAAGACGCTTCGGGCCGCGCTCGAAGACGTCAAGGTGCGCAACACCTCCCGCCGGCCAGAAGGCGACATCCCACCGTTCTGAGCTCCCGGGGTCCCAGAGCGCGTCGCCCCCCCCTCAGCCCCCTCGGCCCGTCGCCCCCTGAGCCCCAGAGCCTGTCGAAGGGCTACGCGTCGAGCGCCTTGAGCAGCTCGGCCGGGTCGGCTTGCATCGGGTGCGGGCCAGCGATGTCGAGGAAGACCGTGGTGATCGGGTGCGTGGCGAGGAACTTCCGCAGCCACGCCGCCGAGTAGATGCCGACGCCGGGAGGCAGGTTGTCCGGCTTGTTCTTCGCATCGCTGAAGAGCAGCAGTGCGAGCTCGCCGGTCGCGCGGTCGCGATAGGTCCAGACCTCACCGCTGTCCAAGGGGTTGTCCCGCGCACCCGGCGCGATGAGCGGCACGACCGTGATGCCGTTGCGCAACGCGAGGGCGACGGCGGCGACGTCCTGCTTCTCGAGTGCCAGCGCGAGCGCCTCGGAGCGGAACTCCTCGGGGGCGGGCTTCTTCTTGGAGGACTTCGCCTTCTTCGCTGCCATGCATCCAGCTTAGGCAGACGATGCCTGCCCTGACGCCTGGAGGCGGAAACGATAGGGGCCCTCTCGAGTCCCACATTGGGGACTGGGGTACTCGAGAGGGCCCTCGGACTCTCGAACGGCAAGTGTCGAAGCGCTGGGGACGCTGTAGTTCGACGCCACTGGGGATGGCATGGGCCGCATATTCCCGAGAGTCACTCAATGGTATCCCAAAGAACGCGACCTGTCAGCCTCGGCCGGTGAATACCAGGGAAATCAGAACCATCCGAAGAGGAAATCGGCAATGACGTCGATATTCGTAGGCTTGATCGCAGAATTGCTTCGATCTGCGAGCGTTTCGTCGGTCAGTAGAGCAGGATCTGCTTGGTGCTCGCGCTCGTGAACCCGCCGATCGAGACCTCGACGTGGTACGAGGCACCACCGCCGGGGGCTCGCTGCCGGTTCTCCTGCCCGCACGTCTCGACGCTCGAGCGCGTGCGATCCCAGGTCACCGGATCCTTGCTGGTCACGGTGGTTCCGGCGGAGAGCGTCGCGATCATGCTGCTCGGGTTCTCCTGGCAGTCGGTCGAGCGCCACCACACGTCTGAGCCGCTCATGACCGTGAACGCCTGCGTGGTCGACCCCACGTCCATCGTGCAGTCGGTCGGGCCGGTGTTCGTGAGCGAGATCGAGATCTTCGGGAGCACGCCGGCCTGGTAGGAGTCGGCGTCGGTGACGGCGGCGACCACGATGTCCTTGGCCTCGCAGGCGACGACCGCCGGCGTCTCGGATTCCGACACGTCCGTCGTCGGCTCCGGCGATGCGGGATCGGTGACAGAATCGGATGTCGGCGTCTCGCCCGCGGTCGGACTCGGTGATGCCGACGAGGTCGGGGCTGGGCCGTCAGCATGCGCCCACGGCTGGGCGACCAGCAGCCAGACGCCGATGCCGATCGCCGCGATCAGCAGGATCAGACCGCCGAGCAGGACCACGCGACGCCGACGGTAGACGGCGGCGGAGTGGCGAGGCATGAGTCCAGGTTAGTTGAGCTGCTTGAGCATCCGGGTGTTGCCGAGCGTGTTCGGCTTGACGTGCGCGAGATCGAGGAACTCCTCGACGCCGGCGTCACCGCTGCGCAGCAGCTGGGAGTACACGTCGGGGTCGACGACCTGCTCGCCGATCGGCGTATAGCCGCGGCGGCCGAAGAACTCGACCTCGAAGGTCAGGCAGAACAGTCGCGACAGACCGAGGCCGGCAGCGGTCTCCTCCAGGCGGTCGACGATCGCGCGACCGACGCCGTGGTGCAGCCAGTCCTCTCGCACCAGGAGCGTGCGCACCTCGCCGAGGTCCTCCCAGATCACGTGCAGCGCGCCGCATCCGATCATCTGTCCGTCAGCCTCGGCGACCACGAACTCCTGCACGGAGCCGTAGAGCACCGCGAGGTCCTTGCCGAGCAGGATGCGCTGCTCGACCATCGGCTGCAGCAGACTCCGGATGCCGATGACGTCGGCGCTGCGCGCCGGTCGGACGATGTACTCGCTCACACGTCAAGCCTAGAACCCGCAGCTGCGAGAAACGCTGAAGGGGCGGATGCCGCAGCATCCGCCCCTTCAGTCGGGTCTTGCCCTTCGTCTCGCTCAGGAGTCGCGAGTCAGCGCGTCACTCGCCGCTGGCGATGGCCAGGTCGGGAGTCGCCGAGATCTCTCCGCCGGTGTTCACGCCGACCGAGACCTGCTCGCCGCGCGGTCCGTGCTCGAAGAGGAACTCGCCGTCCTTCTCGTCGACCTTCACGTGATCGCCGGGGTTGAGCTCGCCGTGCAGGATCTTCTCCGACAGGCGGTCCTCGATCTCGTGCTGCATCGCGCGACGCAGCGGTCGAGCACCGAGGGCCGGGTCGAACCCGATCTCGATGAGGCGCTCCTTGGCGGCCAGCGACAGCTCGATCGTCATGTCACGGTCGAGCAGACGCTCGCCCAGCCGCTTCGTGAACAGATCGACGATCTGCACCAGCTCGCTCTTGGAGAGCTGCGGGAACACGATGATGTCGTCGACACGGTTGAGGAACTCGGGCTTGAAGTTGCGCTTGAGCTCTTCGTTGACCTTGCCCTTCATCCGCTCGTAGGTCGTCGCGTTGCTGCCCTCGATCTGGAAGCCGACCGGACCACCGGCGATGTCACGAGCACCGAGGTTGGTGGTCATGATGATGACGGTGTTCTTGAAGTCGATCACACGACCCTGGCCATCGGTCAGGCGTCCCTCCTCCAGGATCTGGAGGAGCGAGTTGAAGATGTCCGGGTGCGCCTTCTCGATCTCATCGAAGAGCACGACGCTGAACGGCTTGCGACGCACCTTCTCGGTGAGCTGGCCGCCCTCTTCGAATCCGACGAATCCGGGAGGGGCACCGAACAGCCGCGAGACGGTGTGCTTCTCACCGAACTCGCTCATGTCGAGCGAGATCAGGGCAGCTTCATCGTCGAACAGGAACTCGGCGAGCGCCTTCGCGAGCTCGGTCTTTCCGACACCGGTGGGGCCGGCGAAGATGAACGAGCCGGAGGGACGCTTCGGGTCCTTGAGGCCGGCACGCTGACGACGGATCGTCTTGGAGAGCGCCGCGATGGCCTCCTCCTGACCGATCACGCGCTGGTGCAGAGCCTTCTCCATGAAGACGAGTCGGCTGGACTCCTCCTCGGTGAGCTTGAACACCGGGATGCCGGTGGCCTGTGCGAGCACCTCGGCGATCAGCCCCTCGTCGACGACCGCACGGGTCGCGACGTCACCAGAACGCCACTGCTTCTCGAGGCGGAGGCGCTCGGCGAGGAGGTTCTTCTCCTCATCGCGCAGCGAAGCCGCCTTCTCGAAGTCCTGCTCCTCGGAGGCCTGCTCCTTCTGCTCGCGGACCTTGGCGATCTTCTCGTCGAACTCACGCAGCTCGGGCGGGCTCGACAGGATCGACAGACGCAGACGTGCGCCGGCCTCGTCGATCAGGTCGATTGCCTTGTCCGGGAGGAATCGGTCGGAGACGTAGCGGTCGGCGAGGTTCGCCGCCGCGACGATCGCGCCGTCCGTGATCTGCACCTTGTGGTGCGCCTCATAGCGGTCGCGCAGCCCCTTGAGGATGTTGATCGCGTGGGGCAGGCTCGGCTCGGCCACCTGGATGGGCTGGAAGCGGCGCTCGAGCGCGGCATCCTTCTCGAAGTGCTTGCGGTACTCGTCGAGCGTGGTCGCACCGATGGTCTGCAGCTCACCACGGGCGAGCAGCGGCTTCAGGATGCTGGCCGCGTCGATCGCGCCCTCGGCGGCACCCGCACCGACGAGGGTGTGGATCTCGTCGATGAAGACGATGATGTCGCCGCGCGTGCGGATCTCCTTGGTGACCTTCTTCAGGCGCTCCTCGAAGTCACCGCGGTAGCGGGAACCGGCGATGAGCGAGCCG
>Ga0160430_100884_pt1 | contig 13342 bp, 14 predicted proteins | sample HID1971I_E0MG_FD_108274 | JGI IMG/M metagenome (GOLD analysis project Ga0160430, IMG submission 108274) | Enriched millipede-associated microbial communities from UW Madison campus, WI, USA - HID1971I_E0 MG | ecosystem: Host-associated > Arthropoda: Insects > Digestive system > Unclassified ...
AGCTCGCGAGCGCGGCCCGCGAGGCCAAGCGCTCCGCGACGAACACCTCGGCGGGCGCGGCATCCGGCAGCACGGGTGCGACCGGTGCGGCAGGTTCGGCCGACCGCGACCGCATCGACGCCGAACGCGCCCTGCAGGATGCCGACCTCGCCGTCGCGGCGTTCCGGCAGCAGTTGCGCACCGACCTCCGCACGCACCGCGATCGGGTGCGACCCGAGGCCGTCACGCTGCTGAAGGAGCGCCTCGCCCAGGTTCGGGCCGACGTGCTGGCGACGTTCGCCGACCGCTGAGCACCGACTCCGACGCGCCCGCCGACCGGGCCCCTGATCCGCACTCCCGACTGCATCGCAACCCCCGGCGATGTCGATCGGGAGTGCTTCGATGGAGGCATGACGGATGTGACCCTGGTTCCGTGGTCGGCCGACGACCTCGACCTGCTCCGGCGGGCGAACACGCCCGAACTGATGGACCAGCTCGGCGGTCCCGAGACCGACGAGCAGGTCATCGCCCGCCATGAGAAGTACCAGCGGCTATGGCGCGAGGGCACGGGCTTCCAGTTCCGCATCGTGATCCCGGGGCACCCCGAGGGGGTCGGCCTCGTCGGCTACTGGGATCTCGCGCACGGCGACGAGCCGGCCTTCGAGTCCGGCTGGTCCGTCGAAGCCGAGTACCGGGGGCAGGGCATCGCGCCGTCCGCCGTACTGGCCATGTTCGACGCCGTGCGGGACAGGGGCGACCTGCGGCCGGTGCACGCGTTCCCGCGCGTCGACAACCCCGCCTCGAACGCCGTCTGCCGCAAGGCGGGGTTCTCGCTGCTCGGCCCGCTCGAGTTCGAGGTGAAGCCGGGCATCGTGCTGCACACGAACGACTGGGTGCACGACCTGGCGTCGAACGAGCCGGCCCGGGCGTAATCTCGTCGCGTGCGCGCCTACTTCGCGGTCCTCATCGGCGGACTCCTCGGAACCGCCCTTCGCCTGGCCTGCGACCTCGCCCTGCCGCACGGCGACGACGCGTTCCCGTTCAGCACCCTCATCGTGAACCTCGTGGGCGCATTCGTGCTCGGCTGGCTCGTCGGCGGGCTCTGGACCCGGCCGTCGACGCCGAACTGGCTGAAGGCGGGCATCGGCTCCGGCCTGCTCGGCTCGTTCACCACGATGTCGGCCGTGCTCGCCGCCGTCGTGCTCCTGTCGGTCTCGGGCGAAGCCTGGCTGGCAGCCCTGTACCTCGCCGTCTCGGCCGTCGGGGGCCTCGCGCTCGCCGCCGCCGGGCTCCGGGTCGGCTCGCTCATCGCCCACCGGCCCATGCCGACCACCGTCACGGATGCCGGGCAGACCCTGTGAGCGCCCAGCTCGCCCCCCTCGTGGTGGCCGCCGTGCTCGTGGCCGGCGCCATCGGCTCCGTGATCCGCTTCGCGCTCTCGCGTGCGCTGCCCGTGCGCCCCGGACACCTGCCTCGCGGCATCCTCATCGTGAACGTCGTCGGGTCCGGTCTCGCCGGCGCGTTCCTCGGCCTCGCCGAACGCGCGGCGATCGACGGCGACCTGCGACTCGTGCTCGTCACCGGCTTCTGCGGCGGCCTCACGACGTTCAGCACGTGGGGCGTCGAGACGATCGAACTGCTCGACGGCGGCCGCTGGCGTGCGGCGATCCTCAACGTGCTGGTCACGCTCGCGCTCGGCCTCGCGGCGGCCGCTGCCGGATACCTGCTGCTGCGCTGAGGCCGCCGCGGCGAGGTCCCGCCGTCACACCGCCTCGATCGCGGCCACCGCCGGATTCTCGCGGATGCGGGCCACACGGCATCCGTCGACTTGACATGCCCAGTGGCGGGTGTAGTCTCATCCGCCGTGACAAATGAGGCGGATTCACCGCCACCAGAACTGAAATCGCCGAAGCACTGGATCATCGGCGACCCGCTGCCGACCGAGAAGCTCGAGGGGCAGCTCCTTCCGAAGCACCTCGCGCTCCCGATCTTCGCGAGCGACCCGTTGAGCTCCGTGGCGTACGCGCCTCAGGAACTGCTCATGATCCTCACGGTGGGCGGCCTCGCCTTCCTGAGCTTCGCACCGTGGGTCGCCGTCGCGGTCGTCGTGCTGCTCGTGACCGTCGTCGCGTCGTACCGCCAGCTGATCCGCGCCTACCCGTCGGGCGGCGGCGACTACGAGGTCGCGCACCGCAACCTCGGCGAGAAGGCCGGCCTCGTCGTGGCCTCCGCCCTGCTCGTCGACTACGTGATGACCGTCGTGGTCTCGGTCGCGTCGGGCGTCGACAACATCATCTCGGCGATCCCCGAGCTCGACCCGTTCCGCGTCGAACTCGCGGTCATCTTCGTCATCATCCTCGCGGCCGTGAACCTCCGCGGCGTGAGCGAGTCGTCGAAGGCGTTCGCGGTGCCGACCTACCTCTTCATCGGCAGTGTCTTCGTGATGATCGTCGTCGGCCTCACCCGCACGGTGCTGGGCAACCCGCCCGTCGCCGAGTCGGCGCAGTACCAGGTCGACGCCGAGTCGCTCACCCAGGCGGGCGTGATCCTGCTGCTGCTGCGCTCCTTCGCGAGCGGATGCTCCGCCCTCACGGGCGTCGAGGCCATCGCGAACGGCGTGCCCGCCTTCCGCCGGCCCAAGGTGCGCAACGCGCAGCGCACGCTCGTGCTCATGGGCGGCATCGCGATCATCCTCTTCGCCGGGCTCACCGCCGTCGCGCTCATCTCGCAGGTGCACTACGCCGAGGATCCATGCCATCTCATCGGCTGGGCCGGATGCGCCACCGAACCGCAGCAGAGCCTCATGGCCCAGGTCGCTGGTGCCACGTTCGGCGAGGGCAGCGCCTTCTTCTACGTCATCCAGGCGACGACGGCGCTGGTGCTGCTGCTCGCGGCCAACACCGCCTTCAACGGCTTCCCGCTGCTCGGCTCGGTGCTCGCACGCGACGGCTACGCACCGAAGTCGCTCTCGACGCGCGGCGACCGACTGATCTACTCGAACGGCGTGCTGATCCTCGCGCTCGCGGCATCCGTGATCCTCGTCGTGTTCCAGGCGAACCTCACCGTGCTGATCCAGCTCTACATCATCGGCGTGTTCGTGTCGTTCACCCTCGGCCAGACCGGCATGGTGCGGCACTGGCTGCGCGAACTCTCGAAGGCGCGGCATCCGGTGTCGAAGTCGCAGGCCGCGCGTCGCGCGCCCCAGGACGACCGCGCCCTCTCGCGCTCGGCGATGCTGCGAGCCCTCGTGATCAACGCGATCGGCGCCGGCATGACCGCTGTGGTGCTCATCGTCGTCACGGTGACGAAGTTCACCCACGGCGCCTGGATCGTGTTCGTGATGATGCCGATCCTGTTCTTCCTCATGGTGGGCGTGAACCGCTACTACCGCGACGTCGAACGCGAGATCGAGCCCGACCCCACCACCACGTTCGGCTCGAGCGGCGACCACGCGATCGTGCTCGTCGGACGCATGCAGAAGCCGACCCTCAAGGCCCTCGACTACGCGATCGCCGCGCGCCACGACTCCATCGAGGCCGTGCACGTGTCGATCGACGACGAGTCGACGAAGCAGCTCAAGAAGGACTGGGTGAAGCAGAACATCCACGTCAAGCTGCGCATCCTGTCGTCGCCGTACCGCGACCTCAGCTACCCGCTGATCCAGTACATCAAGTCGCGCCGCGAGGAGCACGGCTCCGAGGTCATCACGGTCTACATGCCGCAGTTCATCGTCGGCCACTGGTGGGAGGGCGTGCTCCACAACCACAAGGCGCGCCGCATCCGCCAGAAGGTGATGCTCGTGCACGGCGTGACGGTCGCCCTCGTGCCGTGGCTGCTCGACTCGTCGGACATGATCTACGGGCGCCGCTCACGGCCGCTGCCCGGTCAGGACCGTCGCGGCGAGCCGGTGCGCCCGCTGCCTCGCCGCCCTGCCGACACCGGACCGGCGAAGTCGAACCGCCGATAGGCGTCGCGCCCGTCTGCCGCCCTTACCCGCACGAACGGGCCGCGCGGGCGAGTGGCCGCGGCGACCTCCCGACCTCTCGGGTCAGATCATCGCCATGATCTGGCGCGCGATCATGCGGCCGGCCCGGCTGGCGCCGATCGTCGAGGCCTGCGGCCCGTAGCCCGCGAGGAAGATGCGAGGGTCGTTCCACGACGCACCCTGGCCGACCGTGACACCGCCCGCCTTCTCGCGGAGCCGGAGCGGGGCGAGATGGCGCAGCTCGGGCCGGAACCCGGTCGCCCAGATGATCGCGTCGGCGCGCACCTCGCTCGCGGGGTGGTCGTCGTCGCCCTCCCACACCACCCGGTCGGCGTCGATGCGGTCGAACATCGGGCGCGCGACGAGCAGGCCGCGCTCGATGCCCGCGGCGATGCGGCGGTTCTTCGGCACGCCCGTGCCGCTCACGATCGACGGCAGGGCACGGCCCGACCGCGCCGCCTCGTCTTGCTTCGCGACCGCGGTGGAGGCGCCCTCGAGGTCGAGCTCCTGGCGATCGAGCCAGTCGATGGGGCGGCGCGAGACCCAGGTGAGCTGCTCGGCGATGCCCTCGAGCTCGAGCATGAAGCCGATGGCCGAGGTGCCGCCGCCGACGACGACGACGTGCTTGCCGCGGAAGTCCTCGGCGTCGGCGAAGTCGGACGTGTGCACATGCCGCCCCTGGAAGGCGGTCATGCCCGGGTAGTACGGCACGAACGGCGAGCCCCAGGTGCCCGTGGCATTCACGAGGAACTGGGTCGCGAGCTCGTGACGCGGCGGGGCCTGCTCGGGCGGCTCCTGGAACGACTTGCGCATGCGGCCGAAGAAGCCCCTTGCACGCTGCTCGTCGAGCGGCTGCGGGCTGAGGTCGTCGTAGCGCACGACGAGGTCGACGCCCTCGTTCGTCACCGAGCGCACGTCCATCGGGCGGCGCACCTGCAGGCCGAAGTGCTGCTCGTAGCGGCCGTAGTAGTCGGCCACCACCTCGCGCGCCGGAAGGGTTCGGTCGGCGGTGTCGAAGCTCAGCCCGAGCTCGGCCATGCCAGGGAGGTCGTTGACCCGGTGCGCGGTGCCGAGGCGCAGCGAGGACCACCGGTGCTGCCACGCGCCGCCCGCGCCGGGGGCGCGGTCGAGCATCACGAAATCCTCACCGGCGACCAGCTCGAAGCGGCGCAGGTAGTACGCGACCGAGAGGCCCGCCTGCCCTGCGCCGATCACCGCGATCTTCACGCGTTCAGGGCTCGACGTCACCCCTCCATCGAACCACGTCCAGCTGTGCGCATGCCCAACCTGAAGGGTGCCCGAGCACCTGTGCATGGCAACGTCGGCATGCCTGACGGCGGTGCTAAACTGGCCGCCGGACGAAATTCATATAAACCAGAAGCGCCGGGTGAAGATCATTCCACCTGGCCAGACGTCGTAAGGGGGTCACGCATGGGGCGCGGCCGTCAGAAAGCCAAGCACACCAAGGTCGCTCGGGAGCTGAAGTACTTCAGCCCGAACACCGACTACAACGCGCTTGAGCGCGAACTCACGAGTTCGCAGCATGACGATTACACCGAAGAAGCTGCGAAGTGGGCAGAGTATGCCGACGACGAAGACGACAGCTACGTCACCGACGACGAACAGCACGAGCAGCGCGCGTAGCCGGTCCGGCTCCCGCCTGCTGACCCTCGACTGACCGGTTCACCACCGCCGGTTCGCGACGGCCTGAGTTTGCGACGGCCCGAGTTTTGCGACGGCCCGGGTTTCATCACGGCCCGAGTTGCGTGCGTGCCGCAAACGGCGCGCCCGGCATCAGGCCCGTTCGCCGACCCACGCCGCCGCACGTTCGACGAACGATTCGAGTTCTGCGAGCGTCGAGCCCGGCGTGATCGCGCGCAGCACGACCTCGTCGAGCGCATCGGTCGGCTCGGCGTACGCCGCGAGTCCGGCCGCGTCATCGACCGTCGCCTCGATCGCGCGGAATCCCAGGCGGTCGAAGTTCGCCGAGTACGCCGGTACGGCGTCGTACTTCGCCGCCTCGTCGATGAGCATCGGCCTGGCCGCCTCGTCGACGATCGTGCGCACGTAGAGCACGCCGCGAACCCGGCGGCCGGCCGCGTCGGCGGCGAGGTCGCGCACGGCGGCGGCCGCGGCATCCGGAGTCAGCCAGTTGAGCAGCACCCCGTCGGCCTCGTCGGCCGCGAGCCGACGCATGCGCGGGCCGAGGGCGCCGAGCACGATCGACGCCTCGGTGCGCTCGCGCAGCGCGGAGATCGCGTCGCGCATGGCGGCCAGCGGCCGATCGACCCGACCGGAGCCGATGCCGAGGGCCGTGCGCTCGACCGGCAGGCCGTCGAGGTCGAGGTCGGCGACGGGTCGACGGTCGATGGGGATCACGCCGGTCGCGAGCCCCAGGGTCGAGGTGACGGATGCCGCGGTCCGGAGCCCTGCGAGCGAGTCGCCGCCCGGCACGTCGTTCAGCCAGAGCGACGCGAAGCCGAGGCGCTCGATGCGCGGCGCGAGCACGCGCAGGGTCTCGGCGGACGTCGTGCCCATCAGGCCGATCGAGACCGGCTGGGCCGAGACCTGCTCGCCCGCGCGGCCCTGATCGGTGCGTTCCTGCGACATGGGAGGCGTCGAATCCGGGATCAGCCGGCGTAGCCGCCGACGAGGCGCACGGCGCCGCCGTCGACGCCCTTGGCGCCCTGCTCGAAGCCGTCGAGATCGCGGGCGCCGATGGTCACGCTGCCCGCCTGCCAGGACGGCAGGCCGAGGCCCTCGAGCGCGGTGATCACGTCGGACGCCGCATCGGCGGCGACGACGGCGAAGAACCCGATGCCCAGGTTCCAGGTGCCCTCGGAGCTCTCGAGGGTCGAGCCGGCGAGCGCACTCAGCGAGCGGAAGACGGCCGCGGGCGACCACGTGGAGCGATCGACCTCGACCCAGGACCCGACGGGCAGCACGCGAGCGAGGTTCGCGGCGATGCCGCCGCCCGTGACGTGCGAGAGGGAGTGCACGGCCGAGCCGAGGCGCTCGTCGGCGAGGAGCTCGACGAGCGGGCCGCTGTAGAGACGGGTGGGTTCGAGCAGCGCCTCGCCCCAGGTCGTGCCGAGGTCGGCGGCGACGTCGCCGTAGTGGAGGCCCGCGTTCGCGAGGATGTGGCGCACGAGCGAGAAGCCGTTGGAGTGCAGGCCGCTCGACGAGATCGCGATGACCGCGTCGCCGTCGCGCACGCGCTCGGCGCCGAGCAGGCGATCGGCCTCGACGACGCCGACGGCCGCACCGGCGACGTCGTAGTCGTTCACGCCCATGAGTCCGGGGTGCTCGGCGGTCTCGCCGCCGACGAGCGCGGTGCCCGTCTCGGCGCAGGCCTTGGCGATGCCGGTGACGATCGAGGCGATGCGCTCGGGCACGACCTTGCCGCACGCGATGTAGTCGGTCATGAACAGGGGCTTCGCACCCACGACGACGATGTCGTCGACCACCATGCCCACGAGGTCCTGCCCGATGGTGTCGTGCTTGTCGAGCGCCTGCGCGATCGCGATCTTCGTGCCGACCCCGTCGGTGGACGTCGCGAGCAGTGGTCGCTCGTAGGCCTTCGCGAACGACAGGTCGAAGAGCCCGGCGAAGCCGCCGACGCCGCCGAGCACGTTCGGACCGTGCGTCGCGGCCACGGAGGCCTTCATGAGGTCGACGGCGAGGTCGCCTGCTGCGGTGTCGACTCCGGCAGCGGCGTAGGACGAGTTCGCGCTCACCATGCAAGGGTACCCGGCGCGCGGCACGCCGAAGGCCCGCTCGTCCCCGGATCCCGGCCGCGAGACGTGCCCGCGAGTAGAATCCGGGCATGCAGCCGGAGGGCACACCCTCGTGGGTGATCCGAGAGAACGCGAGTCGGCCGGTGCTGATCGCGTTGTACCTCCGCGCGGCCCTCGGCGTGGCCTCCCCCGTCGAACTGCCGCGCGTGCGCGATGTCGGCAAGGTCGGGCCGACGCTCGCGATCGACCAGCACGACCTCCTCGAACGGCAGTGGCGCGACTGGTGGGCCATGACGGTCGAGCCAGAGGCGCATCCGTCGCCCGTGCCGCTGCAACTCGTCGACGAGTACGAGACCGAGATCGCGTTGCCCGTCTCGGGGGCCGAGGTGCTGCTCGCGGCCGTCGTTCCGCACGCCGAGGCGGCGCGCGCGTGGGCCGAGTGGACGCAGGACAGCTACCGTGCCGCATCCAGTGCCCGCCGCGGCGACTCGTACCGCGCCTACGCCGGCACGATCGCCGAGCACGAGCGGGAGGTCGGACGCCGGGCCCACTCGTTCGAGCTGAACGTCGAGGTGCTGCCGCTCGCGACATCCGGCGTCTGGTGGATCGGCGAGAAGACCGTCGCGGTCACCGACTCGCTGCGCTCGGATGCGTCGGCGTTCGACGACGCGATCCACCCGATCATCGCCGAACTCGCCTGAGCGGTCTCGGCGGGCTCCGGTCTCGATACGGCGCTGCGCGCCTCCTCGACCGGCGGACGGGCATGCCAGACTCGATCGCATGAGCATCTGGTTCGGCGAGCCCTCGGTCGAGTGGGCGAACGCACGCTGCGAGGGCACCGCGATCCGTTCCCTCGGCATCGAGATGACCGAGGTCACCGACGAGTCGCTGAAGGGACGGATGCCGGTCGACGGCCGCACGCGTCAACCCGGCGGCGTGCTGCACGGCGGGGCATCCGTCGCGCTGGCCGAGACCCTCGCGAGCTGGGGCGCGAGCTTCACCGTCGATCCGGAGCAGTTCTACTGCGTCGGCATGGAGATCAACGCGAACCACGTGCGCCCGGTGGCCGACGGGTTCGTGCACGGCGAGGCGCGGCCGATCACCCGCGGGCGTACGACGCAGGTGTGGGACATCCGCATCACCGACGACAACGGCAAGCTCGTCTGCGTGTCGCGCTGCACGATGGCCGTGCTCGCGAAGCCCTCGGAGTACTGAACGCCCGCTCGCCCGGTGCGCCGGTCAGCGCGCGGCGTCGATCGACGCGACGACCGCGGCGACGGCCTGCTCGAACCTGAGCTCGGGCGGCGCGCCGAAGCCCACGACCATCGTGGGCGGGCGGCTCGAGGCCGTGACGGCATCGGCGGCGTAGGCGGCCAGGCCGTCGAACCTGAGGCCGCGTTCGGCTCCGGCCTCGACGACGGCCGCCTCGGTGACGCCGTCCGGGAGTTCGAGCAGGCAGTGCAGGCCCGCGGCGAGGCCGAGCACCCGCGCGTCGGGCGCCCCCTCGGAGAGCATGGCCTCGAACCGCTCGCGGCGCGCCCGGTACCTGATGCGGAGGCTGCGCACGCTGCGGTCGTACCCGCCGGAGGCGATGAGGGCGGCCAGGGCCGACTGCGTGATCGCGTCGGTGGCCGCGCCGGTTCGACGCCGCTGCGCCAGCACGTCCTCGCGGAGCGACGGCGGCACGACGCCCCATCCGATGCCGACGGCCGGGGAGAGCGCCTTGCTCGCCGTGCCGCCGTAGACGGTGCTGCCGGGCGCGAGCGACTGGAACGCGCCGATCGATCGCCCGTCGAACCTGAACTCGCCGTCGTAGTCGTCTTCGATGACGATGCCCCCGGTGGCCTCGGCCCACTCGGCCAGGGCGGCGCGTCGCTCCGACGACAGCGGCACGCCCGTGGGGAACTGATGCGCCGGGGTCAGCAGCACCGCGTCGACGGCGACCTCGTGCAGGCGCCCGACCACGGCGCCGTCGGCATCGACCTCGAGGGGCACCGGGTCGAGCCCGGCCGCCCCGAGCACCTCGCGATGCGAGCCGTGCCCGTACGCCTCGACCGCGATGCGTCGGCCCCCACGCGCCGCGATCGCCCCGGCCACGAGTCCCAACAGCTCGCCGAACCCGTGCGTGACGACCACGTCGCCGGCGTGCACGCGCACGCCGCGGGCACGGGCGAGGTACTCGGCGAGCGCCGTGCGCAGCGAGGCCACGCCTTCAGGGGCGCCGTAGCCCAGCGAGCTGCTCGACGCCTCGGCCATGGCCTGCCGCATGGCGGCCAGCCAAGCCGACCGCGGGAACGCCGAGGCATCCGGGAGCCCACCGCGGAGATCGAGCTCGAACCGCGTCGAGCGATTCACCGCCGAGCTCGACGACGGATGTCGCGGGGCGATGCGCTCGCGCACCCACGTGCCCGAGCCGACCCGCGACTCGAGGCGGCCCTCGCCGAGCAGCCGCTCGTAGACCTCGACCACGCTGTTGCGGGCGATGCCGAGGTCGGCGGCGAGCGCACGGGTGGCCGGCAGCCGGGTGCCTGAGGCGAGCGAGCCGTCGTCGATCGCGGTGCGGAGGGCCTGCTCGAGCGAGCCGACCTTGCGACGCGGGTCGAGCAGGAGGTGCAGGTCCAATCCTGAATCGGCCCAGTGATCCGCCATGCGAATGGACGTTACCAGCGTCGCGCGCGCTCCGTAGCGTGATCCCATGACCACCACCACGAACCCCACCGACACGATCACCCCCGCCCGCCGCCTCGACGTCGACGGCGTCGCGCCCGCCTTCACCCGCGCCGTCAGCGCCCTCGACGACGCGGCATCCGCCGAAGCCGACCGAGCCGGCATCGAACCGGGCCTGCGCGACCTGATGAAGCTGCGCGCCTCGCAGCTCAACGGCTGCGCGTACTGCGTCGACCTGCACTCGCACGATGCCCGGGAGGCCGGGGAGTCCGACCAGCGCATCTTCGCCGTTGCGGTGTGGCCCGAGGCCAACTTCTTCACCGCCCGCGAACGCGCGGCCCTCGCGCTCACCGACTCCGTCACCCGCCTGTCGGAGACGCACGTGCCCGACGGCGTGTGGAACGAGGCATCCGCCCACTTCAGCGATGACGAGCTCGCCGCCCTGCTCGCGCTGATCGTCTCGATCAACGCCTGGAACGAGATCTCGGTCGCGACGCGCGGATGGCGGGCGATGCGGCGCGGCTGACGCGAGTTCGCGGTGCGCCGCTGGAGCGCGCGACGGTGCTCGCCCGACCGGTCGACCTGCGCACCTGACGCGGTCGATGCTCAGGCGAGCACCAGCCCGCACCCAGTCGGCTCACACGCGCACGTGTGGGAGGATTGTGCAGTCCGCTCGGACACCTTCCCCCACCTTCGAGGAGCCATTGCTCGCATGTGCGGCATCGTCGGAATCGTCTCGACCGAACCCGTCAACCAGCAGGTCTACGACAGCCTGCTCCTCCTTCAGCACCGCGGTCAGGACTCGACCGGCATCGCCACCGCCGACGGCCCCGTGTTCCACATGGCCAAGGCGCGCGGGCAGGTGCGCGAGGCGTTCCGCACGCGTGACATGCGCTCGCTCATGGGCAACATCGGCCTCGGCCATGTGCGCTACACGACGAAGGGCGCGGCCGAGCGCGAAGAGGAGGCCCAGCCGTTCTACGTGAACGCGCCGTACGGCATCATCCTCGTGCACAACGGCAACCTCACGAACACGCGCGAGCTCAGCGAAGACCTGTTCCGCATCGACCGCCGCCACGTGAACTCCACGAGCGACACCGAGATGCTGCTGAACGTGCTCGCGACCGAGCTGCAGGGCCAGATCACCGGCCTCGACCTCGACCCCGACCAGGTGTTCGCGGCCGTCGAGCAGGTGCACGAGCGCGTCGAGGGCTCCTACGCGGTCATCGCGCTCATCGCCGGCCACGGCCTGCTCGCGTTCCGCGACCCGTTCGGCATTCGCCCGCTGATCCTCGGCCGCCGCCTGACCTCGAAGGGCAAGGAGGAGTGGATCGTCGCATCCGAGTCCCTCGTGCTCGAGAACGGCGACTACGAGATCGTGCGCGACGTCGAGCCCGGCGAGGCGATCTTCATCACGCTCGACGGCCAGATGATCTCGCGCCAGTGCGCGAAGAACCCGCGACTCGTGCCGTGCTCGTTCGAGTACGTCTACCTCGCCCGCCCCGACTCGGTCATGAACGGCATCTCGGTCTACGAGTCCCGGCTCCGCATGGGCGACCGCCTCGCCGACACGATCGCGCGGCACATGCCGCTCGGCGACGCCGACGTGGTCATGCCCATTCCCGACTCGTCTCGCCCGTCGGCCATGCAGGTCGCGCAGAAGCTCGGCATCGAGTACCGCGAGGGCTTCTACAAGAACCGCTACGTCGGCCGCACGTTCATCATGCCCGGGCAGTCGGAGCGCAAGCGCTCGGTGCGCCAGAAGCTGAACGCCATGGGCACCGAGTTCCGCGGCAAGAACATCCTCATCGTCGACGACTCGATCGTGCGCGGCACGACTTCGCAGCAGATCGTGCAGATGGCCCGCGACGCCGGCGCCAACAAGGTGACGTTCGCGTCGGCGGCACCCCCCGTGCGCTTCCCGCACGTCTACGGCATCAACATGCCGAGCCGCCAGGAGCTCATCGCGCACGGACGCAAGATCCCCGAGATCGCGGCCGAGCTCGGCGCCGACCACATGATCTACCAGGAGGTCGCCGACCTGCAGGCCGCGATCACCGAGGGCACCTCCATCGAGGCGCTCGACCTGTCGTGCTTCACGGGCGACTACGTCACGGGCACGGTCACCGAGGAGTACCTCGCGTGGGTGGAGCAGACGCAGCTCAGCTGAGCATCGCGGGCACGCGGCATCCGGATGTCGCGTGCCGCTGAACGGACGAAGGGCCGCCCCGATCTCGGGGCGGCCCTTCGTCATGCTCGGGTCGGTGCTACGGCGTGCCGTCGACGCGGTGCGCGATCTCGTGCTCGACGCCGACCGACGTCGTGCGCTTCGCCATGGACCGGTCGAACGCGAGCGCGATGAGCGCGCCGAGCGCGACGCCGATCGAGACGCAGATCAGCAGCAGGAAGCCGAAGACCTGGCCGCCGTCGTAGCCGACCGGCACGATCTCGCTCTCGGTGGGCGTGAACGCGAGCGTGAGCACGAGCGCGACGATCGCGCCGAGTCCGGCGCCCAGGGTCATGAACCGACCGTACTTCGGCGCTCGGCGCACGATGACGGTGTCGCTCGTGACATCGGTCTCGATGAGGACCTCGGATGCAGCGGGCCCCACTGCGGGCACGGCTGCGGGCAGTGCGGGCTCGGTCGGTTCGACGGCCGCGGCGGTCGTGTGCTCGTTCGGCTCGGCGGGGGTCGGGGTCTGGCTCACCCCTCCATTGTCGCGCACGCGGCTGAGTGCCGACTTCGTGACGAGGACGACGACGGGCCGCCGACCCTGCGAGGTCGACGGCCCGGCGGCGTCGTGGGTGTCAGCTCTGGGTCGAGTGGCGACGCGAGCGGATGACGAGCACGGCGACGATCGCGAGCACGATCACCAGCAGCGCGGCCGACAGGGCCCAGATCCACCAGGTGGATCCGGTCGACGCGGCGGTCTGGTCGACCGCCTCGGTCTCGGCGGACTCCGTGTCGGCCTCG
>Ga0160430_100886_pt1 | contig 13323 bp, 13 predicted proteins | sample HID1971I_E0MG_FD_108274 | JGI IMG/M metagenome (GOLD analysis project Ga0160430, IMG submission 108274) | Enriched millipede-associated microbial communities from UW Madison campus, WI, USA - HID1971I_E0 MG | ecosystem: Host-associated > Arthropoda: Insects > Digestive system > Unclassified ...
GGCCAACACGGCCGCCGAGACCGACACCGGCGCTGCGCAGGCCGTGCCCGTGGGCAGCGTCATCACGCTGGCCGAGAGCTTCACCACCGGCAGCGCCGCCAACTACACCAGCGCGCTGAGCTGTACCGGCACCAGTGGCCTGTCGGGCAACACGCTGACGGTGGGCGCGGCCGACACGGCCATCGTCTGTACCTACACCAACACAAAGAAGACCGCCACGCTGCAATTGGCCAAGGCCTGGGGCCCGAACAGCATCGCAGGCAACGTCGCCAGCATCGGCGCCAGCACGGGCGGCGCAAGCAACACGCCGGCGTTCGCCGCAACCGCCCCCTCGCCGGGTAGCAGCGGTGCGGGTGTGAGCGTTGCGGTGGGCAACATCATCACCCTCCCGGCGGAGACGATGAGCACGGGTACGTTGACCCACTACACCACGACGCTGTCGTGTACCGCCGACGGCGGGACCACGGCCAACGCGCTGAGCGGCACCGACGGCCAGCTCACCAATACGCTGACGATCGGTGCGGCTGACGAAGGCAAGGCCATCGTGTGTACCTACACCAACACGCGCAGATCGGGCTTCCTGAGGCTGGCCAAGCAATGGGCTAGCGCGGCACCCGGCGATGACGCCACGTTGAACGTCTCGCGCGGCGGCACAATTTTCCATACCCTCGATTCCGATGCCGCCTCGCCCAGCGACTTCGACTCGGACTCGGTGACCACGCAGGTACAGGTGTTTGCCGACGAAACGCTGACCTTGGCCGAGACGCTGCCCGCTGCCAATGTGGGCGGCTACACCGGGGTGCTGACATCGTGCTCCCCCTGGACCGTGAGCGGCGCCACCGTGACGGTCGGCAACCTCAGCTACCCCGTCAGCTGCGTCTATACCAACACACGCATGACCTTCCCGGTAAAGGTGACGAAGACCTGGACCAACGCCAATGCCGGCGATAGGGTCAACCTCTCGATCAGCGGACTGGCCGCCGACGTGACGGCGATCAGCGCCGGTTCGTCCACCGCGCCCGCCACCACCATCGACGCGACGGCCATCGCAGCCACCGGCAGTGCAGTGACCGTGGCAGAAGCCTTCACCAGCGGCAACGAGGCCAACTACAGCACCACGCTGAGCTGCACCAAGGACCTTGACGGCAGCGCCGTGTCCCTGACGACGGGCAGCGGGCTGAGCCGGGGCTTCGTCATGCCCAAGGACAGTGCGGTGACCTGTACCTTTGTCAACACACGCAAGACCGCCACGCTGCAACTTGCGAAGGTTTGGGGCGCTGGCAGCACAGCAGGCAACGTGGCAGACATCGGGGCCAGCGCCGGTGGAGCAAGCAACACCGCTCCATTCACGGCGAATGCACCAGCGGCCGGCAACAGCGGCGCGGGTGTGACGGTGGCGGCGGGAGACATCCTTACGCTCCCCGCGGAAACCATGAGCATGGGGACGCTGGCGAACTACAGCACGGTGTTGTCGTGCACGGCCAATGGCGGGGCGACGGCCAATGCGCTTAGCGGCACGAACGGGCAGGCGATCAACACGCTGGTCATCGGTGTCGCCGACGCGGGCAAGGCCATCGTCTGTACATACACCAACACGCCAAAGATGGCGAGCCTGCAACTGGCCAAGGCCTGGGGCGTCGGCAGCATCGCCGGCAACGTGGCCAGCATCGGTGCCAGCGCGGGCGGTACGAACAACACCACGACGTTCGCGGCAACGGCTCCTGCGGCCGGCAACAGCGGCGCGGCCGTGGCCATTGCAGTAGGCGACCTCCTCACCTTTCCGGGCGAGACCATGACCACCGGTGCGCTGACGAACTACACGACCATGCTGTCGTGTACCGCCAACGGCGGCACCACGGCCAACACATTGAGCGGTACCAACGGCCAGTCCACCAACACGCTGCTGATCGGTGCGGCCGACGCTGGCAAGGCCATCGTCTGTACCTACACCAACACCCGGCTGCCCACGGTCCAGATCAGCAAGCAGGCGATGGGCGGAACGGGCACGTTCACCTTCAGCGGCGACAACGGCTTCGGCACCGACAGCATCCAGGTGACAACGGCCGGGGCCACCGTGGCCGGCGCGGTCAGGACGCTGACAGTGGCGAACACCCAGACGGTCCTGACCGAGCCCGCCGGATCGACGCCGGCCGGATTCATCTTCGCCGGTGCGACCTGCAGCGGTCTGACGGGCGGTGCGACGGCCGTGGTCGATACGACGGCCCGCACGGTGACACTGCCAGCCGCCGGCCTGGCCGAAGGCGCGGCAGTGGCTTGCACCTTCACCAACGCCGCGGCGGCCAGCGTGAGCGGCCGCGTCTTTCTCGACATCGGGTCGGGCGCCACAGCCACCGCAAACGATGGCGTGCTCAATGGCGCCGAAGCCGGCATTCCCGGCGTCAGCGTGAAGTTGACCAACTGCGCTGCCACGATCTACGGCAGCACCATCACCGATGGTTCCGGCGCCTACACCCTGGCCATCCCCGCCTCGGTGACCCTGGGCGGTCCGATGTGCGTCGAAGAGTTCAATACCAGCAACCGGATTTCCACCGGTGCTTCGGTCGGCAACATGCCGCTGCCTTCCGGCGCGGCGATTGCGGCGGCGGGGACGACATACACCTACACGCGAGCCGGCACCCCCGACCGCATTGCATTCACGTGGAACGGCGCCGCGCACGCAAATCTGAATTTCGGCGATGTCGACCCCAGCACTTTTGCGACCAGCGGCGCGAAGACGGGGCAGCCGGGCAACACGGTGACCTACGCGCACACCTTCGTGGCAGGCACGGGAGGCAGCGTGGCCTTTGCGATCAGCGCGTCGACCTCGACGCCCACGCTGACCGGTTGGGCCGAAAAGATCTTTGCAGACCCGACCTGCAGCGGCAGTCTCCAGCCGGGCGCGGCCACGCTGTACCCGCCTTCCACATCGATCACAGTGAGCGCAGGCCAGAGTGTGTGCGTGATCGTGCAGGAGTTCATTCCGGCCACCGCCCAGCCGGGACATTCCAACGATGCAAAGGTGCAGGCCAACTTCACCCTGACCAACTCGTTGCCGGCCCCGGCGCTCAGCGCCAGCTATACCCTCGACGACATCACGACAGTCTCCACCTCCGCGCTGGAGTTGAAGAAGGAAGTGCGCAACGTGACACAGGGCACGACGGCCTTCACCATCAACAACCAGGCCAAATCGGGAGAAACGCTGGAGTACCGCGTCACCTACACCAACAACGGCACTACCCCGATCGGGAACCTGACCGTGAACGATGCGACACCGGCCTACACCACCTTCGTGTCGAGCACTGCAGGCACCACACCGGCCACGCTGACGGCCTGCCGAAAGGCGACACCAGCCAATCCGGCGCCCGCTGCCACCGTGGCCTGCGGCGTGGCGCAGGTGGCCGGTGGCTCGGGACCGGTGAGCTGGATCTTCTCCGGCACGCTCAATCCCGGAGCCACCGGCACGGTGTTGTTCCAGGTCAAGGTCGATTGAGGACGGCCCCCGCGCAGAGGGGCATTGGTGGGTTCCGTCACGTCCGGCGACAGAACGAGGAAGTCGCCCTGCTGAAAAAGAACCCGCCGAAGCGGGCAAAGCAGTCAACGATCACCAAACTGCTCACCACGAGGCGGTGAGCAGCACTCCTTTGTAATCGCTGCACGGGTGAGCGCATTCGACGCCATGTGCAAAGGCTGCGAGGTCGAGAAAAAATCCCGCAGCACTTCATGTTCATTTACCCACCGACACGAATTCGTGACTTACAAATCACGAATGGAGCACAGGATACGAATGAATTGGGAAGGGCGCTGGGCGCTCACGGTCAATGAACTGGCTCCGGGCGCGTTCTATTTCACGGTGCTGGATGCCCTCACGGACGACATCGACTGTTTGTCGTACCGCCCCTTGATCACCGATGAAACCCCCTACGAGACCCCCGCCGAGGCTTGGCTGGCCGGGGTGTGCGCGCTCAACGCGCTCGACGTGGCGAAGGTCGAGCTGCGGTCTCTGTAGCAACGCTCAGTGCGGCACGTACAGCTGGAGCTCGCGAGGGTCGCACGGCACCGAGATCTGTTGCCCGTCGAACCTCACGCGCACATGCGGATAGGTGATTCCCGTGATGGTGCCCACCCGACCTTCACAGACGACGCGGTCACCGCGCTGGAACGATCTGCCGAATTGCGCCTTGATCTGCTCGAAGCTCATGCGTTGATTGGTCCTGGACATTCCGGCCTCCTTCGGAGGTTATTGGAGTGTCCAACGCATGAATTGGCGCGAAGGACGACAGCGCGTACCGATGACGAAAAAACCGGAAAGAGAGGCGTGAATATTCCCACCGCTCCATGAAAATTCGCTCGCTCCATGTCGCGGCGGCACGAGACAAGAAAAGACCCGCCGAAGCGGGTTGATCGATCCAATTGATCAAAAGGGTAAACCCCGGTGCGTGACAGCACCCGTGTTTTACACCTGCGCGTGGCCTGCATGCGGGAGCTGCAATTCAAAGGTGTGGGCTGCGAGAAAAAATTCCTTTTCGATTTACCGTCATTAACGTTGGCGCATGGGGATCGACGTCATTCATTCGCCCTTGCGCCGGTCCGTCCGGCGCCTGCCCCGATGGCTTGACAGATGGTGATTACGAGCGTATCCCAACATACTTGGCTTTTGAAAAGAGGCTGGAATGTTCATGCCGGACATGGATCGCACATCGATCGTGCGGCTGCGAATGAAAGAGAAGCCCTGCTGCCGGGCCGCCGCCAAGGTGCACTCATCATGACGCCATCCGCGTCGACTCTCTATGGCCGCCTCATGACCGGAGCCCGCATCCGACATCTGCAGGCCTATGCAGCTGTTGCCGAGCTGGGCAGTGCCAAACGCGCAGGCGATGCCATCGGATTGACCCAGCCTGCGGTGACGAATCTCATTGCCGACCTCGAGCAACTGCTGGCGTGCACGCTGTTCCAGCGTCATGCGCGTGGAATGCGGATGACGGAAATGGCTGCGGAATTGCTGCCTTTCGTGCGGCGGGCTTTGGCGTCTCTCGAAAGAGGAACGGAGTTCGTGGCATTCCGGCACACGAGTGCGCAGCAGATCGTGCGTATCGGCGCCATCCATGGTGCGATCTGCGGCTTGCTGGTGCGAGCGCTGCCGGCATTCGCCAGCGTGAGACCCGACGTCATGATCGAACTCCAGGAGGCCAACGTGCCGCGCACGGCCACGCTGATCCTCAAGCAGGAGATCGACATGATGCTATGCCGCGAACCCGCGGTTCGTCCCGAAGGGTGGGAGTTCCGCGAGCTCATGCAGGATCGGCTCGTCGTAGTGGTCGGGCCAGAGCACCCGCTGGTCTCAAAGCGCGCATTGGGCTTTGCCGAACTGTGCGACGAGACATGGCTGCTGCTGCATCCCGCGACACAGGCGCGTCATGTGTTCGACGAATTGCTGAACCACCATGGCTTCACGGCAAGATTGCGCAAGATCGAGGCGCTCTCGAGTCCCATGGTGCTGGCGCAGCTGCGTAGCGAGCGGCTGGTGATCCTGGCGCCCTACAGTGTTTTTCGTCAACTGATCGACCTTGGTCAACTGGCGATGCTCGACGTGATCGATATTCCCGCGTTTCGTCCGCTGGGAGTGCTCAGCCCCAGGGACGACGACATGAGTCAGGCGGCCCGCGAACTCAAGGAATTTCTCTACCGCTACGTCAAACAGCACCCCTAACAGACTGTTGAATTTCTGAGTGCCGAACTGGCCGGTGTAGCCAATGCAAGCCCAACAGACCGAGGTGGACGCCTTCGGGCGCCGTGTTGGGTTTCAACAGCCCGCTGGACACGATGGTCGCGTTGCCTAGACGGGCGGCCATCATGTCCAGGTCCCGTCGAGGCAACGTCGGGTCCAACGGCAGTCAGATCCCATGGTGCGAGCACGCCGCTCGAGACGCTGGTTACCTTGACCGCCCGAAATCAGCTGTCGCTCTCGCGCGCGCCAACGGCATCGAGACCACTTGTCATGGCTCCTTGCGCTTATGCAGCGCGTCGTTCAAGGCCCCGGGGCTTGCTCCGGCCTCAGGCGCAGCGGCGTTGGGCGACCCCCTGCCGACAAGCTTACGCGGCCTTGCGCGAAGGAGGCGCTCAGGCGCGCCAGGCTGCGGCCGGTGGACGCCACGTACGTCAACCGCAACACGCCAGCCTGGAGGAGCTGCAGCGGGCGAAAACCAACTTGGTCAGCACATCGCCCGACGCGGTGCCGAACAACGCATAGCCTATTTTGATCCCAGGCAACGAACTGCCCCACAGTGCACAGCACCACAAGGCCAGAACGAAAGCAGCAAGAGGGCGGGCGAAAAGGGAAGGGGACGCTGCTGCGCAAGGCCGGTGTCGGGATAGGGGAAGATCAGGCGCTTTCACCCGCGCGGTCCGAGCGGGTGGGAGGACTTCAAGTCGGCGAGGGTGAACCCCATGCCGGGTTCAGTCCCCGTCATCCGGTGAGCTGCGGCGTTTCAAGCAGGACCAGGCGGCCTTTCTTCGTGATGGCAAGCACGGTCGCAGGCTTATCGTTCACACCATCGTGTGCAACCGCGTTTCGCGGGGGAATGAACGCCATGATCAGTTCCGCATCCCTGAGCGCCCTGAGGGCATCGATCTGCGCAACTTCGAACGTTTCGCGGGGAAGCTTCTGTCGCGCAAAGTGCCGCAGACATTCCATCGTCATCTGGATATCCCGAGTGGGCGGCCTCAGAGGCCCCAAAAAAGAACCCGCCGAAGCGGGTGAATCGATCAAAACAACCAAAGCGCTGCGCCACGTGGCGCACATCGCATTGTGATGTCCAGCCCTTCTTTTGGCGTCGTGAGGGCGCAGGCGCAAATTCTGTTGCGGCGAAGAAAAATCACGCTCGTCAAAGCTTTGTTCCCGATCAACTGCCGTTCCGAATGCGCGCAGACGAACAGCAGCGTGCGCGTTGGGCCAGGAGCAACTGCATTGCATTGCGCCGACATGACGGCGATGGACGTGCTGGTCCCAGCATGCCCGTCGCCGCCTGGGACCGCGCTCAGCTGGCAGCGTTGACTGCGTCCTTCAGTGCCTTGCCCGCGGAAAACTTCGGCACCTTGCTTGCCTTGATGGTCATGGGTTCACCCGTCGACGGATTGCGGCCCGAACGTTCCGGACGGGCCGACACCGAGAAGGTGCCGAAGCCGATCAACTGCACGGTGTCGCCGCGTGCCAACGCGCGCGAGAGGTTTTCAATGGCGGAGTCAAGCGCGCGAGCGGCGTCGATCTTGCTGAGGTCGGTATCGGCGGCGATGGCGGCAATGAGGTCGGTCTTGTTCAAGATGGCTCTTTCAAGGAAGGTGGGGAGAAGAAACCCGCGACGCGAGTGCCTGTCCGCTCGAGTCTAAGCACGACCATGGCCGCCTGGCCCAACGGAAGCGTTTCGAAACGGAAACATCGTGACCTGTCTCGTGCGCCTGGTGTGCCGATGCGCGACAACCGGATGTCGTTGGGGGAACGCGGGGATGGAATTCGTCACGATTCCTGCCACGATGACGCGCTGACTTGCACGCGCCTCCTCAAGGCGCAATTTCTTCACGGAAAGCCACGATCTTGCGCGATGCAGGCACCTATGATTTCGCCCCACGCAACTGCTGCGTCTGTTCGAAAGAGAAGAAGAAGCTTGAAAACCGCCATCACCGTCATCGCTTTCGGGATCGCCCTGGTCCTGATCGCCGCACTGCCTCCATCGGCGCCCGCAGAATCACCCTCCGGCATCTCCGCCGCGGCGCCGCAAGTCTGACCGGGAAGAAGTTGACGCCGACATCGACGAGGTGAGGGCGTGCGGCGCGGGTCGCGATGTTCCTTCGCTGGCGGTGCGAGCGACTAGGAACTTCCCTTGCTCAACTCGCGCTCCAGTGATTCGTTCACTTCCTTCAGCTTCTCGCTGGACGCAGTGAGCTGCTTCTCGATCTGACTCGCGCGCTCAACCGCTTGATTGGCGTCGGGCGAGATGCTCTCCTTGGGCAACTCGCTGTCGAGCACAGCGTGCACAACGGCAAGTTCGTCTGCAGCCTTCTCGACGGCTTGTGCCGCCTCCTTGTTCTCCTTCAGCGCCTTGACAATACCAGTTGCATTTTCCTGGGCGGCAGGCCGCGTCTGCTTGGGCATGGGTTTCCTTGAGTCGAGCTACATCGTGAATGCTATCTCACGCAGAACCGCTGTCGGGCCGGCGTGCCTCGTCGACGGCGCTACTTCCCGGGCTGCTGAAGGCGACAGCAATGGCGCTCAACGCACGCATTCTCCGAACCCACCGTTCGGCTCGCAGCGCGCTGGCCAGAGGCGTGCTCATCGTTGCGCGGCGGGCGTCGAGAAATTGCGGTTGTGATCCAGGCCGCACTCGCCCACATCCGTTGGCACCACGAACAGCGGACCAAGCGCTCACCGGGCGCTCTCCGCCCATCCAATACCGACAGGGTCTTGGACTTGCGGCGCAAGACCGGTCCCGGTTTTTTCCGCCGCCGCCCCTGAAACCACCGCCTGCGCGCTTGCTGCGCTGGCCGACCTGCAGCGCACCGTCGCATTGATGGCCTCCCACGCCAAGTCCCGCAAGGAGAACGTCGATGCATACGGAGCACGCCGCAAGGTGCTCGAAGATCGCATCCGTGCGGATGCTGCCGAGCTTGGCCGGGTGCGCCAGCAACATGCCGCCGGCGCCGCCCTGATCGCGAGCAGGCCGCAACCGCTCTTGCTGTCTGCCAGCGTGTTGCCGATCGATCCGCAGTCCTCTCAGCCATGACTGCACGAAGTCGAGAGCTTCCTGCGCGAGTCCGATTCATCGTTGAAGGGCGAGACAACGAAGTGCAGTTTCTGCTCGGCACCGTGAGGAACGAACGCGCGTTGCTGGCGCCGTGAAAGGCGGCTTGTGAATGCGACGGCGCTGCACCGGGTGTGAACCAATTGCGGATTGACGAACGGATGGGCTTTGCGCCCCCTCCGACGAGGGGAGCCTCCATGGAGAGAGGTCGGGATGATGATTCGCATTCGTTTGCTGCGCGCGCGCCTTGCTCTTCAAAGCGAAGCACTGGCTTGTTCGCCGCGTACAGCACGGTCAGCCTTTGGGTGATCTTCTGGTTTGGTGACTAGCGGCTCGGTGAAGCACGACCGTGCGCTGCTGGGCTGGGGTCGCCGCGGCGCCACCGCTCCGATCTGACGCCAGTCCCCCGTTCTGGCTTCGGCCGGCACGGGGGGCACCTGCCGCTTGGACGTACAGGGGCTGCCCGAGATTCAAGCCGCCCGGCTTGCGCCGACCGAACTCTCCCGCCGCGTCACCAAGAACGAGGCGGCGCCGACCTTGCCGAGCGGTTCCAGCGCCGCGGCCTTTCGTCCTGCAACCGCCTGAGCTCGGCCATACCTTCGTCGGTGATGCAGATCACGATGGCGGTCCGCGTTGGGACGTACTTGCCGTTCGGGCTGAGTGGCGGATTGAACTCGGCTTCGATCAGTCCGGTGGCTTTCAACACGCAAGCGTAGATGACTTCTTCCGGTCTGATCACTTGAAATGGGAACTGGACGCAAGCAAGTCGCATCAAGAAAAGTCGCGGCATCTTTGAGCTCCAGGGTCTGGTTTCTTCAAGGCCTTGCCGACAGGCCTCATCGTGGTGAAGCGCGAAAAATACGCCGCGCAGGCATTTTTTTCCGTTCCTCGCCGACGGCCCCTCCAGTCGGACCAGTCCTATGAATGCCCGCCGCAAGCGTCCTACCAGCAGCGCGCTGGGCCCCCTGCCAGACCACATCACCCCCCTTCCAGGCCGCCAGCCGGGCGGGGGCGATGGAGCGCCAAAGAAAAAGCCCGCACGCGGCGGGCTAAGCGACCCGATCAGGGAGCCAGAGAGTGGGTCGCATGGCAGTCTAGCAGCGGTCGCGCCCGGGGCCTTCCAAGAAAAAGCCCGCACAGGGCGGGCAAGGGCAGCACAGGGAAAGGAGAGGGCGTAGCAACCGGCTGCCGGGCGGCACTCTACGGCGTAGCCTGCGGGGCTGTGTGTAGGAGCACGCCGCGTCCGGCGCCCATGGAAAAGCCGTCCGAGGGCGGGTTGATGGTGGATGTGGCACGTCCAAGCAGACTCGCACTGCCGAGCAGTTGAAGCGGATGCTGCTCATGCGCATTGAGGCGTTGCCGGGCTTTCGAGGCCAGCAGACGGATGTGCACCGACCCGGGAAAAAAGAACCCGCCGAAGCGGGGCAAAAGCGAGGTGCCGTCGCTTGCGCGACGGGTGGTATGCGCACACACAATCCACGAGGATGACGGCGAAATTTCACACCGATGGACGGATTCGCCTCGACGCGCTCGACGTGTCGACCTGGAGCTCGAGGGGGGCGCATGGCACAGAGATCTGTTGTCTGTCGAAGCGAACCCTGACGTGCGGGAATCGGACCCCGACGATGGTGCCGGGTCTACCTGCACAGGTGACTCGATCACCCGGACGTTCCAGCCAGTCACGGCCAGACCGGCACGGCACCCGAAGTGTCATGCGCCACAATTGTGCTACATCGTGCGCCAACGTCATAAGGTCCATCAACATGTCGACAACGACCATCCGCCTCGAAGATGAGCTCAAGGCCCGCATCGCGGCTGCGGCTGCGAGGTCGGGCAAGTCTTCGCATGCGTTCATCCTGGACGCTCTGTCCGACATGGTCGAGTGCAGCGAATTGGACGAGGAACTGCATCGAATCGCAGACAAGCGATGGGCTGCGTTGCAGCGCACGGGCGAATCGGTCGCCTGGGAGGACGCTGCGGCCTACTTGAAGGCACGCGCGGCCGGCCAAAAACCTCGCCGCCCTCTGGCGCGCAGGCTGGGGCCCTGACCGGCCCATGGTCCGCATCGAGCTGGCACCGGAGGCCCTGGACGACGTCGACCGCTTCATCGACCATCCGGAACAGCACCAGGTCGCCGATGTGGCGAACCGGGTCGGGGAGATTCTCGAGGCCATTCAGATCCTTTCGGGCAGCCCGCTGATCGGCCGCCCCGTCGCAGGTGGAAAGCGCGAGCTGATCATCGGCAAGGGCAGCCGCGGCTATGTGGCGCTGTACCGTTACCTCGCCGAGATCGAGACCGTCTTCATCCTGGCACTGCGAGCCCAGCGCGAGTCGGGGTTCAAGCACTGACCCGCCGGGGCAATCCGCGCATGCGCGTCCAGCGCACATGCGCCGTATGCGTCCGCTCAACACAAATTGAATCCGCCATGCGGTTTCATCTTCCACCTTCACAAGGTGTCTTTGAAACCGGCAGCAGCCCACGAAAGGTAATCCAGCGCTCAGCAGCCTATCGGTCATCCTCAGGGCGATAGGCATGTGGTTGGCAGTCCAGCCACTGGCCCCCGCGCCTGCAGGCTGAGGCTGGTCTGCTGGCCCTCGGCGCGGAAAACAGCTTGCTTGGTGCAAGCCTTGCACTTGCCCGACTCAGGCCGCATCGGATCGGTTTACTTTGTGGAATGCGATCTCCTCTGCGATTCTGATGGCAAGTATGACGATGAACGCAGACGGCCACCCGCTCATAGGCCGCATGCACAAGCCCGATCCGAAGCTGCCGCCCGACCAGCAGGACAAGCGCACAGTGATCCCGCTCGAAGTGCACGACTTCGACCGCTGGCTGACGTGCACGGTCGAGGAAGCGAAGGAGATGTTGAACTTACCGCCTGTTGAGCTGTTCGACGCGGGGCCGGTGGAGGCGTAGCTTTTGGCTGACGTCCGCGGCGCCAAGCCATAGAGGCCGCCACGAGCGTCCGTGCGCTTGATCAGTTCGAGAGATCGCGCACGCAGCGAGTGAGCTTGAGGTTGCTGCGTAGCGTCACATGGTTGACCGCGGAAACACTGTATGAATTGGCGGTCGTGATCGACGGCGGATTCCCCTGGGGTTGCGGGTCCGCCAGCCAATAGAAGATCGACGGGTCGTCGCTTCCAAAATACCGCGTCAGCAGTGTGTGGCTCATTGGCTGGCTGCAGTCCAACAGTTCGCACAATCCCGGCAGGTACCAATCCGAATAGCCGCCAGCGGAACTGCTGGTGCATGTCTTCGCCGCCGAGGGCTGGCCTTGAAACAGGGCGACGAGGGCCTGTGTCGTCGCCCGTCCGTCGCCGTAGGGCACGCCGGTGGTCGACCCATCCGGGCCCCATATTTCTCCGTTCGAGGCGGGCGCCAGGGCCAGCACCTTGCCGCCAACGCTGCCGGTTGGAGCCGTGGTGTCGTCCAGGTTGAAGACATAGCCCGCTTGGTACACGCTTCCATAGCTCAGGATATGGATGTCGGTGATCGAGGGGGTGGTGTTGTCGCCTGCGACACGCAGCGTGGACGGCGCGGGTGCCACGACCAGCGCCGCCGCCGTAGGCGTGAGGCCGGGCGACACGGTGACCTGGCAGCTGCCGCCGGATGGCAACACGCCGCCGCAGTTCGTGGAATACGAGGCTCCGGCGGGCAACGCCGGCGAGACAGCCGCCGTGAGCCCCTTGGCATCGTGGAGCCCCGTATTCGTGATGGTGATCGTGCGCATCGCGCCTGTAAGTGCTGCATTCAGTCGCGGGTTGTTTGCTGACAGCGCGAGCCTGTCGACGCTGGGCACGAGGGTCGTTGTTTGTGCTGCTGGCGGCGGAGCAACGGCCGACGGCGGTGCAGCCGGCGGCTCAGGAGGCGGTGAGGGCGGCGGGATGTCTGGAGTAGGCGCCACGGCGATGGGGGCAAATGGCAAACCTCCGCCACCACCACCTCCGCACGCAAAAAGCATTGCAGGCAGCGTTGCGGTCAGCACGATTCGCGATATTGGGTTGAGCTTTGTACGCAGGCCATGACTTGCGGCGCGGGAAGCAGATGACATGAGAAGAACCCTCCAAGGACGCGCGATCCTAGGAGGGCGGTCCATCGAGCGCATTGGACTAAAGTCCTATGCGGCTGACTGCAGCGCTCGGCCCGGGACGGCTCGGCAATTCCACCCCAGAGTTGTGTTTCGCGTTTGCTGCCTATGGGGGACGCCGCACCCAAGAAAAAGCCCGCACGAAGGCGGGCAAAGGACGGCCCGGGGAGGGAGGTGAGATACATAGGCCGTCGCGAGGGCAGTCTAGCGGCCGAAGTGCTCGATCCGCGCCCCGAGGCAATGTGTTGCACTCATTGGTCGTGGCGGGGTAGCGCCCATGAAAAAGCCGCCTCAAGGCGCGATCCATCATCGGCTCCGCGTGTTAGTGCCGATGCAATCTTGACCAGCTAAACCGCAAAGGGGGGTGCGGCGGAAATCTTGGACTACCTTTGGAGGTAGTTCATGTATTCATACGAAGACAGAATTCGAGCGGTCGAGCTGTA
>Ga0160430_100888_pt1 | contig 13261 bp, 14 predicted proteins | sample HID1971I_E0MG_FD_108274 | JGI IMG/M metagenome (GOLD analysis project Ga0160430, IMG submission 108274) | Enriched millipede-associated microbial communities from UW Madison campus, WI, USA - HID1971I_E0 MG | ecosystem: Host-associated > Arthropoda: Insects > Digestive system > Unclassified ...
AAACGCCCGGTTACATTCCGAACCCGGAAGCTAAGCCTCACAGCGCCGATGGTACTGCAGGGGGGACCCTGTGGGAGAGTAGGACACCGCCGGACTCCTTTTAGTCAAAATGGCCACCCATCGTTGGGTGGCCATTTTGCGTTTACACGAAAAGAACAGGGAGCATCATCATGCCGGAAGAGGAACAGCGCCGTCCGCGTCGCAACGACGACAATGGATCGCGCGCGAATCGCCCTTCCGGCGGACGCCCCGATCGCAGCCGTGACGGCTCCGCACCGCGCCGTGAAGGCGGCGGTGGCTACAACCGTGACGGTGGTGCGCCTCGTCGCGATGGTGGTGGCTACAACCGTGATGGTGGTGCCCCTCGCCGCGAGGGTGGTTACAACCGTGATGGTGCTGCGCCCCGTCGCGAGGGCGGCTACAACCGTGACGGTGGTGCCCCGCGCCGCGAGGGCGGCTACAACCGTGACGGTGCTGCGCCCCGTCGCGAGGGCGGCTACAACCGTGACGGTGGTACCCCGCGCCGCGAGGGCGGCTACAACCGTGACGGTGCAGCTCCTCGCCGCGAGGGTGGTGGCTACAACCGTGATGGTGGTGCGCCGCGCCGTGAGGGTGGTTACAACCGAGATGGTGCTGCGCCCCGTCGTGAAGGCGGCGGTTACAACCGTGATGGTGGTGCGCCCCGTCGCGAGGGTGGTGGCTACAACCGTGACGGTGCTGCGCCGCGCCGTGAAGGTGGCTACAACCGTGATGGTGGTGCCCCGCGCCGTGAAGGCGGCGGTTACAACCGTGATGGTGGTGCCCCGCGCCGTGAAGGCGGCTACAACCGTGACGGTGCTGCGCCCCGCCGCGAAGGCGGCTACAACCGTGATGGTGCTGCGCCCCGTCGCGAGGGCGGTTACAACCGTGACGGCGGTGCCCCGCGCCGTGAGGGTGGCGGCTTCAACCGTGACTCCGGTCCCCGCCGGGAGGGTGGCGATCGCGACCGTTCGCGTTCCTTCCCGCAGCGTGGGGGAGCGGGCCGCGAGCGTCCGGCCCAGGCCGCGAATGAGCGGCCGCGGTTCGACGAGCCGCAGATTCCCGATGACGTCACCGCGCGCGACCTCAACGGCGCTGCGCGCAATGAGCTCAAGACGCTGAGCAAGGAGAACGCCGAGCACGTGGCGCGCCACCTAGCCATGGCTTCGCGCCTCATCGACGAGGATCCGGCGCTCGCCCACGAGCACGCGCTGGCAGCTTCCCGCCGTGCCGGCCGCATCGCGATCGTTCGCGAGACGCTCGGCATCACTGCTTACGCCAACGAGGACTTCGCCCTTGCGCTGCGCGAGCTCCGCACCTACCGGCGGATCTCCGGCAAGGACGATCAGATCGCGTTGATGGTCGACAGCGAGCGTGGCATCGGTCGTTCCGATCGCGCCCTCGAGACCGGTCGCGCCGTCGACCGTTCTGCGCTCGAGACGCCCGTCCGTGTCGCACTGGCCATCGCGATGTCGGGAGCTCGTCTCGACCAGGGCGACCTCGAGCTCGCGCTCGGTGAGCTCGAGATCCCTGAGCTCGACCCGGATCGTGCCTTCGAGTGGAGTCCCGCGCTGTTCGCCGCGCGGGCGGCCGTGCTGGAAGACCTCGGACGAACAGACGAGGCCGAGTTCTGGTCTCACCGCGCGGAGGTCGCAGCCGAGGCTCTGGGTGTCGACGAAGCCGGCGACGAGGAGATCTTCATCGAGGACACCCTGATCGAGGGCGAGTTCCCCGACGACGAGATCACCGAGCAGCCCGACGCTGAGGAGCCCGACGCTGACGCTGAGCAGCTTGACGCTGACGCTGAGCAGCTTGACGCTGACGCTGAGCAGCTTGACGCTGACGCTGAGCAGCTTGACGCTGACGCTGTGCAGGCAGATGAGCCTGCGGCGGATGAGCCTGCGGCGGAAGAGCCGACGGTCGAGGACGAGGTGCGCGAGCTCCTCGGCGAGGACGAGTCGGAAGACGAGTCCGCGTCCGCGGCGGGCACCGCTGATTCCACGACCGGCACCGACGAGGACCCGGAGGCGTAGTGGCGCTGTTCTCCCGGAAGCGCGCCCCGCGTACACCGCTCGATGGCGTGGACACGATCCTCGCCGACCTCGACGGCGTCGTGTACGCGGGCCCCGGCGCCCTGCCCTTCGCCGTCGACAGCCTCAACGAGGCCGCGAAGTCGGCGCGACTCGGCTACATCACGAACAACGCAGCGCGGACGGATGCCTCGGTCGCGGAGCACCTGAGCAGCCTCGGGCTCCGGGTCGAGCCGTCCGATGTGGTCACGAGTCCGCAGGCGGCGATGCGCCTGATGGCGCAGATCGTGCCGGCGCCCGCGACGATCCTCGTGATCGGCGGCGACGGACTGGTCGATGAGGTGCAAAAGGCCGGCTACACGGTGACGCGCAGCGCGGAGGACTCCCCGAGCGCCGTCGTCCAGGGGTTCGCTCCGGAAGTGGCCTGGACCGACCTCGCCGAGGCGGCCTTCGCCCTCAAACTTCCGGAGGACGAGGGCGGCATCCCCTGGATCGCCACCAACACGGACTGGACGATTCCGCGTGAGCGCGGCGTCGCACCGGGTAACGGCACCCTGGTCTCGGCCGTCCACACCGCCATCGGCCGCCTGGCCACCGTCGCCGGGAAGCCCGAGGCGCCGATCTTCGAGGAAGCGCTCGCCCGGTTCGGGGCGGAGAAGGCGCTCTTCATCGGCGACCGTCTCGACACCGACATCATGGGTGCGAGCCGCGTCGGCATCGACTCGGTCCTCGTCCTCACGGGCATCGATCGACCGAAGCACGTTCTGGCGGCGCCGGAGGGCTCGCGGCCGACCTACATCCTCAGCGATCTGCGCGAACTGCACGAGCCGTACCCGGAGGCGAAGGAGCGCGACGGCGTCTTCGACGTCAACGGCGCGGCCGTGCGCGTGACCGGTGCAGATGTGGAGATCGTGGCGGAGTCCGGTTCGCAGATCGACCTGCTTCGGGCCGGCGCGGCCGCGATCTGGGCGTCGGGCACTCCGGTGTTCGTGCTGCGCGTTCCCGAGCGGCTCTACGACGACCCGTTCCACCGCCCCTAGGCGACCTCGCGTGGCTCCGGCACGTGTCGGAGCGGCCGCGTACAGTGGAACCGTGAGCGAAGAGACGACGAGCGCGCCGACCGACGGCCTGTGGAGCCGCCTGCGCCTGATCGAGGGACAGCCACTCCCGGCCCGGGCCGACGCCTACGCGGCCCTGCACGACGAGCTCTCCCGACGCCTCGAGAGCGGTGCGAAGCTCGACCAGCGGGAGACCTCGGGATCCCGATGACGCGACTCGACGCTGCCCTCGCCGCCCGAGGACTCGCCCGCTCGCGCAGCCACGCGGCCACCCTCATCTCCGACGGTCTCGTGAGCGTCGACGGCCGTCCGGTGGTCAAGGCCTCCACCGCGGTCGACGACTCCGCCGAGATCACCATCGCGGGCGCCGACCACTACGTCGGCCGCGCCGCACACAAGCTCATCGCGGGCCTCGACGGCTTCGGTATCGAGGTGCACGACCGGCTCGCTCTCGACATGGGCGCATCCACCGGCGGTTTCACGCAGGTGCTGCGGGAGCGCGGTGCCCGCAAGGTGCTCGCGGTCGACGTCGGACACGGGCAGCTGGCACCGTCGATCGCCGCGGACGCCGGCGTCGTCGCGGTCGAGGGCTACAACGTCCGCCACATGACGCCGGAGAATCTGGCGGAGGCGACCGGCGAGACCACCCCCCCCGACCTCGTGGTGGGCGACCTCTCGTTCATCTCCCTCGAACTCGTGCTGCCGGCCGTGGCCGGCGTCGCGGCTCCGGGCTCCGATGTGCTCCTCCTCGTGAAGCCGCAGTTCGAGGTGGGACGCACGGCGGTGCGCGGGGGACTGGTCACCGACCCGGCCACCCGTGCCGACGCCGTCGCGCGCACCGTGTGGACGGCGTGGGACACGGGACTCGGGATGCTCGGCATCCTTCCCTCCCCGATCCTGGGCACGCACGGCAATGCCGAGTATCTGGTGCATCTCGCGCCGGGCCGCGGCAGCAATCCGACAGAATGGTTGGACAGCATCAACCGACTGGCAGGAGGACGATGAACGAGCGCAGCATCCTGGTCGTCGCCCACGCCGGCCGAGTCGACACCGTCGACGCCGCCCGTCGTGTGATCACGGCCCTGCGAGAAGCCGGAGCACGACCGGTCCTGGCCGACGACGACCACGCCGCCCTCACCGCGGTGGACGACTTCTTCGCCGACGCCGACGTCCTCGGCGCCTCGGTCGATCCCGCCGATCTGGAGCTGGCGATCGTGCTGGGAGGAGACGGGACGATCCTGCGCGCCGCGGAACTCGTGCGCGACAGCGGGGCGCCCGTGCTCGGCATCAACATGGGCCACGTCGGCTTCCTCGCCGAGATCGACCGTGACGACATGGACAGAGCGGTGCGCCGGGTGATCGACCGCGACTACGAGGTCGAGGAGCGCCTCGCCCTGTCAGTGCGGGTGAAGGACGCTGCCGGCGCCGTCGTCTACGAGACCTGGGCGCTCAACGAGGCCACGGTCGAGAAGGCCAGCCGGGAGCGGATGATCGAGGTCGTGCTCGAGATCGACGGCCGCCCGCTGTCGAGCTTCGGCTGCGACGGCATGGTCGTCTCCACACCGACCGGTTCGACCGCCTACAACTTCTCCGCCGGAGGGCCGGTCATCTGGCCCACCGTCGAGGCGATCGCGGTCGTGCCGCTGTCGGCCCACGCCCTGTTCGCCAAGCCGCTCGTGGTCAGCCCCGATGCCGCGGTCGCGATCGAGATGCTCGAGCGCACCGACGGCTCCGGGATCCTCTGGTGCGACGGCCGCCGCTCGCACGATCTGCCGCCCGGCGCTCGCGTCGTGGTGCGTCGGTCGTCCCGCCCCGTCCGACTCGCACGACTGCACCCGACGGCCTTCACCGACCGCCTCGTGCGCAAGTTCCAGCTGCCCGTCGAAGGATGGCGCGGTCAGGATCAGGGGGCGCCGTCGTGATCGAGGAGATGCGGATGCAGGGGCTCGGCGTCATCGCCGATGCCGTGCTGCCCCTCGGTCCCGGATTCACGGCGATCACCGGTGAGACCGGTGCCGGCAAGACGATGGTGGTCACGGGCCTCGGGCTGTTGCTCGGCCAGCGCGCCGACTCCGGCGCCGTGCGCGCCGGCGCCGCGCAGGCTTCCGTGGCCGGCGTGTGGATCGTCCCCGAGCGCGGAGACGTGGCCGAGATCGTCGCGGATGCCGGCGGAGAGCTGGAGCCCGCGGGATCCGGCACCGCCGAGCTCTACGTGTCGCGCACGCTGAGTGCGGAAGGCCGCAGCCGCGCGAGTGTCGGCGGACGAGCCGCACCGGCCGGCGTGCTCTCCTCGCTCGCGGAAGAACTCGTCGTCGTGCACGGTCAGTCCGAGCAGTTGCGCCTGCGCTCCGCGGCCGCCCAGCGGGACGCCCTGGACCGCTTCGGCGGAGCCTCGATCGCGGAGGCGCTCGAGCTGTACGCCGGCTCCTTCACGCGCTGGCGCACCATCGACACCGAGATCACCGAGATCACCGAGAACCGTGACCGCCGCGCCGAGGAGGCATCGCGCCTCCGGGAGGCGCTCGCGCTGATCGAGGCGACGGCACCGGAACCGGGGGAGGACCAGGAGCTCACCGAGCGCGCCGAACGCCTCGCGAACTCCGAGGAGCTGCGCCTCGCCGCCTCCCTCGCCCACGGAGCACTGTCGAGCGAGGAGGGCGAGCCGGACGCCTCGGCGCTGGTCGCGGAGGCGCGTCGTGTGCTCGAGCGGGCGTCCGACGCCAAGCTGACCGAGATCGGCGAGAGCCTCGCCGACATCGGCTACCGCATCGCCGACACCGCGGGACTCCTCTCGGCCTACCTCGCCGACCTCGACGAGTCCGGGCCCCATGAGCTCGCCGCCGTGGAGGAGCGCCGCGCCGCGCTCGGCACCCTCGTCCGCGCGCACGGCTCCCTCGACGAGGCCCTCGCGCTCTGGCAGACCGGATCGGCGCGCCTGGCGGAGCTCGACGACGACGGAGAGCGCATCGAGAGGCTCCTCGCCGAACGCGACGCGGCCCGTGCGGAGCTCGACGCGCACGCGACCGCACTGACGGCCGCCCGCACCGACGCCGCCGCTCGCCTCGGTGAGGCGGTGACCGAGGAGCTCCACGCACTCGCGATGCCCGACGCGCGCCTCGAGGTCGCGGTCTCCGAGGGCGCCGAGAGCGCGCACGGTCGCGATGACGTCGCGATCCTCCTCGCCCCGCATCCGGGCGCCGAGCCCCGCTCGGTCTCGAAGGGCGCCTCCGGGGGAGAGCTGTCCCGCGTGATGCTGGCGATCGAGGTCGTCATCGCCGGGACAGACCCGGTCCCCACGTTCGTCTTCGACGAGGTCGATGCCGGCATCGGCGGCGCCGCGGCGATCGAGGTGGGTCGGCGACTCGCCCGACTCGCCGAGAAGTCGCAGGTGATCGCGGTGACCCATCTCGCGCAGGTCGCGGCCTTCGCGAACAACCACCTCTCGGTCGTGAAAGCCAATGATGGCGCGGTCACGGCCTCCAGCGTCCGCCGTCTGGAAGGCGCGGAGAGGGAGGCCGAGATGGCCCGTCTGCTCTCCGGACTCGCCGATTCCGACGCCGCTCTGACGCACGCCCGCGAACTTCTCAGCCTCCGCGTCCCCGCCGCCTGATAGGATCGAAGCCCGTGATGAACTCTTCTTCTGCGGGACCCAAGAACGACACGACCAAGCACATCTTCGTGACTGGTGGTGTCGTTTCGTCTTTGGGCAAGGGGCTGACGGCTGCCAGCCTCGGCAACCTCCTCACGGCCCGTGGTCTGCGCGTCGTGATGCAGAAGCTCGACCCGTACCTGAACGTGGATCCGGGCACCATGAACCCGTTCCAGCACGGCGAGGTCTTCGTCACGGACGACGGCGCCGAGACCGACCTCGATATCGGACACTACGAGCGCTTCCTCGACATCAACCTGTCCGAGGCGGCGAACGTCACCACCGGCCAGATCTACTCGCAGGTCATCGCCCGTGAGCGTCGCGGCGAGTACCTCGGCGACACGGTGCAGGTGATCCCGCACATCACCGACGAGATCAAGCGCCGCATGCGCCTGCAGGCCTCCGAGGACCCGCGTCCCGACGTGATCATCACCGAGGTCGGCGGCACGGTCGGCGACATCGAGTCGCAGCCGTTCCTCGAGTCCGCTCGTCAGCTCCGTCACGAGCTCGGCCGCGACAGCGTCTTCTTCGTGCACGTCTCGCTCGTGCCGTTCATGGGCGCGTCGGGGGAGCAGAAGACCAAGCCGACCCAGCACTCCGTCGCCGCGCTCCGCCAGGTGGGCATCCAGCCCGACGCGCTCGTGCTCCGCAGCGACCGTCCGGTGAGCGTGAGCAACCGGAACAAGATCGCCCTCATGTGCGACGTCGACGTCGAAGGCGTCATCAACACGGTCGACCTGCCGAGCATCTACGACATCCCCTCGACGCTGAACGAGCAGGGCCTCGACTCGTACATCGTGCGTCGCCTCGGCCTCGACCAGAAGGCGGCCGACGTCGACTGGACCCGCTGGAACAAGGTGCTGCACGCGGTCCACAACCCCAAGCACGAGGTGACGATCGGCCTCGTCGGCAAGTACATCGACCTGCCGGACGCCTACCTCTCCGTGACCGAGGCCCTCAAGGCCGGCGGCTTCGCGCAGGAGACCAAGGTCAACATCCGCTGGATCCCCTCGGACCTGTGCGAGACGCCGGAAGGCGCGCAGGAGCAGCTGGCCCCGCTCGACGGCATCTGCGTGCCCGGCGGCTTCGGCATCCGCGGCATCGAGGGCAAGCTCGGCGCGCTGAAGTTCGCCCGCGAACAGGGCATCCCGACGCTCGGACTGTGCCTCGGCCTGCAGTGCATGGTCATCGAATACGCCCGCGACGTCGCCGGCATCGCCGGAGCCTCCTCCAGCGAGTTCGACCCGGAGACCGCGGAGCCGGTCATCGCGACCATGGCCGAGCAGATCGACATCCTCGACGGCGGCGACCTCGGCGGCACCATGCGCCTCGGTCTCTACCAGGCGGCCCTCGCCGAGGGCTCCCTCGCCCGTGAGCTGTACGGTGCGCCGGAGGCCTCCGAGCGCCACCGCCACCGCTATGAGGTGAACAACGCCTACCGCGACCGTCTCACCGAGGCGGGACTGGTGTTCTCGGGTCTCAACCCCGAGCTCGACCTGGTCGAGTACGTCGAGCTGCCGCGCGACGTGCACCCGTACTACATCGCCACGCAGGCCCACCCGGAGCTGCGCTCGCGTCCGACCGACCCGCACCCGCTGTTCCGCGGCCTCGTCGGCGCCGCGATCGAGCGTCACCGGGCGAGCGAGCTGTTCGACGTCAGCGCCGATGACTGACTCGTCGCGGGACCTCCGGGACGAGCCGTTCGAGCCGGAGGTCCTCGACAGCGACCTCGTCTACGAGGGACGCGTGTGGGACGTGCGCTCTGACCGCGTGCGCTACGGCGACGGGGAGATCGTCCGCCAGTACGTCGCCCACACGGGCGCGGTGGCGATCCTCGCACTCGACGACGAGGGGCGCGTCCTGCTGATCCAGCAGTACCGCCACCCCATCCGCCATCGCGACTGGGAGCTGCCCGCCGGCCTGCTCGACGTGGAGGGCGAGGAGCCGCTCGAGGCGGCCCGCCGCGAGCTCGCGGAGGAGGCCGACCTCGTCGCCGCGCACTGGGAGCCGCTGGTGTCGTCCTGGACCACTCCGGGCGGCAACGACGAGATCATTCACATCTTCCTCGCGACCGGTGTCTCGCCGGCCCCGTCGGCGCATGACCGCGAGGACGAGGAGGCCGACATCCGCGTGGAGTGGGTGCCGCTCGCGGATGCCGTCGACGCCGTGCTCGACGGGCGGATGCACAACGGCATCCTCACGATCGGCGTGCTGGCCGCCGCGCAGAGGCTGCGCGATCGGAGCTGAGGGATGCAGCTCGAGCGCGCTCTCGACGCCTACCTGCGTCATGTCACGATCGAGCGCGGCCTGAGCGAGCACACGATCGCGGCCTATCGCCGTGACCTCGGCGGCTACGTCGACTGGCTGGCGGCGGAAGGCGTGGCCGACACGTCGGAGGTGACTCCGGCGGTCATCGACCGCTTCATCACGGACCGTGCCTCGGCCGTGCCCGCCCCGGCATCGACGAGCCTGGCGCGGCTGCAGTCCTCCGTCCGCGGGTGGCATCGGTTCCTGGCGCGCGAGGGCATCGAGGACGACGACCCGAGCGGTCGGCTGCGCCCGCCCAAGGCTCCGCGTCGGCTGCCCAAGGCCCTGACCATCGATCAGGTCGAGCGGTTGCTCGCCGCGCCGTCGCCGGAGGAGCCGATCGGCGTGCGGGACCGTGCGCTCCTGGAACTCCTGTACGCCACCGGGGCCCGCGTGTCGGAGGCGATCGGCCTCGATGTCGACGACCTCGCCCACGGCGACGTGCTGCGCCTGCGCGGCAAGGCGTCGAAGGAGCGCATCGTCCCGATCGGGTCGTATGCGCGGGCGGCCGTCGACGCCTACCTCACCCGGGTCCGTCCGGAGCTCGCGGCCAAGGGGCGGGCCTCGGCGCGACTGTTCCTCGGCGCGCGCGGAGCACCGCTGTCCCGGCAGAGCGCCTGGCTCGTCATCCGTGCCGCGGCGGAGCAGGCCCAGATCACAGCGGAGGTCTCGCCGCACACGCTGCGGCACTCCTTCGCGACACATCTGCTGCAGGGCGGCGCCGATGTGCGCGTCGTGCAGGAGCTGCTCGGACACTCCTCGGTCGCCACGACCCAGATCTACACGCACGTCTCCGTGGACACGCTGCGCGACATCTACGCGACCTCGCATCCCCGCGCCCGCTGAGACCGGGACACGCCCGCAGGATTCCCGGGAGGGGCCCGCGCCGCGTGCCGAGGCGGCCGAGCCACAGCCCGGCCGGTACAATCGACCAAGCACGAAGGAGCAGGAGAACCGGTGGCTGAGAAAGCGGCGAAGTCCAGGGCGAAGGCACAGAAGGCCGACGAGACCCCCATGGGACCCACCGGCCGCCCGTATCACGGGTTCCCGACCCCCGAGCCGTTGAAGTCCCACGGCCCGGCGCGCATCATCGCGCTGTGCAACCAGAAGGGCGGCGTCGGCAAGACGACGACCTCCATCAACCTGGCCGCCGCCCTCGCGGAATACGGCCGCAAGGTGCTCGCGGTCGACTTCGACCCGCAGGGTGCTCTCTCCGCGGGCCTCGGCATCCAGACGCACGACGTCCCCACGGTGTACGACCTGCTGCTCGACACCAAGCGCGACGCGCACGACGCGATCGTGCACTCGGGCGTCGAGGGCCTCGACGTGATGCCCGCCAACATCGACCTCTCCGCCGCCGAGGTGCACCTGGTCAACGAGGTCGCCCGTGAGACGATCCTCGCCCGCGTGCTGCGCCAGGTGGCGGGGGAGTACGACGTCATCCTCATCGACTGCCAGCCGTCGCTCGGCCTGCTGACGGTGAACGCGCTGACCGCTGCGCACGGTGTGATCATCCCGCTGGAGTGCGAGTTCTTCGCGCTGCGCGGCGTGGCCCTGCTCATCGAGACCATCGACAAGGTGCGCGACCGGCTGAACCCCTCGATCACGATGGACGGTCTGCTGGCGACGATGTACGACCCCCGCACGCTGCACTCCCGCGAGGTCCTCGAGCGCGTGGTCGAGGCCTTCGGAGACGACGTGCTGGAGACCGTGATCGGCCGCACCGTGAAGTTCCCCGACGCCTCGGTGTCGGGTGTGCCCATCACCGAGTTCGCCCCCGAGCACGCGGCCGCTCAGGCATACCTGCGGCTGGCGCGGGAGCTGGTCGCCCGTGGCGCCGTCGCCTAGCGAGGGTCCTGTCGACGCGACGCTCGAGGAGAGCGCGGGCGATGCCGTCGCGGCGGAGAACGCCGGCTTCCGGGTCTCGCTGTCCAACTTCGACGGCCCGTTCGACCTGCTCCTCAACCTCATCTCGAAGCATGAGATGGACATCACCGAGGTCTCGCTGAGCGCGGTCACGAACGAGTTCATCGCCTACCTCGGCGCGCTCGACGATGAGGCGGAGCTGGACCAGGCATCCGAGTTCCTCGTGGTCGCGGCCACGCTGCTCGACATGAAGGTCGCCGGCCTGCTGCCGCAGGGGGAGCTGGTCGATGCCGAGGCGGTGGCCCTGCTCGAGGCGCGCGACCTGCTGTTCGCCCGCCTGCTGCAGTACCGGGCCTTCAAGGAGGTCTCGGCGTGGTTCTCCCGTTGCCTGCAGCGCGAGGACCGCAGGCACGTGCGCGCGGCACGGCTCGACGAGAAGCACCGTCGGCAGACGCCCGAGCTCGTGTGGTCGCTGACCGCCGACGACTTCGCCGCGCTGGCACTGCTGGCGTTCGCGCCCAAGGAGATCCCGCACGTCGGCCTCGACCACTTGCACGCGCCGCTGGTCAGCATCCGCGAGCAGGCCGCCATCGTCGTGACGCTGCTGCGCGGCACCGAGTCGCTGAGCTTCCGCGAGCTGGTGGCGGGGGTGAGCGAGCCGGGCATCGTCGTGGCGCGCTTCATCTCGGTGCTGGAGCTCTACCGGCACGCGGCGCTGTCCTTCGAACAACTGGAACCGCTCGGCGAGCTCACGCTGCGCTGGGCAGCCGACTCCTGGTCGGACGAGACACTCGCGACCCTGGGGGCCGACTATGACCGATGACGCGACCGATGACGCGACGGATGCCGTGACGGATGCCGTGACGGATGCCGTGACGGCACCGACGGATTCACTGATTGATGACGTGACCGATGACGTGACGGATGCCGCCGCCGAGATCCCGCTCTCCGAGCGCATCGAGGCGATCCTGCTCATCGTCGACGAGCCGCTCGGTCTGGTGGCCCTCGCCGCCGCGGTCGGCTCGCCCGTGCCCGCTGTGCGGCAGACGCTCGAGACGCTCGTCGAGGATTACGACGGCCGGGGTAAGGGGCCGCGACGCGGCTTCGAGCTCCGCGAGGTCGGCGGCGGCTGGCGGCTGTACGTGCGCGAGGATCTGGACACCCTGGTCGCGGACTTCGTCGGCGGGCAGGCTCCCGCCCGGCTCTCGCAGGCCGCGCTCGAGACGCTGGCCGTCATCGCGTACAAGCAGCCGGTGACGCGCAGTCAGGTCGCGTCGATCCGCGCCGTGAACGTCGATTCGGTCGTGCGCACGCTCCTCGCCCGCGGGCTGATCACCGAGCTGTTCGCCGACTCCGAGACCGGCGCGATCAACTACGGCACGACCGACGCACTCCTGCAGCACCTGGGCATCAACTCGCTCGACGAGCTGCCCCCGATCTCCCCGCTGCTCGATGACGGTGCAGACGGCTTCGACGAAGGGACCATCCGATGACGGGCTTCGACGCCTCCGCAGACTCCGAGGGCGCACCGGAGGGTGTGCGCCTGCAGAAGGTGCTCGCCGCCGCCGGCGTGGCCTCCCGCCGCGTGGTGGAGCAGTACATCGCCGAGGGACGCATCCGCGTCAACGGCATCGTCGTCTCCGAGCAGGGGCGACGGATCGATCCCGAGCACGACCTCGTGGACGTGGACGGCACCGCGATCCAGCTCGACGTCTCCAAGCGCTACGTCATGCTCAACAAGCCCACCGGCGTCGTCAGCAGCATGAAGGACGAGAACGGCCGCCCCGACCTTCGTCGCTTCACCGAGAAGTACGAGGAGCGCCTCTACAACGTCGGCCGCCTCGACGCCGAGACGAGCGGGCTGCTGATCCTCACGAACGACGGCGCCCTCGCGCACGTGCTCGCCCACCCCTCGTTCGGTGTGACCAAGGTGTACATCGCGAAGGTCGAGGGTACGGTCCTCCCGCAGACGATCTCGAAGCTGACGAAGGGCATCGAGCTCGAGGACGGGCCGATCGCCGCCGACAAGGCGAGGCTGCTGGACACCTCCCGCGAGGAGAGCCTGGTCGAGCTGACGCTGCACTCCGGACGCAATCGGATCGTGCGCCGGATGCTCGCCGCGGTCGGACATCCGGTCACGGAACTGGTCCGTCGGCAGTTCGGCCCGCTCCACCTGGGAACCCTCCCGGCCGGGAAGACGCGGGAACTGAGTAAAATCGAACTCGGCGCGCTTTTGACCCTGTCGCGCCGTGATTCCGGTGTCGCCGAGGCGCCAGGCGAGCAGGAGAGCGAATGACCGATACGACGAGTGCGCCCACGGCGCGGAGAGCGGG
>Ga0160430_100894_pt1 | contig 13211 bp, 14 predicted proteins | sample HID1971I_E0MG_FD_108274 | JGI IMG/M metagenome (GOLD analysis project Ga0160430, IMG submission 108274) | Enriched millipede-associated microbial communities from UW Madison campus, WI, USA - HID1971I_E0 MG | ecosystem: Host-associated > Arthropoda: Insects > Digestive system > Unclassified ...
AAGTAGCCGAGGGCGGCCTCGACGACCTGCCCTGAGACGGCGGCGTAGACGTAGGTCTGCCAGTTGACGTAGATGAGCACGCCGGCCAACCCCATCGTCAGCACGATGCGGCGATCGCGCAGCAGGGCGGTGAACGGGCGCCAGGCGCGCGTGACGGTGAGCAGCAGCGCGCAGAAGACGAGCGAGAGCACGACGCGCCATCCGACGATCTCGAACGGCCCGGTCGGGGCGAGCGCGATGAAGTAGATCGGCAGGAAGCCCCACAGCACGTAGGACCCGATGGCGTACGCGAGGCCGGGCCGACTGACCTCGCCGCCCTTCGATGCCGAGTCGGTGATCGCGGGGTCGGTACGGGAGGTCACTCGTCAACCGTACGCCCGCCCCGCGACCCGAGGAGCCCGTGCGACTGCCGTCGATCGACGAGATCCGGCCGCGGTCGGGCCGGATGCCGGATGCCGGGTGCCGAACGCCTGTAGCCGGACGCCCGATGCCGGACGCCGGACGCCGCCGCCATCGGCGCGCATGCGACGGCCGCACGGTCACCCCGGACGCGACGAGGCCCGGATGCCATGCGGCATCCGGGCCTCGGAAGGTGCGGGTCGACTCAGCGGACGACGACCGCGAGCACGTCGCGAGCCGACAGCACGAGGAGGTCCTCGCCGCCGAACTTGACCTCGGTGCCGCCGTACTTCGAGTAGATCACCTTGTCGCCGACGGCGACGTCGAGCGGGACGCGGTTGCCGTTGTCATCGATGCGACCGGGGCCCACGGCCACGACCTCGCCCTCCTGGGGCTTCTCCTTGGCAGTGTCGGGGATGACCAGACCCGATGCGGTGGTCTGCTCGGCCTCGACCTGCTTGATGACGATGCGATCCTCGAGCGGCTTGATGGAAACCGACACGGTTCACCCCTTCTGTAGATGAAAATATGTCTCGATGAAGACTGGTTAGCAGCCTCAGAGTGAGAGTGCTAAAACGAGTCTAGGCGCGATTTGGCACTCGTGCAACGTGAGTGCCAACCCCGTTGGACAGGGTGCTAGCGTGGCCGGGTGGACCGCTCCGAGCTCGTCGAACTGCTTTCTCCCGAAGGGCTGCGACTGCTCGACTCGCTGCCCGAATGGCATGCGAAGGCCGACATCGTCTCGGCCGTGTCGGACCTCCGCAAGCAGGGCCACTCCCCCACGCTCGTCGCCGCGGTGCTCACGCAGTCCAAGCTCCGGGCGAAGGCCCGCGCCAAGTTCGGCGAGTTCTCGTCGCGCATGCTCTTCACCGAGGCGGGCCTCGAGCAGGCCACCCGCCTGCGGGTCGCCGCGCTGCACGCCGGCCGCTTCGCGCGCGCCGGCATCCGTCACGTGGCCGACCTCGGCTGCGGCATCGGCGGCGACTCCCTCGCCCTCGCGGCCGTCGACCTCGAGGTCACGGCGGCCGAGGCCGACGAGGTCACCGCAGCCATCGCCGCATTCAACCTCACGCCGTTCGAGCACGCCCGCGTGCTGCACACCACGGCCGAGGAGGTGCACCTCGGCGGCATCGGAGGCGCCTGGCTCGACCCCGCGCGCCGCGTCACGAGCGGCGGACGCACCAGGCGACTCGCGGATGCCGCGGACTACACGCCGAGCCTCGACTTCGCGTTCGGCCTGGCCGACCGAATGGCCGTCGGCGTGAAGCTCGGGCCCGGCACCGACCGCGGCGTGATCCCCGCGCAGGCCGAGGCGCAGTGGGTCTCGGTGGGCGGCGACGTCGTCGAGCTCGGCGTCTGGTTCGGCGCGGTCGCCCGTCCCGGCATCCGTCGCGCCGCCCTCGTCGTCGGCGAGCACGGCGCCGACGAGCTCACCGCGGCGGCCGACAGCGAGGACGCCCCCGTCGGCCCGCTCGGCGACTACCTCTACGAACCCGACGGCGCGGTGATCCGCGCACGACTCATCGGCGACCTCGCGCGGGCGAACGGGGCGTGGATGCTCTCGGAGGGCATCGCCTACCTCACGGCCGACACGGCCTTCCGGTCGCCGTTCGCGCAGGGCTTCCGCGTCATCGAGCGGCTCCCGGCCGACGAGCGCCAGCTCCGCCAGGCGCTGCGCGCCCGCGACATCGGGACCCTCGAGATCAAGAAGCGCGGCATCGACATCGACCCCGCAGTGCTGCGCACGAAGCTCAAGCTGCAGGGCGCGGCATCCGCGACGCTCGTCATGACCCGTGAAGAGGGCCGGCACGTGGCGCTGCTCGTCGAGCGCCTGCCGCGCGAGCCCGCTCAGATCTGAAGCGTGCCGAACACGATCGCGTAGTAGCCGATCCAGACGGCCGAGAAGACCAGGCCGCCGACGCCCGTGCCGATCGCGACGAAGGCGAGCGTGCGCCCCGTCTCTTCGCGGCGCAGCCCCAGCACGCCGAAGATGATGGCGACGATCGACAGCGGCAGCATCCAGCCCACGAAGAGCGACGCCGCGGCGCCGATCACGCCGAAGACGGCGCCGACCCAGCTGTAGACGCGGCGCTGGGTCTCCTCCTCTTCGACGTCGTCGGATGCCTCTGCGTACGCCTCGGGACGGTGCACGATGAGCAGCTGCCCGGTGGGCACCGTGCGCAGCTCGCCCGTGTCGAGCGGCATGTCCCACTTGCGCGGCGCGACCGCCATGGGCATGGGCGCCCCCTCGACCGACGGGGCCGCGGCACGGAGCGCGGACTCGTCGATCGGCCGTTGCGGCTCGTCGGTTCGGGATGCCTCGCGCGAGGCATCCGGAACCGAGCGGGGCCGCAACGGCTCCTCAGGGGGCAGCGTCATGCGTTCAGTAGTAGTACGGGTCGGCGGATGCGAAGATCAGCGCCCAGAACAGTAGCGAGATCAGGCCGATCGCGATGCCGACGAACCCGAGGATGATGCCGGTGAGCCACATGCCCTTCGCCGCCGGCTCGCGCTTGCGGCCGATGAAGCCGAGCACGACCGCCGCCGCCGGGATGAAGAGCTGCATGATGCCGCCGACGAACGGGATGAACACGACGAAGAAGCCGACGAGGCCCACGATGCCCGCGATGAGCGAGATGAGGCTGTAGACCGGCGTGGCCTTCGCGGGGCCTGCGGGAGCGTACGAGCCCGCCGTCGACCCGGGTGCGCCGTAGGCCGCTGCGGCCGGTGCGCCGTAGGCGGGCGGCGGCGGCACGGGCGCGCCGTAGGCCGGGGCGGCCGGGGGCGTGCTGCCGTACGGCTGCGCTCCGGCTGCGGGATCTGGCGCGCCGTACGCCGGCGGTGCCGGAGGCGCCGGGGGCTCGGGCGCAGCCGGGGGCTCCGGTGCGGCAGGAGGCTCGGGGGCCGCGGGAGGCGTCGGTGCGCTCGGCACGTCGGGCACGTCGGGCGTGTTCGGCACGTCGGGCGTCGACGCACCGGATGCAGCCGCGTCGGCTCCGTCGGCGGGAGTCTTCGGATCGCTCATGGTTCGACCTTTCGTGATGAGAGGTGGATCAGTACGAGTAGGTGGTACCGCTGTACGACGCCGCGATCGCGAAGATCACGATGAACACGATGGTGATGATGATCGAGATCACGATGCCGATGTAGCCGATCACGAGGCCGGCGATGGCCATGCCGCGGCCCTGCTCGGCCGTCTTCTTGATCTGGCTGAGCGAGATGTGTCCGCAGACGATGCCGACCAGGAAGCCGATGCCCGTGAAGAAGCCGACCAGGGAGGCGACGAGCGACACGATCGCGAGCACGTTGGTCTTCGCGGGGGTCGGCGCGCCGTAGGCGGGCGCGGCCGCGTCATAGGCCGTCGCGCCGTAGGCCGGGGCCGCCGGAGCGGCCGGAGCGCTGTAGGCGGGCGGGGCCGGCGGAACGGGCGGAGCAACCGGGGGAACCGGAGCCGCCTCGGGCGCCGAGGGAGCCGCGGGTGCCGCGGGGGTCTCGGGCGTCTCGCCGGACGGGTTGGGAACGTTGGGGTCGGTCACGGTCGTCTCCTCGATGCTGTACCGAACACGATGGGACAACCGCGCCGGATCGAATGCGTGCGGGAGCGACGAATGCCCCCGTTCGCCACTTTAGCGCGGCAGCTCCACCGCGCGCACCCTTCGACACGGCCGCGGACACGCAGCCACGGCCGCGAGGTTCAGGCGACCTGCACCTCGGTCGCGGGCAGCGTCGAATCGGCTCCGAACGCCAGTCCGGAGGGCTCGTGTCCGGCCATGATGAGCTGGGCGCCGAGGGCGGCGATCATCGCGCCGTTGTCGGTGCAGAGCGACAGCGGCGGAACCCGCAGCGCCACGCCCGCGGCATCCGCTCGCTCCTGTGCGAGCTCGCGCAGGCGCGCGTTGGCGACGACGCCGCCGCCGAGCAGCAGGCGGGGCACGCCGAGTTCGGTGCACGCCGCGATGGCCTTGGTCACGAGCACGTCGGCGACGGCCTCGCGGAAGCTCGCCGCGACATCCGCGACGGGAAGGGGCTCGCCGGCGGCCTCGCGCTGCTCGACCCATCGGGCGACCGCGGTCTTCAGGCCCGAGAAGCTGAAGTCGTAGCGGTGGGCGGCCTGGTCTTTCGGTTGCGTGAGCCCGCGCGGGAACCGGATGGCCCGCGGGTCGCCGCCGATGGCCGCCCGATCGATCTCGGGCCCCCCGGGATAGGGCAGGCCGAGCACGCGCGCGACCTTGTCGAAGGCCTCGCCCGCGGCGTCGTCGATCGTCTCGCCGAGCAGCTCCACGTCGGAGACGAGGTCGCGCACGAGGAGGAGCGACGTGTGCCCGCCCGAGACGAGCAGGGCGATCGTGGGCGTCTCGAGCGGAGCGTCGGCGTCGAGCAGGTCGGCGCCCACGTGGCCGACGAGGTGGTTGACGGCGTAGATCGGCTTCTCGATCGAGAGTGCGAGCGCCTTGGCCGCGCCGACACCGACCATCAGTGCACCCGCGAGTCCGGGCCCGCTCGTGACGGCGACCGCGTCGAGTTCGTCGAGCGAGATCCCGGATGCCGCGAGCGCGGCGTCGATGCTCGGCCCGAGCGCCTCGAGGTGGGCGCGGGCCGCGACCTCCGGCACGACGCCGCCGTAGCGCGCGTGCTCGTCCATCGACGAGGCGATGACGTTCGCCAGGAGGGTCGTGCCGCGGACGATGCCGACGCCGGTCTCGTCGCACGAGGTCTCGATGCCGAGCACGAGCGGCGCGTCGCGGTTCATCGCGCTCATCGCGCTCCTCCGGGGTTCGTCGCGGTGCCCCGGCCCGGACGCGCGGGCGTCGATGCCCCGGTCGCCGGCTGCGCCACCGCGTCGGGCACGTCGAGCCGCATGCTGATCGCGTCGACGTTGTCTGGCTGGTAGTAGCCGCGACGCACGCCGATCTCGACGAAGCCGAGCGAGTCGTAGAGCGCCTTGGCGATGGGGTTGTCGGCGCGTACCTCGAGGAAGACCCGCGAGACGCGCATGCGACGCGCATGCGTGATGAGCGCGTGCATGAGTCCGCGTCCGAGTCCGATGCCGCGGGTGAACGGGGCGACGGCGATGGTCTGCACGTCGGCGTCGCCGGTGCCCGCGGGCGCGTACAGCCCCGCGTAGCCCATGAGTCGCTGCTCGGGCTCGGCGTCGTCATCGACGGCGACGAGGTAGTACCCGTGCTCGCCCTCGATCTCGGAGCGCATGAGCTGCTCCGACCAGGCATCGGTCACGAAGGTCTCGCGCTCGAGGTTCATGATGGCCTCGACGTCGGAGACGCGCGCACGCCGCATCAACACGCTCATCGCAGCACCCGCTTGCCGGCCGAGGGGGTCACGTCGGGTGCGCGCAGGTAGAGCGGCGCGTCGCCCGTGAGCGGCAAGCGGCCGCCGGCGAACGCGAACTCGGCGATCATGCCGATGCCGCCGGCCGAGACGAGCGTCGCGTCGAGGCGCGTGCCCGTGCGCTCGGGCACGGCGTCGCGCGGCACGAGCACGGGCCCATGCACGCGGATGGGCAACCCGTCGGCGTCGATGCCGTCGTAGTCGGACACCGCGAACTCCCGGCGGCGCGCATCGGTGACGACCTGCATCGGGCCCGACCCGCCGTCGCGGTACCAGGTGAAGGCGACGGCGTCGTGGCTGACGACCGGGACGAAGGGCTTGCGGATGCCGAGGGCGAACGCATGCGCCGCGGCGATGCCGACCCGGAGGCCGGTGAACGGCCCGGGCCCCATGCCGGCGGCCACGCCCGACAGACGGGCCGGCGGGAGGTGGGCGGACTCGAGCGCCTCGCGGATGAGTTCGCCGACGACCTCGGCGTGCCGCATGGTGTCGGCCGTGCCGACCTCGGCGATCACGCCGGCGTCATGGTCGACCACGGCGACGCTCGTGCCCGTCGAGGTGTCGATCGCGAGCAGCATGCCTCAACCCTACCGAGCGTCGGCGTACGCGGTGCCCGCCCAGCGCGGTCCGAAGCCGCGCAGCGTGATGACGCGCGGCTCGTCGGCGCCGAGGAACTCGGCGTCGGCATCGGGCGCCGCGGCCTCGGGCGACGCGGCATCGGGCGCGTCGGCATCGGGCAGGGCCGCACCCTGCGGGCGCTCGATCTCGACCTCGAGCCACGACGCGCTGACGTCGTCGAGCAGCCCGGCGCCCCATTCGACCACGACGACCGAGCGGGCGAAGTCGAGGTCGAGGTCCTCGACGAGCTCGGCGCTGCCGAGGCGGTAGGCGTCGACGTGCACGAGCGGCGGGCCGCCGACGAGGCTCGGGTGCGTGCGGGCGAGCACGAACGTCGGCGACTGCACGGGTCCGCGAATGCCGAGTCCGGCGCCGAGCCCGCGCGTCAGCGTGGTCTTGCCCGCGCCCAGAGGGCCGGAGAGGATGAGCAGGTCGCCGGCGGCGAGCCGGGCGCCCAGGTCGCGGCCGAACTCCTCCATGGCCGCGGCATCCGGAACCTCGGCGCGGATCATGCCCCGTGCCCGAACGTGCGGGGCACGCGCTGGCCGACGCGCGTGACGATCTCGTAGCCGATGGTGTCGGCGGCGTCGGCCCAGTCGTCGGCCGACGGCGCGCCCGTCGCGGGGTCGCCGAAGAGCACGACGTCGTCGCCGACCGCGACCTCGTCGTCGCCGACGTCGACGACGAACTGGTCCATGGCGATGCGGCCGACGACGGGACGGCGGCGCCCGGCGAGCAGCACCTCGGCCCGGCTCGACGCATGGCGAGGGATGCCGTCGGCGTAGCCGAGCGGGACGAGCGCGAGGGTCGTCGGTCGTTCGGCTCGCCAGGTGTGGCTGTACGAGACGCCGACGCCCGCCTCGACGCGGCGCACGGCGGCGACGCAGGCGCGCAGCGTCATGACCGGCCGGAGCCCGAGGTCGGCCGCCGTCGTGCCGTCGCCGTACGGCGGGATGCCGTAGGTGCCGATGCCGACGCGCACGAGGTCGAACCTCGAGGCGGGAAGGCGCACCGCGGCGGCCGTCGACGCGAGGTGGCGCACCTCGGGCTTCAGTCCTGCAGCGGATGCCGCGGCGAGCGCCTCCTCGAACGCCTCGAGCTGCGCCCGGTCGGCGTCGGCGTCGGTGTTCGCGAGGTGGCTGAACACGCCGCGCACCCGGATGCGGCCCTGCCCCTCGAGGACTGCGGCGAACGCGACCGCGTCGGCCCATTCCTCGGGCGGGACGCCGTTGCGGCTGAGGCCCGTGTCGATCTTGAGGTGCACCGCGGCCGGAGCGGCCGCGGCCGTCGGCGTCCGCGACGCCGTCGACGACGCGGACGCCCGCGACGCTGCGACGTGCGCCGCGGCATCCGCGACCCGTCGCAGCTGGTCGATCGAGGAGACGCCGAGCTCGATGTCGCGTTCGATGGCCTCGGCGAAGAGCGCGTCTGGGCCGTGCAGCCAGGCGAGCACCGGTGCCGTGATGCCCGCGTCGCGCAGCTCGAACGCCTCGTCGAGGAAGGCGACGCCGAGCCAGGACGCCCCGGCCTCGAGGGCGGCACGCGCGACCGGCACGGCGCCGTGGCCGTAGGCGTTCGCCTTGACGACGGCCATGACCTCGGCCGGAGCGACCTGCGCGGCGAGCCCGGCGATGTTCGCGCGCACGGCGTCGAGGTCGACGACCGCCTCGCGGAAGGGCGCGCTCATGCGCCCGCCCCGCTCGACTCGAGGATCACGAAGGCGCTCGCGATGCCTGCGTCGTGGCTCATCGAGAGGTGCACGCGATCGATGCCGAGCCCCGCGACGTGCTCGGCGAGCCCGCCGCTGAGCGCGAAGTCGGGGTTGCCGTCGGCATCCTGCACGACGGTCATCTCGTGCCAGCGCACGACCGCGTGGCCGCCGAGCGCCTTGATGAGCGACTCCTTGGCGGCGAACCTGGCGGCCAGGGAGCGGGCGGGGCGTCCACGTTCGCTCTCGGCGAACAACCGCTCGACGAGTGCCGGGGTCCGCGCGATCGACCGCTCGAACCGGGCGATGTCGACCACGTCGATGCCGATGCCGACGATCACGCGAACGCCTCCGCCGGACTCACTCCACCGTCACCGACTTCGCGAGGTTGCGCGGCTGGTCGACGTCGAGGCCCTTGGCCTGCGCGAGCTCCATGGCGAACACCTGCAGCGGCACCACCGCGAGGAGCGCCTCGAAGAGCGGAGCGGCCAGCGGGATGCGGATCACCTCGTCGGCGTACGGCAGCACCGCGGCGTCGCCGTCCTCGGCGATCGCGATGACGCGCGCACCGCGTGCCCGGATCTCCTGGATGTTCGAGACGACCTTCGAGTGCAGGTTCGCCGAACCGCGCGGGCTCGGCACGACGACGAACACCGGCTGCCCAGGCTCGATCAGCGCGATCGGCCCGTGCTTGAGCTCGCCCGCCGCGAAGCCCTCGGCGTGGATGTAGGCGAGCTCCTTGAGCTTGAGCGCGCCCTCCATGGCGATCGGGTAGCCGACGTGGCGACCGAGGAAGAGCACCGAACGCGTGTCGGCCATCCAGTGCGCGAGCTCGGCGACGCGTTCGGACTGACCGAGAGCCGTCTGGAGCTTCTCGGGGATCGCCTGCAGCTCGGCGAGCGCGTCACCGAGCGCCTCGGGCGACAGGGTGCCGCGCACGCGCGCCAGGTGCAGGCCGAAGAGGTAGAGCGCCGTGATCTGCGCCACGAACGCCTTCGTCGACGCGACCGCGACCTCGGGACCGGCGTGCGTGTAGACGACCGCGTCGGACTCGCGCGGGATCGTCGCGCCCTGCGTGTTGCAGATCGAGATCGTGCGCGCACCCTGCTCGCGGGCGTACTTCACGGCCATCAGCGTGTCCATGGTCTCGCCCGACTGGCTGATCGAGACCACGAGCGTGCCGTCGTCGATCACCGGCTCGCGGTAGCGGAACTCGTGGCTGAGCTCGATCTCGACCGGAACCCGCGCCCACTGCTCGATCGCGTACTTCGCGACCTGTCCGGCGTACGACGCGGTGCCGCAGGCCACGACCGTGATGCGGCGGATGCCGCGCAGTTCCTCATCGCCGAAGGACTCGAGCTCGGGGATGTGCACCTCGCCGTCGGCGATGCGACCGCGGATCGTGTTCGCGACCGCCTCGGGCTGCTCGGCGACCTCCTTGCTCATGAACGAGGACCACCCGCCCTTCTCGGCGGCGGACGCGTCCCAGGCCACCTCGAACGCCTCCACCTCGACGGGCACGCCGTCGAAGTCGGTGACGGTGACCTCGTCGGCGGTGATCGCCACGATCTGGTCCTGGCCGATCGCCACGGCGCGCTTCGTGTACTCGACGAAGGCCGCGACATCCGAGCCGAAGAAGTTCTCGCCCTCGCCCAGCCCGATCACGAGCGGGGAGTTGCGGCGCGCGCCGACGACGAGGCCGGGGGCGTCGCGGTGCACGGCGAGCAGCGTGAACGCGCCCTCGAGGCGGTTCACGACCTGCTGGAACGCCTGGCGGAGATCGCCCGTGCGGTGCACCTCGCGGCCGAGGAGCACGGCGGCCACCTCGGTGTCGGTCTCGGACTCGAACGTGAAGCCCTCGTCGAGGAGCTCCTGCTTGAGCTCGGCGAAGTTCTCGATGATGCCGTTGTGGATGAGCGCGAGGCGTCCGTCGTCGCCGACGTGCGGGTGCGCATTGCGGTCGGTGGGACCGCCGTGCGTCGCCCAGCGCGTGTGGCCGATGCCCGTTCGGCCGACGTGCAGCGGATGCGCCGCGAGCTCGTCGGCGAGCACCTGCAGCTTTCCGGCCCGCTTGGCCGTCTCGATGGCGCCGTCGTCATCGACGATCGCCACCCCCGCCGAATCGTAGCCGCGATATTCGAGGCGCTTCAGGCCTCCCATGAGCACGTCGACGCTGCTGCGCTGCCCGACGTAACCGACAATTCCACACATGGGGTCGATTGTACGTTGGCCCGATCGGCAACCGCCCCACGGGACGACGGATGCCGCGGCCCGGCGCTTCGGCGACGGATGCCGCGGGTGGGCGCTCCGCCGGGGGGCTGCCGCGGCCCGGCGGCGCGCGGGCACCGACACTAGACTGTCGAGGTGCCGGACCCGCAGACCTCGTCGACTCCCATCGCGCAGATCTCGCCGTTCATGGAGCTCCCCCGCGCCGATTGGTCGGAGCTCGCCCCCTCGGTGCCGGCCCCGCTCAGCGAGACCGAGATCGTGCAGCTGCGCGGCCTCGGCGAGCCGCTCGACCTGCGCGAGATCGCCGAGGTGTACCTGCCGCTCAGCCGGCTGCTGAACCTCTACGTGGGCGGCACCAAGGCCCTCCGCAACGCCACCGGCGAGTTCCTTCGCGAACGCGTCGAGACCACGCCGTTCGTCATCGGCGTCGCCGGCTCGGTCGCGGTCGGCAAGTCGACCATCGCGCGCGTGCTGCGCGAGCTCCTCGCCCGTTGGGAGCACACGCCCCGGGTCGAGCTCATCACGACCGACGGCTTCCTGTTCCCGAACGCCGAGCTCGAGCGCCGCGGGCTCATGGCCCGCAAGGGATTCCCCGAGTCCTACGACCGACGCGCGCTGCTGCGCTTCGTCAGCGAGGTCAAGGCCGGCGCACCAGAGGTGCGCGCCCCGTTCTACTCCCACCTGGCATACGACATCGTGCCCGACGCGCAGATCACCGTTCGGCGCCCCGATGTCCTCATCGTCGAGGGCCTCAACGTGCTGCAGCCGCCGGGCCCCGGCCACCGCCTCGCCGTCAGCGACCTGTTCGACTTCTCGATCTACGTCGACGCGCGCACGAGCGACATCGCACGCTGGTACGAGGAGCGCTTCCTCAAGCTGCAGCGCGGCGCCTTCACGAACCCGCGCTCGTACTTCCACCGGTACGCGAGCCTCACCGAAGACGAGGCCCGTGCCCGGGCCGGCGAGATCTGGCGCTCCATCAACGAGCCGAACCTGCTGCAGAACGTGCGGCCCACGCGGTCGCGCGCCTCGCTCGTGCTGCGCAAGAGCGCCGACCACACCGTGTCGACGGTGCTGCTGCGCAAGCTCTGAGCCGCCGGGGCGCCGCGACGAGATCGTCCGGACGCGGCGGCAGCGGCCGCACGCGGCATCCGCCGCACGCGGCATCCGTTCACCGTCGTCGACGGGCGACGTGTCGACGCCGGGGCGCGGACGCCCCCGACCGTCAGACGGCCAGCGAGAGCCGGGCCTCCACGACCGCCGCGAGGGATGCCGCGTGGCGCTCCGCGTCGGCTTGGCTGCGTGCCTCGACCATGACGCGCACCATCGGCTCGGTGCCAGACGGGCGCAGGAGCACCCGGCCGGTGTCGCCGAGTTCGGCCTCGACCACGGCCACCGCGGCCGCGATCTCCTCGTCGCCCGCGAGCGCGTGGTGGTCGACGCCGCGAACGTTGACGAGCACCTGCGGATAGACGGTCATGACCGACGCGAGCTCTGCGAGCGACTTGCCGGTGCGGGCCATCTCGGCCACGAGGTGGAGCCCGGTCAGCACGCCGTCGCCGGTCGTCGCGAACTCGCTCATGATGACGTGGCCCGACTGCTCGCCGCCGAGGGCGAGCTTCTCGGCCGCGAGGGCCTCGAGCACGTAGCGGTCGCCGACCTTGGTCTCGACGACGCGGATGCCGCGATCGGCCATGGCCCGGCGCAGGCCGAGGTTCGACATGACGGTCACGACGAGCGTGTCGTCGGTGAGCGCCCCGCGCTCGTGCATGGCCACCGCGAGGATCGCCATGATCATGTCGCCGTCGACGATGTTGCCGTCGGCGTCGACGGCGAGGCAACGGTCGGCGTCGCCGTCGTGGGCGATGCCCAGGTCGGCGCCGTGCTCGAGCACGGCGGCGGCGAGGTGGTCGAGGTGGGTCGAGCCGACGCCGTCGTTGATGTTCATGCCGTCGGGGTCGGCGCCGATGACCGTGACGGTGGCGCCGGCATCGCGGAAGGTCTCGGGCGAGACGCCCGCGGCGGCGCCGTGCGCGCAGTCGAGCACGACGTGGATGCCGTCGAGGCGGTTCGGCAGCGTGCCGAGCAGGTGCACGACGTAGCGGTCTTCAGCATCGGCGAATCGCCGGATGCGGCCGACGCCGCCCCCGATGGGCGCGAGCTTCTGCCGGCCCAGGTAGGACTCGATGCGGTCTTCGACCTCGTCGGGGAGCTTCGTGCCGCCGAACGAGAAGAACTTGATGCCGTTGTCGGGCGCCGGATTGTGCGACGCCGAGATCATGACGCCGAAGTCGGCGCCGATCGAGTCGATGAGGAATGCCGTTGCGGGCGTCGGGATGACCCCGGCGTCGAGGACGTCGACGCCCGAGCTCGCGAGACCGGCCGAGACGGCGGCGGTGAGGAATTCACCGGAGACGCGCGGATCGCGCGCCACCACCGCGACGGGTCGACGACCCGCCGCGCGGAGTTCATCGGCGTGCCTGCCCTGCGTGAGCACGGCGGCAGCCGCCTGAGCGAGGCCCAGGGCCAGGTCAGCCGTGAGTTCACGGTTGGCCAGGCCCCGGACCCCGTCAGTTCCGAAGAGCCGAGGCATTCGGAGTTCCGGAGCGCTGGATCAGCGCTTCGAGAACTGGGGAGCCTTGCGGGCCTTCTTGAGACCGGCCTTCTTGCGCTCGATGACGCGGGCGTCACGAGTGAGGAAGCCGGCCTTCTTCAGGGTCGCACGGTTGTTCTCACGGTCGATCTCGTTGAGTGCACGAGCGATCGCGAGGCGCAGCGCGCCGGCCTGGCCCGAGGGGCCGCCGCCGGTGATCTTGCCGATCACGTCGTACGAGCCGGTGAGCTCGAGCACCGTGAACGGGTCGGTGATGAGCTGCTGGTGCAGCTTGTTCGGGAAGTAGTCCTCGAACGC
>Ga0160430_100900_pt1 | contig 13163 bp, 12 predicted proteins | sample HID1971I_E0MG_FD_108274 | JGI IMG/M metagenome (GOLD analysis project Ga0160430, IMG submission 108274) | Enriched millipede-associated microbial communities from UW Madison campus, WI, USA - HID1971I_E0 MG | ecosystem: Host-associated > Arthropoda: Insects > Digestive system > Unclassified ...
CCGTGTGACGCCCTCGCCGCGGCTCCGGGCCGGATGAGCCGGCTGCCTCCGCCCACCATGGCCGCCGCGGTCGCCGTGTGATGCGGAGCCTCGAACGGCGGCCGGAACGACAGCCCCGACCCCACCGGCCTGCCCGAGAGCGAGCGGAGGCAGGACACCTCGAGTGCGGCATCCGCATCGAGGTCGGGCAGGATGCCGGGCAGCCTGGACGCGAGCATGGTCTTGCCGGCGCCGGGCGGACCGATCAGCGACAGGTGGTGCCCGCCGGCGGCCGCGGCGAGCAGCGCGTCGATCGCGTCGGAGTTGCCGGCGACGTCGGCGAGGTCGCCGGACGCGTCGGCGGTGCCGGTCTGTTCGACGCGCACCATCGGCACCTCGGCGACGTCGCGCGCCTCGAAGGCACCGCCGTGGTGGATCGCCGCATCGAGCAGCGTGACCACGCCGATGATCTCGACCTCGGGCACGAGCGACGCCTCGTCGGCGTTCGCCCGCGGCACCATGACGGTGCGGTGGCCGGCCCGCACGGCGGCGAGCACGGCCGGCAGGATGCCGTCGATGGGCCGCAGGCGCCCGTCGAGGCCGAGCTCGCCGAGGTGCACCACGCGCGCCACCGACTCGACCGACACCTCCCCCGCCGCGGCGAGGCAGGCGACGGCGATCGCGAGGTCGAACCCGGATCCGTGCTTGGGCAGGGCCGCAGGCGAGAGGTTGACCGTGAGCTTTCGCTGCGGCAGGGGACAGCCGGCGTTGACGGCCGCAGCGCGGACACGCTCGCGCGCCTCGGCGAGGGCGGCGTCGGGGAGTCCGATGATCGAGAAGCCCGGGAGCTGGGCCGACAGGTCGGCTTCGACCTCGACCATGGAGCCCGTGAGTCCGAGCAGTGCGACGGCGTGCGTTCTGGCGACCGTCATCAGCTGATGCCCTCGAGGTGCTCGATGAGCGCGGGCGCCTCGTCGGGGGCGAGCACCGCGACGGCGTCGATGCGGATGCGCGGAGCCGCGGCATCCGTCGCCTCGCACCAGGCCACCGCGAGGCGTCGCAGTCGCGACAGTTTCGCGGGCGTGATCGCCTCGAACGGATGTCCGAAGTCATGCGACGTGCGCGTCTTCACCTCGATGAAGACCGTCGCGTCGCCGTCGCGCGCGACGATGTCGATCTCGCCGACCGCGCATCGCCAGTTGCGGTCGATCACGCGCAGTCCGCGCGACTCCAGATGGTCGACCGCGAGTTGTTCGCCTCGCCGACCGAGTTCAGCATTGTGGGCCACCAGCACCACCTCCGCGACCAGCGTGGCGGGGTGGCCGGCGTGTTCAGTCGGAGATCGATGCGAGGTGCATGGACCGCGAACTCATCGACCCTGTGGAGGGCGGGTGCACCGACGAGAACGCCCCAGAACGGGACTGGACGACCGACCTACTCGTCGAGCGCGAGCTCTTTCGGCAGCTCGAACTCGCGGGTCGCGAGCTCTTCGACGTTGACGTCTTTGAAGGTGAGCACGCGCACCGACTTGACGAAGCGGTCGGCACGATAGACGTCCCAGACCCAGACGTCCTTCATGGTCAGCTCGAAGTAGAAGTCGTGCTCGGTGTCGCGGCGGACGAGCTCGACCTCGTTCGCGAGGTAGAAGCGACGCTCGGTCTCGACCACGAACTTGAACTGCGAAACGATGTCGCGGTACTCGCGGTACAGGGCAAGCTCGACCTCGCGGTCGTAGTCTTCGAATTCGTCGTCATCCATCGGATTCATCCTACGCCGAGGTCGAAGAGCGCGGGCGCTTCGACGGGGCGCTCGTGCAGCCAGGTTCGCCGATGCAGGCCGCTCGGGCCGTGCTCGGCGATCGCGTCGAAGTGCGCCCGGCTGGAGTAGCCCTTGTTCTCGTTCCAGGCGTACAGCGGCAGCTCATGGTGCGCCGCGTGCATGAGCCGGTCGCGGTGCACCTTGGCGAGCACGGATGCCGCGGCGACCGAGGCGCAGTCGCGGTCGGCCTTGATGCGGGTGCTCACACTCGCGCGGTGGTCGATCGCCCGGCTCAGCCAGTCGTGGTTGCCGTCGAGCACGAGCGGCGCATCGTCGAGGTGGCCTGCGGTGCCCGCTGCCTCCTCGGTCGCCCGCAACGCGGTGAGCGCACGTGCCCCCGCCAGCCCGAGGCAGGCCATGATGCCGAGCTCGTCGATCTCGGCGGCGGATGCCTCGCCGACGGCCCAGGCGCGCACCCACGCCGCGGCACGCGGCGCCATGAGCTCGCGTTTGGGTTCGGTGAGCAGTTTCGAGTCGCGGAGGCCGGTGGGCATTCGCCGGACGGACGGATCGATGACCACGAGACCGACGGCGACCGGACCCGCGAGCGCCCCGCGACCGACCTCGTCGCAGGCGAGCACGACGGGGGCGCCGGACTCGAAGAGCTCGCGTTCGACCTTGAGGTTCGGGATGGCGGCCGGGGCCACGTCAGTCGCCGCCCTCTGCGGCTTCTCCGACCCCGTCGAACGTCTCGGGGTAGTTGCCGAGCCATGCCCAGTGCGACACCGGCCAGCTCACCACGAAGGCGCGGCCGACGACGTTCTCGATGGGCACGAAGCCCTTGAGCGGCGTGTCGGCGTTGTACCGCGAGTCCTTGGAGTTGTAGCGGTTGTCGCCCATGACCCAGAGCGAGCCCTCTGGCACGACCTGGTCGAAGTCGTCGCGCGAGACCTTGGTGTCGCCGGCGGGCAGCACGACGTACGGCTCGTCGAGCGGCACGCCGTTGACGCTCATCTGGCCGAGTGCGTTGCAGCACGTGACGTGATCGCCCGGAAGCCCGATGACGCGCTTGACGAGGTGATCGTTCGAGTCCGGGGCCGAGAGCCCCACGAAGGCGAGGAACCAGTCGACCGCGGCCGCGAGCGGCGGCGTCTCGGGCTCGACGCGCGCGGGCAGCCATCCGCCGGGATCCTTGAACACGACGACGTCGCCGCGCTCGAGGGGCGTGATGCTCGGCACGAGCTGGTTCACGATGATGCGGTCGTCTTTGACGAGCGTCATCTCCATCGACTCCGACGGGATGAAGAACGACCGGATCAGGAAGGTCTTGATCAGGAACGAGACGAGGACGGCCACCACGAAGATGACCAGCAGATCTCGCAGGAAGAGCAGGGCCCCTCGCTTGCGGCGGTTCGACGAAGACCTCTCGCCGTCGATACGAGTGGTGCTGATTTCTTCTGTCATTTAACCGCCTGAGCTCCTCACCCCAAGTGTAGGGGTGAGGAGCTCAGGTCGAAGGCCGTGGCCCGTGCGACGCGCGGGCCGCGAAGCCGGATCAGGCGTCGCGCTTCTCCTTGATCTTCGCCTTCTTGCCGCGGAGCTTGCGCAGGTAGTAGAGCTTCGCGCGACGCACGTCACCGCGGGTGACGACCTCGATGTGGTCGATGACCGGGGAGTGCACCGGGAACTTGCGCTCGACGCCGACCTGGAAGCTGACCTTGCGGACCGTGAAGGTCTCGCGGACGCCTTCGCCCGAACGGCCGATGACGACGCCCTGGAAGACCTGGATACGCGAGCGCGTACCTTCGATGATGTTGACGTGCACCTTGACGGTGTCGCCCGCGCGGAAGTCGGGGACGTCCGACCGCAGGCTCGCAGCGTCGACGTGGTCGAGGATGTGCATGATGGTTCGCTCTCTGCGCCCGCAACCGGTCGAACGCTGATCTGTGAATGGAAGAATCTGGTGCCGCCCGCGCGATCACTCGCGCTGTGCATGCTCCCCGGAGGCAGAGTCCCGCGGCGGCACAATCCTCTATTGTGCCATGTTCGGGCGCCCCGCGCCAAAGCGGGGGTCGGATGCCGCGCCGGCCCGCTCCGCGTCAGTCGCCCTGGCGACGCTCCTCGACGACGATGACCTCGCCGAGATCGTAGGGCTGCTGCACCGAGGGCCCGCCACCGGCATCCGATCGCGGCACCGCACCGGCCTGCGCGGCCCGCTCGTATTCGGCCATCGTCTCCTGCATGCGCCGGGCGCCGTCGCGTACGAGCTGCACGATCGCGTACCAGAAGCCGACGAGCGCGAGGGCGATCGCGAGCACGGCGAACGAGGCCATCGCCGAGCCGGAGAAGCCGAAGCCGATGATCGCCGCGTGCCAGGCGCCGAGGATGCCGACGTCCATCCACGAGACGGCGCGCGTCTCCCGCACGGTCGGACGCATCGACGTGAGCAGCGCGATGACCGCGAGCGAGAGGAAGGTCACCGGTACGGTGATGACGAGGCCGAGCGTGCCCCACCCGCCGCCGCCGAACACGGCCCAGCCGACCACGAGCCAGACCGGCAGCACGATCGTGGCGGCCTGGATCCATCGGAGGAAGATGCGCCGGAAGAGCATGGTCACAGGATATCGCGGCCCCCTGCGCCGACGCCGGGTGTTCACTCAGGGCGGAGCCGCCAGAATGGACGAGGAGAGGAACACCGTGATCGAACTGAGGACCACCGCCGAGATCGACGAGATGCGCGCCGCCGGGCGCTTCGTCGCGAGCGTCATCGAGGCCACGTCGAAGGCCGCGGCCGTCGGCGTGAACCTGCTCGAGCTCGACGCCCTCGCGCACGAGATGATCCGCAAGGCCGGTGCCGAGAGCTGCTACATCGACTACCACCCGTCGTTCGGCGCGAGCCCGTTCGGCAAGGTCATCTGCACCTCGGTCAACGACGCCGTGCTGCACGGACTCCCCCACGACTACAAGCTGCGCGACGGCGACCTGCTGAGCCTCGACTTCGCGGCATCCGTGAACGGCTGGGTCTCCGACTCTGCCCGTTCCATCGTCGTCGGCACCCCGCGGGACGCCGACCTCCGCCTCATCGACACCACCCAGCGTGCGCTCGACGCGGGCATCGCCGCCGCTCGCCCCGGCAACCGCATCGGCGACATCTCCCGTGCGATCGCCGACGTCGCCAAGTCCGAGGGCTATTCGATCAACACCGACTTCGGCGGACACGGCGTCGGCCGCACCATGCACGGCGATCCCCACATCCCGAACAACGGGCGCCCCGGCCGCGGGCTGCCGCTCAGGCCGGGCCTCGTCATCGCGATCGAGCCCTGGTTCCTCGAGTCGACCGACCGCATCTTCACCGACCCGGACGGATGGACGCTCCGCAGCGCCGACGGCTCGCGCGGCGCCCACTCCGAGCACACGGTCGCCATCACCGACGGCGACCCCATCGTGCTCACGGAACGCCGCTGATCACCTCGACCTCGACGGCGCCATCGACGACTCGCGTCCCGAAGGTGCGGAGTCTGAGCTCTTCGTTCGTCAGGCACTCGCCCGTGACGAGGTCGTAGACCTCCTTGTGCAGGGGCGAGGCGATCGTGAGGCGATCGCCACGCGAACCGGTGATGCCGCGCGCCATCACGGGTGCGCCGGTGTGCGGGTCGCGGTGGTCGACCGCATAGACCTCGTCGCCGGCGAGGCGCACGAGCGCCACCTGGTCGGTTCCCAGCAGTGCGACCTCACCCCACCCCGGCTCGAGATCCCGGATCTCGCAGACCCGGACCCAGGTCGTGGTCGCCTCGATCGTGATCGTCATGTCGCGCTCCTCCCGTTCGGTGGCTCCGAACGTACGGCGCGGGTGTTTCCGCGCGCGGCTGCGGGTGTTTCCCAGACGTGAAACCCGCCTCACAGTCGGATGCCCCGAAGGTGAGGCGCCATTGCGGGAGCGGTTACGTCGACGTAACAGGGCGGAAACCGCCCCGCCCTACGTTGGCTGCATTCGAGCCACGGAGGCACCATGACCGAGAACAGCCCGGCCGGCATCCGCACGCGCGACGTCGTCATCGTCGGCGGCGGACCCGCCGCCCATCGACTCGCCGACAGCCTGCACATGCGCGACGCGGAGCGCACGCTGCGCGTCACCGTGATCGGCGACGAGCCCCACCTGCCCTACGACCGCGTCGCGCTCAGCACGCGCCTCGCCGACGGCTCAGCCGACCTGACGCTGCAGCCGACCGCGATGTGGGATCCGTCGCAGGTGCGGCTGATCACGGGCGAGCGGGTCGACGCGATCGATCCGTCGCGGCGGACCGCGACGACGTCGGCCGGCACGGTGCTGCACTGGGACGACCTCGTGCTGGCGACCGGGTCGAGCGCTCCGGTACCGGGGATCCCCGGCGCGGGGAACGCCCGCGTGTACCGCACGATCGAAGACGTCGACAATCTCGTCGCCGAGGCCGCGCAGCTCGCCGAGCGGCACGGACGCCCCGCGCGCGTCGTCGTCGCCGGCGGCGGCCTCCTCGGTCTCGAGGCCGCCGGCGGGTTGGCGAAGCTCGGCGCGCACGTCGCGGTCGTGCACTCGGGCGGATGGCTCATGTCCGCCCAGCTCGACGAGGGCGCGGGCCGTGCGCTCGGACGCATCATCTCGGGGCAGGGCATCGGGCTCCACCTCGGGGCCAGGCCTTCCGCCGTTCGCGTCGATGACGGCGCCGTCACGGCGGTCGAGCTCACGAACGAGCGCGTGATCGAGGCGGACCTCGTCGTCTTCGCGATCGGCATCAGCCCGCGCGACGAGCTCGCCCGCGATCTCGGCCTCGAGCTCGGGCCGCGCGGCGGCGTCGCGATCGACGGCGCGTGCGCGACATCCGCCCCCGGCATCTGGGCGATCGGCGAGGTCGCGAGCTTCGAGGGCCGATGCACCGGCCTCGTCGCCCCGGCGAACGCGATGGCCGAGGTCGTGGCCGACCGCTTGCTCGGCGGTGCCGCCGAGTTCACGACCATCGACGACGCGACGAAGCTGAAGCTCTCGGGCGTCGACGTCGCGAGCTTCGGCGACGCACTGGCCAGAACCGAGCAGGCCCTCGAGATCGTCTACGCCGACCCGGCGCGCGGGCTGTACCAGAAGCTCGTCATGACCGACGATGCGAAGACCCTGCTCGGCGGCATCTTCGTCGGCGATGCGTCGCCGTACGCCTCGCTCCGGCCGATGCTCGGCATGCAGCTCTCGTCCGAGCCCGCGGCCTACCTGTCGGCCTCGGGCATGGAGGCGCCGGCCGGCGACGAACTGCCCGCCTCCGCGCTCGTGTGCGCATGCAACAACGTCGCGGCCGGCACCATCCGCGATGCCGTCAACGGCACCGAGCATGCCGAGGGCTGCACCGACCTCGGCGAGCTGAAGGCCTGCACCCGCGCCGGCACGCAATGCGGTTCGTGCGTGCCGCTCGTGAAGAAGCTGCTCGAGGCCGAGCTCACCAAGTCGGGCATCACGCCCTCCCGCGCCCTCTGCGAGCACTTCGAGCTCTCGCGCCAGGAACTCTTCGAGTCGATCCGGGTGCTCGAGCTCACCTCGTTCGACGAGATCATCGCGCGGCTCGGCACGGGTCGCGGCTGCGACGTCTGCAAGCCGGTCGTCGGGTCGATCCTCGCGACGCAGCACGGCTCGTACATCCTCGACGGCGGCCGCGGCGGCCTGCAGGACACGAACGACCGCGCCATGGCGAACATGCAGAAGGACGGCACCTACTCGGTCGTGCCGCGCATCCCCGCCGGCGAGATCACGCCGGAGAAGCTCCTGGTCATCGCCCAGGTCGCGAGCGACTACGGCCTCTACACGAAGATCACGGGCGGCCAGCGCATCGACCTCTTCGGCGCGCGGCTCGATCAGCTGCCCGACATCTGGAAGCGGCTCGTCGACGCCGGCTTCGAGTCGGGCCAGGCCTACGGCAAGGCGCTCCGCAACGTGAAGAGCTGCGTCGGATCGACCTGGTGCCGCTACGGCGTGCAGGACTCCGTCGCGATGGCCGTGCAGCTCGAGCTGCGCTATCGCGGCCTGCGCTCACCGCACAAGCTCAAGTTCGGCGTCTCGGGCTGCGCGCGCGAGTGCGCCGAGGCCCGCGGCAAGGACGTCGGCGTGATCGCGACCGATCAGGGCTGGAACATGTACGTCGGCGGCAACGGAGGATTCCAGCCCGCCCACGCGCAACTGCTCGCGAGCGACCTCGACGACGAGACCCTGCTGAAGTACATCGATCGCTACATCATGTACTACGTGCGCACGGCCGACCGGCTGCAGCGCACGGCCCGCTGGATCGAGGACATCGAGGGCGGCCTCGACCACGTTCGCGACGTCGTCGTGAACGACTCGCTCGGCCTCGCCGAGGAGCTCGAGCGGGCCGTCGACCGCCACGTCGACAGCTACGAGGACGAGTGGGCCGCGACCCTCGCCGACCCGGAGCGCCTTCGCCGGTTCCGGTCGTTCGTGAACGCGCCGCACGTGCCCGACCCATCGGTCGCCCAGGTGCCCGACGGACGCGGCCAGATGCGTCCGGCGACCGCCGGGGAGCGCGAGCGCGGCGAGGCCGTGCTCGTGGCCGGCACCACGATCCCCGTTCGCGGGGTGGACGCATGAGCGCCGAGTCGGTGGCCGGCCACGACGGACGCATCGGACGGGCCGACCGCGGCGGAGACGCCGACCACCACGGCCGACGCGTCGGCAGCGTGACCCTGGTCGGCGGCGGCCCCGGCCGCGAGGACCTGCTCACCGTCGCCGCCGTGCGGGCGCTCCGCCACGCCGACGTCGTGCTCTACGACCGGCTCGCCCCGCACGACCGCCTCCACGAACTCGCGCCCGGCGCCCGGCTCATCGACGTCGGCAAGCGGCCGGGCCACCACGCGATCCCGCAGTCCGAGATCGAGGCGCTGCTCATCGAGCACGCCCTCGCGGGCTCCAGGGTCGTGCGGCTCAAGGGCGGCGACCCGTACGTGCTCGGCCGCGGCGGCGAGGAGGTGCTCGCCTGCCACGGCGCCGGCGTGCCGGTCGAGGTGATCCCGGGGGTCACGAGTGCGATCTCGGTGCCGGGGGCCGCCGGCATCCCCCTCACGCATCGCGGCGTCAGCCACCTGTTCACGGTGGTGTCGGGGCACCAGCCGCTCACGGCATCCGAATTGGAGCATCTCGCCGGTCTCGGCGGCACGATCGTGGTGCTCATGGGCGTCAACACGCTGCCCTCCCTCACCGCCGGGCTCGCCCGAGCCGGCATGGCCGAGCGGATGCCGGTGGCGATCGTCGAGCGCGGGTTCTCGCCGGAGCAGCGCACGACCGTCGGCGAACTGGCCGACATCGTCACGACCGCCGGACGCGCCCGCGTGGCCTCCCCCGCGGTCGTCGTCATCGGCGAGGTCGTGCGGCTCGCGCACGACGGCGACGCGAGCGCCGCCGAGCTCATGGCGCGTGCGGCCGGCTTCGCGGCGGTGGCGGGATGACCGACCTGCTCGAGTTCGCACCCGGGTTCCGCGTCGACCAGCTCGTCGGATTCCGCATCGGCGTCACGAGCGACCGACGCTCGGCCGACCTCATCGACGCGCTCGCCCGCCGCGGCGCGACCGTCGTGCACGCGCCGACGCTGCGCATGACGAACGCGCTCTCCGACGATCCGGTGATCGCCGACACCCGCGCCATCATCGAGGCCAGGCCGGGGGTGCTGCTCGCGACGACCGCGTACGGCGTGCGCCGCTGGTTCGAGGTGGCGGATGCCGCGGGCCTCGGTGAGGACCTGCTCGACGCGCTGGCGGACACCGCCATCCTCGTGCGCGGGCCGAAGGCGCGCGGCGGCATCCGTGCGGCGGGCCTGAACGACGTCGGCATGAGCGCCCAGGAGACCACGGAGTCGCTCATCGACCACGTGCTCGAGAACTACCCGCCGGGGCTCACCGTCGCCGTGCAACTGCACGGGTTCCTCGAGGCGTCGCAGCTGCAGCGGCTGAGCGACGCGCACGACCGCGTGCTCACCGTCGCCCCGTACCGCTGGGTCGAGGTCGACAAGGCCGACGACCGCGTGGAGCGCCTCATCGAGGCGGCCTGCACCGGCGGCCTCGACGCCATCACCTTCACGAGCGCGCCAGCCGTGCACGCGCTCTTCGGCGCGGCCGAGGAGCTCGGACGCTCCGACGACCTCGTCGACGCGATGCGCGGCCCGGTCGTCGCGGCCGCCGTCGGCCCGGTCACCGCCATGCCGCTCATCGCGGCGGGCATCACGCCCATCCAGCCCGACCGCTTCCGCATGGGCGCGCTCATCCGGCTCGTGTGCGAGCACCTCGAGACGGAGCGGGTCATCCGGCTCGAGACGCTCCACGGTCCGCTCGCGCTCCGCGGCAGCGTCGTCGACATCGCGGATCGTCGCGTGTCGCTCGCGCCGGTCGCGCTCATGATCCTCCGAACCCTCGTGCTCGCGCGCGGCTCGGTGGTCGCCCGCGACCGGCTCGCCGCGGGGCTGCCGGGAACGAACGACGAGCACGCCCTCGAGGTCGCCCTCAGCCGGCTGCGGCAGACGCTCGCCGTGCCGGGGCTGATCGCCACGGTGGTGAAGCGCGGGTACCGCATCGACGTGTGACCGGCGCCTCACACCCCGTCGCGGATCGGGTGAGGAGGTGGAGACCCAGGGTTTACGACCGGGCCGATCCGCGGAAACACGACCTCAATAGCTTCGAGTCGAAGGCTCCACCACGTGATCGACACCTCGGAGGCACCCATGACCCAGACGACGAGCACCGCTCCCCCGGTCGCCGCGACATCCGCGCCCGCGACGACCGCGACGCCCACGACGGCCCCCGAGCTGACGACCAGGCCCGGCCGCTGGATCGACGGGTGGGACCCCGAGAACACCGCGCAGTGGGAGTCGCAGGGGCGCTCGATCGCGCGGCGGAACCTGAACTGGTCGATCTTCGCCGAGTTCCTCGGGTTCGTGGTCTGGCAGTTGTGGAGCATCGTCGCCGTCTCGCTGCCGGCCGCGGGCTTCGACCTCTCGACGGGCGAGATCTTCTGGCTCATCTCGATCCCGAGCCTGGTCGGCGCGACGCTCCGCATCCCGTACTCGTTCCTCGTGCCGCGCTTCGGCGGCCGCAACTGGACAATCATCTCGGCCGCGCTGCTGCTCCTGCCGACGGTCGCGATGGTCGTCTGCGTGGGCAACCCCGAGACGCCGTTCCCGGTGCTGCTCGGCGCTGCCGCGCTCGCCGGCTTCGGCGGCGGCAACTTCGCCAGCTCGATGTCGAACATCACGTTCTTCTACCCGCAGCGCGAGAAGGGCTGGGCGCTCGGCCTGAACGCCGCGGGCGGCAACCTCGGGGCTGCGGTCGCGCAGTTCGTGGTGCCGATCGTCATCACGATCGGCGCCGGCGCCGCGCTCAACCTGCCGGCCGCCGGCTGGATCTGGATCCCGCTGATCCTCGTCGCCATGTTCGGCGCCGCGCGGTACATGAACAACCTCTCGAATGCGAAGGCCGACTTCTCCGGTTCGGCAGCCGCACTGAAGGAGCCGCACCTGTGGCTGCTCTCGCTGCTCTACATCGGCACGTTCGGCTCGTTCATCGGCTTCGCCAGCGTGTTCCCGAAGCTCATCGCCGACCAGTTCCCGGAGTTCTCGGGCATCGCCGTCGGCGGAGCGTCCGTCTCGCTCGCGTTCCTCGGCGCTCTCGTCGGGTCGCTCGCCCGACCGTACGGCGGCCGGCTCTCCGACCGATTCGGCGGCGCCCGCATCACGATGTGCGCCTTCGCGTCGATGGCCCTCGTCACGATCGCGGTGCTCGCCACCCTCCCCCTCGGCGAATTCTGGCTGTTCCTCGGCCTGTTCCTCCTGCTGTTCGCCTCGGCCGGCATCGGCAACGGCTCGACGTACCGCATGGTGCCGGTCGTGTTCGCCGTCCGCGGCGGCGGCACGGGCGACGTGTCGACGCAGCGCAAGGCCGCGGCGGCCCTCGGCCTGATCTCCGCGATCGGCGCGTACGGCGGCTTCCTCATCCCGCAGGCGCTGAACCTCTCATTCCAGTCGACCGGAGGCTACGGTGCCGCGTTCGCCGGCTTCATCGCGGCCTACGTCGTGCTCCTCGTGCTCACCTGGGCCGTGTACGTGCGCTCCGGCCGCCTCAGCGCCCACAAGATCTGAATCGAGCTCCATTGACCCACCCCGCCGACACGCACTGCCCGTACTGCGCACTGCAGTGCGCGATGACCCTCACCCCGACGAGCGCGACGACGGATGCCGCGACGAGCGCGCAGGGCCACGCCCACGCCGCGCCGGTGACGGTCGAGGGCCGCGACTTCCCGACGAACCGGGGCGGCCTGTGCAAGAAGGGGTGGACCTCGGCGGAACTCCTGCGTTCGCCGTCTCGCCTCGGTGCCCCGCTCGTGCGGGGCACCGACGGCGCGTTGCACGAGGCGTCGTGGGATGAGGCGCTCGACCTGATCGCGAGCTCGCTCCGCGGCATCCGCTCGGAGTACGGTGCGGACGCGGTGGGCGTCTTCGGTGGCGGCGGCCTCACGAACGAGAAGTCGTACCTGCTCGGCAAGTTCGCGAGGCTGGCCCTCGGCACGAGCCGCATCGACTACAACGGCCGCTACTGCATGTCGTCGGCGGCTGCAGCGGGCAACCGGGCGTTCGGCGTCGACCGGGGGCTGCCGTTCCCGCTCGAGGACCTCGACGGCGCCGACACGATCCTGTTGCTCGGCACGAACGTCGCCGAGACGATGCCGCCGTTCATCGGCCACCTCGCGGGAGCGCAGGCGGCCGGCGGACTCGTCGTCGTGGATCCCCGACGCACCGCGACGGCTCGCCTCACCGATGACGGCAAGGGCCTGCACCTGCAACCCGCCCCGGGCACCGACCTGCCGCTGCTCCTCGGCCTCATCCACGTGGTCATCGCCGAGCGCCTCGTCGACGTCGACTACGTCGCGGCGCGCACCGTCGGCTTCGATCGGGTCAGGCGCAGCGTCGCCGCCTGGTGGCCCGAGCGCGTGCAGTCGGTCACCGGCGTCGCGGCGCTCACGATCAAGCGGCTCGCACGGCGACTCGCGTCCGGCGGCAACACCTACGTGCTGACCGGGCGCGGCGTCGAGCAGCACGTCGACGGCACCGACACCGCGACCGCCGCGATCAACCTCGCGCTGCTGCTCGGCCTGCCCGGGCGCGAGGGCAGCGGGTACGGAACGCTCACCGGCCAGGGCAACGGGCAGGGCGGCCGCGAGCACGGCCAGAAATGCGACCAGCTGCCGGGGTACCGCAAGATCGCCGACCCCGAGGCGCGCGCCCACGTGGCTCGCGTGTGGGGCGTCGACCCGGCCGACCTGCCCGGCCCCGGCGTGCCCGCGATCGAGCTCCTCAAGTTGCTCGGCGTCCCCGGCGGCGTGCGCGCCCTCATGGTGCACGGCTCGAATCTCGTCG
>Ga0160430_100911_pt1 | contig 12956 bp, 11 predicted proteins | sample HID1971I_E0MG_FD_108274 | JGI IMG/M metagenome (GOLD analysis project Ga0160430, IMG submission 108274) | Enriched millipede-associated microbial communities from UW Madison campus, WI, USA - HID1971I_E0 MG | ecosystem: Host-associated > Arthropoda: Insects > Digestive system > Unclassified ...
GAGTCGAACATCATCAACGAGTACATCGACGAGCGCTTCCCGCATCCGCAGCTGATGCCCGGCGACCCGGTCGACCGCGCCCGCGTTCGCCTGTTCCTGCTCAACTTCGAGAAGGAACTGTTCGTGCACGTCTCCACGCTGGAGAACCGCACCGCCAAGGGCAACGAGAAGGCACTGGAAAAGGCGCGCGCCCACATCCGCGATCGCCTCACGCAGCTGGCGCCCGTGTTCCTGAAGAACAAGTACATGCTGGGCGACAACTTCTCGATGCTCGACGTGGCCATCGCGCCGCTGCTCTGGCGCCTGGACTACTACGGCATCGACCTGAGCAAGAACGCGGCACCGCTGCTGAAGTACGCCGAGCGCATCTTCTCGCGCCCGGCCTACATCGAGGCATTGACCCCGTCCGAGAAGGTGATGCGCAAGTAAGCTGTAGAGTTGCGATCAGGCAACTTTTGCAGCACGAGCTCCGATGATCAGCGCGATCGAATCTTCTTCCACCCGCCCGTACCTCATCCGGGCCCTGTACGAATGGTGCACCGACAACGGCTTCACGCCCTACATCGCGGTGCAGGTCGACGACGGCGTGCAGGTGCCGCGCGAGTATGTGAAGAACGGCGAGATCGTGCTGAACATCAGCTTCGACGCCACCAGCTCGCTGAAGCTGGGCAATGACTTCATCGAATTCAAGGCCCGCTTCGCCGGCACCGCGCGCGAGATCATCGTGCCGGTGGGCCGCGTGATCGCCATCTACGCGCGCGAGAACGGCCAGGGCATGGCCTTCCCGGCGCCCGCGGCGGGCAGCCCCGCTCCCGTGCCGGTCCCGACGTCTTCCGCGGCGCCGGCGTCCGCGGGCAAAGGCAGCGCGGTGCGCGGCGCCGAGGCCGACGCCACGCGTGTCGTGCACCTGGTGACGGGCGACGCCGAGGCCGGCGCCACGCCGGTGGCCTCGGTGCCGGGCGAAAGCGATGACCCGCCCAAGCCGCCGTCCGGTGGCGGCGCGCGCCCCTCGCTCAAGCGAATCAAGTAGTTCCGCGGCCTGCAGAACGGCGCTCCGGCCACGCGGTGGCCCGCCGATAAAATGCAGGCCAGCGCCGCTTTAGCTCAGTTGGTAGAGCACCCGCCTTGTAAGCGGAAGGTCGTCCGTTCGATTCGGACAAGCGGCACCAAACACCCCCTCCCAAACCGGCATCGGCCCGCTCAGCGCGCGGGCTGGTCGCGCAGCCGCAGCACGAAGGTCTTCGCGCTCGGCACGAGAAAGAAGCGCCGTGCCTGCCAGCGCGCCTGCCGATGCGCTTCGAGCCATGCGGCCGCGTGCTCGAGTTCCGGGCCGTGCACGTTCGCGGGGCCTTCGCGCTGGAGTCGGTTCCAGGCCTTGAAGCACTGCACCACCCGCGCCGAGGTGCCGAGTTGCGCCTCGAGCTGGATGCGATAGGTGAAGCCGGCCACCATCGTGTCCTGTACGGTGACTTCCTCTCCCTGCACCTCGATGACATAGGGGCGCTCGCCGCCCATCGATTCGACCGTCATGGGCGCCGAGTATGCCAACACGCCATGGCGTCATGGACGGATCTCGAGGATCGCCACCTCGCGGTGGCTCTGGTCGTCGCCATGCAGGTGCAGCGGATAGCGCCCGGCATGCAGTGCCGCGATGCGCAGCGTGGCCGTTTGGCCCGCGGCCACCGGCACCATCTCCTGCATGTAGCCGTGGATCATCAGCTGGCCGGCCTGCGCCGAGCTCACGGCGATCGAGACGATGTCGCCGCGCGTGACGGGCAGCAGCGGCAGCGGCGTGCCCTCGGCCTCGGCGGCCGCGCCGATCCGCACCTCGAACTGCGTGCCGGTCCGTGCGGGGGCCGCGGCGGACGTGGCCGGGTCGGCCGACGGCCGCGCCGCGAGATAGCCGAGCGCCATCAGCGCGACGATGGCGAAGCCGCCGAAGGCGTAGAACATTGAGGACTTCATGATGGTTCCAGGGAAATGAAGAGGAACGCGGCGTCTATCCCGCCAGCGGCAGCGAAAGAATCCACAGCCCCACGGCCGTCAGCGCGACCATCAGCAGCAGCATCGGCACCTGGCTCGCGAGCGCGCGGCCCGTGTGGCGAAAGCTCCGCAGCGCCTCGGCATGGGCCAGCACCACGCTGGCGATGTGGCCGACCAGGATCAGCCCGACCTGGGTGTGCCAGACGATGTCGAGATCGATGATGCGCGGCGGCATCGCGGCGCTCGCGCTGCCGAACAGGTTCCAGCCCCGCCCCAGCGGATCGGACAGCAACGGCAGCAGCTGTGCGCCCTGGGACCACAGCATCGTGTAGTAGTGCGTCGCGTGGTAGACGAAGGCGATCGGCACCAGCGTGAGCGCGAAGCGGCAGGCCAGCTCGTGCGTGGAGAGCTCCGACGCCGCCACGCGCCGCGTGAGCGCGAGGAAGAACAGGTAGACGCCGTGATAGACCCAGGGCGAGAGGCACAGCGCCAGCCATTGCCATCCATGGAACAGGCTGGCCGCGGTCGCATAGGGCTGGGCGCTGTGGGCCTTCACGGCCGGCTCGACCAACGGATAGAGCGTCTTCCAGAACAGCCGGCTCCAGGGCCAGGTCTCGTGCGCGCCGTCGTAGGCGGTCGACGAGAGCATGAAGAGGATGAACAGCACCAGGCTCACATGCGTCGGATGGCACTCGAGCAATCCCGACAGCGGCAGGCGCCAGCGCAGCGCGACGCTACGGCGGCCGGCGCGCCGCCAGGCGATCGGCGCCATGCGTCCCACCAGCGAGAGAAAGAGGCCGAAGAACTCGCCATGACGAAACCATGCCGCGATGCCGAAGAGCCAGGCCATCGCCACGGTCAGCAGCGTGTAGGCGGTGAGCATCAGCGCCAGTTGCCGCGGCGTGCTGTGGCCGAACAGCTCGATCCAGATGAAGGCGATGTAGAGCGCCAGCGCCGGGTAGTAGGCGAGCCACGCGGGATAGGCGATGCGTCCGCCGAAGCGCATGCCGCAGCCCGCGCGCAGCAGTTCGCAGAGCGTGCGCCACGGGTTGCAGAACACGAACAGGTCGCCGACGACCGCGGTGGCATAGGTCAGGCCCAGCACGAACACGATCCAGAACAGGGTCATGTTGAGGTTGCGGAACGGGTTGTCGGTGCCGAGGAAGCCGCAGGCGATGGTGAGCACGAGCAGGGCCGCCGACAGGGTGCGCAGGCCATGCACGACGAAGGCCGGAACGAACACATGCGTGCCCACGCGGCGCGCGTTCGGCGAGGTATCGCTCCGCGCGGGCGGCACGGCCGCGAAGATCCCCACGATCACGAACGACAGCACCAGCGCCGCGGTCGCGCCATAGGCATACATCCAGAACGGCACCGGCAGCGTGTACTGCACGCCGAAGGAGTGGGCGAACGCGAGGCCCGGCACGGCCGCGGCGGCGAGCAGAAGGGCGGGGCGGCGGACCAGCGAACGCATCAGCGAGAGGCTTTCGGCGGGTCGGCAACGGCAGCAGCGGACGACAAGGCCAAGGGCTGGACCGCCCCGGGCACATGGCAGACCTGCGTCTCCACCAGATAGACGAAGCGTGCATCGCGGTCCGCGCGTTCCAGCCCCAGCGCGAGCAGGCCCCCCAGCCCGGCCCAGCCAACGATCAGCATCAGCGCGACCGCATGCCGGCCGATCCATCGGCGCGCATCCATCGCCATCAGTGGTCCCTCACGCCCTGCAGCGACACCACCGACCAGCGCCCCGCGCGGCGCTGCGCGACCAGCAGCAGCTCGTCGTAGGGCGCGTGCCGCAGCTTCGCGATCGCCAGCATCCGCGGCTCGCCATCCGCGAGCGCTGGCAGCGGCCGCACGATGTAGGGCAGCAGCGGCGGCGCATAGGACTCGATGGCCATCAGCGGAAAGAAGGCATCGGCCAGCCGCGGATAGCGCGCATAGGCCCGGCGGTCGCGCACGAGGGCATCGACGCGCTGCAGCTGCGCGCGCGTGAGCGCGGACGGCGCATGCGCGAGCGCCGCCGCGGTGCCGTGATCGTGCAGGCGCCACAGGCGCAGCCGCGCCGCGAGATCGCGCTGCGCGGGCGTGCCTTCTACATTGGCCAGGCCCAGCGCGGCGGCCGGGTCGTTCTCGCCCAGCCAGGCCGCGAAGAAGCCGTCGAAGAAGCGCAGCACCTCCTCGGGCACGCCGTGCTGCGTCGACGCGGCCTCCTGCAGCCGCGGCAGCCGCTGCCCGGGCCAGGTCGCGGTCCAGGGTTGCGCGCCATCGGGCAGGCTGATGCCTTCGAGAAAGCGCGTGTCCTCCATGCCGTGCTCGCGGAACCAGGCGGCCTTCGCCGCCTTGGTGGAGGCCGTCACGAAGCCACCGAGCTGCGCCTCGATGCGTGGCCACTCGGTGGCCACCCGTGGTGCGTCCCCGATCGGCGGGTAGCGCTGCAGCCACTCGAAGCTCGCGCGCGCCATCGCGAGCGCGGCGGCCGGCCGCGCCGCGGTGAGGTCGGCGCGATGGGCCTGCTCGCCGCCCGATGCCGCGGTCAGCGGCGGCGGATCGCAGGGCAATCCCGCGATGGCGGGCGCGTCGATCCCGGCCGCGTCCGCCCCTTCGTGCGCCGATGCATCCTGCAGCGGATGCAGCGCCTCGCCGAACTTGAGCAGCAGCAAGCCCGCTTTCGGCCCCGCGTCGCGCAGCAGCGTGCGCAACGCCTCGGTCGAGGCCTCGCCGCCGCCGGGAGCGCGCAGCCGCCGCGCCGCGCGCGCCGCTTCCGCGCGGCCGTCGGCATCGGCACCAGTGCAGGCGTACTCGGTCACGAGCAGCATCGTCTCCATCGCGCCGAAGTCCACGCGCTGGTTGCCGGTCGCGATCGCATCGGCCTGCGGCGCGCTGAAGCCCGCCTGCACCGCGAGCCAGCGCGTGAGGCCGAAATGCACGTCGGCCTCCCAGGCGGCGGCGTGGAAGGGCAGGGCGCTCGCGAGCATGGCGGCGGCGGCCGTCCATGCGCGCAGGTATCGATGCGGTGGTCGTGTCATCGTCAGTTCTGCAGCGTGGACGGCGTGCTCTGCGCAAAGGGCCAGGTGTTCTGGGCGAACTCCAGCATCAGCAGGCCGTTGTCCTGGCACATCGTGGTCAGGAGGCCGCGCTCGAAGTCGAAGTCCGCGCGCGAGGCACACCAGTCGGGGCTCGCGACGCCCGCCGCGCGCGGCTGGAGGTGGTTGGAGCCCGCGGGTGTGGTCGTCGTGCCCGCGGGGTTGAAGTACGCGATCTCCCGGGGCCGCGCGGGATTGCGGATGTCGAACACGCGCATGCCCGAGTTGAAGTGCGAGCAGGCGAGCGCCGTGCCGTTGCCGCGGTTGTCGACCGAGCAGTAGTGGCTGCCGTAGGTGAAGGTCGACAGGCCCGCGATGTCGGGCAGCAGCTTGTCGCAGTTCGCGGGGTCGTGCGTCTCGAGCATCAGCTTCGACACCAGCACGGGCTTCTTCTCGTCGCTGATGTCGTAGATGCGCGCCATCGGATAGGGCGGAAGCTTCGCCTCGCAGGCCAGCTTGACGTTGGCGGTCTCGCTCAGGCCGGCCGAGCCGCCTTCGTCGACCATCACCAGGTGCGGCTTGCCCGCGATGGTCAAGGGGATGGTGTGCTGCGCCACGCTGCCGTCCTTGAAGGTCGTGGCCGAGATCAGCTTCATCCGCGCGTTGGGCATGCGCGCCTGGACCTCGGAGGTGTCGAGGATCAGGAAGCCGTTGCGCGTCGGCGCATCGGCATCGAGCACCTCGCCGGGCAGGGGGACGCCGACCGACACCACGTACGCGCGCTTGCCATCCTCGCTCACCGACAGGCCGTGCGAGGTGACCAAGCCCGAGGGCGCCATGTCGAAGGAGGCCACCATGCGCGGCCGGGTCGAGTTCGTGATGTCGACCGCGTGGTAGCGCCGCGCCTCGATGTCGCCGATGTAGTAGGTCAGGCCGTCGGGCGAGACGTTGCCCTCGTGTCCCTTCGGGCCCTTGGCCAGTTGAATGCCGCCGTCCTTGCCGGTGCCCACTTCCATGCTCGCGAGCAGCTGCGGCGTGCGGCAGTCGGCCGAGAGGTCGTAGACATCGATCTCCGGGCCGCCGAAGCGGCTGTTGCGGCCGTTACCGGCCAGCAGCAACTGGCGCCGCGCATTCACGCGCAGCGATTCCCAGGGATCGAGCATCGCGGCCGTGGCGAGCGACATCGAGCGCGAGGGCCGGGCCGGGTCGGTGATGTCGATGACCGGAACGCCGGGGTGCACGCGGCCGCGCGCATTGCCTTGGGAATCCAGTGGATGCGCGGTCGCGTGGTAGGCGCAGGTGCGGCCGCCGGGATCGCGAAACGACGCCGAAGACCAGCTGCCGCCTTCGCCCTCGAACTGGCCCACCAGCTTGAGGTTGCAGGAGAAGCCCTGGAAGCCGGCCTGCCGCATCGCGGCGGGCACCTGGCCCTGCAAGGCCGATTCGGGAACGTCGCCCTCGGCGCACACGGCTTTCGGCACCGTGAGCGGTGGCGGCGCTTCGGAGACCGGTGGTGGTGCCGGCAGCTCGCCGATGCTCGTAGGCGGTGGCAATGGCGGCGCAAACGCCAGCACCGAAGTGCCGCCGTCTCCGCCCCCGCAGGCCGCGAGGAATGCCGTGGCCACGACGGTGGCGACGGCAGGAAGTCGTCCCTGGAATCTCATGGTTTGTCTCCTTCGATGAGCCGGGCACTGCGTCTTCGAATGCGCGTGAATTGGGAATCGCGCCCGGTTCCAGCGGAGTCTTGAGAGAGGCACTTACTGCACTCTTACTGCGATAGCGAGAAGGAATAAGGGATGACGATCATGCTTGGGTCCATTTGTTATTGAATTGCTAGCATTAATTAACGCGCGGTCTGGCTCGACGCTCATCCCCGGCAGGCGCCGGGTCGATCCTGAAGTAGCAGCCATACGCGGCCCCCGTGGCCTGGTCGGCGAGAAACAAGGTCGCACCGGTGTGCCCGCCGCAGTGGCCCGTCTCGACCACGAAGCGCACCGGCGTGTAGTGCTCGGGCGAATCCTCGAAGTGGATGACGTCGCCGGCCAGCCTGTAGCGGCCGAACGGCGCCAGCTCGGTCTGCGTGGGCGTGGCCCGGAACAGGCGCCCGTCGCGCCGGTAGTCGTACACGACCCACTCGCCGTTGTCCTTCGTTCGTTTCCAGCGGCCGACGAGGCCCGCGTCGTCGGCCGGACCGGCCGATGCGGCGATCGAGAAGAGAAAGGGGATGGATGCAAGGAGGGCAAGGCGCGCTTTCTTCATGTCTGCAATGGAAGAGTCGAACAACGACCCATTGTCCATTGCGGCGAAATGCAATCGCGAATGCGTGTGGCATTGCAATTCATCGAATTGCAATGGCCGCGCCATCCGTCTTCAGTTCTGCAAGGTCGAAGGCGTGCTCTGCGCGAAGGGCCAGGTGTTCTTCGCGAACTTCAGCACCAGCAGCCCGTTGTCCTGGCACATGGTCGTGAGCAGCCCGCGCTCGAAATCGAAGTCCGCGCGCGACGCGCACCAGTCGGGGCCGCCGCTGCCGGCCACCGACAGCTGGCTGTGGAAGGAACCGGCGCGCGGCGTGGTCGCGCCCGCGGGGTTGTAGTAGGCGATCTCCTTGGGCCGCGCGGGTTCGCGGATGTCGAACACGCGCACGCCCGAGTTGAAGTACGAGCAGGCCAGCGCGGTGCCGTTGCCGCGGTTGTCGACCGAGCAGTAGTGGCTGCCGTAGGTGAAGGTCGAGAGCCCCGCGATGTCGGGCAGCACCTTGTCGCAGTTCGCGGGATCGTGCGTCTCGAGCATGAGCTTCGACACCAGCACCGGCTTCTTCTCGTCGCTGATGTCGTAGATGCGCGCCATCGGGTAGGGCGCCATCTTCGCCTCGCAGGCCAGCTTGACGGCGGCCGTGTCGCTCAGGCCCGCGGCGCCGCCCTCGTCGACCATCACCAGGTGCGGCTTGCCCGCGATGGTCACGGGGATCGTGTGCTGCGCCACGCTGCCGTCCTTGAAGGTCGTGGCCGAGATCAGCTTCATCTGCGCGTTGGGCACGCGCGCCTGCACCTCCGAGGTGTCGAGGATCAGGAAGCCGTTGCGCGTCTTCGCGTCGGGGTCGAGGAACTCGCTGGCCGTCGGGATGTTCGTCGACACCACGTAGGCGCGCTTGCCGTCCTCGCTGACCGAGAGGCCGTGCGTGCCGCCGAGGTCCACGCTCTTCATGTCGAACGAGGCCACCATGCGCGGCCTGGTCGAGTTCGTGATGTCGACGGCGTGGTAGCGGCTGGTGGCAATGTCGCCGATGTAGTAGGTCAGCCCGTCGGGCGACACATTGCCTTCGTGTCCCTTGGGACTGTCGGGCGGCACGATGCCGCCGTCCTTGCCGGTGCCGACCTCCATGCTCGCGAGCAGCTGCGGCGTGCGGCAGTCGGCGGACAGGTCGTAGATGTCGATCTCCGCGCCGCCGAAGCCGGCGAAGACGCTGCCGTTGTTGCCGTTGTCGGCCAGCAGCAGCTGGCGGCGCGCGTTCACGCGCAGCGATTCCCAGGGATCGAGCATCGCGGGCGTGGTGAGCGACATGCTGCGCCAGGGCCTGGCCGGGTCGGTGATGTCGATCACCGGCACGCCGGGGTTCACGCGCCCGCGCGGCTTGCCGTCGAAGCCCACGGGGTACGCGGTCGCGTGGTACGCACAGGTGCGCCCTCCGGGATCGCGGAACGACGCCGCCGACCAGTTGCCGCCTTCGCCCTCGAACTGGCCCACCAGCTGCAGGTTGCACGAGAAGCCCTTGAAGCCCTGGCGCATCGCCGCGGGCACCTGGCCCTGCAAGGCCGACTCGGGCGTGCCGCCTTCGGCGCAGACGGCCTTCGCGACCGTGAGCGGCGGCGGACCCGCCGGTGGCGGTGGCGGCGCGGGCGGCTCGGCCACGCTGCTGGGCGGCGGCAGGATGGGCAGCACCGTGCTTCCGCCGCTGCCGCCACCGCATGCCATGAGAAGTGCCGTCGCCGAGGCGGCGGCGCCGATGAGTCTTGCGCGTTTCATTCCTGCGTGTCTCCGTTGTTGTGATCCATGCAGCGTTGGCGCGGCGCGGGTCGTCGCGCTTTCGCTGCGTGTGGAGAGAAGTATTCGCGGCGGGACGTTTGGGCGCTTCCGGGGAATTGCAGGCGCATGCGCGCCGCGCCGGCCCCGCGCGGCGGCGGTTCGGCTTCCGGAAAATTGCAGCGGCGTGGCGTTGGCGACCCGTCAGCGCGCTGTAAGTCCGCTCGCAAACCATCGCCGCCCGGAGACAACAACAACCACAAGGACCAGGCCATGGGCGTTCGGCGGCGCGTGCAAGGCCGCGGCCAGCCGGTCGGCATCGACCGCGGCTGCGGCAGGCTTCTCTTCGAGGCCCGCTGGGAAGGCATCGTTCTCGAGCACGAGGAGGCCGACCCGATGGACAACGTCGAGGGCGGGCTGATCCGCCACTGCATCTCCGTCAACCTCGGCGGCCCCACGCGCTTCGAGATGCGCCTGCACGACGAACGCTTCTGGTCCGCGACCGCGCAGCCGCTGGGCATCAGCATCCTGCCCGCAGGCGCGCAGATCAAGGGACGCACCTGGGACCCGTGCGAGGCGCTCACGCTGAGCATCGATCCGCGCCACTTCCGCAGCGCCGGCGAAAGCGACGGCGGCGACCGCGCGCTGGTGCCCTGCTGCAACGTGTCGAGCCCGCTGGTCGCGCAGCTGCTGCTCGCGCTGCATGCCGATGCGAAGACCGGCCAGCCCGAGGGACCCGGCTATGGCGAGACGCTGCTGATCGCGCTGCTCGCGCACCTGCGGCAGACGCACACGGCCGCGGCCAGCGAGACACATGCCGAGGGCCTGCTGTCGAAGGTCGCGCTCGAGCGCGTCAAGGAGCACATCCGCGGCCGGCTCGAAAGCGGCGTGTCGCTGACCGCGCTGGCCGCGCTGCTCGACATGGACCCGTATGCCTTCCTGCGCGCCTTCAAGCGCAGCACCGGCGTGACGCCGCACCAGTACCTGATTCGCGCACGCATCGAGCATGCGAAGCAGATGCTGCATCTCACGCGGCTGCCGGTGACCGACATCGCGCTGCGTTGCGGCTTCGCGAGTCCCAGCCACTTCGCCGACACCTTCAAGAAGATGGAGCGGCGCACGGCGCTCGAGTACCGCAACTGCTGCGCCGTCTAGCGCGCGAAGGGGCCTATTGCCCCACGCCCTGCATCCACAGGCTCAGCAGCGCGAGCCGGCCCACCAGCGTGCCGCGCTGCGCCGCGCGCAACTGGGCGGGCACGCCGCGCAGCAGCTTCGCGCTGCGCGCGAGTCCGGCCCGCTCGAGTTGCGCGGCCTGCGTCTCGGCGCGCGATGCGGCGCCGCCGCCCTGGTGGCGCAGGCCCTGGCGCAGCCACAGCGCGAGCAGGTCGAGGGTGTCGGTGGCGAGCGCGTTGAGCGCGGGCGGCTCCTCGTGCTCGCCCTGCAGCGGCAGCGGGTGCGGCGTGGGTGCCTCGGCCTGCAGCACCACGGCGCGCTGCACGGTCAGCAGGGCCGTCGGCTGCATCACGGGCTCGCCGTCCTGCAGCCGCACGCTGCCGGCCACGGCGCGCAGCGCGCCCCATTCGCCGGCGAGCGCGCGCGCGAGTGCATCGACGGCGCCGGGCGCGGCCGCGCGATGGGGCAGGGCGAGGTGCAGCGGCGGGACTTCATCGGCAGGCGCGGCCGCTTCCGTGTCGTCCGCCGCGCGCCCGATGCGCGCATGCAGCACCTGCGCCGCCGCATCCCAGTGGCTGGCCAGCACCGCCATGTGCTCGAAGGCCGCCACATGCAACTGGCCCGAGGCGCCCGCCGCGGCACCGCTCGCCGCCTGGCGCGGCCGCACGAAGTCGGGCGGGGTCTCGCGCAGGTGCGCGACCAGTGCCTGCACGCTCGGCTGCTTGAGCGGCGCGACGAGGTCGTCCCAGGACTTCGGCGACAGCGGCATCACGCCGGTCTGGCGCGCGCCGGGCGCGATGTCGATCTGGCCGTTGGCGCGACGGGTCGCGGTCTTGGTGATGACCTGGCCGCTCGCGAGCTGCCGCAGCGGAAAGCCCGCGACGCGGCGGCCCAGCAGGTTGGCGGGCGTGCCGCCGGCCGTGGCATCGTCGGCGCGCGACCACTGGCGCTCGAGCACGGTCACGGCCTGGGTGTCGGGGTCGGCGAACATCACGCTCGCGCCTTCGCCGCTCTCGTCGGACCAGAGCTCGGCGCCCAGCGACACCAGCCGCAGGTGATCGAGCGCGACCTCGCCCTTGACGCCCACGCCGAGGATCTGGCTCGCGGGCAGCGGCGGCGGCCCGGCCGCGCCGTCGGCATGGGCCGCCGCGCGCAGCCGCGCCCAGAGCTCGGCCATCACGTGCAGCAGCCGCCGCGGATCGAAGCGGCTGCTGCGCGCCTGTTGCGCCTGCAGCAGCATCCAGAGCTCGTCGATGCCGTCCTCCACCCAGCGCCAGCCCAGCGCGCGCGCCTGCTCGCGCGCGGCCTCGAAGCGCGCCGCCAGCGCCATCAGCGGCTGGCTCGAGCCGTCGAGCCAGAGCGAGAGGCTCAGCGCCTCGAGCTTCGCCTGCAGCGCGCGCGCGGCCTCGCCGTGCATCAGCGCCGCGGGGCGGTGGCCGTCGCCAGTCTCGTCGTCGGCGGCCGGCGCGCGCACTTCCACCATGCGCTCGGCCGAGCCCGCGGCCAGCGGCCCGGCCTGGCGGAAGGCCCACAGCGCCACCACCACGTGGGCGCAGCCGCTGCCCTGCTTGCAGTCGCAACGCGCATGCACCAGCGAGCTGCGCGAGAAGAAGCGCACGCTGCACATCGGCAGCCGCGCGATCGGCGGCGCGCTCGCGCTGCGCCAGGCCTGTACCGCGACCACGGGCCGCGCGGCGGCCAGGCGCTGGGCCTGCTCGATGACGGAGGGCGCGAAGCTCGCGGCGAGCGCGGCGTCGTCGAAATGGGCCGGGCTCCATTCGCCGCCCGCGGCCGAGGCGTCGACCTCGTCCTTCGCCGGCGTGGCCGAGGGCGCGGGCGCGGCACTGGCCGCCTGCGCCTGGTAGGCCAGCACCAGCATCACGCGGTGCCGGCACATGCCGCTGGCCGGACAGCTGCATTGCGCATCGCGCAGGGTGCGGCCTGGCGGCAGGCTGGTGCGCACGCCGTCGTCGAAACGCGCGCTCACCGTGCCGTCGTCGGCGGTCTCGAGCAGCGGCAGCAGGCCGGCCGCCACGTCTTTCTGCGCGCGCTTCACGAAGCCTGCGTTGGCGAGCGCGGTCAGCGCCTCGGGCGTGAGTTCGAGCAGGTCGCCGCGCACCGCCGTCATGCCTGCACCTTCTCGGCCAGCCAGCCCGCGAGCTGGCCCGGCGTCATGGCGCCGATCTGCGCGCCCTCGCGCACCAGCCGCGCGGCCATCTCGCGGTCGTAGCTGGGTTCGGCCTTCGCATCGAGCGCGGCCAGGCCCAGCACCTTGGCGCCGGCCTCCACCAGCGCCTTCACGCGGCGCACCAGCTCGTAGGGGCTGCCGCCCTCGTAGAAGTCGCTGACCAGCACCACGATGGTCTTCGCGGGATTGGCCACCAGCGACTGCGCATAGGCCACCGCCTTCGCGATGTCGGTGCCGCCACCGAGTTGCACCTTCATCAGCAGCTCGACCGGGTCCGACACGTCGGCCGTGAGGTCGACCACCGCGGTGTCGAAGGCCACCAGCCGCGTGCGCATGCCCGGCAGCTGCCAGAGGCAGGCGGCCATCACCGCGCTGTGGATCACCGAGTCGACCATCGAGCCGCTCTGGTCGATCAGCAGGATGATGTCCCAGGGCTCGGCATGGCGCTTCGTGCGGCTGATGAACACCGGCCGCTCGACGTAGAGCTTGCGCCGCTGCGGGTCGTAGCGGTGCAGGTTGGCCGCCAGGGTCTGCTTGAAGTCGAAGTTGCGCGCCACCTTCATGCGCGA
>Ga0160430_100919_pt1 | contig 12876 bp, 6 predicted proteins | sample HID1971I_E0MG_FD_108274 | JGI IMG/M metagenome (GOLD analysis project Ga0160430, IMG submission 108274) | Enriched millipede-associated microbial communities from UW Madison campus, WI, USA - HID1971I_E0 MG | ecosystem: Host-associated > Arthropoda: Insects > Digestive system > Unclassified ...
AGCAGCACCGCGAAGAACAGCAGGAGATCGGCCTGGTGCAGCTGTCCGAGACCATCGTTCTGCAGTGAGGCGAAGGTCATCGCCGCGACGGCGCCGAGGCTCGCGAACACCCAGAACGACACGGCCGGGCGCTCCTTGCCACGGAGCACCGCCATGACCGCGGTCGCGGCGGGAAGGAGGCCGATGACGACGACGGCATGGTTCGCCGGCACCGACAGCAGAGCGTACGAGGTGAGGAGCGGGAAGCCCACGACGACCCCGGCTGCCACGACGGCCACGCGCGCCCACTGCACGGCGTCGGGCCAGTGCTGACGGGTGATCGAGAGCGCGACGGCCGCCAGCGCGGCGGCGACCACGGCGCGGCCGGCTCCGATGAACAGCGGCGACAGTCCGCCGACTGCGACGCGGGTGAACGGCAGCGTGAATGAAAACGCGACAATGCCGACGAGTCCCCATCCCAGACCCGCGAACCGGTGTAGCACCGGCGCAACGGACAGAGTAGCGCTACTCTCTTGTGTCATGAGTCAGGATAGCACTACGCGCATCGCGGCAGGCATCCGCGCCTGGATCGCCACCGCGCCGCCCGGCGCGCGTCTCCCGTCCAACCGCGCGCTGGTCGCCGAGCACTCGGCGAGTCCGGTGACCGTGCAGAAGGCCATGCGGACGCTCATCGACGCCGGGCTCGTCGAGAGCCGGCCCGGCATCGGCACGTTCGTGCGAGCCGTGCGCGCGACGAGGCCGGCCGACTACGGCTGGCAGGCCGGGGCGCTGGGCGCGCCCCCGGCACGACTGTCGGCGCTCTCCTCGACCCAGCGGTCCGTCGCGCCCGACGCCATCGGACTGCACTCCGGGTATCCGGCATCCGATCTCCTGCCGGAGCGTGCGGTGCGCGCCGCGATCTCCCGCGCGGCGCGCTCCAGCGCCGCGATCACCCGTTCCCCGGTGACCGGCATGCCCGAGCTGCAGGAGTGGTTCGCTCACGAGCTGGCTGCCAGTGCTCCCTCGGGCGTCACCCCGCCCGCGGCACGGGACGTGCTGGTGATCTCGGGCAGCCAGAGCGGCCTGTCGTCCATCTTCCGCGCGGTCGTCGGGCCCGGGCAGCCGCTCCTCATCGAGTCGCCCACCTACTGGGGCGCCATGCTCGCGGCGGAGCAGGCCGGCGTCATCCTGGTCCCCGTTCCCTCCGGCCCCGACGGTCCCGATCCCGATGAGGTCGACCGGGCGCTGGAGCGCACCGGAGCCCGCGCGTTCTACGCGCAGCCGACGTTCGCCAATCCGACGGGCGGTCAGTGGACGGCTGAGGTCGCGGACGCCGTCCTCGAGGTCGTCCGCCGGCGAGGCGCGTTCCTCGTGGAGGACGACTGGGCGCATGATCTCGCGATCGACGCCGATCCCCGCCCCATCGCCGCACACGACGACGACGGCCACGTCATCTACCTGCGCTCGCTCACCAAGAGCGTGTCGCCGGCGCTGCGCGTGGCATCCGTCATCGCCCGTGGGCCGGCGCGCGAGCGCATCCTCACCGATCGCGCAGCCGAATCGATGTACGTCAGCGGACTGCTGCAGGCCGCAGCGCTCGACGTCGTCACGCAGCCCGCGTGGCGCACCCACCTGAAGAGCCTGCGTCCTCACCTGAGGGCGCGGCGCGACCTGCTGCGCGACAGCGTGCGCGAGCACGCCCCGACAGCGCATATCGAGACGACGCCGAAGGGCGGCCTCAACCTCTGGGCGCGACTGCCGGACGGCACGGATGCCGCACTCGTCGTGCGCGAGGCCGAAGCGCGGGGGCTCATCATCGCCGCGGGAGACGAGTGGTTCCCCGCCGAGCCGTCGGGACCGTATGTGCGCCTGAACTACTCGAGCGACGATCCGGGACGATTCCCCGAGGCGGCGCGCATCCTCGGAGACGCGCTCGACGCTGTCGCCGGCTGATCCCCCCCGCGCACCGCCCGTCGGATCGCCTCGCACCCGGCGTTGCTCGCCGGCCCGAGGCGTTTCGTCTCGGTCGCTGGCGCTCCCTCGCTCAACGACCGGAGGTCAACGCCCCGGTCGTCAAGCGAGCGACGAACGACCGGAGGCCAAGGTCCCGGTCGTTGAGCGAGCGAGGAACGAGCGAGACGAAACGCGCCGAGCCTTCCGCAGAACCAGGGGCGCGTTTCGTCTCGGTCGCTGGCGCTCCCTCGCTCAACGACCGGAGGTCAACGCCCCGGTCGTCAAGCGAGCGACGAACGACCGGAGGCCCAAGGTCCCGGTCGTTGAGCAAGCGAGGAACGAGCGAGACGAAACGCGCCCCGAGACTCCGCAGAGACCCGGGGCGCGTTCCGTCGCTCTGCGCTACTTCGTCACGGCCACCTTGAGCGGGGCGCTCACCGTGGTGCCCGCCGCGTTGGTGAACTCCACCGTGTAGGTGTACGTGCCCTTCGCCTTGCCGGTGACCGGCAGCGTCGCGCGCTGCGCACCGGGCGAGGCGGCGGTCAGCGCACCGGCCCCGACCTCCACGCCGTTCTCGAGGAACCGGTACGACGTGGCGTTCGTGCCCCACCACAGGTCGGCGGTGACGGTGTACTTCCCATCGCCGTCCTTGTTGTCGGCCGACAGCACGGGCTTGGCCGGCGCGGCATCCGTCACCTTCACGGTGAGCGGCTGCGTCGCGGTGGTGCCCTTCGAGTTCACCAGCTGGCCGGTGAAGACGTAGGTGCCGTTCGGGAGGCCCTCGATGTCGACGACGGCACGCTGCGCGCCGGGCGACATCATGGTCAGCGGCACCTTGGCCACGAGCTCGCCATCGCGGTAGAGCTTGAACAGCGAGCCGTTCTCACCCCACCACAGGTTCATCGTGACCTGGAACGTCCCGTCCTTCAGGCCGGTGTCCCAGCCGTCGTTCGACGAGAGCACGCCCTTGGCCGGAGCCGTCTTCGCACCGTCGTTCGACGCGACCTCGGGAAGGGTGACGGATGCCGTGGCCACCGAGCGCTCGCCCTCGCCGAGGACGTTCACTCCCGCGATCTCGTACGCGTGGGTCGTGCCGAGCTCCAGCGCCTTGACGGTGCAGGTCGTGCCGCTCGTCTCGCACACCGGATCGGTGGCGCCGGCCTCGTAGACGCGATACCCGGTGAAGCCCGGTCCGGTGAGGGCCGAGGCATCCCACGAGACCTTGATGGAGGTGTCGCCAGCCAGGGCCGCGGTCGGGTTCTGCGGGGCGCCCGGAAGCGTCTGGTCGGCGACCGCGAGCCACGAGATGACCGGCTTCTCGCTGCCGGCACCCTCGTTGGTCACCAGGTACTCCACGGTGGCCGGGGCGGTCAGCGTGAAGGTGAGCGGAGCGGCGATCGGCGTGTTCGAGCCCGACAGCGGCACCGTGCCCTTGGCGAGCTCGGTTCCCCCGACCGACACCGTCTGGTACATCGCGCGGTTCACGCCCCACCACTCGGTGAATCCACCGGTGAGGGTGTACGTGCCCGCGTCGAGCGGCAGCCGGTAGACGAGCTTCGTCGTGTCCTGGTAGAGACCCGTCGAGTACTTGTCGTTGATGTCGGTGGTGCCCTTCGTCTTCATGCCGTCGGCGACATAGCCCCACTGGTCGGCAGCCGTCGAGACCTGGTCGACCTTGTCGTTGCGCAGCGCCACCGAGCCGGCGACCGCCGTGTACTGCGGCGATGCCGCACCGCTCGTGCCCGCGTCGATGTAGTACACCAGCGCCGGCGGAACGATCTCGAAGCCCGCGACGACAGCCTGGTCGGTGTCGGTCAGGCGACCGGTCACCGTGAGCTTCGCGTACTCGGTGCGCGGCTGTGCGGCGGATGCGGCATCCCACTCCACGGCCCGCTCGGTGCCCGCGACGACGACTGTCTCGGGCAGGTCGTCGTCGACGCCCAGAGCACCCTGCACCCCGAGGTCGCGCGGCAGACTCTGCACGTAGACCAGCGCCAGGCGGGCGTTGTAGCCGCTCGTGCCCGTCGTGCCGAACTCGAGATCCACCACGGCGTCGGCATCGATCGTGAGCGTCTGCGCGACCGGCGTGGCGGCGCCCGTCGACACGGCGGACTTGGTGGTCTCGGTGCCTGCCACCTTCACCTTGGAGTACACGTTGGTCGTGAGGCCGGCACGCGGCGCCTGCACGCCGACGATGTTGTACGAGCCCGCGGGCAGCGTGAGGTGATACGTGATCGGCTTGTTGAAGTCGGCACCGACGTACGACGAGCCCCAGTCCTGCGGGTTGCCGGCGGCCAGCGTCGTGGCCGCCGTGGAGTAGCCCCACGTCTCGCCGGCCGTCGTCCCGTCCCACTTCTGGTCGCTCGTGTCGTTGCGCAGCTCCGGGAAGGATGCCGCGGCCGCGGCGTAGGCCGATCCCTCCGGCGCACCCGACGAGCCGGAGTCGATGAAGTACTCGAGGTCGGCCGGGACGACGAGGACCGTGGCGCTGAAGCGCTGGTACACGCCGGACGAGAGCTTCTCGGTCGAACGACCCGTCGCAGCGAACGTGCCGAGCTCGGCCGTGGTCTTCGCGGCGGCGACGGAGCCGAGGCTCCAGGTGACCTTGGCGTCGACACCGGCGAGAGTCAGCTTGGCCGGCAGCGTGCGATCGGTCGAGGTGATCGACACCACGCCGAGGTTGATCACATCGGCGCTGACGTCCTTGGGCGTCAGGCCGTCGGCCGCCACCGTGAGCCGCGCGGCGAGCGCCGCGGCACCCTCGGCGTCGAGGCCGTAGGCGTCGGCGTCGGCAACCGCGGAGGTCGCGTCGGCGAGCACCGCTGCGAACACCGCCCATGTCTCGGCGCTGTACTCGCTCTCGTCCAGACCCTTCACCGAGTCGATCGCGGCGGCGAGCGCCGTGGTGTCCACCGCGGCGGAGTCCGCGGTGGCGGTGATCACGCCCACCGCGTCGACGTTGATCGAGGCGTCGTTCGCAGTCTTGATGACCACGGTGTGCGCGGCATCCTTCAGCCCTCGCAGGATGAACGTCGTCCGCTCACTGCCTGCGGCGAAGGTCGGTGCGGCCGCCGCGATCGGGACGCCGTCCACGCTCACGTCGAGCGTGGTGGCGCCGCTGTTGGTGCCGATGATGTCGAGGCCGGTGCCGGTGAACGCGTACGTCATCGCCGCGCCCTTGGCCGTGCTCTTCGAGGCGGTGCGCTGCCACTCGAACATGCCCTGGCCGTTCGCGTGGCTCCAGCTCGCGTCGAAGGTCAGCACGGGCACGGATCGGTCCTCCCAGCTGGTCTGGTGCATGCCGTCGATGATCGTCGCGTAGTACGGCGTGTAGCCGGGCACGGTCTCGATCTTCAGGTTGTCGAACTGCACGAAGTTGAAGCTCGAGCCGAGCTGGATGCGGCCGGCGGCCTGCGGCGCGGCATCCGTGTACGTCGCCACCTGCACGCCGTTGACGTAGGCGGTGTACACGGATCCGGCCACCTTCACCGCGATGTTGTTCCACACGCCCGCGCCGGTCTTGAAGCCGGCGGCCGGCGTGCTCGCCACGGTGCCCGTCGAGAGCGTCGCGCCGAAGCGCATGAAGGTCCAGGCGCCGGTCGGGTCGATCTTCAGCTCCGCGACGGAGACGCTCTGCCCATTGGCCGTGCCGCCCTGCTCGCGCGCGCCGATGGTCGCGTACTGCGAGCCGGTCGCCTCGAACAGCACGTCCGACGAAACGGTGTAGTTCGTCCACCGCGCGTCGCCGATCGTGGTCTTCGGGTCACCGGCGTTCCATGCTCCGCCGGCCATGCCCGGGCCGACCTGCTGACGCAGCACGCGGTCGTGCGCCGAGTCGGCGGTCGCGACCGATTCGAACGCGCCGTTGGTGTCATTCGTGTAGCGGGGCGTCGCGCCGATGTCCTCGTTCTGCACCGCGGGCGTTCCTGCGGGCCTTGCCGCGGCGCCGCGACTGTCGAGGTACGACTGGCCGGAATCGATCAGCTGACCGCTCTCCGGGTCGTAGCTCTTGATCGCGCCCTCTTCGCTGTAGTCGAAGTCGTCGGCGTAGATCAACGCGTCGTCGGTCACGCCGTTGACGTTGCCGCTCGCGTCGGTGTCGAGCACATCACGGCCGCCGTCGGCATCCGTGTACTCCTTCGACGTGGGCAGCGCGCTGCCGTAGCCGTCCTTGGCGGTGAGGGCGCCGCCGGCGCCCGGGGTCGCGTGGTCCAGCGTCGTGACCGTGAGCGCCGACCACGGCTTGACCGTGACGGTGTACGCGCCGTCGGCGGCGGGCGTGAGCTCGCCGACCGGCTTGAGGTAGTTCGCGTCGTACGCCTGCCCGGCGTCGGCGGCCCGGGTCTCCCAGAGCTCGGCCGTCTGGTCGGCGCCGAGGTTCAGGTCCTTCGCGACGATGCGGTACGTCTTCGTGAAGGTGCTGTCGTTGATGATGACCGTCGAGAAGTCCGAGGCGTCGGGGGCCGCCAGCGTCGTGTACGACGCCCCGCCTGCACGCGCTCCGCTCGGCGGATTGCCGGTGCCGAGCTCGCTCTTTGAGGCCTGCGGGATGGCCCGCCAGATGCCGGCCGTGTTGTCGGCGTTCTCCCACCCGAGCTTCGCGAACTGGGTGAACTGCTCGATGACCGCGAGGCCGCCGTCGTAGTACATCCAGCCCGACCACGGGTCGCGGGCGTTGACGAGCTCCTTCGACGAATACTGGAACCCGTCGTAGAAGGAGCCGATGGCGGGCTGGAAGATGTTCAGCGTCCGGCGCGAGGCGGCGAAACCGGTGGTGACCCAGTTGCCCATCTCGAGCGCGCTGTTGGTGCCGCCGAACTGGGTGCCGAAGCCGCCCTGCTCGTTGCTGACATTGTTGTTGGGGCGGTCGGCCGAGCTGGAGAAGGTCGACTGGCCCTCCGAGTTCCAGACCTCCTTGTCGAGCTGCTCGGCGATCTTCTTCATGTTGCCGGCGCTGTCATCGGCGCTGGAGTAGTGGAATCCCACGACGTCGACAGCGTCGCGGAGCGAGGCGTCGGTGGCCGAGGTCATCGCGTTGCCGAACGACACCGGCGGCGTGCCGACGGTGTCGGCGGCGACGGTCTCGATCCCGTGGAAGAGGTCCTTCTCCTCGTCCGAGGCGAAGCCGTTGCTGGGGTCGGAGGCGTCGGCGCCCTGGTACCCCGCGGTGTCGGCCGCGACCCAGGCGGAGAAGTTCTTGTACAGCTGGATGTTGGGGGTGCTGGTCTCGTTCGTGTCGGGGTTGATCGAGTCGACCATGACGCCGTAGGCGCGGTAGGCGGCCAGCACGGTGTTCTTGAACCAGATGTACTGGTCGGCGTCGTTCTGCACCCACGCCGGGCGGTTCCACCGCAGGAGGCTCAGGTGGACGTCGCCATGTGCGACGAGCTGCGCGTCGGCGGCGAGCTGGAAGCCCGGCTCGCGCTGCACGTTGGGGTATTCGTCGCGCGTGCGCATCGTCGACGCGTTGGGGCCCGTCGAGGTGTTGCGGTCGTTGCCCATCTCGATCTTGACGGTGTTCATGATCGGGTGGTCGCCCCCGAAGAGCGTCTCGATCAGCTCCCAGTACTTGTCGGGATGCTGCGACTTGTAGTCGAGGAGGAGCGCGCTGGTCGAGTTGGCCGACAGCACACCGAAGCCCTTGAACGTGAGACCGTTCTTGTTCAGCGCGGCCGCCGCGACGTCGGCGCCGGTGACGTTCACGACGACCGGGTCGGTCACCGCCGCCTGCGCCATGGTCGGCACGGCGAGCGGGGCCACGATCACCGCGGCGGTCACCGCCGCCGCCACCGCGATCCTCATCCTGCGCGTGGGCTTCTGAGCGTCCTTCGGACGAGGCGTCCCTGCCTGCGACATCGCAGTCTCCGTTTCCTGGGGCTGTGCACATGCGCTCGCGAACCCGGGGCCGGCTTCGACGCACGAAAGGGGCACGACCGCGTGCCCGCAGCGAGATCATCCATCGGGAGAGACGGATGCCGGAAGTCAATCGAACAGACTCGTTCATGGTTGAACCGATTCGACCACAGTTGTACGCTGAGGCGATCATGGAGCCGCCTCTCGACCCGCCCGCCTTCGGCCTCTCCCGCCGCGAGCACATCCTGGACGAGCTGCGCCGAACCGGGTCTGTCCGCGTCGCCGATCTCGCCCGCGAGCTGCGGGTGTCGGAGCTCACGATCCGCCGTGACGTCGGCCATCTCGCCGATCGCGGACTCGTCACACGCGTGCACGGGGGCGCGACGCTGCGCAGCCGGCTCGACACCACGGTGCCCGCGTCGGCGGGAGCGCCCATCCGGTTCCGCGTCGGCATGGTGGTGCCGTCGCTCAGCTATTACTGGCCCCACATCATGATCGGCGCGCGTGCGGCAGCCACCGACCTGGGAGTCCAGCTCATCCTGCGCGGCGCGAGCTACTCGGTCGACGACCAGCGCCGCCAGATCTCCTCACTCGTCGAATCGGGCAGCCTCCACGGACTCATCGTGGCACCCGAGACGCTCGGCGCCGACGGTCGGGCGCTGCTGCACTGGCTGGAAGCGCTGCCGATCCCCGTGGTGCTGGCCGAGCGCCGCGTGCCCTCCGCCCTCGCCCTGACGAGGCTCGAGTGGGTCACCACCGACCACGTCTTCGGAGGCTCCTTGGCCGCCGACCACCTCGCCTCGCTCGGACACCGCCGAGTCGGCATCCTGACGTCCGCCGGCTCCCCCACGTCGTGGCAGCTGCGCCGCGGCTGGGACCGCGCGGTGGCAGACCTGGGCTTGGAGTGCCTCGTCGACGTCGATGCGACGCTCGACGCCCTCGACGGCGTCGCGCGCGAGGCGCTCATCGCCGACCTGCTCGAGCGCTGCCGCGAGACCTCCACCACCGCGCTGCTGATCCACAACGACCCGCAGGCGGTGCTCCTCGAGCAGTACGCCCGCGACCACGGGTGGTCGATCCCGGCCGACCTCGCCATCATCGCCTATGACGACGAGGTCGCCGAGAGCGCCGAGCCCCCGATCACGGCCCTGCGCCCGCCCAAGCAGCACGTGGGGCGACTCGCCGTGGAGACGATGGTCGCGCGGCTGAGCGAGGGCAGCCGCCGCCCCGTGCAGCGTGTGCACCTGCTGCCCGAGCTGCTGCCTCGCGACTCGACGCTGCGCCCGGGCCGCTGACCCGCCGGAATCGCAAAGGGTAGATCTCCGCGCTCTGCGTGGTGCGCGCGTCTGCCCTTTCGCGCGTCCCCAAGGACGGGCTGAGCAACGCCACGTTTGCACGAACGATGCTTCAGTGCAAAAATGCATTCCGTGACTGATAGTGCAGAAGGGCTTCGTGAGCGCCGGCGTTCCGAGACGACGCGAACACTGATCCGCTCGGCCCGGCGCCTGACCGCCGAGCACGGCCTCAGCGGGTTCACGGTCGAGGAGCTGTGCGCCGAAGCAGACGTGTCGCGGCGCACCTTCTTCAACTACTTCGCGTCCAAGGACGACGCCGTGCTCGGCATCCCACTGGAACGATCGGATGCCGCGGCCGTCGCCCGCTTCCTCGCCCACGGATCCGAAGGGCCGGCTCTCTCACCGAACCTGCTGACGGAGCTCGCGCTGCTCGCCGAGGAGCGCTGGCGCGCCCTCGACATCGCGCCCGACACCGTGCACGACCTGTTCCGCGCGGTCGAGAAGGAACCCCGCCTGCTCGCGCGGATGCTCGAGCTCGGCGCCGAGAGCGAGAAGTTCGACGCGCGGCTGATCGAGCAGCGCGAGAACCTGCCGTCGGGCGACCTCCGCGCGCAGGTGGCCGCCCAGGTCGTCGGCGCCCTCGTCCGCTCCGCCGCCGGCGAGTTCCTCGTCCTGGGCAACGACGACACCTTCATCGACATCTTCGAACGGCGCGTCGCCGCGGCGCGCGCGCTCTTCGCCACACAGAACGCACTGATGGGATCGCCCGAATGACCACCGCCACCGTCCCCACCGTCAGACCCGACGGTGACGCGCCGTTCCTGCTCACGCAGCGGCGCATCTGGATCATCTTCTCCGCCCTGATCGCGGGCATGCTGCTGTCGAGCCTCGACCAGACGATCGTCTCGACCGCGATGCCGACGATCGTCGGCGAGCTGGGGGGCGTCTCGCACCAGGTCTGGATCACGACCGCCTACATCCTCGCGACGACCATCGTCATGCCGATCTACGGCAAGTTCGGCGACGTGCTCGGCCGGCGGCGCCTGTTCATGGTCGCGATCGCGATCTTCACGCTCGCCTCCGTCGGCTGCGCCTTCGCGACGGACTTCTGGATGTTCGTGGTCTTCCGCGCGATCCAGGGCCTCGGCGGCGGCGGGCTGATGATCCTGTCGCAGGCGATCATCGCCGACATCGTGCCGGCCGACCAGCGCGGCAAGTACCTCGGTCCCCTCGGCGGCATCTTCGGCCTCGCGGCCGTCGCCGGCCCGCTCCTGGGCGGCTTCTTCGTGGATCACCTCACCTGGCAGTGGGCGTTCTACATCAACATCCCCGTCGGTATCGCGGCGTTCTTCGTCGCCGTGTTCGCGCTGAAGCTTCCGAACAAGCGGGCCGAGAAGCCCATCGACTGGCTCGGCGTGCTGTTCCTCACGGCGGCGACGACGTGCCTCATCTTCTTCACCGACTTCGGCGGCTCTGCCGACTTCGGCTGGGACTCGAGCGCCACCTGGGCGTGGGGCGCCGGTCTCGTCGCCTCCGCGGGGCTGTTCATCTTCACCGAGTCGCGCGCGGCCGATCCGATCATGCCGCTGTCGATGTTCCGCAACCCGATCTTCATCAACGCGACGGCGATCGGCATGGCGATCGGCATCGGGATGTTCGCCGCCCTCGGCTTCGTGCCGACGTTCCTGCAGATGTCGTCCGGCACGTCGGCCGCGGCATCCGGTCTTCTCATGCTCCCGATGATGGTCGGCGTGATGGGCACGTCGATCGCCTCGGGTCTGCTGATCACCAAGACGGGCAAGTACAAGATCTTCCCGATCGTGGGCACGATCATCGTCGGGATCGCCATGGTGCTGATGACGACACTCAACGCGTCGACCCCCATCTGGCTGATCTGCACGTACCTGTTCCTGTTCGGCGTCGGACTGGGCTGCATCATGCAGGTGGTCGTGCTCGTCGTGCAGAACGCCGTGCCCGCGTCCGAGCTCGGCACCGCCACGTCGACGAACAACTACTTCCGCGAGGTCGGCGCCGCGCTGGGCACCGCCGTCTTCGGCACCCTGTTCACCACGCGCCTCACCGAGAATCTGACGAAGGTGTTCACGGATGCCGGAGCCAGCCCCGAACAGGCCGGCGAGGCGACCTCGACCATCGACCCGTCGGTGCTGAGCACGCTGCCGGACACCGTGAAGACGGGGGTCGTCGACGCGTATGCGGATGCCCTGGCGCCGGTGTTCTGGTACCTCGTGCCCTTCATCGCCGTGGCATTCATCCTGGCGCTGTTCCTCAAGCAGATCCCCCTGTCGGATGTCGCGGGGCTCGTGGCGCGCGGTGAGGCGATCGGCGGCGAGGAGGCCGAGCGGCTGGAAGCCGAGCAGCGCGCGGCCGAGCACGGCGACGCCATGACGCCGGCGCGCCCGACTCGGCGATCCCGTCAGCGCGACTCGGCGGGTCGATAGCCGGAACGCACTCATGCCGCATCCTGCGGCCCCGCGGTCGCTGAGCTTGTCGAAGCGCCCTTCGACAAGCTCAGGGACCGGCGGGCGGCTCAGGGCCGGTGGGCGGGTCAGGGGCCGGCGGGCGGCTCGCGGAACCGAGGGTCAGGCGCCGAAGCGGCGCTGCATCTCGGCGTAGCTGAGAGCGCCGTCGAGAAAGTCGAGCGTGCCGGACTCCTTGAGCTCGCGTCCGGCGCGCTCGACGAGGCTGAGCGCGGCGCGCGCCAGACCGCCGCCGACGCTCACCCGTGAGACGCCGAGCCCGAACAGGGTGTGCACCGGAATGACGTTGGCGGCGAGCCCGGCGACGATGTTGAGGGGTGCGGGGATGACGTCCGCCAGTCGCCGGATCGTCTCCTCGTCGTTCACGCCCGGCACGAAGACGCAGTCCGCGCCGGCCTCGACGTAACGGCGAGCACGTTCGACGGTCTCGTCGAACGGGTCGCCGGCCACGCCGCCGAAGTAGGTGTCGGTGCGGGCGTTCAGCACGAAGGTGCCCGCCGGCGCCGCAGCGCGCGCGGCGACCAGGCGCTCCACCGCCTCGTCGATGCCGAACAGCCGGCCGTCCTGCGCGTCCTCGATGTTCGCTCCGGCGATGCCCAGTGCCACCGCCCGCGCGACCGTGCGGCCGACGGCGGCCGGCGAGTCGCCGTAGCCCGCTTCCAGATCGGCGCTCACGGGCACGCCGACCGCCCCCACGATCTCGGCCACGCGGTCGAACATCGTGTCGGGGTCCAGCGCATTCCCGTCGGGGACGCCGCATGCCCAGGCGATGCCCGCACTGGTGGTCGCGATCGCGGGGAAGCCCACCTGTTCGAGGATCCGGGCGGACCCGGCATCCCACGCGTTCGGGATCACGAAGCCGCGGCCGGCGTGCAGAACGAGCAGCTCAGTCGCTCGGCTGGTGAACCTGAGGTCTTCGGCCATGGCGTCTCCTGCCGTCGGACGTCCGGAAAGGCGGGGCAGCATCACCCCGCCTACGCACGGTAGCAGTGGCGCGCGAAGCATCGGCGAGCGCGGCGGAGCCGCCCTCGCCATCGTGCTGGCCACGGTCTGACGCGCGACCACGGGCGGTCAGGGGATCGCCACGTGCTCCACCGTCTCGCCGGGCGAGTAGATGTCGAGGATGTTCCAGTGGCCCGTTGTCGGGGTCGGCACGTTCACCATCGACACGTCGATCACCACCGGGCGGCCGAGCGCGATCGCGCGCTCGAGCGCGGGCTTGAACTCCGCCGCCGATTCGACCTTGATGCCGGTGACCCCGTAGGCCTGGGCGATCGCCGCGAAGTCGGTGTACATCG
>Ga0160430_100920_pt1 | contig 12848 bp, 11 predicted proteins | sample HID1971I_E0MG_FD_108274 | JGI IMG/M metagenome (GOLD analysis project Ga0160430, IMG submission 108274) | Enriched millipede-associated microbial communities from UW Madison campus, WI, USA - HID1971I_E0 MG | ecosystem: Host-associated > Arthropoda: Insects > Digestive system > Unclassified ...
CGATCGTCGACTGCGGGCCGGTCTGCGCGCGTCGCGTGCGCCGGCTCACCTGCTCCGCGGCGACGGGAGGAAGCGCGGGTGCGGCCGCGACGGGAGCGCTCCCGCCCGATGGCGCCGGAGTTTGCGCAGCGGGCAGGCCCGCGGCATCCATCCGCTTTGTTTCTGCGGGACGACCCCAGACCACCGCGGGACGCTCGGGAGCGGTGCTCGCCGCCTGCCGCCGTACCGTGGCGCGGCCGGTCCCCGGGGTCTCCGGCGTCGCCTGCACAGGCGTCGGGGAGGTGCGGCTGGATCGGCGCGTGGGCGCAGGCTCAGCCATGGGGGCATCAAAAGGCAAAGCGGAGTCGGGCTCTCAGGTCGTGCCGCGAGGGGGATGCACGCGGCAAGGCGGTCAGTCGGGCTAGGACCACCTCCGCCGTTCGGGCGGCGAAGGTAACGATCGGGTAAACACTACCCCGGGCGTGCTGGGAATGCCATGTAAGACTCGGATTTCGTCCTGCGCATTTCGTGAAAGTTCGATGAGACGGCCGGTGTCACGCCAGTCCGGCGGCCTCAGCCAGGCGATCGAAGATCGCCGGAGTGGCCGCGACGACGAGCGGCGCACGCGGGCCGCCGTCGGGCTCGGCGCGACCGAATCGGCCGCCGGCCTCGGTGACCAGCAGAGAGCCGGCCGCAAGGTCCCACGGGGCGAGCCCGCGCTCGAAGTAGCCGTCGAGGCGACCGGCCGCGACGTACGACAGGTCGAGCGAGGCGGCTCCCGCGCGGCGCAGGTCCCGGGCCAGCGAGGGCATGACCCGAGCGATCATCTCGAGGTCTCCGGGGCGGGTCGCGGGGTCGTACCCGAACCCCGTCGCCAGAAGTGCGCCGGCGGGTCCGACCTCGGGGTTGACCGCGAGCCGGTTCACCCCCAGCCAGGCGCCCTCGCCGCGGGCGGCGTGGAAGACCTCACCGCTGACCGGCGCGAAGACGACGCCGGCCAATGCCGTCCACTCGCCGGGAGCGGGTTCGCCCTGCACGGCGGCGATGCTCACCGCGTACGTGGCGATGCCGTACGCGTAGTTGACGGTGCCGTCGATCGGGTCAACGACCCAGGTCACGTCCCCGGCCCCGCGCTCGGCGCCGCTCTCCTCGCCGAGGAAGCCGTCGTCCGGCCGGGCCTCCTTCAGACGGGTGCGGATCAGCGCCTCGACTTCGCGGTCGGCCTCCGTGACGATGTCGGCGAGCGCCGACTTGGTCGCCGCGATGGCCACCCCGGCGTCGCGCCGCGTGCGAGCGAGCTCACCGGCTTCACGCGCGATGTCGATGGCAAGGGATTCGAGGTCGTGCTCGAGGCTCATGCCTCCACGGTATCCGGCGGCCGGGCCGGCGACCCTCCCTCACCCGATGCGCGTTGCACAGGAGAACAGACCCTGCACTCAGCGGCTGCGGCTCGCTAGCGTGAGGCCATGGCTACCGGCGCCCGCTCCCCCGTCTACGACGTCGCCATCGTGGGCGGCGGGCACAACGCCCTCGTCGCTGCCGCCTACCTGGCGCGAGCCGGCCACTCCGTGGTGGTGCTCGAGCGCCTCGACCACGTCGGCGGCGCCGCGGTGTCCGAGCAACCCTGGGAGGGCGTCGACGCGCGACTGTCGCGCTATTCCTACCTCGTGAGCCTGCTGCCGCGGACCATCATCGACGACCTGGGCCTCGACATCCGGCTGCGTCGCCGCCGCTTCTCGTCCTACACGCCCGATCCCGGCGACCCCTCGCGCGGCATCCTGATCGACACAGCGGATGCCGCAGCCACCGCGGACTCCTTCGCCCGCGTGACCGGAGGCATCGGCGAGGCGACGCGCGTCGCCGAGTTGTCCGCACGCCTCGCGCCCGTCGCGCGACTGCTCTTCCCGTCCATGACCGAGCCGCTGCGCCGCGCCGCCGAGCTGCGCGCCCGGCTGGATGACGACGCCCTGTGGGAGGCGCTGTTCGAGCATCCGCTGGGCAGCCTGCTGCGGTCGTCCCTCGATACGGACATCGCGCGGGGCATCGCCCTGACCGACGGCCTCATCGGCACCTTCGCGTCGGCCGACGACGAGAGCCTGCGGCAGAACCGCTGCTTCCTCTACCACGTGATCGGCGGCGGGACGGGCGACTGGGACGTGCCCGTCGGCGGCATGGGCCGCGTGACGGCCGAGCTCTCGCGCGCCGCGATCACCGCAGGCGCCGGCCTGCGGACCGGCGCCGAGGTGGTGGCGGTCTCACCCGATGGCCGCGTCACGCTCGACGACGACACCGCCGTCCAGGCGCGGCTGGTGCTGAGCGGGGTGGGCCTGGCTGTGCTCGCGTCGCTGCTCGCCGCGGGTGGGGCCGGGGCATCCGTCCAGGAGCCCACCGCCCCGGAAGGCGCGCAGCTCAAGGTCAACATGCTGCTCCGGCGCCTCCCCCGTCTGCGGGACGAGCGGGTGGCTGCCGAGGCCGCGTTCGCCGGCACCTTCCACGTCCACGAGACCATGTCTCAGCTCGACGCGGCGTACACGACGGCGCTCGGTGGCAGCATCCCGGATCCTCTGCCGGCCGAGATCTACTGCCATTCGCTCACCGACCCCTCGATCCTCAGCCCCGCGCTGCGCGCGTCGGGCGCGCAGACCCTGACGCTGTTCGGACTGCAGACGCCGCATCGACTCCTCGAGGGGCGGGATCCGGATGCCGCGCGCGCGGCGCTCCTCGACGCCGCTCAACGCTCGCTCGACTCGGTGCTGGCCGAGCCGATCGCCGACTGCGTGTACGAGGCGCCCGACGGTTCGCCGTGCATCGAGGCGCGCACCACCGCCGACCTGGAGCGTTCGCTGGGGATGGTGGGCGGCGACATCTTCCACGGCGGGCTGTCGTGGCCGTGGGCCGACGACGAGGATCCGCTGGGCACGCCCGCTGAGCGCTGGGGCGTCGCCACCGCGCACGCGAACGTGCTGGTGTGCGGCTCCGGGGCGCGCCGCGGCGGCGGGGTGAGCGGACTGGGCGGCCACAACGCGGCGATGGCGGCGTTGGAGATGCTCGCCCGCTGACGCCGTCGGCGTCGGCGTCAGCAGCCCATCGAGTTCACGTGATCTCGCCGACCGCACACGCTGCGCGCGGATCGGGCGCGTGCCCTCGGCGAGATCGCACGATGTCGACACTCTCCGCGCCGCGGCGCGGCACCGGCCGCTACGAGCGCGGCGGGAGCGGCGGGGGCGGCGGGTATCCCTCGTAGCCAGGCGCCGGCGCGGGCTGCGCCGGAGCGGCGGGCTGCGTCGGCTCCGGCGCCGCCTGCGCTGCGGCGGGCGCGGGCGGCCCGATCGCCGTGAAGACGTGCGCGCCCGGCGACGGGTAGCCCGTGTAGTACGCGTTCCAGTCGGGCGAGCCGTCCGGCAGCATGGGCAGCGGCGTGACGGCGTCGACGTAGGTCGGCCACGGGAGCAGCTCCTGCGCGGCCGGCGTGGAGGATGCCGTCGGTGCCGGACCGGCGGCGGGCGCGACGGGACCGTACGTCAGGGGAGCGTGCTGCTTCTTGGGCGCGAGGAGGACGTTCACGAGCGGCACGAGCGCGGTGCCGAGCGCCGCGAGGATCGCGACCGCCACGACGATGCGCCAGTAGATGTCGGCGAGGTAGAGCCATTCGCCGAAGGCCAGCGGAATGATCAGCAGCGCGGCCAGGGCGACGACGAGTGCGATCGTGATGATCGCGACGGTGCGGGTGAAGGGCGTGTCGTGGCGCTGGAACGCCTTCAGATAGAACCGGAGGTGCAGCAGCACCAGCTGCAGGATCAGCACGATCAGCAGGAACTGGATGAACCGCGAGAAGCCCAGCCACGGGAAGCGCTCGGGCATCCAGATCATGACGGCGCCGAGCAGCAGCGCCACGATCCACGAGGCCATGCTGGCCAGTGCGAACCATGCCGGACGCGTCGGCGCGAGGTGCGCGTCGAGGATGGCGACGCCGGCGAAGGCAGCCAGCAGCAGGATCGTCAGGAACGCCCGGCCGATGATGTCGCTCTGCGAGCCCAGCAGCACCCACAGCACGCACACGACGGCGGCAGCGATGAGTGCGCCGATGGCCACCCAGATGGCGGCACGCAGCAGCGACGAGCGGGAGCCGTCGGCGGGAGCGGCGTGCGTCGGGGCGGGCGGCGCATACGGATCGGGCGCGGTCATGGCGTTCCTCTCGTGACGCGGGCGGAGTGCCTGCACGCCCATCCTGACACGCCCCACCCCACCGCGTGGATGCCGATTCCTCGCTCCGCGGGTACAGCCGTCGCTCTGTGCGGAAGCGGATGCCTCACGCCGCCGCGCGTCCGAGCCCCTCGGCTCGTTCCGCTCCCAGCAGCGCGAGGAGCGTACGGCCGGGCAGGAAGAGCTTGCTGCCGCGCACTCCCCCGCCGACGACCACTTCCGGAGCATCCGCGACGGCCGCGTCGACGAGGATCGGCCAGCCGGATGGCAGCCCGATCGGGGTGATGCCGCCGTACTCCATCCCTGTCAGCGCGACTGCCTCGTCCATGGGGGCGAACGACACGCTGCGCACGTCCAGTCGTCGGCGCACGAACCCGTTCACGTCCGCCCGTGTCGTGGCGAGCACCAGGCAGGCGGCGAACCGCACCTCACCGCCGCGCTTGCCCTTGACGACGACGCAGTTGGCCGACGCGTCAGGGGCGACGCCATATCGCTCGCAGAACGCGGCGGTGTCGGCGAGCGCCGGATCGATGGCGGCGACACCCACGGTCGCGGCGATCTCGGGATCGAGTCGCGCCAGCCCGTCGGAGACGGCAGAGCTCACGAGTTCGGGATGCCGCGTCGCGGCCTCCGCGATGAGGGTTCCGGTGGCGGTCCAGGTCATGGGCATCAGGCTACCGACCGCAGAAACCGCGAAGCGCCCCACGAGGGGGCGCTTTCAAGTGGTGGCGAGTGAGGGATTCGAACCCCCGAATGCTGAGCAGTCTGATTTACAGTCAGATCCCTTTGGCCGCTTGGGTAACTCGCCAGGCGCACCCACCCGACTTTTCCAGACGACCGGAGGCGCGATACAGAATCTTACGCGTAGATGCGCGAGGTCAGAAATCCGCTCGCATCGAGGGGCGCGCGACGTGCCGGGATCGCTTTCGGCTAGGTGCCGATGCGGTCGAGATCGAGACCGCCGAGCGCATCGGGCGTGCGCAGCAGCGCGCCTTCGAAGCGACACGTGGCGGCCGCGGCATCCATCGCTGACTGCAGCACCGCCTCCCAGCCGTCCGCATCCACCGGCGCGCCGTCGACGAGCGCCGCGACCGTCGCCGCGAAGGCTGCGTCGCCGGCGCCCATCGTGTCGACGATGCGCCCGGGGAGGTTCGAGATCGGTCGTGTCACGACCACGGCACCCGCCTCGATCGTGGCGCCGGCCGCGCCCTCCGTCGCCAGCACGGCCTGAGCGCCGAGATCGACGAGGCGCGCGCGCAGGACGTCGAGGCGGTCGCCGTACAGGACGGCGGCGTCGTCCTCGCCGACCTTCACCAGCGCAGCGCCGGCCGCCAACCGCTCGAAGCCGCGTACGAACTCTGCCTTGTCGTGGAGCATCCCGGTCCGCGGATTCGGGTCGACGGCGACGGGCACCTCGCCGCGTCCCGTGCTCCGCGCGAGGGTGCTCGCTTCCTCGAGTGCGGCGACCAGCTCCGCCGTCTGCTCGACGTCGTCGAACGCGAAGCAGCTCACCACCACCACGTCGGCATCCGCGAACGCCCGCCGCTCGGCGTCGGCGAACCTGATGCGGCGGCGCTGCGCCGCCTCGTTGAACTCGTAGACCGGCTCGCCACCGCCGGAGCGGGTGCTCACCGCGCGCGCCGTACCGAAGAGCGACGGCGTCGCGATGAGCTCGACACCGAAATCGGCGAGGTAGCGCCGTACGCGGGACGCGGGCTCGTCATCGCCCACCATGGCGACGAGGGTCGCGGGCACGCCCAGCCGCGCGAGCCCGACGGCGACGTTCAGGGCGGCGCCGCCGACGAACTCGCGCACGCCGTGGTCGTCGCGCAGCTCGTCGATGAGCGCGTCGCCGACGACGACGACGGTCATCGCGCGACGCCCGCGGTCTCGAGCACGCGACCGACGAAGGCCTCGGTGCGGCGCCGGGTGCCGTCGATCTTCCGGTCGACGCTCGCCCTCACCTCGTTCGGCGCGAGCGGTGCGGCCAGCCGGACGTTCTCATGGCATGACAGATCGGCGCAGATGTACGTGCCGACGCTGTCGCCGTGGGCGCCGGCCTCCCCCGCCTTGCGCGCCGTGTACATGACCACCTGATCGGCCGGCTGCATCGTGTGGCACAGGTTGCACAGCGCGGCATGCGCGTGCGACGAGCCCTCCGCACCGCGCAGCACGATGCCGGCAGCCTGACCCTCGATCTCGGCCACCAGGTAGCCGCGGCCGCGGCTGCGCGGGTCGCGCCACGCCAGGAAATCCAGGTGATCCCAGTCGGTGATCATGAAGTCGGCGGGCAGCGTGATGAGCCGCAGGTCATCCGGTGTGGCGTTCACGAACGACGAACGCACCTCTTCTTCGGTCAGTGGGCGCATGGCACCTCCTCGCCCGCCCAGTCTACGAACGACGGATGGGTCCGCCACCCCGCGCGCGACCGAGACCCGCGCCGTGGCATGGAGACAGCAGAGCGGATGCCGCGGCATCCGCTCTGCTGCACGATCAGGTGCGTCAGCCCTTGGTGGCGCCTGCGGTAAGACCGCCGACGATGTACTTCTGCAGCAGCAGGAAGAGCACCACGACGGGGATCGCCGCCATGACGGCACCGGCCGAGAAGGCCGCCCAGTCCGCGTAGCGCGGGTTCGACACCAGCTTGGTGAGCCCGACGACGAGGGTCTGCTGCTCGGGGTCGATCAGCATGACGCTCGCGATCACGTACTCGTTGACGATGCCGATGAACGACAGCAGGCCCACGACGGCGAGGATCGGAGCGACCAGGCGCAGGATGATCGTGAAGAAGATGCGCGCATGGCCGGCACCGTCGATCTTGGCCGCCTCGTCGAGCTCCTTGGGGATCGTGTTGAAGAAGCCGTACATGAGGTACGTGTTCACTCCGAGCGCGCCGCCGAGGTAGATGAGGATCAGGCCGCTCAGCGTGTTGAGGCCGATGGCGGGGAACCAGTCGCCGATCGCGCTCATCATGAGGAAGATCGCGACGACCGCGAGCAGCTGCGGGAACATCTGCACCACCACGATCGTGATCAGTCCTACACGGCGACCGGAGAAGCGCATGCGCGAGAACGCATATGCGGCGAGCGCCCCGATGAACACCATCACGAAGCCGGTGACCGTGGCGACGATCAGGGTGTTCAGGAACCACATCGGGTAGGGCACCGCGGGATCGGTCAGGATGCGCACGTAGGCATCGATGCCGATCCGGGAGAAGAGCGCATTGCTGCCGGTCAGCGTGCCGTTCGGGTTCAGCGACGCCGACAGGACGTAGAGCAGCGGGAAGATCGCGAACACAGAGACCACGATCGCGACGAGATGCCGCCATCCGGTGTCGCCGAACCAGCGGCCGAACGAGCGGCGGCGCACCGGCCTCTCGGCGCGGGGCGCCGGCACCATGCCGGCCGAGGCGGTCTCGAACTGCTCGGCGCTGCCGCCCGAAGCGACGGCGAGTGCCGCGTTGTCGGCATCGACGCGGCCGGGCCGCGTCAGTCGGTCCTGGGGCTCGGACATGTCAGTTCAGCTCCTCGAGGGCCTTGGTCTTGCGGAAACTGATGATCGAGATGGCGGCGACCACGATGAAGATGAGGATCGTGAAGGCCGACGCCAGGCCGTAGTCGCGGTTCTGGCCGGTGAACGCGACCTTGTAGACCATCGAGATCAGGATGTCGGTGTGACCGACGGGTATCGACACGTCGGAGAAGCGTGGACCGCCGCCGGTGAGCATGTAGATGAGGTTGAAGTTGTTGAAGTTGAACGCGAACGACGCGATGAGCAGCGGCGTCACGGTCACCAGCAGCAGCGGCAGCTTGATGCGGCGGAAGATCTGCCACGGGTTCGCGCCGTCCATGACGCCGGCCTCGTTGACTTCCTCGGGGATGCCCTGCAGCGCGCCCAGGCACACCAGGAACATGTAGGGGAAGCCGAGCCACAGGTTCACGAGAAGCACGGAGAACTTCGCGATCCACGGATCGGTGAGCCAGCCGATCTCGGCACCGCCGAGCAGCACCTGGTTGATGAAGCCGAAGCTCTTGTTCATCATGCCCGCCCAGATGAGGGCCGACAGGAACGCCGGGAAGGCGTACGGCAGGATCAGCATGATGCGGTAGCCGTTCTTGAACCGCATGCGCTTGTTCTGGAAGACCAGTGCGAGCAGCAGCCCGAGGAAGAACGTGGACGCGACGGAGATCGCGGCGAACACGAAGGTCCACGCGGTCACGGCCAGCAGCGGTCCGCGGATCGTGGTGTCGGTGAGCGCGCGGACGAAGTTGTCGAAGCCGACGAACACCTGCCAGCCCGGCAGCAGCTGCTCGCCGGACTCGGATGTGAAGGCGCCGTCGCCGTTGTCGGCGTACACCGTGCCGGTGGTGACGTCGGTCATGGTGTCGGCGTCGGCGTCGTAGACCAGCGTCGAGGTGTACAGATACCCCTTCTGGCCGTCCTGCGTGCGGATCGCCCCGTCGTTGGGGTCGTCGCTGTAGGCGACGGCCAGCTGCTCGACCTCGTTGCTGCGCTCGAGCACCTGGGCGAACGTGAGCGAGGTCCAGCCGTCCACGGCGACCGCCTTGCCGCCTTCCATGGTGGCATCGACGGAGTGCAGCGGCTGGGTGTTGGTGCCGAGGGACGCTTCACCGTCGGTCGGATCCGTCACGAGCAGGCCGAGCTCGTTGAAGCCCTCGACCACCGTCACCTCGAACGTCGGCGAGTCCTCGACCCGCACGAGCGAGGACCGCATCAGCGACGCGACAGCCTGATCCTTGCTGCCGTTGTGGCCGGTTCCGTAGTTCGTGAGGCCGATGTAGGCGGTGTAGCTGAGGGTGAAGATCTGGAAGACGACGAGCAGGATGATCCCCGGCGTCAGGTACTTCGCGGGGATGGCCTTGCGGGAGAAGTAGATCCAGTTGACGAGGACCGTCACCGCGACGACGAGCGACAGCACGAGCCATTGGTTGTGCAGGAACAGCACGAACACGGCGTACAGGGCGACGGCGTCGACGATCGCGAGCAGCGCGATCTTCAGCACGAGCCATCGCACCCGGCCGGACGCGGCATCCGCGATGCGGGCGGCACTGCGCTGGCGCGGGGTCTGCGGCGGCGCCTTCTCGTCCGTGTCGGCGGTGACTGTGTCGGTCATGGATCGTCCTCATCATCGGGACCGGGACGGATGCCTCGGCATCCGTCCCGGTCGCGTGTCGCGGTCGTGGGACCGCAGGTTGTTACTTGATCGCGGCGCTCACGTCGTCGGTGAGCTTCTGCCACGTCGCCGTCGGGTCTTCGCCGTTGATGATGGCGGCCTCGGCGATGCCCCAGTACTGCCAGACCGCACCCATAGCCGGGATCGCGGGCATCGGGACAGCGTCCGCACCGACCTTCTGGAAGCCGGCGATGATCGGGTCGGCGGCGGCCGTGTCGGCGGCGGCGGTCAGCGCGGGGAGCACGTTGCCGGCCTTGAACAGGTCGAGCTGCACGTCCTCGGTGCCGATGTAGTTGACCAGGAAGTCGTTCGCGGCAACCTTGTTGTCGGACTCCGAGCTCACGAAGAAGCCCTTCACGCCGGCGAACGGCTGTGCCGGCGCGCCGGTCGGGCTGGGGATCGAGTCGATCGCGACGTTGATGCCGGCGTCGGTCGCGGCGCTGACGTTCCACGGCCCGGTGAGCCAGAAGGCCGCCTCGCCGTCGGTGAATTTCGTCTTCGCGATGTCGCCGTCGATGTCGGTGTTGAAGTTGCCGGCCGCGCCCTGCGCACCGAGCCAGTTGGCGAAGTCGAACCCGCCCTGGTCGCCGATCTGCAGATCGGTCGGGTCGTAGTTGCCCTCGGCGTCGGTGCCGAACACCGGTGCGCCGAACGCCGTCTGGAACGGATACAGGTGGTACGGGTCGCCTTCGACGCCCTGCTGCACCACGAACGGGGTGGTGAGTCCGGCTGCCTGGCCCTTCGCGATCATGTCGTCGAAGCTCGTGGCGGCCTCGGGGACGAGGTCGGCGTTGCGGAGGATCGCGATGTTCTCGACCGCGTACGGGAGCATGTAGACGGTGCCCTCGTAGGTGGACGCCTGCAGCGCGACGGGCAGGTAGTCGCCGGCGGTGTCGCCGAGCTCGATCGGAGCGACGACGCCGTTGGTCGACAGCTCGCCGAGCCAGTCGTGGGCGCCCATGACGACGTCCGGACCCTTGCCGGTCGGCGCCTGCTGGATGAAGTCGTCCTTGATCTTGCCGGTCTCCTTGCCGACGAGATCGACCTTGACGCCGGTCTTGTCGGAGTATGCGTCGGCCGCTCCCTTGAGCGCGTCCACGCGCTCGGAGTCGACCCAGACGGTCAGCGTGGTGCTGGCGTCCTTGTCGTCGCCGCCCGCGGTGTCGTCGCCGCTGCCTGCGCAGCCGGCGAGGATGATCGACGCGACGGCGATTCCACCGATCGCGAGCCAGCTCTTCTTGTTCACCTTCATCGGTGCCGTGCCTCTCTGGAGTACTGAGTGAGTTCGGCCGCAGTGCCGATCGCGACGGTGCGGCTGGGACTCGTGCTGCAAAATGCAAGCGCTTACATTCTTACCTCGGAGTGCCCCATATGGCAACACGGCCTCCGTATCGATATCCCGCCGTGATAAAGAGGACGGATTTGGAATCGCTTGCACGTGGCTGCGTGGCGTCAGCCGGAGACGGTCGGCCGGAACCTGCCCGGCACGCCGAGGCGCGGCATCCCGTCGGCCACTAAACTTCCCCGCATGGCAGATTCCTCGTTCGACATCGTCAGCAAGGTCGACCACCAGGAGGCGGAGAACGCCCTCAACCAGGCGCGCAAAGAGATCGAGCAGCGCTACGACTTCAAGGGCACCGGAGCCTCGGTGGAGTGGAGCGGCGAGTCGGTGCTCATCAAGGCGAGCACCGAGGAGCGCGCGAAGGCTGTTCTCGACGTCTTCCAGTCGAAGCTCATCAAGCGCGGCATCTCGCTCAAGAGCCTCGAGTCCGGCGAGCCCTTCGCCAGCGGCAAGGAGTACCGGATCGTCTCGACGATCAAGGACGGCATCTCTTCGGAGAACGCGAAGAAGATCTCCAAGATCATCCGCGACGAGGGCCCGAAGGGCGTCAAGTCGCAGATCCAAGGCGACGAGCTGCGGGTGCAGTCGAAGTCCCGCGACGACCTGCAGGAGGTGCAGCGCTTGCTGAAGGCCGCCGACCTCGAGGTGGATCTGCAGTTCGTCAACTACCGGTAGCGCACTCGCCCTTCATCGCAGCCGGCCGCGACGAGCGGTCAGGGGATCTGCCAGAACTCCGTACCGAGCCCGTACATGTTCCAGATCCACCACCATTGGCCGACGAGGCACGCGCCGAGCACGGCGAGCCGCCACGGAAGGCTGCGTGCCGCGGCCGCGGCACCCCACAGGGGTGAGAGCGGGAAGAGGATCCGGAACACGCTGGACTGCGGGAGGAAGACCGCCAGCAGGTAGACGAGATAGGCGGCCGCCCACAGCCGGATCTCCGGTCCGAGACGGGCCACGTGCGGGCTGAACGCCAGCACGGCGCCGCCGGCCACGACGAGAAGTCCGAGGCAGACCGGGCCCCACACCGGGTCGAGTCCCCAGGACCGGAACCAGTAGTCCGCCGCCTGCGGCCAGCCTTCGAAGGGCACGAATCCGCCCGCGTCACCGACCCACAGCCGCCGCCAGGCGAGTTCCGTCGCGAGGTAGGCGTCGTCACGCCCGGTCACCAGCCCTGCGATCACCTGCCAGGAGAAGCCGAGCAGGGTCGCGATGCCCGCGAGTGCGAGGATGTGGAGAGCCTCCCGGCGCGCGAACGGCTCCCGCGACCGGTTCAGCCATCGATGGATGCCGAACAGGCCGAGGAACAACGCGAATGCCAGCACGCCCGGCCGGGTGAACGCCATCGTGGGAATGATCGCGTACAGGGGTCCGTACTGCCGTCGCTGCACGCTGCGGATGCCGAGGAGGACCAGCAGCAGGAAGGGCGCCTCCGCATAGCCGAGCTGGAACATCGCCGCCAGCGGAGCACAGGCGAAGAACACGACAGCCCAGAGCGCCGCCGTCTCACCGATCGCCGGCTTCAGGATGCTGCGGAGAACCAGGCAGCAGAGGTATCCGGCGACGATGGCCAGCGCCACCGCTCCGGCCGCCCATGAGCCGAGAAGCCATCCGGTGGCGCCGGCCGCCCACGGGAAGAACGGCATGAACGCCCACGCGTTCTGCGCCACCTCGCCGGCGGCCGTGAGCGGCAGCTCTGCCGGGTAGCCCTCTGACGCGATACGCAGGTAGTACTGCGCATCCCAGGCCACGACATATGTGGCCAGATCCGCGTCCGGGCCGAACCGGGAGTCGGACGGCGACAGCCGTGCAGCGAGGAGGAAGAGCGCGGTGGTGACGAGCCGGGAGGCCAGGTAGATCCCTGCGATCCGCACCGCGGGCGTGGCCCGCCACGAGCGCCGCGCGTCGGCCCGTCTGGTCCCCGCTCGCTCGAGGACGGACTCTGGAGCGGTGTTCGGCGTCACAGCGCGCCTCCTGCCGATCGGGTGTGAGCGGCCGTGACCCGCTCAGGACGGCGGCGTCGGTATCTCGGGCGGGTCACGCGGCGACTTCCTCGCGCCGCAGCAAGTCGTGCGTCACTGCGCGGTACTCCGTCAGCATGCGCTGCCGTCCGAGCCGCGGCCGCGCGGC
>Ga0160430_100925_pt1 | contig 12800 bp, 8 predicted proteins | sample HID1971I_E0MG_FD_108274 | JGI IMG/M metagenome (GOLD analysis project Ga0160430, IMG submission 108274) | Enriched millipede-associated microbial communities from UW Madison campus, WI, USA - HID1971I_E0 MG | ecosystem: Host-associated > Arthropoda: Insects > Digestive system > Unclassified ...
GCGGCGGGCGGCGGACCGACCGGGCTCTGGGCGGGCGGCCCGGCAGCCGCCGGAGATCTCTCGGCGGCCGTCGACCAGGTCGCCGGCGCCTCGCGGACCGGGCGACTCCCCCCGCTCCGCGCCTCGGGCTCGATCCTCCGCGACCTGACCTCGCTGCCCGCCGGATGGGCGGCCCTCGCCGGCGGTGCGCCCGCATCGATGTCCGCCGCGACGGTGGGCAACGATGTGCGGCAGTCGCTGGCGAGCGCGTTCATCGCCCGCGTCGGTCCGATTCTCGCCGGCACCGCCGCGCCCACGACGACGTCGCGCCTCGGCACGTTCGTCGCCGGGTTGAACACCGCGGCCCGCACCGCAGCCAAGACGGCGAGCGAGAACGCCATCCGCACGTTCCTCGCCTCGGAGGTCCAGCCCGTGATCACGAGATCGACCGGTTCGCTCATGACGGCGATCGGCGAAGAGGTGACGCGCATCATGGGCACCCCCGCCGAGAAGCTCGCCCAGACGGCGCCGCGCGATCCCGCGATCGCCGGCATCGCCACGGCCATGGCCGGTCGGTTCACGTTGGCCAAGGCGGGCGCCACGGTCTCGCAGATCGTCAGCGGCGGCACGGGCGTCAACCCCGGAACCGCCGCGCCCGCGCAGGAGGTCACCTACAACACGGTGAACATGATGAGCGACAACACCGACATCTTCCGTGCCGACCAGTTCGCCGACCTCGCGACCGCATTCAACGGATCGGGCCTGAAGCGCAGCCGCGAGAGCGACTTCCACGTCGAGATGGGTGCGGCGTGAGCGCTGTCGAGGGCCCGCCGCGGCTGGTGGCCCGGGTCCGCGGGCCCGGGAGTGACCTCGCCTTCGCGGTGACGGATGCCGCGTGCTGGGTCGCGGTGCTGCGACGCCCGGGGCCGGGCGGCGGCCCGGGCGACACGGTCGGCACGTTCCGCACGACCTGTTCGAGCGGTGAGGCGGATGCCGCGGTCGACGCCGCGCGTCGCACGCTGGCCGCGCAGCACGACGGCGAGCGCGGCGACGTCGGATGGTCGATCGATCTCGAGGGCCGGAGCGCGCTCGTCGCACACGGCACCGCGGTGGGCGAGGGCCTCGACGCCGCGGTCGACCCCCTCATCGCCCGTGCCCTGACCGCCCCGATCGCGGCGGTGCGGCTCGAGGCGCAGGTCGTCGACATGCCCGGCATGGGCGCGATGCTCGGGTTCACGTTCGCCTCGCTCGGCACCGAGCCGACGTCGCTGTACCTCGATGCCGAGCGGCTGACGCTGACCTCGGCCTCGGGCGACGGCGTCGAGTTCGCGACCCCGACGCTCGGGCTCGTCGACGCCGACGGCACGCTGCGCGACGGCTTCAGGGCGATCGCCGAACTGCCGCCCGGTCGTCGGGCGACGTGCTCCCTGCCGTTCGCCGGAAGCGGCGAGGGCGCGCAGGCCGCCGCATCGGGGTCGATCGCGCTCACGGGGCCGTGGGCCGGGGTCGGCGCACAGCCGTACGCGGTCGGAGCACCGGTGCAGGTCGTCCCGAAGGGCGCGCCCGGCTGACGGTCGGCCGGCGGCGGCGATCAGCCGGCCGCCTCTTCCTCCTCCTCGGCCGCCTCCTCGCGCTGCACGAAGCTGCCCTGCACGGGGGCTTCCTCCTCCTCGCCCTCGGCGTGCCGCTGCACGGGCGCGGGCTCGCTCATCACGCGCGAGGCGTTCTCCGACGCGGCGCGCTCGAACCGGTCGCCCGGATCGCTGACGCTCACCCCGCCGGCGCTCGGCGTGCCGTCCACCGGTCCGGACCGCTGCTGCACGACGTGCGTGAGCTCGTGCGCGAGGGTCGTCTGGCCGGCCAGGGATCCGGGGTCGTAGGCGTCGCGCTGGAACACGACATTGCTGCCCACCGTGTAGGCGTTCGCGCCCACGGATCTCGCCGAGTCGTGCGCCGCGGCATCCGTATGCACCCTGACATCGCCGAAGTCGGCGCCGAGGCGCGACTCCATATCGGTGCGCACGCCCGCTTCGAGCGGCGCACCCGACGAGCCGACGACGTCGAGCACGGGTGAGCGCTGCTCCTCGACGAGCTCGCTGACCGCCCCGTTGCCGGCCTCGCGCTGCAGCTTCATGATGCCGGCCGGACCGAGCACGTCCGGGCGCCGTTCGGCGAGCCCGGCCGTCTTCACGTCGGTGTCGCGCGCGGCGTCCGACGCCCTTCGCGCGACGTCGAGGTCAATGCCGTCGTAGTCGTGTGCGTGCATGGTGCACCTCCATGGTCGCCCGATTCCATTCCACCGCCGTGCGGGCCGACCGGGGCGGAATCTGCCCGATCGGGCATCGCCTGCGTCTCGATCGCGCGTCGTGGGCGCTGCGCCCGCCACGCCCGCCACCGACCTCCGACATCACGTCACCGCCCCACGACGAGCGACCAGTACCGCCCGAACTCGTGCTCGACCACGAGCCGACCGAGCTTGCGGTACTCCCGGTGCACCGCCAGTACGAGGTGGCGCATGCGCACGATCCCGTCGTCGGCGGCCGCGAGGTAGGCGGCGGTGACCGCGGCCGAGCGGATCGCTCCCCCGGCGAGCTCGAACGCGTCGCCGAGGAACACGAGGTCGAGGTCGTCGCCGCGCCGCAGGCGCGAGCCGAGGCTGCGATCCCAGAGGCGCGTGCGGTGCGCGGCATCCGGCATCGGGAAGTCGACGATCACGTCGAGCCGGCGGGTGAACGCCTCGTCGATGTTCGCGCGCAGGTTCGTCGCGAGGATCGCGAGCCCGTCGAAGGTCTCCATGCGCTGCAGCAGGTACGCGCTCTCGACGTTCGCGTACCGGTCGTGGGCGTCCTTCACGTCGCTGCGCTTGCCGAACACGGCGTCGGCCTCGTCGAAGAGCAGCACGGCGTTCGTGCCGGCGGCCGCGACGAAGATGCGCTCGAGGTTCTTCTCGGTCTCGCCGATGTACTTGTCGACGACCGACGACAGGTCGATGACGTAGAGGTCGAGTCCGAGTTCGCCGGCGACGACCTCGGCCGACATGGTCTTGCCCGTGCCGGAGTCGCCTGCGAACAGCCCGACCACGCCGTGGCCACGACCGCCGCCCGGTCGCATGCCCCAGTCGCCGAGCACCTGCTCGCGGTGCCGGGCGCGCACCTCGATCTCCTGCAGCGCGTCCAGCGTGGTCGGCGGGAGCACGAGGTCGACCCAGCCGACGCGCGGGGTCACCCGGCGGGCGAGCCGGTCGAGGGCCGACGCGTTCTCGGCCCTGGCGCCCGTCGCGAGATCCGCCGTCGTGATCTCACCGGTGATCGACAGCGAGGCCTGCGTGCGCGCGGTCGCCGAGGCGCGGAGCACCTGCTCCGGGCGCAACCGGAACTGCGCCGTCGCGGCGGCCACGTCGAGCCCCTCCGCGGCCGGGCCGAGGGCCTGGGTCCAGAGCGCGGTGCGCTCCTCGGTCGTCGAGGCCTCGACGTCGTCCATCGCGGGCAGTTCGCGGAACCACCCCGGATCCCACGTCGGCTCGCCGACGAGCACGGTCGGGCGCGGCGACTCCGCGAGCACCTCGATGAGCGCCGGCTCGGTCCCGAGCGTCACCGGCGAGACGACGATGCCGCGCCCCGTGAGCCGGGCCTCGCGCACCGCGAGCCGCGCCAGGCCCGCGGCATCCGCTTCACGACCGAGCCGAGGCAGGTCGACCTGCACCGTGCCGAGCCCGCTCGCGCGCAGGGCGCGTCGGGCGATCGCCTCGCCGGAGCCCGTCGCGGTCTCGCGCAGGTACATCAGGCGGATGCCGCCCGCCAGCGCATTTCGCAGACGGCGGTCGTCGCCCCACTCGATCTCCTCGGCGTCGACGAGCACGCCGTCGAGGGACCGGTCGGGGGTGTCGTCGCCGAGGAGGTGGCCGACGACCCGATCCGGGACCCGCACCGCGCGCCCCGGCAACGGGCGGTCCTCGTCCTCGACGATCACGAGCCCGCCCGTGACGAGCGGCCCGGTGAGCAGGCGCGCCCGGTCGGCGGCGTTCGTGAGCGGCACCCCGCAGAGCTCGAGCGCGACCGTGACCGACGGACGCCGGCGCCCGACGTCGTCGTTGAGGTAGCCGAAGAACCGCTCGAACCTCGGGTCGAGGTCTGCGGCGAGCGCGATCACGAGCAGGTCCACGTCGATCGGGGCGAGCCCGAACTCGTCGGCCAGTCGGCGCAGCCGCACCGGATGCCCGGCGGCCTCGGCCATGTCGGCGGCCTGCTCGCACGCCGCGAGGCGAGCCGAGGCATCCGACCAGTCCGGCACCCCCGGCGCCCCCTCGAGCATGCGGTCGATGAGCTCGTCGCTCAGGTACAGGCCGCGGAACGGGTCATCTGGTTGCGGATCGACCGCCCGCCGCGCCGCCACGAGGCGCCGGATGCGGGCCTCGATCGCACCGAGACGCCCGAGCAGGTGCGCGAGGCCCGGGTCCTGCGCCATGTCAGCCCTCGTCGGAGGCCGGCTCGAACCTGGCATCTTCACTCCCGAATCCCATGGCCTCGAAGCCGACGGCGACGCCGGCCGTGACGGGCGGACCCACGTGGTACGCGATCGCCCTGCTGAGCGGCGCGGTCACGACCACGTCCAGCGACGGCTTCAGCTCGCCGCCGAGCGACGACCACACGTCGGCGAACGCGCGATCCTCCGGCGGCGGCTGCGCGATCGTGATCGAGCACGGCAGCCCCGTCTCGGCGAGCGTGTCGACGACGAACCCGTCGGGGATCGCGTCGAAGCGCAGGAAGCAGCGCAGCAGCGCATCGAGCAGGCGGTGCTCGTCGTCGGGCCGCTGCGTCCACGCGGTCACGAGGTACGACAGCTTGAAGTAGCGCGGGGCCGGGGCGCGCGAGACGACGACGCCGTGCTCGTCACGCGACTCGATGAACCCGAACTCGCGCCGGCGCACGTCCTCACGGATGTCGTAGAGGAACAGGTCGACCGTCGGCGCGTTGCGCCTGGCCGCCCAGTCCTTGGTCGGCGCGTCGAGCGCGATGTCGATGTCGGCGGCGATGCCGTCCGACGCCTTCACGAGCGACCGGAGCGCCTCGTCGATCTCGCCGATCATCCGCCTCTCCCCACGAGGTCTGGGCCCGTCGCCGAACGCGGCACCACGAGCAGCTGGTTGCTCGAGGGGATGTCGGCGAAGAGGCCGTCTTCACTGTGCATGACGAGCGTGCGGGCACCCGCGAACTGCCAGCGCAGGATCACGAGCGACCAGCGCGCCGTGGTCGGGTCGTCGAGATTCGGCCACTGCATGGCCGACATCGTCGCGAGCCCCTCCCACCGCAGCGTGATGTCCGCGCCGGGCGGGAGGTACTTGGCATACGCCGCGATGCCGTCGCCCGGCGTCGCGACCGTCTGCGAGATCAGTAGGTTCGGCTGCAGCACCGTGAACGGCTCGCGATCCTGACCGATCCATGAGGGCGGCAGGGTGCCGTCGAGCGGCTCGGGCGCCGGGGCCGGGTCGGGGTCGGGCGCCGGGTCGGGGTCGGGCGCGGGGTCCGGGTCGGGGTCGGGCGGTGGCGGTGGCGGCTCGGCCGGGGGCGGAACGAATGACAGGCCCACGCCGTCGACCACGACGTCGTCCGTGCGCGGGGCGACCTCCGGCGCGGGCGGCAGGGTCGGCGGCGGCATCGAGAACGTCAGGGTCACCACGGCGGATGCCCCGGGCTCGTCGAGCCCCGTCACGGTGCACGTCGACCCCGCGAAGGTCGCGCACCCGGTCTGGGCGGTCCTGGTGAGGTAGCCCGCCCAGTCGAAGTCGAGGACGACCTCCAGCCCGGGAAGGTCCGGCCCCGGCTTCTCGCGGGTGACCGTCGTCGTCACGACGAGCTGCTTGCCGCCCGTATAACCGGGATCGTGGTCGAGCGTCAGGTCGAGGCCGATCGTCGCCCGGATGCGGGTGACGGAGTCCTCGTCGGGCGTGACCCACTCGGTCGGCAGGTCCTGCGCGCCGTCGGCGTCCTGCGCGATGAGCCGCACGGCCTCCGCGCGGACGGCCCCGGTGATCGACGCGCCCGGAGGCGCGCCTCCGACGGAGAACTCGAGGCCGATCTCGACGACCGCACCGGGCTTCGGCAGCAGGATCACGCAGATCGTGCCGTCCCACGACTCGCAGCCCGTGGGCGGGCCGGTCGGATGCAGGAAGGCGGGCCAGGTGATCTCCACGTCGACGACGAGCACGCCGAACGGTTCGCGTCGGTCGCCCGTGACGAACGGGTTCCGGGTCGCGGTGATCGTCGCACCGACGTCGTCGCCGCCCTCCCAGACGAGGTCGCGCTCGACCTCGACGTCGAGCGGGATGAAGGGGGCGACGCCGGCCAGGGGCTCCTCGTCGGGAATGACCCACTCCACGGGCAGGTCGTCGGTCTCCTCGCCGTCGAACTCCTGCAGGGAGGCGCCCTCTGCAGCGACCAACCCATCGGTGACGCCGGGGCCCACGGTGAAGGCGAGCAGGACGCCGAGGCCCGGATCCATGCCCGGCTCCTCCAGCACCACCTCGCAGACCATCCCGTCGGTCTGCAGCGTGCACCCCGATGGCGTGCTGACCAGGGTGAGGTACTCGGGCCAGGTGATCGCGATGCCGACGATGAGCTGGTCCCAGAGGTCGCCGCCATCGCCGTCGTCCCGCTCGGCGCGAGTCGGGATCACCCTCGCCGCCAGCATCGGACCGTCCTCCCAGACGTAGTCCTCGCTGAGGATGACGTCGAGGGTCACGAGTGCGTCGTCGAGGGTGAGCCGGTCGGAACTCGACTCGATCCAGCGGTCGGGGTACCCGTGCTCGATGTCGCCGTCCGAGTTCGACTCGACGATGACGACGGATTCGGCGCTGATCCTGAACCGGCCGAACGCCGGCGGGCTGGCGCGCACCTCGAACTCCATGGTGATCTCGGCCGTCGCGCCGGGCTCGTCGAGGCCCTCGATCATGCACACGTGGTCGAGGTACGAGGTGCAGCCGTCCGGGACGTCGAGGGGATCCACGAATTCCGGCCAGTCGAGCTGCACCGAGACCTGCGACGCCGGCAGCACCGTCGTGACCTCGGGGTGGTGCGTGACGGTGAACACCACGGTCACCTCGTCGCCGCCGCTCGACGACAGGAACTCGGCATCCGCCTCGGTCGTCGTCGTGAAGACGCGGTCGAGGAGGGCGAAGGGCGTGCTGTCGGAACTCGCCCAGGCCGGGGTCATGGCGACCCCTCCCGACGGAGGCGGACTCGCGGCGGGGACCACCCGGGTCTCGCGCGCGGCCGGGACCGTTCGCGACGTCGGAGCCATTCGCGAGGTCGGTGCGAGCCCCACGCCCGAAGCGCCGTGCGATCGGTTCGCCCACGACGTGAGGCTGATGATCGGCTCGATGTACGTCCACCCGCTCACGAACGAGATGGCGAACGCGTCGAGCCGTTCGCGTTCGGCCTGCGACGCCGGCGGCGTGAAGTGCAGGTCCCACTCGCGCAGCACCCGCGGGTAGAGGTCGTCGTAGTCGACCGGCTCGTCCGGGAGGCCGGGCAGCAGGTTCGCATCGTCGATCGTGCAGTCGAGAGCGGACGTTCCGACCGCGATGCAGCCGGTCGGCGGCGGGTCTTCGAGCACCATGCCCTGCGGCCACGAGAGCCTGACGACGAGTTCTGCATCGTCGAAGGGGCGCAGAGCGAGTTCGTTGCTGAAGACGGCGAACCTGCCGAGCACGGGCTCGTCGTCGCCGACCGCCGCGAGTGAGAGGTGGTCGTAGTTCTCCACGGTGAGGTCGAAGACCGGGTCGGACTCCACCGGGGCGCTCGCGAGCGCGTGCAGGTTCGGATCGATCGCGATGGGTTCGAGGTCATCCACCGTCGAGCCGGAGAGCGCCCTGCCCCACGACACCACCTCCACCGTGAACTGGCTGATCGCCGCGGGGCGCCCACCGAGGTGTCGGAACTGCGCAGAGCACCCGTCGGCGACCCCAGGCGCCATGCCGCCGAGCACGCACACCGCACCCGAGTTGCGCGGGACTGTGTCGTATCGGTAGTTCCCGGTCGTGGTCCGGTTCGCCCAGGTGTCGCCGGTCGCGGAATCGGTCACCGATCGGAACTGGCTGGTGTTCCACGACAGCGCGACGAGCAGCACCGCACCGACTTCGGGCAGCGGCACATCGTGGTTCGTCACCGTGAATGCCACATCCACGGGTCCGCCCTGCTGGACCGTGGCCGGCGTCGCCGTGATCGCGAGGTCGAACCCGACGCCGTTGTCGGGGTCCTCGATCGTCACCCCGTCGCTCGTTCCGCCCGGGAACTCTTCGGAGGACACGATCCCTGGCACTTCGGCAGGAACGTGCGCGGCCGCAGCAGCGAGGCCCGTCGAAGCCGGGGCCACCGCCGGCACCCGGTGTACCGCGGGCGCAGCGACCGCCGCAGGAGTCGCGGCAGGCGGAGCCGTGACCGCTGCAGGAGCCGCATCCGACGGCGTCGCGAACGCGGGTGCGGCCGCGAACGGCGCGAGCAGCGCGACGACCGCGACCGCGGCGGCCCACGCGTGTCTCACTCGTGTCACGGCGTCTCCTCCCGTCCCCACGATGACGAACGGCCGACAGCCCCGCTCTCGGCCCGGTGCACCAACCAGGGCAGGCGCACCTGCCCCGACGGGCACCGGCTCGGCGACCCGGTTCTCTCGACCCGGGACGCCGGCGCGCGGCATCCGCTCAGATGAGCCCCTCGCGCACGGCGTACGCGACGGCGTGCGACCGGTTGCGCAACTGCAGGCGGGTCGTCACGTCGTGCAGCACGTTCTTCACGGTGCGTTCCGAGTAGCAGAGCTCCTTCGCGATCTGCGCGGTGTCCCACCCCTCGGCGACGAGCTTCAGCACCTCGACCTCGCGCGATGCGAGGCCGCTGAAGGTGATGCCGCGCGGGTCGAGCACCGTGCGCTGCAGCCGACCGACCTGGTCGAGCAGCCGCCCCAGCAGGTCGGGCGGCACGGTGCCCTCGCCGGCGGCGGCGGCCGTGATCGCCGAGAGCAGGCGGTCGGTCGTGGCCTCCGAACGGCGCAGCAGCCCGACGACGCCGCACTCGACGGCGTCGACGAGCACCCGGTCGTCGAGCTGTGCCGCCACGAGGATCACGCGGGCCTCGCCGTTTCGGCGGAGGAACCGCAGGCTGTTCATCGTCTCGTCGTCGAACTCGTCGACGACGACGAGCACGACCTCGGGCGCCTCCGGGTCGTCGGGTCCGACGACCCGCACCTCCGGCCTCGGACGCAGCGCGCTCGTGACGCCCGCTTCGGAGATCGGATCTCGCGCGTAGACCCGTACGGTCGTTCTGGTCATGATTCCCCCTGGATCGGAATGGCGTGCAGCAGTGCACTCGTGCAGGGGGAATACGAACAGGATGCCGCGGTGTCCTCTTCGCGCACTCAACATCCGCTCAACGGGCAACCTCGGGTGCGCGACCGGCTGACCGCGCAGGCTGCTCAGCGCCGTCGCCGCGCCGATACGGTGACGCCATGGCAACCAGTGCGACCATCACGCCGGCCGCCCTGTCCATCGATCCGGGCACGGCGGCGACGCTCTCCGTCAGCGTGCTCAACGACACGCTCCTCGTCGAGTCCTTCGAGCTCACCGCGGTGGGCGGTGCGGCCGCGTGGACGCGCATCGAACCCGCGACCCTCACCATCTACCCGGGCCAGACCGCGACGGCGACGGTCACCGTGTACGCGCCGCGGCTGCCCGACTCGCTCGTCGGCCAGGTCGCGCTCGGCATCCGCGCACGGGCCGTCGAGCAGCCCGAGGTCCAGGTCGTCGCCGAGGCCATGCTCACCGTCACCCCGTTCGCCGAGACCGAGGCCGAGCTGCTGCCCCGCATCGCACACGGCCGCGGCCGCAAGCGCGTGCGGGTCGCGATCGACAACCGCGGCAACGTCCCCCTGGTCGCGTCGATCGCCGGACAGAGCGACGATCGCCTGGGGCTCTCGACGCCGACACCGGATGTCTCGGTCGACCCCGGTCACACCGAGTTCGTCGACGTCGACCTGCGGCCCGTCAAGCGCGTGTGGCGCGGCGACCCCGTCACGCACCAGTTCACGGTGATCGTCGCACCCGAGGGCGCGGACGAGCCGTTCGTGCTGCCGGGCAGCTACGTGCAGGAGCGCGTCTTCCCGAAATGGCTGTGGAAGCTGCTGCTGGCCCTGCTCCTGCTCCTCCTGCTCCTGCTCGCCCTCTGGTTCTTCGTGCTGAAGCCGACGATCGAGTCCGCCGCGCGCGACGCGGTCGAGGAGCCGTTGGCCAAGGCCAGCGAGCAGGCCGATTCGGCGTCGAAGCAGGCCGGCGCTGCGGCCGAGCAGGCCGATTCCGCCGCGCAGAAGGCGAACGACGCCCTCGAGGCCGTCGGGCAGACGCCCGAGCCGGTGCAGCCCGTGACCAAGTCGACCGATGTCGACATCCGCTTCGAGATGGCGGATGTCCCGGGCGGCGCGCCCGACGAGAGCGACCGCTGGGTCGTGCCGGCCAACTCGGTGCTGCGCATCACCGACGTGGTGATCAGCAACCCGCGCGGCGACTTCGGCACGTTGACGATCGAGAACCGCGACGTCGCGGCGCCGATCTTCACGACCGGCCTCGAGAACTTCCGCGACATCGACTTCCACTTCGTGACGCCGCTGCAGCTCGCCGCCGAGGACGAGCTCTTCACGACGCTCGACTGCACGAGCGTCGCCCCGCCCGTGAGCGGACCGGCCCGCACCGAGTGCGGCGCATCGGTGCTCATCACCGCCCGCGTCATCACGACGAGCGGCTGATGCCGACCGGCCCCGCGCTCCGAGCCGGCGACACGGTGGTGTGCGGCCTGTTCGACGGACCGAAGCCGCACGTCGGCGGCCCGATCACCCCCGCCGCCGCGGTCATGACCGTGCTCATCGCGAACATGCCCGCCGCCGTCGCGAACGCCATGCCCGGCGGCATCGTCTGCGTCTCGCCCGCGCCGAACGGCATCGCCCAGGGCAGCATGGCGGTGCTGATCGGCGGGTTCCCGGCCGCGCGCGTCGGCGACCTCAGCATGCACGGCCAGCCCATCGTGCCCGGCCCTGGTGCGCCGACGGTGATCATCGGCGGGTGAGGCCACGGACCGCACGCGGCACCGCGGCGGACGCTGCGCGCGTCACCAGGCGGGCGAGGCCACCCCCGGCAGCAGCCAGGCCGTGAACGACGGCCCATCGCTCTCGAGGCGCACGAGCCCATCGGATGCCGCGAGTCGGCCATCGCCGTACAGCACCGCCGCGGCATCGTGCCCGCCCGACCCGACGCCAACCCCGACGAGGTCGAACTCGAGTGCCGCACCCGCACGCGCCGCGAACACCAGCACCGAGGCATCCGTGGATTCGCGCACGTACGCGACGGCATCGTCGCCGACCGCGAGCCAGCGGATGCCGCCGGTCGCGAGCACCGGGTGCTCGCGCCGCAGCCGGAGCAGGGCTCGGTAGGTCTCGAGCACGGGCGCCACTCCGGGCGAGGTCTCGGTGCCCCACGGCATCGGCGTGCGCGACGCCTCGCCGTCTTCGCCCGTGAGCCCGAACTCGTCGCCGGCCCACACGACCGGGATGCCGGGCAGCGTCGCCGCGAGGCCCAGCGCGACCGGCACGGTGCCCGGGCGTGCGTTCGTCGCGAAGCGCGGGGTGTCGTGCGTGTCGAGCGCGTTCATGGTCGCGCTGCGCGTGCGCCACGGGAACTCGGCCGCGAAGCGCAGGTGCGTCGCGACGAAGTCGCCGCCGGTGAACGTCGGCACCTGCGCGAGGGCGAAGCCGATGCCGCCGCCGCCGGGGCTGCCGGGCTCGAGCAGCCAGCTCCACATGGGCCGCGTGAACGGCGTGTACGTCATCGCGCCGTGCCACGCGTCGCCCTGGAAGTCGCTCGCCGCGTCGTTCGTGGACTCGCCGAGCAGGATCGTGTCGGGGTTCACGTCGAGCATGGTGCGGCGGATCGTCTGCCGCACCTCGGCGTTCAGGTCGGCTGCGCCGAGCCGGCCGGTCATGTTCGCGACGTCGATGCGCCAGCCGTCGAGGCCGAACGGCGCCCGGAGGTACTTGGCCACGACCGAGTCGGGGCCCTCGATGAACCGGCGGCGCAGCTCGCCCGAGCTCCAGTCGAACTTCGGCAGGCTCGGCACGCCGAGCCACGACTCGTAGCCGCCGCCGTCGGCCTCGTCGCGGAAGAAGTAGAACTCGCGCTCGGATGCCGTGGGGTCGGCCTGCGCTGCCCGGAACCACTCGTGCGCGTCGCCCGAGTGGTTCGAGGTCAGGTCGCCGATGACGCGGATGCCGCGGGCGTGCGCCGCCTCGACGAGTCGCACGAGCGCGTCGTCGCCGCCGAGCAGCTCGTCGACGTGGTCGAACGTCGACGCGTCGTAGCGGTGGTTCGACCGCGCCGGGAACACCGGCGTCAGGTAGAGCAGGTCGACGCCGAGCGACGAGAGGTGGTCGAGCTTCTCGCGCACGCCGTCGAGGTCACCGCCGTAGAACTGGCCGGAGCGGTAGGGCGGGTCGAGGCGCTGCGGGTCGCCCCACTCGGCCGGGTACGCCCAGTCGGGCGCAGGGCGACCGTCGGCGGCGGCCGACCGCGCGAACCGGTCGGGGAACACCTGGTACATCACGCTCGACGCGGCCCACGCGGGCGCCGGTTCGTGCGCGACGAGCCGGAAGTCGTCGCGGTCGCGCGTCTCGGTGCCGCTCAGGCCGAGCTGGTTCAGCCAGTGCTGGCGTCCGTCGGCGCCGACGAGCAGCCACCGGTAGCCGTGCACCGGGTTCTCGACCTCGACCTCGGCCTGCCACCACGCCCAGCC